>Ga0299906_10000362_pt1 | contig 44168 bp, 43 predicted proteins | sample RVTome_14_FD_200259 | JGI IMG/M metagenome (GOLD analysis project Ga0299906, IMG submission 200259) | Soil microbial communities from uranium-contaminated site in the Upper Colorado River Basin, Wyoming, United States - RVT145D125 (version 2) ... | reverse complement strand
TCTCACACGGCGCCCACGAGTTCAGCAACCGGCTGCAGTCGATCGAGATCTACACGCCACGCCGCGACGTGGACGGCACGCTCGCCGGCCTGCGGCACGAGGTCATCCTGTACGACGAGGACGTCCTGATCGACCCGGTTCGCATCGTGCACTACCTGGATCGTCAGGGCGAGCTGAACGAGGGCGACCCGTTCGAGATCATCGAGTGCGTGCCGCAGATCTTCCCGGTGGACGGCCAGGCGACCCCGATTGCGCCCGGGCAGACGTTCCAGTACCGGCCCCCGGACATCTACGGACGCCCGTGGGCACAGATCTGGGAGGAGTACCACGAGGAGGGGATGACACGCCCGGAGGAGGAGGACGTCTTCGACTTCCGGTAGGGCGCGGGCTCCCGGCCACCGGAGACCGGCGGCCCGGCCAGGCTGGTGCCTCTTCGAAGACGTCCGCAGCGTCGAACACGGCTCTGTCGAGCGCGGGCTGGACGGTCTAGAAGGTGCCGCGCCCGCCGAAGCCGCCGCGGCCGCCACCGCCATTGCCACGGCGGCCACCACCGCGCGGGCCGGCGTCGCCACGGCCACCACGACCTCCCCGGCCACCGATACCTCCTCGGCCACGGCCGTCGGGCTGCAACTGCAGTCCGCCCGTGGCACCGCCGCGACCGCCGGCCTCACCGCCGACGCCGGGCGGGGCGCCCGCCTGCTGGCTCGTCTGCAACGCGATGAAGACCCACTCGTTGTAGTGGTCGCGCCCGTTGTAGAGCCGCAGCGACTCGTCCGTGCTCGTGCTCGTCACGGCGACGATGCCACCGCTCGAGCCCCTCAACCCCTCGACGAACCCTCGGGTGCGATCCAGCGCGTCCTGCATTTCGCGGACCCGCTGCTGGAAGTCGTCCTCGGGCTCGCCCTCGTCGTCGTCTCGCGCACCGGCCGGCTCCGAGTTCAGCGCCTCGGCCAGCTCCGGGTCGTTCGGGCCCAGGTACTGGAACTCGTCACGCGTGATCGGGTCCAGGTATTCCCGCCGCAGGAAGCGCATCCCGACGAGGGTCTCGACATCGGGGGGCAGCGCGTTGGCGTACTGCTGCTGGTAGAGCCGGATGGCGCGCGCGTACTGCTCGCCGCGGAAGACGAGCTCGGCCTCGCGCTCCCGCCGCGCCATGGTCGAGTAGACCGGCAACGCGGCGCCGAGCATCACGCCCATCACGCTCAGGGCCACCAGGAGTGCGACCATCGCGTAGCCGCGCTGCGACCGGTCGCGCCGGTGGGGGACGCTCATGGGTCAGATCGCTCCTATCAGGATCTCCGTCGTCGCCACGACCTGCTGGCCGTTGCTCAGCGTGATCGTCAGCGAGACGATCCGGCGTGTACTGGCCGTGGAAGCGCCGTAGACGTGCGACGTGACGTTGCCGTTGGTGGTGGTGCCGATCCCGTCGCCGAAGTCCCACTCGAAGGTCGTCGCCTGCGGCGCCCCGGCGCCACCGGTGACCTGGGCGGTGAAGGTCCACTGATGCCCGATGCCCACCGTCACGCCGTTGTCGGCCGCCACGATCGTCGCGGTGACGACAGGGGCCGGGTCCAGCACGGTTACCGTCGCGACGCTGCTCGTCACCGCCCCCGCCGTGGCCGTCACGCCGGCGTCCTGCGTGGTCGTGAGCTGCGTGCGCGCCTGCCCGCTGGCATCGGTCGTGACCACCGGCGTCGAGAGCTGCCCCTGCGTTGCCACGAACGTCACCGGAATGCCGCTCAGCAGCTGTCCGGCCACGCTCGTCACCGTGGCCAGCAGCTCCACCGTCCCGCCGGTCGCGGGCACCGAGGCCGGGTTGGCGCCGAGAATGACCGTATCCACCGCCGCCGCGCCCACCACGATCTGGACCACGTTGCTGGCCAGGTCCCCGCCCTCGGCTCCGGCCGCGCCGCCCGAGGTCGCGCGGATCTGCGCGACGCCCGACACGCTGCCCGCGAGGAAGGTGGCGGTCGCGACCCCGTTGAGCGTCTCGGCCTCCACCGGCTGCATCTGCCCCAGGTCCGTGAAGAAGCGGACGGCGGTGCCGTTCTGCACGGGCGTGCCGGCCTGTTCGATCACCAGCGCCTGTACCTGCGTGCTGCCGCCGATCGGCACCACCTGACTCGCGGCCGTCACGGAGATGGTCGAGTCGGTCGGCGCCAGCAGCGTCGAGTCGCAGGCGGGCAGCACGCCGACGAGCGCCAGTCCCAGCACCGTCTTGAGCAGTCTCGTCACCGGTACGCCACTCGACATGTTCGTTACCATTCTGCGTAGGGCACGCCGTCGAGCCCTGCCTGATCCGACCCGCTGTGCACGTCGGAGACGCCCGGCGACGCCGAGGGATTGCCGGGATCCGGATCGGACATCGTGGTCCGCCACGTGTCGGTCAGCCCCGTGATGTCCGCCGGGATCTCGTCCAGGTACTCGTCGCTCACCAGATCCTGCAGCGTCTGCGGGTACTCGGCCTTGTCGGCGTAGTACGCGTCGATCACCTCGCGCATCGTCTTCAGGTTGGTCCTGAGCACCGCCTCGTTCGCGCGCGTCACGCTGTTGCCGTAGATCGCCAGGCTGATGCCGGCCAGGACCAGCATGATGACGATCACGATCATCAGCTCGATGAGCGTGAACCCTCGTGCCGTCCTCCACGCGCGTGCCTGCCCCTTCACGGCGCGCCCTACCAGTCCCGGTACTGCGAGCCGTCGAGGGCCGTCCCCTCGCTCAGGCTCCGCACGTCGAACACGCTGTCGCCACCCCACGAGCGCGCGTCCGGGTCATCCTGATACGAACGCAGCCCCCACTCGGCTTCCCCCGTCATCGGGTCCACCGGAATCCGCCGCAGGAACCGGAGCTCGCGCTCCGAGGCATCGCCCACGACCGACACGCCCTCGACGAGCACCTCGAGATCGGGCGGGTAGCCCTCGTGGCCGGCCTCCACGTCGCTCGTCGCGATGAGGCCCTGGTCGACGGCGTCCTTGTAGCGGTCGATCGCCGTCCGCATCTCGCGCAGCGCCTGCCGCAGCTCGGCCTCCTTGCGCCGCTGCGTCACCACCCTGGCCATCGGAATCGCGGTCGAGGCGAGGACGAGCAGGATCGTCGTCACGATGATCAGCTCCACGAAGGTGAAGCCCCGGCCGGCGCGGAGCCGCCCCAGCGCTGTCATGGCACCCGCACCGGCGCCACCGGGGCGAACTGCAGGCCCGCGGGCGCGCCACCGGGATCGGTGGCCGAACCGGTCACCGACAGGTTCGCCGGGCCCGAACCGACGGCCTCGAACTGCAGGCCGGCCAGCAGGCCGCTGCCGGCCACCCCGATCGGGTCTCCGGGTCGGAGGATCACGACGTCCACGCGGCCTCCTGCCGAGTCCACCCTCTGCTCGAACGTCGCGCCGACGCCCCCGCTCCGCATGAAGCTCCCCTCCTGCACGTTGATGAGGCGCAGGACGGCGGGGTTGTAGGTCACCGTGAGCGTCACGCCGGAAATCTGCGACGCGCCGGTGATCGAGACCGGCACGAGATACGGTCCCCCTCCCAGCCGGAACTCCAGCTCCGGCACCGACACGAGCACCTGGCCGGCCGGCGCGGGGGGCGCCCCTGGCGTCGCGGCCCCGGTCGTTCCCGTGCCCGGCGCTCCCGTGTTCCCCGGCCCTGGGAACGGCGGGATGTCGGTCGCCGGTTGCGTGGCCGGCGCCACATCGGCAGTCGCGGCGTCCGGAGTCGTTCCACCGAGCCTGGCCGGCGGTCCGGTGAGCCCGGGATTACCCTGCGGACCGATGAAGATGGGCGCGAGATCCTCGGGGGTGGTTTCCGCCGTGCGCACGATCCGTGGCGTCAGCAGCATCACGATGTCGGTCTGCTGCACGCTGGTGTCGTTGCTCGAGAAGAGCTGTCTGATGATCGGAATCCGCAGAATGTACGGCAGCCCCCGAAGGCTCGTCCGCTCGCTCTCCTGCAGCAGCCCGGCGAGCAGCGTCGACTCGCCGTCGCGCAGTCGCAACTGCGTCTCCACGGCGCGTGAGCCGAACGAGGGCAGGTTCTGCCCCGCGATCTCTATCCCCCCGCCGAGCGTGCTGGTCTCGACCAGCAACTCCATGAGGATGTCCCCCTCGAGCGTGACCTGCGGTGTCAGTTCCACGTTGACGCCCACACTCCGGTAGTCGAACGAGGTCAGGGGATTGAAGTTCGCACCCCCCTGCGCCAGCGGGGTGAACGTGGTGGACGGCACGGGGATGTCCTCGCCCAGATTGAGCTTGAGGTCCGCGCCGGCAGCCCCCCGGAGCTGCGGCTTGGCGATCACCTGCGTCTCCGAGTCGCTCTCGAGAAACCGCACCATCGCCGTCGGCACCGACAGGTAGAAGTCGCTGGCGCTCACGCCCCGCGACACCGTGTTCAGGTTGAACCCACGGGAGAGCAGATCCGCCCCGTCGTCGGCCGGCGACTCGGGCCTCGGGTCGGCCTCGGGCGAGAACGCCGCGTTGATCGAGTACGACCCGAGGTCGAGACCGAACTGCTTCGCGCGGTTCCGGTTCACCTCCAGGATCTGCACGTCGACGATGACCTCGGCCTGCGGCTTGTCGTGCTGGGCGATCACCTGCTCGATGATGTCCATCATCGTGGTGGTCGCCCGCACGGTGAGCGAGCGCGTGCTCTCGTTGGCCGAGATCGTCGGCGCGATCTGCTGCGTGCCGGTGGGCCTGAGGATGTTGGTCAGCGTCTGCATCAGCTCGTTGACGTCCACGTACGAGATCGCGAACCGCCGGACCACCTGCTGCTCGAACTGCGCGCGCTTCGGCGCGGTGTCGGGGATGATGTTGATCATCAACGGGTTGACCACCTGGTAGAACAGGCCGTTGTTGACCATGATCACGTCGAGCACCTCGCCGAGCGTCAGCCCCGAGACGTTCAGCGAGTACACGCGATCCTGAAACGTGTTGTCGTAGATGACGTTGATGCCCATCAGCTCGCCCAGCCCGTCCAGGATGTCCCGGACGCTCGCCTGCACGAAGGTGAGCGGCTGCACCACCGTGTTCAGATCGGCCAGCGCGGGCGGCTGAAAGATCGGTGCCGCCGGCTGGGCCGCCGGCGGCGGCCGCCGCGCCGCCTCCAGCTGCTCCCGAATCGTCCGCTCGGTCTCGGCAACCTTCGTGGCGATGGCACGATTGGCGGGATCGAGCTCGCTCGCCCGCCGATACTCGCGCAGTGCCAGATCCAGCTGCCCCCGCGCATCGGCCAGTTGCGCCTGATCGAGGTGCTGCTCCGAGGCGGCCAGCATGGCCCGCGACAGCGCGAGCTGATACGCGACGTTCTCGGGATCGGCCTGCACGGCCTGCCGGTAGTACTCGACCGCGCTGTCCCAGTCCCCCGCGCGCGCGGCAGACTCCCCGCGGCCGTAGATCCGGCCGGCGCCGCAGGCGGCACCGAGCGCGGACACGACCAGGAGCACCACAATCCGGGCGTGTATGTGTCTCATTGTCCTGACAACCGAAGCGTCTGCCGCCCCCGTCCGTCGAGATAGGCAAGCTCAGCAGACTCCGTGCCAATGCGCTCGAGACGATACCGGCCGTCGATGATATCGCCCTCCCGTCCGTTGAACACGCTGCCGCGCCCGTCGCTCAGCACGGCAATGCGCGGTTTGTCTCCCGCCTCGTCGAAGAAGCCGATGTAGCGCAACGGTATCGGCGGGGGACCCTGTGGCACGCCCGGCACGCGCGGCGAGGCTGGCGCCGTGAACTGGGTCGACGGCGCGGGCGCGACGACCGCCGGCGCCGGTTCAGCCGTCCGTCGACGCTCGAAGCGGAACGGGTTTCGATCCGGGATCCCGTCGCCGTCTCCGCCCTGGGCGAGCGCCTCGAGCTGCAGATCCTCCACCCCCGCGGCGTCCCCTCCCGCCGCGACGCTCCCTGGCGCCTGGCTTCCCGACACCTCGGCCGGTCCCACTGGCTGGAGCACGCGCTGGGCCACGTACCATCCGACCACCGCCACCAGCACACCGACGAGCAGGAACAGCCGTGGCGTCACCGGTCCTGCCTCGGGAAGTAGGTGGACAGCTGCAGCACCACCTGCAGATCGGGATCGCCCTCGACGCGCTCGAACAGCACCAGGTTCTCGATCACGATGAACTCGGGAGCCGATTCCACCCCGTGAACGAAGGCACGGACGTCGTCGTAGGCGCCACGCAGCTCCACCACGGCGGCCAGGCGCGTGAGCGTACCGTCCCGCTCGTCGTCGGGCGCGTAGCCGGCGCGTTGCCACGCCACGCCGGACTCGGCCGCCAGCCGCTCCAGCTCCACGTTCGTCAGGCGCCGCGCCGCCGCCTGGCTCGACGGGAGCACGCTGGCATAGAACGTCCGCAGTTCGGTGACCGCCCGGTCCCGCCCTTCCTGCGTGCCGCTGGCGCGGGCGTGCTCGGCGCGTGCCGCGGCGCGTGCCGTCTCGGCGTCCCGCGTGCGCTGCTCGACGTTGGCCACGTCCCGCTGCAGCGGATAGACGAAGGCGACGAACACGACCAGGTTCAGGACGAGCGCACCCCCGAGCACGTAGACCGCGCGGCGGTGCTCGACCAGGATTCGCCGCACGAGGGTCATCGTGGACGACTCACTCACCGGCAACGCCCTCCCCTGCTGTCGAACCGGCCGGCGCGGGCGCCACGGGCACGTAGACGCCCTCGACGAGCGCGTCGATCAGTCCGTCCCGCGCCACCATCTCCTCGGTGGCCAGCACCTCCCGGAAGGCCCCCGTCTGCTCGAGCGCGTCGAGGAACGTCTCCAGATCCGACACGCGGCGTGCGCGCACGCGCACCGACAGCACGAACCGTCCGTCGTCCTCCACCCGCGGCTGCAGCCGGGTCACCCGGACCGATTCGGGGAGCGTCTCCTCGACGCGGATCAGCAGTTCCGTCCACGAGAACCGGCGCTGGTCGATGATCGCGCCGGCCTCCTCGGCGGCTGCCGTCACCTGCGCGAGCTCGTCGGCGTCCATCTCGCCCCGAATCCGCTGTGCCTCGGCTCGCAGCCGGGCGGCTTCGTCCTCGGCCTCGTTGGCCTGGGCGCCCAGCTCCCGCTCGCTGAGGGCGAGCCGGACGAGCTGCACCCCGTTGACGACGCTCAGGATCACCACGAGGACCGCCAGGCCGCCCAGCACGGCCTGCACCACCCGCGTGTTGTAGAAGGGACGGGTCGACAGGTTGGTCCGCAGCATCAGACCGCCACCGCCTCCCTGCGGGTCCGCACCAGCATCCCGACGAGCGGCGCGAGCGTGGCCATCAGATCGGGCGCCGCCTGGATCCGGTCGGTCAGCGCCGCCACGCCGGTCGGATCGATCAACTCGACCACCGTGCCCATGCGCGACTCGAGGTTGCGGCGGGCCTGATCCACCGCCCCGGACGTGCGCGTCTTGCCGCCGAGCAGCACGCGGGTGAAACCACGGCCCTCGAGTCGATCCTGGTAGTACATCGCCGTCTGGTGTACGACCGCCTCGAGCACCTCCTCGTCTCCTTCCTCCCGGTTTCGGAAGAAGATGACCGCCTGCTGCCGGAGGATCACGATCGAGGTGTACTCCGGCCGCATGTGCACCACCAGCCAGTCGCCGGAATCGGCCGCCGTGGAGTCCAGGAAGAGGTTCACCACGCCGAAGGTCGAGATGTCCACCAGGCCGGCGTCGATCCCGATCTCCTCGCACACGCTCTCGTACTCGCGGACCACGTCCCGTCGCGCCACGAGCACCACGTGCTCACCGGCGCCGGCTCCCGGGGCGTGGCTCACGCACGCCTCCTCGACGGGAAACGGCGTGGCCTTCTTGATCTGCCACCGGATGAGCCGCTCGAGATCGTCTCGACGGCCAGGCGTGTGCTCGAACCGCAGCAGCGACACCTTGGCCGAGACGTCGGGGATGACGAGCGCCGCGCGTCCAGGCGTGACGCCCACGCTCCGGCATGCGTTCCGCACGGCCGACACGACCGCGTCGCGATCGGCGATGTTGGCGGCCGTGAGCGACGGGACGACGGCCCCGGCGGGAAGCGGCTCCACCGCGTAGCCCTGCACGACGGGGCGATCGCCGCGCCCGCCGAGCACGACGATCGACACCGCCTCCGGCGCGATCTCGATCGCGGCGTCGAGCGGCGGGCTGGCGAGCCACGCGCTGAGGATGCTCATTCGACGAAGGTCACCTTGTTGATCTCACGCAGGGTGGTCAGCCCGGTGAGCACCTTCTCGATGGCCGACTCGCGGAGGAACCGCATGCCCTCCTCGTGCGCCGCCCGCTTGACCTCGGACGCCGGGCGGCGGGCGAGGATCATCTCACGGATGCGATCGGACAGATCCAGCAGCTCGCAGATGGCCGTCCGTCCCTTGAAGCCCGTGCCCGCGCACTCCACGCAGCCGGCCCCCTCGTAGAAGGTGTGCCCGGCGACCAGCTCCGGGGCGAGCGCCGCCTCCTCGAGCGCCCGGGGGTCGACCCGCGCCGGCCGCTTGCAGTGCGGACAGATCAGCCGGACGAGCCGCTGCGCCATCACGCAGTTGAGGGCCGAGACGAACTGGTAGGGCTCGACGTTCATGTTCAGGAAGCGGCCCAGGACGTCCACCACGTTGTTGGCGTGGACGGTGGTGAACACGAGGTGGCCGGTGAGCGCCGACTGGATGGCGATCTGCGCCGTCTCCGGGTCGCGGATCTCGCCCACCATGATCTTGTCCGGATCGTGCCGGAGGACCGATCGCAGCCCCCGGGCGAAGGTCAGCCCCTTCTTCTCGTTGATCGGAATCTGCGTGATGCCGCGGAGCTGGTACTCCACCGGGTCCTCGATCGTGACGATCTTGTCCTCGACCGACTTGATCTCGGAGAGCGCCGCGTAGAGTGTCGTCGTCTTGCCCGAGCCGGTCGGTCCCGTCACGAGCACCATGCCGTACGGCTCGCGGATGTACTTCCGGAAGCGGCGGAGCTCCTGCTCCGGAAACCCGAGGATGTCCAGCTTCAGCTCGGTGAACTGCTCGCTGATGGACTCCTTGTCCAGGATGCGGATGACGGCGTCCTCGCCGTGCACGCTCGGCATGATCGACACGCGGAAGTCGATCGTCTTGCCCGGCATCCGGACCTTGAAGCGACCGTCCTGGGGGACGCGCTTCTCGGCGATGTCGAGCTCGGCCATCACCTTCACGCGCGAGATGATCGAGCTGTGAAACTGCCGCCCGATGGGACGCATCGCCGGCTGGAGCACGCCATCGATGCGGTACTTCACGTGCACGGCGTCGTCGCCGGTCTCGATGTGGATGTCGCTCGCCCGCCGCTGGATGGCCGTGTAGATCGTCGAGTCCACCAGCTTGATGATCGGGCTGATGTCGCTCGTGAGGCGCTCGACCGTCAGGCTGTCCTCGCCGGTGTCGTCCTCCTTGAGCACCTGGAGCTCGAACCCCTCGGTGGCCTCCTCGAGGACGCGCTGCGAGCTCTCGCTCTTCTTGAGAATCGACTGGATGGCCGCGGGCGAGCCCACCGTCACGCGGATCGGGGTGCGCAGGATCACGCCGAGCTCGTCGATCATCGGCAGATCCGTCGGATCGGACACGACGATCACGAGCGTGCGCCCCTCGCGCCGGTGCGGCACGAAGCCGTAGCGCAGCATCAGGTCCGCCGGAATCGACCGGAACAGGTCCTGGTCGATCCGGAACTCGTTCATCTCGACGAACTCGAGACGGTAGCGCGCCGCCAGGGCGCGGGCGCGCGCGAGGGCCGCCGAGGAATCTTCCGGGGGCAGGGGCGTGGGCTCGGCCGTCGCCATCAGCCCCCCGCCACTGCGTTCAGCTCGAAGAGCGGCAGATAGAGTCCCAGGACGACCACCGCGATCACGATGCCCATGACGACCAGCAGGGCCGGTTCCACGAGCGTGATCGCACGGGTCACCTCGGTCTCGATTTCCTCGTCGTAGAAGTCGGACAGGTTGTTGAGCATGTCCTGCAGCGCCCCGGTGGACTCTCCCACCTCCACCATCTTCACCGCCACGTCGGCCAGGATGCCCCGGTCGCGCAGCGCGGCGGCAAACCCGTGCCCTTCCTGCACGCGCAGGCGGACGACGTCGAGCTCGGCGGCGAGATGTCGGTTCGCGATGGATCGCGCGGCGATCTCGAGCGCCTGCACGAGCGGAATGCCGCCCCCGAGCAGCGTCGCCAGCATCCGCGCGAGTTGCGAGGTGTAGAACTTGGCCAGGGTGGGCCCGACGACGGGCGCACCGAGGACCCAGCGGTCGAAGCGCAGCCGCTGCGACGGCCGGCGCCCCCAGGTCGCGCCTGCAACGACAAGGCCAAGGAGCACCAGCGCCCCCAGCCAGCCATTGGCGATGATGAGGTCCGACACGCCGATGATCGCCCGTGTAAGAACGGGCAGCGGGCGATCGAAATCGCTGTAGAAGTCGGAGAACGCCGGCAGCACGAGCACGACGATGATACCCACCAGGATCGTCATCACCGCCACGAGAATCGCCGGGTAGATGAGGGCGGAGATGGTCCGGCTGCGGACGGCGCCGACGAGCTTCTCGTAGCCGACGTACCGCCGGATCACGCCGTCGAGGCTGCCGCTGCGCTCGCCGGCCAGGAGCGAGGCCGAGTACACCGCCGGAAACATCGCCCCGTGCTCGGCGAACGCGTCCGAGAGCGCCGTTCCCCCCTTGACCTTGTCGTGCACGGTGTCGAGCACGGCCTTGAAGGCGGGGTCGGCCACGCGCTGGCGCAGGATGTCCAGCGACTGCACGAGCGGCATGCCCGCCTTGAGGAGGGTCGCCAGCTCCTGGTTGAAGACGAGGAAGTCACGCCGCCGGACGCGCCCCTGACGCTGGCCGAACGAGAGCGACCCGAGGCCCCCGCGCCGACGGAGGGCAAGGACGTACAGCCCCTTCTCCTCGAGCTCCCGCCTCAGCCGCTCCTCGCTCTCGGCGACGTACGTACCCTCGACGATCTCTCCCGAGGGCGTGCCGAGCCGGCATCTGAACTCCATCGTCCTCAGTTTAGACCCGTCTCCCGCAGTTTCGGCTGGCCATACTCGCGCAGAATCCGCCCACCCCGGCCGTCCTCCCGCTGGAGATCGTGCAGCCCCGTGAAGGATTCCCGCCCGCCGGCCGCGGGGGCGCTGCGGCCGGGAGTGATACTATCTCCCCGCAATGTCCTCCGACGCGCTGGGCATGGTGGAAACCCGGGGCCTCATCGGCTCGATCGAGGCCGCCGACGCCATGGTCAAGGCCGCCAAGGTCACGCTCGTCGGGAAGGAGTACATCGGCGCCGGCTACGTCACCGTGCTCGTGCGCGGTGACGTGGGCGCGGTCAAGGCGGCCACCGACGCCGGGGCCGCAGCCGCGCGGCGGGTGGGCGAACTGGTCTCGGTCCACGTGATTCCCCGGCCGCACGCCGAAGTCGAGCGCGTCCTGCCGAAGTCGTAGGCGCCCGTCCAACTGAGAGGCGATGGCAGCCCGGGACACCGCCCCCCACACCGACCGAGACCTGGCCTCGATGTCCGAGGCGCGCGAGCTGGCCCGCGCCGCCCGGCGGGCGCAGGCCGCGCTCGCCGAGCTCGACCAGGCCCGCATCGACGCCCTCGTGACCGCGATGGCCGAGGCCGTCACGCCGCACGCCGACGCGCTGGCCCGGCTCGCCGTCGAGGAGACCGGCTACGGGGTCGTGGCCGACAAGGCCGAGAAGAACCTGTTCGCGTCGCGACAGGTGTACGAGTTCATCCTGCCCATGCGGACCGTGGGCGTCATCAACCGGATCGAGGAACGACGCCTCGTCGAGATCGCCGAACCGTTCGGGCCGGTCGCGGCCATCGTGCCGTCGACCAACCCCACCTCCACGGCCATCTACAAGGTGCTCATCGCGATCAAGGCGCGCTGCGCGATCGTCATCAGCCCGCATCCCTCCGCCGCCCGCTGCATCACGCGCGCCGTGGAGATCATGGCCGAGGCCGCAACCGCCGCCGGCGCACCTGAGGGCAGCATCGGCTGGATGCGCACCGTGACGCTCGAAGGCACGCAGGAGCTGATGCGGCAGCGCGAGATCGCGGTGATCCTCGCCACCGGCGGGCTCGGTCTCGTCCGCGCCGCCTACAGCGCCGGCAAGCCCGCCTATGGCGTCGGGCCGGGCAACGCCCCGTGCTACGTGGAGGCGTCGGCGGATCTGGCCAAGGCGGCCTCCGACATCGTGCTGGGCAAGACGTTCGACAACGGCGTGCTCTGCTCGGCGCCGAACTCGGTGGTCGTCGACGAGGCGGTGGCCGCCGGCCTGCGGCGCGCGTTCGAGGCCGAGGGCGCCTACTTCATGAACGAGGCCGAGGCGGCGGCGCTCGCCGCCCGGCTCGTGAGCCCCCAGCGTCTGCCCGATCCGAAGCTCGTGGGCAAGCCCGCCACCTGGCTGGCCGAGCAGGCGGGGATCACCGTCCCCGGGCGTACGAAGGCGCTGGTCGCCACGCTGCACGGTGTGGGCCGCGACCATCCCCTGTCGATCGAGAAGCTCTGCCCCGTCCTCTCCTGGTACGTCGTGGCCGACTGGCGCGCCGGATGCGAGCGATGCATCGAGATCCTCCGCTACGGCGGGATGGGTCACACCATGTCGATCCACTCGCGCAACGAGGAAGTGATTCTGGAGTTCGGCCTCAAGAAGCCCGCCTTCCGGATCTGCGTGAACACGCCCACGACCCACGGCTCGATCGGCCTGACCACCGGGCTCGACCCGGCGATGACGCTCGGCTGTGGTGGCTGGGGGGGCAACATCACGTCGGACAACATCTCCCCTCGCCACCTCTTGAATATCAAGCGCCTGGCCTACGAGACGAGACCGGCCCGCCGGCCCGAGGTGTCCCCGGACAGGCCAGCCAGCGCACCTGCCCCGGTCACGGTTCCTGCGGCGGCCGCTCCCGGGCTTCCCGAGGCTCCGGCCCGCCCGCGCGAGCAGGGCATCCCCGCACGGGTCCTGGCGGCCCGGATAGACGCCTTCCTCGCCTCCCGCGGCTTCCAGCCCGACGAGCCCCCCGCCGCCGGGCCGGCGGCCCCGGGTGTGGAAGATGCGCGCCCGGCCGATAACGTTGAAGAGTTCGTCTGCGAGGACGACGTCCGGGCGGCCCTCCGAGCCGGCCGCAAGCTGCTGGTCGGCGAGCGGACCATCGTGACGCCATCGGCGCGGGAGCTCGGCGAGTCGCAGAAGGTGTTCGTACAAGCCGGGTGGCCCTCCTGAGGCTGGCGCCGGCGGCCATCAGCCATGACGAAGATGACACTCCAGAGGTCTACCGCCCCGAGGTCCGTCGAGGAGATTCCCGCGTGCTGACCCGGCGACGCGCGTCGATGGCCGGCGTGCTGTGCGCGGTCGGCCTGCTGGGCACGGGCTGCGCCGGGAGGACACTCGCGCCCGAGGCGCCCGCGGCCGGGGCCCCGGTGCCGGCGCCGTTTCCACGCGCCGGACGCGAGCTCGCCGGGACGGCCGGCGCCACGCCGGCACCGCCTCCGGTCACCACCGAGGTCCCGCTCGTCCTGACGCACCCCGATCCACCCACGGCCCGCGCCGAAACGGTGGACACCGTCACCGAAGATCTGCTGACGGCCGTCCCCGACATCGCCATCCCGCTCAACCCGCGCGTGCTCGGCTTCGTGGAGCTGTTCGGCGACCGCCTCAAGCCGTCGCTCGAGCGCGGACTGAGCCGTGGCGCACCGTACCTCCCGATGATCCGCGAGATCTTCCTCGATGAGGGACTGCCGCTCGATCTTGCCTACATTCCCCTCGTCGAGAGCGCGTTTCGGACCGACGCCGTCTCGCGCGCGAGCGCCCGCGGGATGTGGCAGTTCATGCGGGGGACGGCCATCGAACAGGGCCTGCGCTACGACTGGTACGTGGACGAGCGGTCCGACCCGGAGAAGGCCACTCGCGCGGCGGCGCAGTACCTGAAGACCCTGTACGACCGGTTCGAGAACTGGCACCTCGCGCTGGCGGCGTACAACGGCGGGCCCGGACGGATCCAGCGCGCGATGTCGCAGTCGGGCAAGGACACCTTCTGGGACATCGCGGCCACCTCGCGCTACCTGCCGCGCGAAACGCGCGACTACGTACCGCTCGTCCTCGCCGCCATCGTCGTGGCCCGCAACCCGTCGCACTACGGTGTGGGGGTGGTGCCGGTCGAACCGCTCGCCTTCGAGACGGTCACGCTGGCCCACGCCGTGGACCTGCGACGCGTGGCCGAGTGGACCGGCACCTCCGTCGAGACGATCCAGGCGCTCAATCCGGAGCTCCGGCGCTGGACCACGCCGCTCGGCGCCGGGGACTACGTCCTGAAGGTCCCCATGGGCGCCGGCGAGCCGCTCGTCGCGCGCCTGGCCAGCCTGGGCCCCGCGGACCTGCTGCCGGCCGCCGACTACGTGGTCGTCAGCGGCGACACGCTCACCGGCGTGGCGCGCAAGCTGAGGGTGAGCCGGTACGACCTGGCCGACGCCAACTACCTGTCCCGCGAGGCCCGGCTGTCGATCGGCCAGCGGCTGATCGTCCCGCGCGCCCCGGCCCTCGCCGCCCGGGCCGAGATCGAGGTGCCGCCGGCCGCGACCACGCAGCTCGCCTCTGCCGCCGGGCCCGAAGCGTCGTCGGTCGACGGCGGGTCGCTCGTCCATCGCGTCAGCCGGGGCGACACGCTCTACTCCATCGCGAGGCGGTACCGCACCACCGTGACGCGGCTCAGGGAGTGGAACCAGCTCAGCGGCAACCTGATCCGGATCGGGCAGCTGCTGACCATCGGCTCGCGGTGACGCCGCCCGCCGCCTGAGCACCGGCCCCACGGTCGCAGAAGCTGCGTGCTCCGGCCGGCCCCGGCCGGGCACTTCTCTCGCACATCGTCCCGGGACGACCGCCAAACACGGGCGATCGCACGCCGTGGCGCCGTGACCCGCGTCTTGCACCAGGACAGGTCGTGCTCGCCAGCCTGCGCAGCGCCGCCGTGCTCGGGGTGGATGCCTATCCAGTCCACGTCGAGGTGGACGTCAGCTTCGGCCTGCCAGCCTTCACCATGGTCGGGCTGCCCGATGCCAGCGTGCGCGAGAGCCGCGACCGCGTGCGCGCGGCCATCAGGAACTCCGGCTTCCCGTTTCCGGCCCATCGCATCACCGTGAACCTTGCGCCGGCAGACGTGCGCAAGGCGGGCTCCTCCTTCGACCTGCCGATCGCGCTCGGCCTGCTGGCCACGTCGGGGTCGGTGTCGCGCCCCGCCGTCGACGACACGCTCGTCGTCGGCGAGCTCTCGCTCGACGGCGCGATCAACGGCACGCGCGGCGTGCTGCCCATGGCTTTGGCCGCCCGCCGGCACGGCATCACGCGGCTCCTGCTGGCGCCACAGAACGCCCGCGAGGCCGCGGTCGTCGAGGGCCTCGAGGTCTGCGTGGCCGCCTCGCTCGCCGACGCGGTCCAGGCGATCAACCATCCCGAGCGTGCGACGCGCGCGGCACCCGCACCTCCGCCGTCCACTACCCCGGCCGAGCACGACCTGGCCGACGTGCGGGGCCAGGCCCTCGCCCGGCGCGCGCTCGAGGTGGCCGCCGCCGGCGGGCACAACCTGCTGCTGTCGGGGCCGCCCGGCGCCGGCAAGACCCTGATGGCCCGTCGCCTCGGGACCATCCTGCCGCCGCTGTCGTTCGAGGAGGCGGTCGAGTGCACCTCGATTCATTCCGTGGCCGGCACGCTCCTCCCCGATGCAGGGCTGCTCACGGCGCGGCCCTTCCGGGCCCCGCACCACACCCTTTCGCACGTGGCGCTCGTGGGCGGCGGCAGCCAGCCCCGCCCTGGCGAGATCTCGCTGGCCCACCTCGGCGTGCTGTTCCTCGACGAGCTGCCCGAGTTCAGCCGTCGCGCCCTCGAGGTGTTGCGACAGCCGATCGAAGAGGGGCGCGTGACGATCGCGCGCGCCTCGCGCACCGTCGTCTTCCCGGCCCGCTTCGTCCTGGTCGGCGCCATGAACCCCTGCCCCTGTGGGTTCGCCGGCGACACGCGACGGGCGTGCCGCTGCACGCCGCTGCAGCGGGCCGCGTACCAGTCGCGCCTGTCCGGCCCGCTGCGGGACCGCATCGACCTGGTCGTCGACGTGCCGTCGCAATCCGCCCACGTCATCGCCGACGGGCCGCCCGGGGAGGCCTCGACGACCGTACGCCTCCGCGTGCTTGCGGCGCAGCGGCGGCAGATGGCCCGCTACGGCGGCGACGGCCCGCGCGCCAACGGCGCGCTGCGCGACGCGCGCGTGGCCGCCCTGTGCCGGCCCGACGCCGCGGGCCGGCGCCTGCTGCGGCAGGCCGTCGACCGGCTCGGTCTGAGCGCGCGCGCCTACCACCGCGTGCTGAGGGTCGCGCGGACGATCGCCGACCTGGCCGGCGAGGACGACATCGCCGTCGAGCACGTGGCCGAGGCGCTGCAGTATCGAATGGTGGAGCACGGGAACGGGTGCGAAGGTCAGGGTGAGACATGAACACACTGGTTGCTCGTCGCGCGTTCCTGAGTACGACCGCCGTGGCCGGCGCGGGGCTCGTCGGCTACCCGCTGGTGGCCGCAAGACCCGCCGTCGTCCATGCCGGTACTGCCGATCCGGTCACACAGGAGCTGCTCGCGCAGCTCCGGCTCGCCGTCACCGGCATGGGGCGAGCCCGCGGCGGCGCGTCGGCACGACAGGCCGTCGGCGTCTTGCGCATCGCGGCCGCCCACCTCCGTGCGCAGGGCCTCGATCGCGCCCTGGACCAGCACCTGCGCACGCAGCTCCGTCTCGAGGGACGCCAGGCGCTGCTCCGGCAGCCGATCGATCAGGATCGATTCGCCGCCGAGCTGAAGAGCTTCGGGATCGACAACCCTCCGCGGCTCCCGGCGCCCGACCCGGTCGGCCGCGAACAGGCGCTCGAACGGGTGCTGGCCACGGGCCCCACGTTTCAGCTCCGCTCCGGGGCCGACGCGCTCGAACGCATCGCCGCACGGCTCGACCGGCTCCCGGGGAATCTCGTGCCGGTCCGGTTCCAGGACCAGGACGACTACGAGTGCCCCGACCTCTCGTCGTTCACGAGCGTCCTGGAGATCATGACGCTGGGCATGTGCCTCTGGAACCCGGCCGCGTGTGCGATCTTCAGCGGGGCCTACAGCGGCCTGCTGATCGGGCTGCTGATCGTGGGCTGCTCGGAATCGGCCTGAACGGACCTGAACAGGAGGACGCGGACACATGGGACGTGCGGTCACACTGGTCAACGTGCTCGGCGGAGCGGCGCTGGCCGCCACCTTCTTCCTCGGCTACGACGAACGCACCTGGGATGCGGCCCTGCGCTGGGCCCTGTTCTACGGGGCCGCCATCGTCGTACCGCTGTGGTGGTCCCGTCGGGTGAGCCGGGCGCTCGGACGCCTCGACGGGCCCGTACCCGACGAGCTGCGGCTGGCCGCGTACTACCCGGTCATGGCCGGCGTGCTGACGATGCTCTCGGCGCTGACCCTCATCTACCGCTCCCGCCCCTTCTGACGCCAACCCGGACCCGGCTCCCTGCCGGGCCCGGGACGTATCCACGAGTGCACGCGGCTCATCACCTCTTCGCATCTCCGGGCGCCTGACTGGTTGAGGGTCCAGTAAGTCTTGTGATAGGCTGACTTTCTAGGGCTCCCCTCCCGCCCGGGCGCACGCACCCGATAACTACCAGTGGCTGGATTCCCAAGGCCGCCGGAGTGGTGTGTCGATCGTCCGACGCCGGACGTGGGGATCCCCGAGGGGGTTCAGCACACCGCATGGCGTCGAGGCGTTACACGATTCTGATTGCGGACCGTACGTCCGGCGTCGTCCGGCGGGTCACGCTCAGGGCCCGTCCGGCCGTGGCGCTCGCCTGCGCCGTGGTGACGCTGCCGGTGCTCACCGCGGCCGGGGTCGTGTGGAAGGTGCACCGGGACGCGGCCGATCTCTTCGCGAGCGAACGGGCCCTGCAGCGCCAGAACGACGGCTACCGCGAGGCCACCACCGAGCTTGCCGGACAGGTGGGGTCCCTCCAGACGGCCATTGCCGAGCTGGGGGCACGCGCGGCGCTCGACCCGGGGCTGGCCCACTCGATGAGCGCGCTGCCGGCCGCGGTGAAGGCGCGCGCGCTGGGCCTCACGGGAGCCCTCGCGCAGCCGGTGGCCACGTATGCCACCGCGCTCGACACGCTGTCCGACCCGGAGGCCGCCTTCGCGCCGCTGCGTGGCCTGCTCGACGGACTGTCGTCGAGCCTCGACGCGGTCCGCGAGAACGTTCGGCGCCGCAACGCCCTGGCCGATGCCACGCCGTCGATCTGGCCGGCCTACGGCTGGCTGTCGTCGGCGATCGGCCGCCGAACGCATCCGACGACGGGGGGCAGCGACTGGCACTCCGGGCTCGACATCGCGGGCAACCGCGGTCAACCGGTCTACGCCACCGCCGACGGCACCGTGACCCACGCCGGCCTGCAGGGCCCGTACGGCAACCTGATCGTCATCGAACACGGTTTCGGGCTCGAGTCCCGCTACGGGCACCTGTCGAGCGTCGGCGTCCACACGGGCGATCACGTCAAGCGTGGCGACATGATCGGCAATCTCGGCTCGACGGGCCGCGCCACCGGACCGCACCTGCACTACGAGGTGCTGGCCGATGGCCGCGTGCTCAATCCCCTCCGCCTGCTCGCCCAGCAGCGCCCGCGCGACCGCTAGCCCTCCTCGCCCGGCGCCGCTCCTTGCCGATCGTAGAGGGTCCGCGTCGGACCCCAAGGGCGCTTTTGGCTTACAATCGGCTGATACTCCTCCGTCGGTCGGCTCTCCTACACGCATGATTGGCCAACTTCTCGCCAAGGTCATCGGCACACAGAACGAACGTGAGATCAAGCGGCTCCGTCCGCGCGTCGCCGAGATCAACGCGCTCGAGCCGACCACCAAGGTCCTGAGCGACGAGCAGCTCCGCGACAAGACGGTGGAGTTCCGGGGCCGGGTGGCCGACGGGGCCACCCTCGACGATCTGCTGCCCGAGGCCTTCGCCGTCGTCCGCGAGGCCGGACGCCGCGTGCTCAACATGCGGCACTTCGACGTGCAGCTGATGGGCGGCATGGTCCTGCACCGGGGCACGATCGCCGAGATGAAGACCGGCGAGGGCAAGACGCTCGTCGCCACTCTGCCCGCCTACCTCAACGCGCTCGAGGGCAATGGCGTCCACGTCGTCACCGTCAACGACTACCTCGCGCGGCGCGACTCGGAGTGGATGGGCCGCCTGTTCCGCTTCCTCGGCATGACCGTCGGCGTCATCCAGCACGACCTGAAGGACGACCAGCGCCACGTGGCCTACCGATCCGACATCACCTACGGCACGAACAACGAGCTCGGCTTCGACTACCTGCGCGACAACATGAAGTTCGAGCTGCGCCAGATGGTCCAGCGGGGCCATCACTTCGCGATCGTCGACGAGGTGGACAGCATCCTCATCGACGAGGCGCGCACCCCGCTCATCATCTCGGGCCAGACCGAGCAATCGACCGACCTCTACTACGAAGTGGATCGCTTCATCCCGCGGCTGAAGAAGGGTGCCGTCACACAGGGCAATGTCAAGGCCGAGGATCGGGACGCGCTCGAGACCACCGGCGACTACCTGATCGACGAGAAGCACAAGACGGTGACGCTCACCGAGTCGGGCATGGCCAAGGCCGAGCAGATGCTCGCCCACCGTCTCGTGCCCGAGAGCAGCGGGATGTACGACCCGGTGAACATGCCACTGCTCCACCACATCAACCAGGCCCTCCGCGCCCACTCGCTGTTCCACCGAGACGTGGAATACATGATCAAGGACGGCCAGGTGCTGATCGTCGACGAGTTCACCGGCCGCCTGATGCCGGGCCGCCGCTGGAGCGACGGGCTGCACCAGGCGGTCGAGGCAAAGGAAAGGGTCAAGATCGAGCGCGAGAACCAGACGCTCGCCACGATCACCTTCCAAAACTACTTCCGCAAGTACGCCAAGCTCTCCGGCATGACCGGCACGGCCGAGACCGAGGCCTCCGAGTTCAACAAGATCTACAAGCTCGACGTCATCGCCGTCCCCACCAACCGTCCGCTGGTGCGGCTGGAGGAGCCCGATCTCATCTATCGCACCGAGCGCGAGAAGTACGACGCGATCGTCGAGGACATCGTGGAGAAGCAGACCGCCGGGCGGCCCACGCTCGTCGGCACCGTGTCGATCGAGAAGTCCGAGCGGCTCTCGGCGCTCCTCAAGCGGCGCGGCATCAAGCACGTCGTGCTCAACGCGAAGTATCACGCCCAGGAGGCCGAGATCGTGGCCCAGGCGGGCCACCGGGGCAACGTCACGATCGCCACCAACATGGCCGGTCGCGGCACGGACATCCTGCTCGGCGGCAGCGCCGAGCATGCGGCCCGGCAGCAGTGCCTGGCCGAGGAGGTGGCCGAGCGGCTCGCCAAGGGCGAGGAGAAGTTCGTCGACGACGAGGAGTTCGTCTACTTCTTCCACGTGGACGCCTTCTACCGCGCTCCGACGGCGGACTGGGAGCGCGTCTTCACGCACTTCAGCCGCCAGACGGCGGCCGAGCACGACGAGGTCGTCGGCGTCGGCGGCCTGCACATCCTCGGCACCGAGCGACACGAGTCGCGCCGGATCGACAACCAGCTGCGCGGACGGGCCGGACGCCAGGGCGACCCTGGCTCGTCCCGCTTCTACCTCTCGCTCGAGGACGACCTGATGCGGATCTTCGGGTCCGACCGCATTTCCGGCCTGATGGAGCGCCTGGGCATGGAGGAGGGCGTGCCCATCGAGGCCAAGATGGTGACCCGCGCGATCGAGCGCGCCCAGACCCAGGTCGAGGCCCAGAACTTCGGCGTCCGCAAGCACCTGCTCGAATACGACGACGTGATGAACAAGCAGCGCGAGAGCGTCTATACGCTGCGCCGCGAGATCCTCGAGGGACACGTCCACCTCACGGAGGAGGAGGTCGTCGATACCCGCGCCTATCTGCTGGCCCTCGCCGAGGAGATCCTCGAGGGCCTGGTCGAGCGCTTCGCGGGCAAGGAGGTCGACGTCGAGGAGTGGGACCTGCCCGCGCTGCTGCGCGAGGTCTCACGCGTTTTCGGCCTCGAGCTGGCCCGGCTCGAGACGCTCTCGCTGGACGACCAGGACACCGACGACATCACCTCGACGATCTGGGAGGTCGTCAAGGGCAGCTACGAGGAGAAGGAACCGAAGATCCTGGCCGCGGCCACCGAGTCGGCAGCCAGACGCGGCCTCGAGCCGCCCGACATCTCCGCCGTCCGCCGCATCGAGCGCGACGTGATGCTCCAGATCGTCGACGCGCAGTGGAAGGACCACCTCTACTCGCTCGACCACCTGAAGGAGGGCATCGGCCTGCGGGGCTACGGCCAGCGCGACCCGCTCGTCGAGTACAAGCGCGAGAGCTACGCCCTGTTCCAGGAGATGAAGGCGCGGATCGAGGAGGAGATCGTCCGCTACCTCTTCTGGCTTCGCGTGGCCGAGGGCGAGGCCCCGCCCCTGCTGGCCCCGCGCCGCCCGTCCCCCACCGCGCTCAGGACCAACGACCCGGGCGCGCAGAGCGTGCCGGCCTTCGCCGCCGCCAGGGCGGCGCCGGCCGCGGGAGCGAAGGTATCGGGCGGCGGCTCACCTGTGCCTGCCCGGACCGGCGGCGACGACGCCGCCATCACGACCGTCCGCCGCGAGGAGCCCAAGGTCGGCCGCAACGAGCCGTGCCCCTGCGGCAGCGGAAAGAAGTACAAGAAGTGCCACGGAGCGGGCCGCGTGAGCCTGGCACCACCCCAGTCGAGGACGCCATGGACCTGAAGACCGCCCCTCTCTCGCCGAGCGAGACCGACGTCGCTGTCGCCACGGCGCTGACCTTCGACGACGTGCTGCTCGTGCCACAGCACTCGGCCGTGCTGCCCACCGAGGTGGACATCGCCACCCGGCTCACGCGCAACATCCAGCTGAACGTGCCCATCCTGAGCGCGGCGATGGACACGGTGACCGAGTCGCGACTCGCCATCGCGATGGCGCAGCTCGGCGGGCTCGGCGTGATCCACAAGAACCTGTCGGCTGCCGAGCAGGCCTCGGAGGTCGACCGCGTGAAGCGCTCCGAGAGCGGGATGATCGTCAACCCGATCACGCTGTCGCCGGTCAATCGCATTCACGAGGCGCTCGACCTGATGCAGAAGTACCGCATCTCGGGCGTGCCCATCACCGAGGACGGCACCAAGGAAGGGCGGCTCGTCGGCATCCTGACCAACCGCGACCTTCGCTTCGAGACCAACGTCCAGCGGCCGATCGCGGAGGTGATGACCAAGGACCCGCTCTTCACCGTCTCGGTGGGAACGACGCTCGACGAGGCACGGTCGCTGCTCCACGAGCACAAGGTCGAGAAGCTGCTGGTGGTCGATGCCGACTTCCGCCTCAAGGGCCTCATCACCGTCAAGGACATCCAGAAGGGGATCAAGTACCCCAACGCCTGCAAGGACGCGCTGGGCCGCCTTCGCTGCGGTGCCGCGATCGGCGTGGCGCGCGACTCGCTCGAGCGCGCCGAGGCGCTGGTGGGCGCCGGCGTGGACGCGCTGGTCGTCGACACCGCCCACGGGCACCATCAGGGCGTCATCGACATGGTGGCCACCATCCGTCGCGCCTTCCCGAACACGGATCTCATCGCCGGCAACGTGGCCACGGCTGCCGCGACCGAGGCGCTCATCGGCGCGGGGGTGGATGCCGTGAAGGTCGGCATCGGCGCGGGATCGATCTGCACCACCCGCATGGTGGCCGGCATCGGCGTGCCGATGATCAGCTCGATCCTCGAGTGCGCGAAAGCGGCCGCCGCCCACAACGTGCCGGTCATCGCCGACGGCGGTCTCCGGTACTCGGGAGACATCGTCAAGGCGCTGGCCGTCGGCGCGAGCACGGTGATGCTCGGCAACCTCTTTGCCGGCACCGACGAGAGCCCGGGCGAGCTGGTGCTCTTCCAGGGCCGCAGCTACAAGGAGTACCGCGGGATGGGATCGATCGGCGCCATGCGGCGGGGCAGCCGGGACCGCTACTTCCAGGACGAGTTCGACCTCGAGGGCGGTCGCGCCGCCGACAAGCTCGTGCCTGAGGGGATCGAGGGTCGCGTGGCGCACAAGGGCAGCGCCCAGGCGGTGGTCTATCAGCTCGTCGGCGGCCTGCGCGCCGGCATGGGCTATTCCGGCGCCGCATCGATCGTCGAGCTCCAGCGCCGTGCGAAGCTGATTCGCATCACGGCGGCCGGGACCCGCGAGAGCCACGTGCACGACGTGACCATCACGAAGGAAGCGCCGAACTACCGCCTCGAGTAGCGAGCGGCGACGGCTGATCCCAATCCGTACAACCGTGCACAATCGTGTCGATGACGAGATGCACAGTGCGGCGGTGGCGAATCACCGCCGTCGCCGACCGGAACGCTCCCGAACCGTTTTAGGACTCTCGCGAGTCGTGGCGCTCACAGTCGCTCGGTCCCAGCCCCCCCGCCGGCGCTGCGCGCATAGTGTGGCCTACGGGATGAGCCGAGCCGAGGTCCCGTCCAACACGGCCTACCACCGGATCCGCCGCGTGTCTTCTCCGGTGGCCTCGATACTGACCCGGATCGCGCCGTCGGGGACGTGCGTCAGCCGGTCGGGCCACTCGACCGCCAGCACGCCATCCGCGGCACCCGCCTCGTCGAGTCCCAGGTCGGCCGCCTCGGTGGCATCCAGGCGGTAGAGATCGGCGTGATAGAGGGCGAGCCGCCCGCCGCGATGCTCGTGGACCAGCGTGAAGGTGGGGCTCGAGACGTCGCCGCCGTCCAGGCCCAGCCCCTCGGCCAGGCCGCGCACGAACGTGGTCTTGCCGGCGCCGAGATCCCCGCTCAGCAGGACCACGTCGCCCGCCGCCAGCGTCGCGGCGAGCTCGCGCGCCACCGCCTCGGTCTCCTCGGCCGACGTGGTGAGCCGATCAGGCACCGTCGGAACGGCCCGGCGGTGCGGTGAGCCCTTCGAGCGCCTCGCCCAGGCGATCGAGCAGGTCGGTGGCCACCATGCCCGTCTGCCCCTCGGCGACGGCCGCCAGGTCGCCTGCCGCGCCGTGCAGGAACACGGCCAGGCGGCAGGCGGCCTCGGCGTCGAGCAGGTGCGCCAGCCAGGCCGCGATCATGCCGGCCAGCACGTCGCCGGTGCCACCGGTGGCCATGCCGGGATTGCCCGTCGGGTTGATGGAGGCGTGCCCCGCGGGCGTGGCGATGACCGTGCGATGCCCCTTGAGCACGACGTAGACGTCGTGCGTGGTGGCGAAATCGGTGGCCACCTGCAGGCGATTCGCCTGCACGTCCGCGATGGTGCCGCCGATCAGGCGCGCCATCTCCCCGGGATGCGGCGTGATGATCACCGTCCGATCGTCGCGGCCGGTCAGCCGCCCCGGGTCGCCGGCCAGGACGGTGAGGGCGTCGGCGTCGAGCACGAGCGGCACGGTGGCGCCATCGAGCAGGCCGCGCACGAAGTCGGCCACCTCCGGCGAGCGCCCGAGCCCGGGCCCACAGACGATCGCGTCATGTTCGCGCGCCAGCAACCCGTCCACGCCGCCCGCGGCCAGGCCTCCGGCGCCGTCGTCGGGCAGATCGGCCGTCATCAGCACGGGCGAGAGCGCGGCCACGATCGGCAGGCACGAGTGGGGCGTGGCCACGGTGACCAGACCCGCGCCCGAGCGCAGTGCGCCCATGGCGGTCAGATACGCCGCGCCGGTCTTGCCTCTGGAGCCGCCCACCACGGTGACGCGGCCGAAATCACCCTTGTGGGAGTCGGCCGCGCGCGGGCCCGGTACGCCGCGCAACTGCTCCGGCGTGAGCAGTTCCACACGTGGACCATCGAGGCCGTCGACGACCTCGTAGGGGATGCCGATGTCGGCGATCACCACGTCGCCGGCAAAGGCCTCGCCCGGCGGCAGCACGAGCGGCAGCTTCAACGCCCCCAGCGTCACGGTGAGCGAGGCATCGATGCAGTCGCCCGGCAGGTGCGGCGTATCGGCCGACAGGCCGCTCGGCAGGTCGACGGCCACGATCGGGATGTCGGCCGCGTTGACGTCGGCAATCACGGTCTCCATCATGCCGGCCACGGCCGACCGCAGGCCGGTGCCGAAGATGGCGTCCACGATGAGCGAGCACTTCGAGATCTCGGAGAAGTGCAGCTCCCAGGCCTGCTCGTCGCCGATCTCCACGACGGTCACGCCCAGGCGCCCGAGGATGTCCAGGTTGGTGCGCGCGTCGCCCCGCACGTCGGCGAGCGCCCCGATGACGAAGACCGACGCGTCGATCCCCCGCTGCAACAGCGTACGGGCCACGACGAACCCGTCTCCCCCGTTGCTGCCCCGGCCGCACAGCACGGCCACGTGCCCCTCGAGGCGGGCCTCGTAGCTGGCCTCCATCGCCGCCACGACCTGCCGGCCCGCGTTCTCCATCAGGACGAGCGAGGGAATCCCGATGTCCTCGATCGTGTAGCGGTCGGCTTCGCGCATCTGCGCCGCGGTCAGGACTCGCATCGGTGGGTCAGGGGCCAGTCAGGTCGCGGAGTGTACCACGCGCGTTCCGCCCTCTACCCGGCATCCTCGACGGGCGGACAGACGCAGAAGAAGTGGCGGTCGCCGCGCGCGTTGTCGATCCGGCCGACTGGTGGCCAGAACTTCCGCTCGCGGACGAACGGCAGGGGGTACGCGGCCTCCTCGCGCGTGTAGGGATGGGGCCAGTCCGTCGCGCTCACGGCCTCGCCGGTGTGCGGCGCCTGCGTGAGCACGTTGTCCTCCCGATCGGCGCGCCCGTCGACCACCGCCGCGATCTCCTCGCGGATGCGGATCATCGCGTCGCAGAACCGGTCGATCTCCGCCTGGCTCTCGCTCTCTGTCGGCTCGACCATCAGCGTCCCGGGCACGGGAAACGACACGGTCGGGGCGTGGAAGCCGAAGTCGATCAGCCGCTTCGCCACGTCCATTTCGTCCACGCCCGAGGCCTTGAAGCCCCGGAGATCGAAGATCAGCTCGTGCGCCACGCGGCCGTTGTCCCTCGCGTAGAGCACGGGATAGTGCGGCTCGAGCCGCGCCTTCACGTAGTTGGCGGCGAGAATCGCGTGGCGCGTGGCCTCGGCCAGCCCCTCGGCGCCGAGCATCCGGATGTAGGCGTAGGAGACGAGCAGGATGCTGGCGCTGCCGTAGGGCGCGCCCGCCACCGCCCCGATGGCACGCTCTCCCCCGCCGCCGGTCAGGGGATGCCCCGGCAGGTAGGGCGCGAGGTGGCGTGCCACGGCGATGGGCCCCATACCGGGCCCGCCCCCACCATGGGGAATGGCGAACGTCTTGTGCAGGTTGAGGTGGCAGACGTCGGCGCCGATGGCGCCCGGGCTGGTGAGCCCGACCTGCGCGTTCATGTTGGCGCCGTCGAGGTACACCTGCCCGCCATGCTCGTGCGCGATCTGACAGATCTCCTTGATCTCCTCCTCGAACACCCCGTGCGTGGACGGGTAGGTGACCATCAGGCAGGCCAGCCGGTCGCCGTGCTCGGTCGCCTTGCGGCGCAGGTCCTCCAGGTCCACGCCGCCCCCTGCGGCGCTGGCCACGACGACGACCCGCATCCCCGCCATGACGGCGCTGGCCGGGTTGGTCCCGTGCGCCGAGGCGGGAATCAGGACGACGTCGCGCCGGCCCTCCCCGCGATCGCGGTGATAGGCACGAATGACGAGGAGCCCGGTGAGCTCACCTTGTGCCCCGGAGTTCGGCTGAAAGGACACCTCGGCCAGGCCGGTGATCTCGCAGAGCGCCGACTGCAGCTCGAGCAGCATCTGCGTGTAGCCGCCGGCCTGGTCGACGGGCGCGAACGGGTGAACCCGGCCGAAGGCGCTCCAGCTCAGGGGCAGCATGCCGGCGGCCGGGTTGAGCTTCATCGTGCAGGAGCCGAGCGCGATCATCGACTGGTCGAGCCCGATGTCCTTCTGCTCGAGGGCCCGGATGTAGCGCATGAGCGCCGTCTCGGAATGGAACCGGTTGAACACCGGGTGGGTCAGGAACGCGCTCTCCCGCCGCAGCGGGCGCGCCAGCGCATCCGGCATCGCGGTCTCGAGCCGCGCCGCCGTCGCCTCGCAATCCACCGGCACCGGGGCGCGGCCGGCGGCGCCCACGAAGACGTCCACAATGTCCCGGACATCGGTGGGGCCGGCGGTCTCGTCGAGGGCGATGCACACGGTGCGGTCGTCGTGGTAGTTGAAGTTGAGACCCGCCGCCACGGCGCGCTGCTGGATCGTCTCGACGCCCGCCGGCACGTCGACACGCAGCGTGTCGAAGTAGTGCGTGTTCCGCTGCCGGTGCCCGAGCTCGGCCAGCTCCGCCTCGAGCACGCGCGCCAGCAGATGCACGCGTCCGGCGATCCGCCCGAGCCCGCCCGGCCCGTGGTAGACGGCGTACATGGCGGCCACGTTGGCGAGCAGCGCCTGGGCCGTACAGACGTTGGAGGTGGCCTTCTCCCGGCGGATGTGCTGCTCGCGCGTGGCCAGGGCCATCCGTGCGGCGGCGCGGCCGTACGCGTCCACCGACATGCCGATGAGCCGGCCCGGCACCTGTCGCGTATGCTCCCGGCGCGTGGCGAAGTAGGCCGCGTGCGGCCCGCCGAACCCGAGCGGCACGCCGAACCGCTGCGCGCTGCCGTAGACCACGTCGGCCCCCATCTCGCCAGGTGGGGTCACGAGCGCCAGCGCCAGCAGATCGGCCCCGACGGCCACCAGGGCCCCCACCTCGTGCGCGCGCTCGACGAGTGGCCGCAGATCGCTGAGCTCGCCCAGGGCGTCGGGATACTGCGCCACCACCCCGAAGGCACCCAGCGGATCCAGCTCGACGATCGGACCGATGTCGAGCTCGATGCCGAGCGGCTCGGCGCGCGACTGGAGGACGGCGATGGTCTGCGGCAGGCAGCGGTCGCTCACCAGGCACCGCACCGCCGATCCGCCCGTCTTCCGTCCCTCGTATACGCGGCGCATCAGCGCCATGGCCTCGGCGGCCGCCGTCGCCTCGTCGAGGAGCGAGGCGTTGGCCACGGCCATGCCGGTGAGGTCGACGACCATGGTCTGGAAGTTGAGGAGCGACTCGAGCCGGCCCTGCGCGATCTCTGCCTGATACGGCGTGTAGGGCGTGTACCACCCGGGATTCTCGATCACCATCCGCTGGATCACGGCCGGGGTGACGGTGTCGTGATAGCCGAGGCCGATGTAGGAGCGGAACGGGCGGTTGCGGTGCGCGAGATGCGTGAGCCGCGTGAGGAACTGATGCTCGCCCTCGGCGGGCGGCAGATGGAGCGGCGCGCGCAGGCGGATCGCGTCGGGGATGGCTTCGTCCATCAGCGCGTCGAGCGAGGAGGCACCGACGGCCTCGAGCATCCGGGCGCGCTCGGCGGGCGAGGGGCCGATCAGCCTGCGGGCGAACCCGTCGGTCCCCTCGAGTGCGCTCATCCCGCGACGAGCGCCTCGTACTGCGTGCTGTCGAGGAGCGCCGCGCCGGCCTGCGGCTCGCTCAGCCGGACCCGCACCATCCAGGCCTCGTGGGGGCGTTCGTTGACCGCCTCGGGGTGCTGCGCCAGCCCGTAGTTGATCTCGACGACCTCCCCGCTCATGGGCGCGAACAGCTCCGAGACGGCCTTGACCGACTCGATCGTCCCGAAGGCGTCGCCGGCCGTCAGCACCTGACCGGTCTTCGGCAGCTCCACGTACACGACGTCGCCGAGCTGTTCCTGCGCGAAGCTGGTGATGCCGATCTCGGCGATGTCGCCCGAGATGCGGATCCACTCGTGGTCCTTCGTGTACTTCAGATCCGCCGGATAGGTCATCGTCCCTCGGTCAGGAAGCGCGTGAACGCCGGTAGAACGGCAGCCGGACGACCTTCGCGCGCAGCGCCCGCCCTCGCACGTCGATCGTCAGTTCGGTGTCTGGTGCGGCCAGCGCCGCCGGCACGTAGGCCAGGCCAACGGCCTTCTGCAAGTGTGGCGTCCGCGTGCCGCTGGTGACACAGCCGACCTGCCGGCCACCCTGCACGACCGAAAAGCCCGCCCGCGCGATGCCGGGCTCCTGCATCTCGAAGCCCACGAGCCTGCGCGCGACACCCTGCGCCTTCTGCCCGGCCAGGCGCTCTCGGCCGATGAAGTCGCCCTTGTTCCAGGCAACGATCCCGCCGAGGCCGGCCTCGAGCACGGTGGTGGTCTCGTCGATGTCGCTGCCGTGCAGGCGCATGCCGGCCTCCAGGCGCAGCGTGTCGCGGGCGCCGAGCCCGCACGGGCGAATGTCCACCGACCTGCCAACGTCGAGCAACGCCAGCCACACGCGCTCGGCGACGTTGGGCGGCACGAAGATCTCGTAGCCGTCCTCGCCGGTGTAACCGGTGCGCGCGATCGTGGCCCGGCCGCCCGCCACTTCCCCGTAGCCGTAGTGAAAGGGCTGGATCTCCCCGACGTCGATCGTGGCCACCTCCTGCAGCACCTCGCGCGCGGCAGGGCCCTGCAGGGACAGCAGCGCGTAGCGACTGCTGGAATCGACGACCGCAGCATCCTCGATTGCCGAGGCCTGCTCGGCGATCCAGGCGCGGGCCCGGGCCACGTTGGCCGCGTTGACGACGAGCAGGAAGTGAATGGGCGCCATGCGGTAGACGACCATGTCGTCGATGAAGGTGCCCTCGGGCGTGAGGAGCCCGGAGTACTGTGCCTGCCCCACCGCGAGCCTCTCGGCGTCGTTGCAGGAGATGCGCTGGACGAGTGCCAGGGCGCTTCTGCCCGCGATCTCGATCTCGCCCATGTGGCTCACGTCGAACAGCCCCGCGCGCATGCGGACGGCGAGATGTTCGTCGGTGATGCCGGAGTACTCCAGCGGCATCTCCCAGCCGGCGTACGAGACCAGCCTGGCACCGGAAGCGCGGTGGCGGCCGTGCAGGGCTGTCGTCTGGAGCGTGGCGGCGGTGTCGCTCATGCAGAAGCGCGTCGCGTGCGGTGGACGGCAGCCGTCACACCCTGGAAGGCACTGTACTCGTGGGTCTTACGAGGGGTCAAGCGCAGGTCACGAGGTGGCGCGAATGTTCACCGTGCCGCCGCGGAGGCGATCGAAGGTCTGCACGAGGTGTTCGGCGGTCACAGGACCGACGGCAACGATTTCGTGCGCGTGCAGGACGACCGCGCCGCGTGGCAGCAGGAAGAGATACAGGTCGCACAGGCCGGCGAGGTCGTGCAGACGGTGCGACGACAGGACGACCGCCGCGCCGCGGTCCCGTTTGGTCTCGATGATGGCGGAGAGCCAGCGGCCGGCATCCGGGTCGAGGCCCTCCCACGGTTCGTCGAGAATCACGAGACCCAACGGGTGCCGACCAAGAACCGTTCGCAGCCCCAGCATCTGCCGAGTCCCGCGCGACAGCGCACGTATCGGACGCGGGTCCGGAGTCACCGCGTCTCCGTTGCCGAGGCTGCCCCAGCGGGATGCGCGGACCCCACCGGGCAGCGTCGCTTCTCCGGCGAAATAGGCGATGCCGACCCGATCGAGTGCGTCGCGCGGCAACAGACCGTTCAGGCGGATTTCCCCTTCGGACGGTGACAGGCATCCGGCGATCGCACGGAGCAGCGTCGTCTTCCCCGACCCGTTCGGTCCGATGACACCCATCGCCTGGCCTGCCGCCAGGTCGAACGTGACACCTCGAAAGACCAGCCGTCGGCCGTACTGGACGGCGAGGTCGCGCGTCGACACGGCCAGATCTCTCACTGCCCGGCCTCGAGGGGCACATCCGCGCAGGCTGCCCACACACAGGCCGCGATCATCGCGGAGGCCGCCAGAACCAGGCCAGGTGCGATGGCGATCAACTCGGACCGCGCAAGCGCCAACCCGACGACCGCGAACGGGTCGGCCAGGAAGGACCAGGCCGGCCACAGGCCTCCCAGGCCGCTGGAATCGACCTGCCATCCTGCGTCCACCGAGAGTCCGTTCCTCGTCCCGATCAGCACGACCAGCCACCCGATGGCGCTCCCGAAGCGCGGCAACGCAACACCGAACGCCCAGGGAACGGTCGAGATGACACTCACGGCGGCCCACGTTCCCGGGGCCAGCAGCGCCGCGTGCCCCCCGCGACTGCCAGCCAGTTCGGCAAGCGCCAGCACCAGCCAGCATGCGACGCCGGGCGCGATCGAGGCGACCCAGTGGGCCAGTGCGACCGTCGCCCGGCGGCCTCGACTGGTGAGCAGCAGATCGTAGCGCCCACGCCGCGCCGGCACGGCGAAGCTGGACGAGGCGGAGAACAACTGGAGAAGCAGCACCGGCGCCAGCGCTCTCGCACCGAGCGACGGATCGTGGACGGTCACCAGGCCGCCGATCGCCGTCACGACCAGCATGGTGCCCCACAGGAGCCACGGGACCGGGGGCACCACGCAGAAGAAGCGCACGAGCTCGGTCGCGCGACCTTCCGTCATCACGGCGATCCGTCGCCGTCCCGTGCGCTGACCGAACGCACCCAGCCCGGCAGGGAGCGCGACTGGTCGCGTCTTCCTCTCTCCGGGTACCTCAGGTAGGCCTGCAGCGTGTGATAGCTGATGCCGAGGGCCCTGCAGGCCCGGCGCTTGTTGCGGCCACATCGCTCGAACACGAGCCGTGCGTATCGACTTCCCCAGGCGCGAAGCGAGTCCCGGCGCTCCAGCGACGGCGCCAGGACCTCGGCGTACTCGCCGCGGACCGCCGGTGGCAGATGTTCGAGCTCGATCCGGTCGGACTCGACCAGTGCCAGGATTCGCTCGATCAGCCGCTCGAGCTCACGCACGTTCCCGGGCCACCCGTACAGGCACAGGGCCTGTTCGGCATCCACGGAAAGCGTCATGTGTCGCGACGCCCGATGCCGCTCCAGGAAGTGACGGGCGAGCTCCGGCACGTCCTCGCGACGGTCGCGCAACGGCGGCACCCGAACGTCGACTCCGCTCAGACGGTAGAAGAGATCGGGCCGAAAGCTCTGCCGGGTCACCATGTCGCCAAGCGGGCGGTTCGTCGCCGCGACGATCCGGGTATTGACCCGTCGAGTCCCGTGCCCGCCGACGCGCTCGACCGTCAGCTCCTGCAGGACGCGCAGCAACTTCGCCTGCGCCCCCAGTGACAGGTCCGACACCTCGTCCAGGAAGAGCGTTCCACCGTCGGCGTGCTCGAACTTCCCGCGGCGGCCGCGCACGCCGGTGGCCGTCCGCTCCTCGATGCCAAACAGCTCGGCCTCGAGGAGGGTCTCGACGACGGCAGCACAGTTGACCGCCACGAAGGGTCCCCCGCGACGCCGGCTCAGCTCGTGCACCTGGCGCGCGACGAGCTCCTTGCCCGTGCCGCTCTCCCCCTCGATGAGCACGGTGAAGTCGGTACAGGCGACGCGGTGAACCTGGTCGCGGAGTGCCCGCATCACGTCCGTCGATCCCACGAGAGGCAGGCCGGTGGCAACCGTCCGCCCAGGGCCGGGACGGGCCCGGGCAACCTCGAGCACCAGGCCGCCGAGCTGCGCCACGGCCGCAAGGATCTCCACGTCGGGCTCGCCGAGGGGCCTGGCCGGGTGACACGACGCCTCCAGCACGGCCTGCGCGTGCGGATCCGCGACCGGCACGCCAAGCACAATCGAGTCGGCCGTACGCGTCGGTGTGACGAGGCGCGCCTGGTACCTGGCGCGCATCTCTCGAAGGCGCACCGCCCGGAGATCCAGGAGCTGCTCGACCTCCCGCTCGAAGGCGGCGCGGATGTCCACGCGCCGTTCCCCGCACATCGCCCCACTCAGAACCGTCAGCATGCGTTGCAGCGCCGTACCGGCCCGTGCCTGGGGCGTGCCCGCCGCTGGGGAGTCACTCGTGTGCGTGTCGGTCACCGGGGAAGCCTCCGCACTTCGTGTTCCAAACGCGGTGCCGTCCATCCCTGCGCGTCGTAACGTGGTGCTCCCACAGGACCTTCCGCCGGAAGCGCCTTCGCGTCGCCCGCGGCTCTGGGTAGGCAGTGCCCGCCGGCGTGAGCCGAGTGTCCCGTCACGGGAAGGAGGTTCCAGCCTCCGGTCGACCAGGCGAGACATCCAGCACCGTGCCGAACGCAATCGCGCCCTGGTAGCCGACCCGTGCTGCCGTGACGTCACACACGCGGCAGCGGACGACCCGTGCCCGTACCAGCGTCCGGCCACGGGCGGTGGTGACGTGGACCTCCACATGCGTTCCCGGGAGCAGCCGGAACGCCCCCGCTGTCAGTGCTCCGGTCGCCGACACGTTCACGATCGCCAGCTCGGGACCGGCACGAAGCCTCACTCGACAGAGCGGCTCGGTTGAGGCGGGCACGCGCCGCTGTGCCCGCCGACGTTCGGCACGATCAGAAGACATGCACCCATTCCCCGGTTTCCGGCAGGCGGCGCAGTACGCGGGCCCTGCCGGTGACGCCCAGTACCCGGACCACCCATTGCGTGCCGTCGGCGCCCAGCACGTAGACACTGCCGGAACTGGACGTGCCCCGAGGGGAGAAGGAGAGAAACGTAGAGCCGCCGAGCTGCACGGCATCACCGGGGGGCAGCTCTGGTGCCAGGGCGATCTGCACTCCCCCGTACAGGTTCGAGAGATGGACCGGCTCCTCGACGACTCTGTCGATGCCGAGATCGACCTCTCGTGCGCTCAGGCCGTTGCCATTGCCGTCCTCGACGACCGAGAAGGCGGTGCCCTGACCGTCGGCCTCGAACCGCAACGCCACGACCGCCGACCGGCTGACGGCCCTGGCGCGTGCCAGGGCCAGGCGACCCGCCAGGTACCGGACGGCGCCACGCCCGCGCGATTGCTCGATGGTGGCGTGCACCACCGGCACGCTGATGCCCGCGAGTATGCAGACGATCGCGAGGACGAGCATCAGTTCCAGCACGGAGTATCCCTGCCGTGGCGCGGGCGGCCGCGGACGCCCGTGGCGCCCGCGACCCCACCCGTTCCGTGCTAGCGGGACGGCTCGCTCACCGTCACGAGCGGCCGGAGCTTCAGGAAGCTCTGCTCTCCGACGCCACGTACGTTCATCAGGTCCTCGATCTTCTTGAAGCCGCCGGACCGTTCCCGGTACTCGATGATCCGCTCGGCCGTCACCCTGCCGATGCCGGGCAGCGTCTCGAGCTGGGCGACGTTGGCGGTGTTCAGGTTCACCGGCGCGGACGCCGACGCCTGGCTGGACTGCGCGGTTCCTCCGGCGCTGCCCTGAGCCAGGAGCGGCACAGAGCCGAGTGCCAGAGTCAGCAGCGCCACGGTTGCAAGTCGAATCATCAGCGGTCTCCTCTCCGCAGGAGGCAGGCGCAGCCGGTCGACCGCGCGGGAGCATGCGGATCAAACGTGAAGTGAACTGGTACGCGGCAACCTGCCCCATCGTCCCTCGACGCGCATGGCGTCCCGGACGGGCCGGCAGCACACGGGTCGGGTGCACGTTGAACCACGAGCCCGCCGGGACGAGGTGGACCCTCGCAAGCGAACTGCCATCGCGATGGCGTCGTGTGCGTCGCCACAAGCGATTGACAGGCTGGCGGTTGCGGAGGATGCGGAAAGCGCCACATGGTCACGCACATCCGCTGTCAACCGGGGTTGCCCGCCGCCACGCGCGAGGCGGCCGATGCCGGGGAAATCCGGGCAACCAGCGTTACACTCTGGCCCGGGAGGCTCGCGATGCGCGTTCGAGTCGGCACTCACGTCATTCTGGTGGGCATTGCGTTGGCGTGCTTCGCCTCGACCGTGCATGGCCAGGAGGGGCACCCCCTCACCGGCACATGGTCTGGCGACTGGGGCCCCAGCGGCGGTGACCGCCGGCATCTGACGGTCGTGATGAGCTGGGATGGCAACGACATCCGCGCGGTCGTCAATCCAGGACCGGACGCCGTGACCATCACGCCCGTTCGGCTCGACGTGACGTCCTGGACCGTCCGACTCGAGGTCGAGCGCCCGGCCGCGTCCGGCGGGCCGATTGTCGCCGAGGGCCGGCTCGAGGACCTGGGATCCCCCCACCGGAGGATCAGGGGCACGTGGCGCGAGGGCCCGGAGACCGGCACCTTCCAGCTCACGCGGGACTGACCCCTGCCCCCCGGGGCTCGCGCGGTTCGTCGCGCCGGGCTGGGCTGGAACCAGGGGTCTTTCACGTGTTCGGGGAGGGCGAGGGCGCTGAGGCGGACACGTGCTCAACATGGTGCCGCTGGCCGACCGCCTCCTGGGGGGAGTGACCAGCCTTCTACGAACGAGCGAGATTGCCGTCGACTTCCCGGTCCTGATCTTCACACTTGCCGTGGCCGCGGCGGGCGGGATGCTCTTTGGTCTGGCACCGGCCGCCTGCGCGCGCGGGACCAGCTGGTCGCCTCACTGAGGGAGGCGGGGACGAAGGGCGCCGCGCGGTGACATGGCGCGGCGTCCGCACGGCGCTCGTGGCGGGAGAGGTGGCGCTCGCGATCGTGGTGGTCACGGGAGACCGGGCTGCTGCTGCGCAGCGTCGAGAACCTGACGACGGTGGACGCCGGATTCGACCGCGCCCGCCTGGTGACCTTCTCGCTCACGCTGCCGGCTGTCGCCTACCAGGCACAGTACCGCGCGCAGACCTATCAGGAGATCTTCCAGAGACTGCGCGAGGTGCCCGGCGTCGTGGGCACCACAGGAATGACAGGCCTCCCTCCCGAGCGGCCTCTGAACGCGAACATGACCAACATCGACGGCTACGAGCCGCCACCCGAAGGCCCCTTCGAGATGGGTCGGAGTTCTACTTCTTCTTCGACCAGGAGTGACGGGCAAGGCGGGGTCGAGAATCAGCGCCGGTACACCTCGCGCCGATGCCCGACCGACAGGGCCAGCACCACGAGACGGGTGTCGCGGATTTCGCAGATCACGCGGTAATCACCCACGCGGTAGCGCCAGAGCCCGGCACGCCCCCCCTTGAGGGGCTCCCCGAAGTGCCGCGGATTCTTGCACTCCTCGATCCGATCGTCCAGCCAGTCGAGGATGCGTGCACGCACCAGCCGATCGAGCTTCCGCAACTGCCGCTCCGCCGTGTCGGCAATCTCAACCGTCCAGGCCAAGCTCTTTCCTGAGCTGTTTCAGCGACTTCGCCGAACGAGTTCGCTTCAACGCGCGCTCGGCGATCTCGAGATCCTCCTCGTCCTCCAGAAGCCGCACGAGCGCCTCGCGAACCACGTCACTCTTCGAGCGGCCGCGGATCCTCGCCAGCATGCCAAGCCGGGCCTCCAGGTCCTTCTCCAGTCTGAGCGCCAGCATAGGATGGTCTCCTGTTATACAACGTATTACAATCATAGCGCGGCCCGGCGCGCAGGGGCAACCGGCAGGCGGCCGGATCCGCGTAGAATGGCGTGGCGTGAAAGCCGAGGTCCTGGCCGCGCTGAATCATCCCGGGAAAGCCCACATCTACGGCATCGAAGACGCCGCTCCTTCGACAGGCTCAGGGCAAGCTGGCTCCAAGGCGCTGGTGATGGAGCTGGTCGACCAGGGTCCTTTAGCCACAGCCGGCGGTTCAGGCGTACTGAGCGTACTTGTCGTCCTGGTAGCAGTAGAGCCACTGCTCGCCCGGCTCGGCCGACGCGATGACGACGTGGCTGGTCTCCATGGCATGCCGCCGGGCATGACGGTTCGGCGAGTTGTCGCAGCAGAGCGTCCGGCCGCAGCTCTGACAGGTGCGCAAGTGGACCCACCTGGACCTGGCCTTGACGCACTCCTCGCACACGCGCCGCGTCGGCTGCTTGATCTCCTCGACTGCCGCAATGTGGGTGCAGGGGTCTTGACTCATCGCGCTCATCGTCCGGGCCGCCAGGGACGGCGTCTCGGCGACCGCCATCATACGATCGCTGCCAGGAAGCCCGCCCGACCGGCGCCTCTGTCCTGGTCGCCGCGAATGACTTCGCCATCTCACGGCGGTTACGCGATTGGCATCGTGGTGGCAGGAACGTAAGCGCGGCACACGACGGGCCGCTTCAACGGCCCCGGTACCGTAGCCCCGACAGACGTTCCTGCCCACGAGCCCAGGGAACCCTCTTTGCATTCCTCACGGGCATGAAGACCTCGGTCCGGCGCTCGCGCGGGCGACTCCGGTACACGGGTGTCCCCCGAGCGGCGTTCATGGCGTGGCTCGATTCCCCCAGGGGCGGACGCGTCCTGGACCGTGCCGCGTCGGCCGTCCGCTTCTCGCTGTTCGGCAAGACCGGCACCGCCCGCCGCCGCCTGTGGCGCCAGCTTCACGAGGGCATCACGACCAGGACGGTGGCCGGCAGGGTTCAGACCGAGCTCGACGCGCACCTCGAGCGCCTCCAGGCGCTGGCCCATGCTCCCGACCTGCCGCGCAAGGGGGTGGACCTGCGCCGGCTCGTCGTCGTGCCTCGGCGCCTGCTCTGCGCCGAGCTGTATCGCCGCCTCGATGAGGCGGCCAGGCGACACCCGGCGCTTGCCGCCACCGGCGAGGGCGCGCAGTTGCGACAGTGGTTCGTGTGCCAGGTCGTCGAAGACACGGAGAAGGCCATCGCGCGCGCACGTCCGTCGCCGTGGCGTCCGCTGCCGGCGGGTACGGACTGGATCGCCGTCGGGGTGAACGAGCAGTTCGACTGGTACCCGCCGTTGAACGGCCCCGCGTGGTCCGGCCACTACCACGTCCTGGAGCTGCGGCCCAGCCGCATGACCCGGGCCGTGAAGCGCGCCGCGCGTGACGCGATCGCGGAGCTGGAAGGATCCCTGCCGGCCCTGACCCGCGAGCGCCGCAGCGAGATCATCAACCGCGCCGCCCCCCTGCTCGCTCACCCCGCCGGCGCCTGATCGCGCGGCGATGCCGCCGGCCCGGCCGTGCCACTCACCGGCCACGGCGTGGTGCGGTTACACTCTTGGCCAGGACGCCATGAGCTTTCGCACGCCAGCCGTCGCTTTCGCCGTGGCGGGCATCTTCGCGGGCATCACCACCGCGCCCGCATCGCTCGGCGCGCAGCGCCCTTTTGCCGCCGCCTACGACACCAGCCGTCAGGCGACCCTGACCGGCACCGTCACCCGCGTCGAGTGGATCAACCCGGTGGCGTTCGTGTTCCTCGACGTGCGCGACTCCACCGGCACGGTGGCCAACTGGGCAATCGAGATCGGCAACCCGCTGGAGCTCGAGCGCGGCGGTTGGAGCGCGGGCGATCTGCGCGCAGGTGACCAGGTGGTGGTCACCGCCGTGCCGGAGCGCGGCACCAGACGCCAGGCCTTCGCCCGGACACTGGTCCGGGCCGTCTCCGGCCGCCGCCTCTTCGTGCCGCCGGCCACGTTCGCGGGACCAACCGGGGACTCCCCTGTCCCTCGATGGCCCGACGGGCAGATCCGGCTGGGCCCTCCACCTGGAGGGACCGGCCACTGGGGGCCGGCGAGCGCCACCGGACTCGTCGAGCACGGCGACAGGCCCGTCTCGATGGACCGCGACGGGCTGCTACTCGACCTGGTCGACATCGATCGCGTGGCGCCGTTCCGGCCCTGGGCGCGCGCGCTGTACGAGTATCGACAGCGCACGAACCTGGCTGACGATCCCCTGGGACGCTGCATCCCGCCCGGAGGACCGAGGCAGTTTCACCGGCCCAACGGCTTCCAGTTCGTCGAGCAGCGCGACCTCGGACGCATTCTCGTCCTCCTTGGCGGCGGCAACCGCAACTGGCGGGCTATCTACACCGACGGTCGCCCGCCCGGACACCCCGACGAGGTCGTCCTCGCCTACTACGGGACGTCGGTGGGCCGGTGGGAGGGGGACACGCTCGTCGTGGACTCGGTGGGCTACAACGAGAGCTTCTGGTTCAGCAACGGCGGGCTGCCGCACACCGAGGCGCTGCATCTGGTGGAGCGCTTCACGCGGACCAGCCTGCAGACGCTGGAGTACGAGGCGACGGTCGAGGATCCGCGCACCTACACGCGCCCCTGGACGGGCGGCTGGACGGTGCGGTGGGTGCCGGACGCGGAGATCGAGGAGTACTTCTGTGAGGAAGGCGCGGAGGCAACTTTCCTTCGCTGACCGGCAACGGGAGACGACGATGACACGCCACACGCTTCACTCGATGGCCCTGGGACTCGCGCTGGCCGTCCTGCTCGCGGCCGTGCCGGCCGCGCATCATTCGTTCGACGCCGAGTTCGACCGCGACAAGACGATCGACATCACGGGCGTCGTCACCAAGGTGGACTGGGTGAACCCGCACGCCTTCGTCTACGTGGACTCGCGCGACGAGCAGGGCGAGGTCACCCGCTACAAGATCGAGATGGGCCCGCCCTACGCGCTCGTGCGGGGCGGCTGGACGCGCAACACGCTGAAAGTTGGCGACACGGTGACCGTCAAGGGCGCCGCGCTCGCCAAGGACGGCTCCCCCGCCGCCGGCTCGCTCCAGACCACGTCGATGAACCTGGCCGACGGCCGCTCGCTGACGATGCGGTAGCGGCATGCTACGCGGACTGCTCCTCGCCCTGGCTTTCGCCGCGCTGATCGCGCCGGCCTCGACCCGCGCCCAGGGCGGCGCCGTCGAGCCGACGCCGCGCTGGCCGGACGGCCGCCCCAACCTCGGGTCGGCGCCCGACGCGAAGGGCTACTGGGAGGTGCGTCCCGGCGGCCAGCGGAACCTGGCCACCAGCACGCCGCCCGGGGAGATTCCCTACCAGCCGTGGACACGGGCACTGGCCAACTACCGGCAGTCGCGCGTGGACCTGTACCCGCCGGCCGTGCACTGCATCCCCACCACAGGGCCCGGTTTCTACAACGCGCCAGGCTTCGAGATCGTGGACGCTCCGGAGCTTGCACGAATCTTCATCATCAACATCGCCGGGCCCCACTCCTGGCGCGTGATCTACATGGACGGCCGGCCGCACCCGCCGCTCGACACGCTCCGCCCCACCTTCCTGGGGCACTCGATCGGGCGCTGGCAGGGGGACACGCTGGTCATCGATACCGTGGGCTTCAACGAGCGGCAGTGGGTCTCCGGAACCAACCCCACGACCGACCGGCTCCATCTCGTGGAGCGTTTCACGCGTCCGAGCCTGCGGACGCTCGTCTACGAGGCCACGATCGACGACCCGGGCGCGTACACGGCGCCCTGGACCACCGGCTGGACCATCGACACCGAGACGCGGTCGTCGTGGATCGAGGGGGGCGAGAGCTTCGAGTACATCTGCCAGGGCGAGGAACGGTAGGCAACTGCAAGCTCAACCTTGACGCGCCGCTGCCGATAACCTGACCTAGAGCGTCGGGCAGGCTCCCAGGTCCGCGTGGACCAGTGACCTCCCGCGACAGCACCGGTGAGCGGCCCGATGCTCGTTCTTTCCCACGACGACCCGGCGCCAATGGGGCTGCCGATCTCATATGGACCGACGCGGGTACCGCTCGCAAGCGCCATGACGGACCTCGCAGATTCTGCCACGGACCGCGCGGGGGGCAGTGAACGATCCGCCGAAACAGCCGCTCGCACGCCACCTGGCGTGAGGCTCCTTCCACACCCACTGCTGGCACGCCCTCGCTCCGGCCACGGCGCTATCATGGGTCTCATGCACGTCACGGTGGCCCTGAGGAGACCGGGCAACACGTCGAAAGCGTTCGAAGGCCTCTTCCTCGTGGACACCGGCGCCATCGACTCGATGGCCCCCGCCTCGGAGCTGACTGCCGCGGGCATCGAGCCGGTCGGCCGGTCGGCCTACGAGCTCGCCGACGGCAGCGTTCAGGAGTACGCGTTCGGTCTCGCGCAGATCGAGTTCATGGGCGAGGTGACAGCCGGCCGGGTCATCTTCGGCCCGGAAGGCACCGAGCCGATCCTCGGTGTCACCGCTCTGGAGTCGGTCGGCATCATCGTCGATCCGGCAAGCCAGACCCTGAAGCGCCTTCCGGCCGTGCCCCTGAAGTAGGCGCTGCTGACCTTCTCGCGAGCCGGCACGCACCTGCCGTCCGGGGCCGACCTGCGCAGCATGCCGATACCGATCGCCTGAACGTCGGGCGAGGCGATTCACCGCCGCGAGTTCGTTCCGCGCGATCTCGTCGATCAGGAAGGTTGGAATCACCACAGACGGCGGTTGCCGCGATGGCAGGCGTTCGAGTCAGCGACTACTCGCGGCGAGTGCGAACGGAGCGAGGGTACGAGCCGAGACCGACTTCCGGCATGCGAAGCGGGGAGGTCCAGGGCGGCAGGTCCGCGCCGGCTCGCGGGGGACACGCTCGCCTGGAATCTCGCTCTACGTCGCCGCCGACTCGCGGTACCAGGCGACGGTCTTGGCCAGCCCGTCCTCGAAGCTGACGAGCGGCTCGTAGCCCAGGAGGCGCCGCGCCTTGTCGATGTCGGCCTGGGAGTCGCGGACGTCGCCAGCCCGGGGCTCGCCGAACTCCGGCTCGACATCGGCGTCCGCCAGCTTCCGCACGGCGGCGAACAGCTCGAGGAGCGAGACGCGCCCGCCGACGGCCACGTTGATCACCTCGCCGCTCGCGCCCGGCGCGTCGCACGCACGCAGCACGCCGTCCACCACGTTGGCCACATAGGTGAAATCGCGCGTCTGGCCACCGTCACCGTAGATGATGGGCCGCCGGCCCTCGCAGAGCGCCTTGATGAAGAGCGAGATGACGCCCGAGTACGGCGAGGAGGGGTCCTGTCTGGGACCGAAGACGTTGAAGTAGCGGATCGTCACCGTCTCCAGCCCGTAGAGCCGCGTGAAGAGCCCGCAGTACTGCTCCCCCACGAGCTTCTGCAGCGCGTAGGGCGAGAGCGGCGCCGTGGGCATCGTCTCGACCTTCGGCAGCGTCGCCGAGTTGCCGTACGCCGAGGAGGACCCCGCGTAGACCACGCGGCGGACACCGGCATCGCGCGCCGCCACCAGCACGTTGAGCGTGGCGTCGATGTTGGCCCGATTCGACTCGATCGGGTTCTTCACCGAGCGTGGCACCGAGGGAATCGCCGCCTGGTGCAGCACGATCTCCACGCCCTCGACCGCCCGCCGGGCCACGTCGAGATCGGCGAGGTCACCTTCCAGCAGCTCCACCGACGGCAGATGCGCCAGGTTCTCTGGCTTGCCCGTGATCAGGCTGTCCACGACGCGGACGCGGTCGCCGCGCGCCGTGAGCCTCTCGCAGAGGTGCGAGCCGATGAAGCCGGCTCCTCCCGTGACCAGATAGAACGCCATCCGACGCGTCGAGCGGCTACTGCGGGAACCCGTCGCGCGGCAACCCGGGCATCAGGCGCAGCGCGTTGGCGTAGTACAGCTTGCGCAGGACCTCGTCGGGCAGGTCGAGCCCGTAGAGCTTCCAGAAGGCGTGGTAGTCCCGGTAGTAGTCGAAGTACTCGTCGGCCGTCTCGAACGTCCGCCAGTAGTACGGGAACTCGTCCGGCTGATAGCTGTCCTTGCCGAACAGGATCCGGTCCTGGTACGTGATGAAGAACTCACGCGCCGTCCGCGGCTGGCGCCCCAGGTCGTAGAGCACCGCGCCCACTTCGCCGTAGACGTTCGGCATCTCGTCGAACATCCTTCCGAGCCGCGCCAGGTCGTTGGCGTGCCAGCCCATGTGGGCGGCGATGAACGTGGTGTTCGGATGGCGGCGGAACAGCCGATCGCGCTCGCCCATCAGCGTCTCGAAGGTCGGGAAGCGGTCCGGCGGGAATCGCCGGTTGGGGTAGAGGGCCAGCTCCAGCCAGCGCTCGTTCGTGTAGTCGATCGGCTCGAAGAACTCCGGCGGATCGGCCGTGTGGATCAGGATCGGTACGTTCAGACGCGCCGCCGCTTCCCAGACCGGATCGAGGTCCGGATCGTCGAGGCTCAGCCGCGTGCCGTCCCGCTTCTGGGCGTTCAGGCCGAATCCCTTGTTGATCTCGCCCACGCCGAGCGCGCCGGCCGCCACGTCGGCCTCGAGCTGCCGCGCGGCCTGCTCGCCCCACCCGGGCCCGACGTCGCGGAAGTCGATGGTCGTGAACTGCACGATCCGCTTGCCGGTGGGGCTGGCGCGCAGCGCCTCGATGGCGCTCACCAGCCGATCCCCGGACACGCCGCTGGCGTTGACGAGCACCTGGAGGTTCAGGGGGTCCATCGACGCGACGAGCGTCTGGAGCTGGCCCTCCGACAGCGGCGCCGGCTGGTGGCTGTGGATGTCGATGACCGGAAACTTCGCCCGCGGCGTGGGATGCTCGGGCACGACGAGTGTGGACTCCGGCTTGTACTCGCGGATGTCGGGAACCTCGAACTCCGGCTCCCGGTCGGCGCCCGGCCGCGACTGCAGCGCGCCGCGGCTCTGCCGGCCCTCGGGCGCCTGGGCGCCGGTCATCGCGGAGGCCGCAGCCAGCACGGCCACCAGGAGCATCGCTCGGCTGGTCATACGGGCATTGTACCGCCCGGCACGACGTCCTGAACGGCCGGGATCAGGCGGCGCCTGGCGGACGCCTTGATGTGAAGTGTCGCAGCCGGCCGGTAAGCCGAATTCTGTCGAGGACGACCATTCCTCTAGGCCAGCAATCACTCGCTGGCTCGAGCGACCTACCCGGTGGCTTCGGGCGGGCCGCCCTGACGGACGCCTGACGCGCCCGGCGGAAGCCGAGGCCTCCGCATCGCCACCCTATTTGGTCTTGCTCCGTGTGGGGTTTTGCCTGCCACCGGCGTTACCGCCGGCGCGGTGCGCTCTTACCGCACCTTTTCACCCTTACCCTTCGACCCGGCGCTGCGCGCCTCGCTCAGGGCAAGCCCCGTGTGGGAACCTGGGCCTGCCTCGAGCGAGGCACGAAGTGCCGAGTCGAGAGGCGGTATATTTTCTGTGCCACTGGTCCGTCAGGTCACCCTGCCCGGGCGTTACCCGGCGCACTGCCCTCTGGAGTTCGGACTTTCCTCCCCCTCCGGCACTTCGCAGCACGGGCCGCGGTTTCCGGAGACGGCGGTCGTCTGGCCGCCTGCAACGCGGTCATTATCGCATGCGCCGAGGGACGTGGACTCGACGCCACAGCGCCTGTGGGACCCGAAGAGCCTGAGAAGAAATCGCCGCTGAGCGCCGACCGCTGAAAGCTGAGCGCTGAAAGCTGAAAGCTGAAAGCTGAGCGTCAGCCGTCGACCTCCTGCTTGATGCCGTACTGCTCGAGCTTCTTGTAGAGATTGCTGCGGGGCGTGTCGATCATCTCGGCCGTCTTCGAGATATTCCAGTTCGTCTCGCGAAGCTTCTGGACGAGGTACGC
>Ga0299906_10000361_pt1 | contig 44173 bp, 40 predicted proteins | sample RVTome_14_FD_200259 | JGI IMG/M metagenome (GOLD analysis project Ga0299906, IMG submission 200259) | Soil microbial communities from uranium-contaminated site in the Upper Colorado River Basin, Wyoming, United States - RVT145D125 (version 2) ... | reverse complement strand
GTTCTTCGTCGGGACGCAGTTCGAGGTACTTGTCGAAGTCGACGATGGCGGCGCCGATGTGCCCGAGCTTGAAATGTTCGGCCCCGCGAAGGTTGTACATGTTGGGCGCGGTGGGTTCGAGTTGGATCACCACGTCGAGGTCGGTAATGGCCAGGTCGTGTCGGCGCGCGTTCGCGTGCAGCATGGCGCGGAAAAGATGGCTGTTCGCACTCTCGGGTTCGGCCTGCACCGCGCGGTCGGCGAGCGTGAGAGCTTCGGTTTCCCTTCCGTTTGCGAGTGCCGTGCGGGCTTGGCGGATGAGGTCTTCCGCGGTTTCGTCATCGGCGCGAACGGTCGCGGCACCGACGGGAATCATGCCGATCGCCAATGCCGTGGTCCAGCTTCGTGACATGGTGCGTCTCCGTTGTGAATGGTGCGATCGTACGGAAGCGTTCATTCGCTATCCTGCGGATTGAAGATCTCGTCCACGACAATCGTAACGCAGGTGATGCAGGCGTCGGTCGTGGCGTCGTCCGCGAAATCGCGGGCGATGCAGTCGGCGACCATGAGGTCGAGGACGCGCTGTTTCGTGTAGCCCCGGTCCACATCCGTCTCGACGAGGATGATGATCGCTTCGATGTCGACATCGCTCTCGTCGGGGCAGGCCGCGCGGAGACGGTCGTTGACCTCCTGCCGCGGGACGGCGATATCGGCGGGCGGGCCGCAGGTGGCGGAACCGAGTAGCAGCCCGACGACCAGGCCGAGTCGGACGGAGGTTCGGAGCATGTGCATTCCTTGAGGTCGGTGCTGGTCGTCTGTGGGGTCGCCAACGACGCGCTGGCACGGACGATCACGACGCCGGCGGCGATTCTAAAGCGGGACCGATTCGCTTGTCCATGCTCGGGCGAACTCGGCTCGACGGCGCGGATCCGTTATGCCGGCTCGCTTCGACCGGACCGGCAACGACGAGCGACGAATTCCGTGACCGACTTCGAGACACGCCAATCCATCCCCGCGCCGCCATCGGTCGATCCGCTTGTCGCTCGCGTACCGTTTTTTTACGGGTGGGTGATGGTCCCGGCGGCGATGCTGGCCAAAATCGCGACCACTCCGGGGCGGACCTACGGCGTGTCGGTGTTCAATCCGGAGTTGCGAGAGTCTCTCGGGCTGTCGCTCAGTCGGCTGATCGGGGCTTACATGCTGGGGACGGTGTGGGTGCGCTATTACGGACGCCGCAACCTGGGCAAGATCCGCGGCACGGTCTGGACGGCGAGCGTGGCCGGCAGCAGCGCGGGGCCGTTCCTGATGGGGGTGTCATTCGATCAGTTCGACAGCTTCGCTCCCGCGTTGTGGCTGTTCGTCGGCCTGTTCGCGCCGCTGATCGTCGCCTCGGCTTTCGTAACCCCGCCCCGACGTGCGGTCACTTGATGGCCGTGTCGCGGATGTTCTCGCCGGGGGATCGATCGGCCAGGATGTTTTCGTAGAACAATCGATACTGATCGGCGTTGCGGCGCATCGAGAAGACCTCGAAGGCTTGGCTGCGCGCGGTGTCGGCCAGCCGGGCTGACAGTCGCGGATCGTTCAGCGCGGTGCGGATGCGCGCGGCCAGGAGGACGGGTTGTCCGGGTTTGCAGAGCAGACCGTTGCTGCGGTCGGCGATGAATTCGGTGACGGCGGGGACGGCCGAGCCGACAATGGGCCGGCCCGCCGCCATCGCCCACCCCAGCGGAACCGCGGGGACATCGTCGACGGCGGCCACCACCACCAGATCCGCGACGGCGAGTAAATCCCCGAACGCATGACGTTGATCGGTGAAGGTAAACAGGCCGTCGATGTTCAGGCTGTCGGCGAAACGTTTCAACCTGCGTTGTTCGGCCGATACGCCGGGGATGAGGACGCGGAGTTTTTTCAACCGGTAACACAGCATCGCCGCGGCCCAGGCGGCGAGGAAGTGGCCGCCCGCGCGCGAAGGGGTGGGCAGGGTCACCAGGACTTGGGCGTCCTCGGGAAGATCGAGTGCGTCGCGGGTCATCAGGCGTTTGGCTTCGTGCAAGGCGTGAAAGTCGATTCCCGGCCGAATGACGACGGTTCGATTCGGGTCGAGGCCCGCTTCGATGGCGCGACGTTGAACGATGCCGGACGGCGTCGCGACCGCGGGAGTAGCGTGCGTCGCGACCGCCTGGAACCAACGCGACCAACTGCGATCGCGGGGCGGATGGGTCAAGGTCGCCGCGATCGGCACCACGTTGCTCAGTGCACCGGACGAGATCGTCAAAGCGTCGAGTCCCCACGCGTGAACCATGTCGATGCGGTGGTGCTCGACGTAACGCCGCAGTCGCGGACCGACGGTGAAATCGAGCCCGAACCGCCACGGAATCCGATGTACATCGGGCAAGTTCGTTTCCCGGGCGTTTCGGCCGTCAAGGCGCACGAAGCGATGCTCGAAATGTTCGCGGGCCAGTCGCCGGGTCATCAGGTGCGCGGCGAGGATCGTATCGTCCGGCGCGTGGGGTTCGAAAAGGTGACAGATGCGGGTCATGCAGGATCAGGATTCCGGCGAGTCGTCATGGGCGGCGATTTTGTGATCGTAGAAGAGTTTGGCGACCTGGTCGGCGAGCTGATCTGCGAGCAGTCGGGCCCGGTCTTCCGGGGTGCTCGCGGCCCGGGCCTGATGGACCAGGAGATCCGTTTCGATGATGTGGCCGGTGGTGCCCGGTCGACCCGTCGGCCAGAGACGCACCTCATTGCGCGTGGCGGCTTTCGCGTTGACGACGCGCACGTCGGCCTTGCACGACGCGCCGGAAATGATCTCGTCGATGCCCTCGGCCGCGATCCGTGCCCGTGCATACTCGACCTTGATGAACAGCACCTGCTCGGCGCCGAGCTTCTTGCCCATCCGGTCTGCCGCGAGCGATTCGTAGTCGGTCTCGACCCGCCGCAGTTCGATCATTTTTTCCCGGGGGATGATGCGTTGGTTGATCTCGTGTTCGCCGAACTTTTCGATCAAGGCTTGGGTGATCAGGTCACCCGCCGTCCCTTCCGGTCCGCCCGATTCGGAGTCGGTGACGTCAACGAGGATCAGGATCGGCCCTTGGGTCAGGGTGAACTCGGCGGGGACATCGATCTTGGGGTTGGAGAACAGCCAGTAGAACGCACCGGCCTTCGGTCCGCAACCGGCCGCGATACTGATGGTGGAGACGCCGACCGCGATCAAGCGGACGGCGTTCGCCAACCAGCGGGGAAAGGGTCGAACGTGACGCACGTTACAGCTCCACCTCGTGATCATAGAAGCGCTGCGCGACTTGGGCCGCCAGTTCGTCACACGCCGCACGTCGGATTTGTGTCGGGTTGACGCGGGAAACGCTGATCGGGCCCTCCTTGGGGACCGCGATGCGGACCGGCGTCAGCTCGAAGCGGTTGTTTTCACCTTCGGGCACCAGGCGGTCGTAGACCACCACCGACGACTCGGCCCGTCCGCGATACTCGTGCGGCGTGGCGGGGTCGCGCATCGAGAAACGCGACAGCTCGACGTAGACGATCATGTCGGCACCGAATTTCTTGCCCACCTCTTCGGCGTCGTGGGCCATCGTGTAGCTCTTCTCGAGATGGTCCTCGACGCGGGTGGGGTCGATGATGTCGATCTCTTCGACGTGGGCTGACAGATGGGCGGCGATGTGGCTGGCGACGTCGAATCGCGCGGTGGGATAGTCGATCAACGCTCCCGGCTCGACCCAGGCGAGCACCAGCACTTTGTGACCGGCGAGGCGATTGAACTCGGCCGCGACTTTCTTCTTGGGTTTCGGGCCGAGCTGGGCCAGGCCGGCGAGCAAGTCGCGGCAGCCGAGCGGAACGACGGCGACCAGGGCCAGGATCAAGAGTCGATGATGCTGATTCATGGGGTGAGGTTCCTTGGCTCACAGGTTACGGCGGTAGGCTTCGACTCGTTTCACGTCAGGGGTGCGGTTGCGTGTAAGTGTAGCACGATACGGAAGGCCCACGCGACCAGGAACAGCGCAAAGATCGTGAAGACCAGCCGCGTGGGAGAGACTCGATACCAGTTCAGGGTCCAGACCTTGCCGGCCACGAGGGTGCGCAGGGCGAGCAAGACGGCCATTCCGGTCGCGACGGCCAAAACCCACCCCATCGGCTGGGCGAGGATGGCCTTGATCCACTGTCCGCGGACGGTATGGGCGAAGGCGGTGGTCATGCCGCAGGTGGGGCAGGGCAGCTTGGTGACGACAAGCATGCCGCAAGGGGGCAGACCGAGCTGGTGGTGCGTGCCCATGCCGGCCGAATCAGGCGTGAGCCGGACGGCGACCGCCAACAAGCCGAGACCGCCGACCAACACCACGGCGGCGATGGCGCGGGCTTGCCCGACCGACGGTGGCCGGTAGTCAAGCACCAGCGGTCCGAGCCGGTGCTCATGCGCGGGTCTCGCGGCTGGAGGGGTGGCTTGACGGGTGGGTTGGCTGACGGTGGGGCCCATCGGTCTCTCGTCTCGAAATACGCCCTTCACGAACACATAGGATACACCGACCGGAGGCGGTGCGCCTACCAAGCGATCATAGGAGCAGGTGGACCGGGTGTGCGACAGGCAAACGTGGTCGGTTTCCAACCACCTATCCACTGGGTATCGTTCGTCAAAAACGAATGTGCACGGTTGTTCCCGCCTCGGGTTCGGAGGATACGGAGATGCGTCCGCCATGTGCTTCGACGACCCGTTTGGCTCCGGCCAAACCTACGCCCGTGCCGCCGGGGCGGGTGGTGAAGAACAGGTCGAAGACGTGGGCGAGTCCGTTGGGTCGGATGCCGGTGCCGGTGTCGGACACGGAGAGGGTCGTGCCGTTCGGGTTGCCGTTGTGTCGGCTCGATGTCGCGGTGACCGTAATCCGGCCGCCGCCGGGCATGTGCTCGATCGCGTTGGAGAACAACTCGGCCAACACCTGCGTCATCTGATCGACATCGACATCGATCTGAACGTCGCGCGTCGTGTCCGAGGCCGTCACCTCGGCGCCGGTTTCCCGCAAAGTGCTTTTCGTGTCGCGAATGGCCGCGTCGACCAGCGAGCCGACCGAAACCGATCGGCGATTCAGCGTGGTCGGACGGGCGAAGTCTAGCAGACTGGCAATGCGCGCTTCGAGCCGATCGATCTCGCGGATCAATTCGGCGATGCGTTGCTGTTCTTCCGGCAGGTCCGTGAGACGTCGACTGAGGACCTGCGCCGACGTGCGAATTCCCGCCAACGGATTGCGCATGCCGTGGGCCACCCCCGCGCAGATCTCACCGATCGCGGCCAATTCCCGACTGCGCATCAGCCGCTCCTGGTGGTCGCTCAGCCGCGACGCCATCTCGTTGACCTGCTGGGCGAGTTGGCTGAGTTCATCCCGCCCGGGAAGGTGCACCTGATGATCGAGCCGACCCTGACCGATCCTGCGCGTCGCCTCGACGAGCGTTTGGATCGGCTCGATGAGGGAACGGCGCGTAAGCAGAATCAACCAGCCCGCGGGTAGGATGATCACGCAACAGAGGATGCCCGCCACCACCTTGGCGTAAAACCCCGCCATCGCCGACTCACTCTGCGCGGCGTACAACTCGGTTTCATGGTCTCGGCGCAGCAGGTCGAAGCGTCGTTCGAGCGTATCGAGAATGCCCGTCGCTTCGGGGTTCGCCTGCGCTTCGGCCGGCAGGGCCATCGCTTGCGTCAGGGCGAACAGACGTTGACAGTCCTCCTGACTCCGGGTCAGTTCGGATCGCTCATGATCGGTCGAGGCGGTGCGCACCATGATCTTCTGCCGTTCCTCGATGGAACCGCGAAGCTCGGCGATGCGTTCGGAATGATCGGCGAAGTCCGGGAGCGAAGCGAGCTGGACCCATCGCAGCAGCGAGGCCCACACGTCGTCGATGCCGCCCAACTGTGCGTGCAGTCGCGTGACCCGATTGGATTTCTGTGACGAGACGCCGACCACGTAAAACGTGGTCAAGCCGGCCGTCAACGTCGTGAGCAGCAACGTCAACAACACCAGATTCAGCTTGAAGCGAAGCGTCATCGCAGCTCGCCGCGACGGAGTTCAGAACGGGTCCTGCTCATTGAAGCAGAATGTCTTCCAGGCAACGATGAAGTCGATGTTCGACTTGTACTTGTTATTACCCTGTCCGTAGATACCGGACTTCGGCTGACCCTGAGCGTCATAGAGTGAGTCGTAGGTATACCCATCATACTCATTATCGTACTGGATCATGCGTCGCGCGATGCTCTGGTCGGGATCTGGGTACCAGGTCGCACTGCCGTCCTGGTACAGCACGTTGTATCCGGAGCGATGGGTGTACCATCCGAGGCCCAGCCCGCCCTGGTAGGCCACGAAGTTGTCGACGACCATCGCGAGCTGTCGCCGCGCGGAAATCTTGGGGCTCGAACCCGCGGTTACGTGGCCCGCATAGGCGTAACTTCCCGCGATCAACCCCTGCGGAATCCGTTCGACGTCGGCACTGTAGTTGTGCACCCGCGCGCTCGGGCAGCGGAACAAGGCCGGTTCGCTCGTGTACATGTCGAAGAGTCCGCCAAGGTTGATCAACTCACCGCTGCGTGATAATAGTTCGCGCGGACTGTAGCGTCCGACCCGCGTACCGGTCCGCGGGCCGTAGCCGCGGTTGTCCGACGCGTAGAGGAGCAGTGCCAAACCGGTGTGCTTCAGATTGGCCAGGCACACCGTGCGCCGGGCTTGTTCGCGGGCTTGGCCCAAGCTCGGCACCAATACCGCGATCAGCGTGGCAATCAGCGCCATCGTCACCAACAGCTCGGTCAGCGTGAACCCACGCACCCCGCCGGGCCTGCGGCGGGTTCCCGGGTACGACCAACCATACATAGTTTGAATCATCACAACTCGACTCCGCTTTCCGACGGTATCACGTACCGCTTGGTATTGGAGTTGCTAAGAGTTGTATGCCACGGCCACCGGGGCCGAGCCAAGAGTCATCCAGAACGCTATACTATTGTACAGCAGCCGGTTACGAAAATGTTCCCGGAATTTCCGCTCGTTTCACCGGGTTCGTGTAACGCCCCAATGGGGCAAATGCCCCAGATGCCGGCCTACGAGGAACGGGAAGAGAATGGCAACCATACTGATCATAGAAGACGAACATCTCCTGGGTAAGAGCATCCGCGACGGCATGGATGGCGAGGGGCATCGCGCGGTGTGGGTGCGATCGGCCGAGGAGGCTCTCGATTGGCTGGCAAGCGGATCGGCTCACGTCGCCTTGGTCGACATTCGGCTGCCCGGCATGTCCGGCGTCGAACTGCTGGCCATCCTCGCGAGCGATCATCCCGACCTCACCCCGATCGTCGTGACCGCGCACGGTGACCTGAGCACCGCCGTCGAGGCCATGCGCGCCGGCGCCTACGACTTCCTGACCAAGCCGATCGATCTGGACGCCATCAGCCTGGTCGTGGGTCGCGCGTTGGAGCATCAGGGGCTCGCATCCCAGCGGAAGCACCAACGCCGTCGCGACGAAGCGAGATTCACGCTGGCCAACATCATCGGGTCGTGTCCGGAGATCCAGCAGGCGAAGGATCGTGTCGCCCGCCTCGCGGCGTTGGGCAGCACCATCGCCACCGATCCGCCCAATGTGCTGATCGCCGGCGAGACCGGGACCGGGAAGGATCTCTTCGCCCAAGCCATTCACCATGAGGGGCCGCGGGCGTCGGGTCCGTACGTTCACGTGAACTGTGCGGCTCTGCCCGCCAACTTGATCGAATCGGAGCTGTTCGGTCACATCAAAGGTGCGTTCACCGATGCCAAACAATCCAAGCGGGGCTTGATCGAGTTGGCCGACGGCGGCACGCTGTTTCTCGATGAGGTCGGCGAGTTGCCCGCGTCGTTGCAGGCCAAGCTGCTTGTCGCCATCGAGACCAGGATGGTCCGACCGGTGGGCGGGGTGCAGGATATGCCGGTCAACGTGCACCTGATCGCCGCCACCAACCAGAACATCGACCAGGCCGTCAGCGACGGGCGCTTTCGCGAGGAGCTCTACCATCGACTCCGCGTGATCGAGATCAAGCTGCCACCGCTGCGGCGACGGGCCGACGACGTGCTCCTGCTCGCCGAGCGCTTCCTCGCCGCACATTGTCAGCGATTCCGCTTCACACCAAAGACGTTGACCGCGTCGGCCCGGTCGGCGTTGACCAAGCACACCTGGCCGGGCAACGTGCGGGAACTGTCCCACGTGCTCGAGAGCGCGGTGCTGCTCTGTGAATGCGACACCATCGATCTCGCCGATCTCGCCTTGCCCGCGTCGCGAGATGTTCGCGTCAAAGTCTCCGGCGATGACGCCTGTCCGGTCGCCGTCGATTTCTCCAACGGCCCGGTGCGGTTCGAAGACATCGAAAAGAAGATCCTCACCGCAGCCCTCAATGAATCCGGCGGCAACGTCGTCCAGGCGGCAACGCTGGTCGGCCTCTCACGCGACACCATGCGCTACCGAGCCGCCAAGTTCGGGCTCGCGGCGAAATAGGCGGGCGCCAGATGAGGGAGGTTTGGGGCGGCGACGCGTAGGGGAGCCCGACGGTGGAGCATGATGAGGTACGCGGTTCACTTCGCTGGTACGAGAATCCTTGCTCGTACCCATCCGACGCGGGAATCCTTTCCCGCGAGAACAACGCGGGAAAGGATTCCTGCGACCGAGGAGGCGAGATAGGAATCTCGCCCAAGCACTCCTTTCTGGTTCGTCGCTGAACTTACTTGCTCGGCGACTTTTCTATCGTCGCGGGTGGTAGCGGGCGGGGTGCGCTGTTCGCTTCGACCGGCCGGGAGATCGTGCCGAACATGTGTCCGCCGTGCTCGGCGTGCTGCCAGGTGCCGGCATACCGGCCGCGGTAAAACAGCACGCGGGCGCTGAACGCGGTGCCCAGACCCGGGATCGATACGTCGGTCAGGGTGATCACCGGCGTGTCGCCGGCCCACTTGACCCGCACGGGCACGGGAATGTTCACGTCGCGCTCGCCGTATTGGATGCGGGCCTGAATCAACCAGACATCGCCGCCGAGCTTGGCGACCTTGCCCAGCGTGTAGCGTTCCGGTTGGTGCGGCTTGTCGGACTTCTGCCCGGCGACGGTGAAGGAACCGGTCAGCACCGCGCCGGTGAGCGTTTCCTGAAATCGCTTCTCCAACTCGGCTTGATCCGGCACGCCGGGCTGCGTCGCGGCGGGCGGGATCTTCGGCTCGGGCGTCGTTGTGTCGGGCGCGGTCACGGCTAGCGCGCCACACCACACCAAAGTTGTACCGATCATAGTCTTTCTTCCTGAAACGTAGTGTCATGCGCGGCGGAGCGACCGCCGGTTTCATGACGTTTATAGCAAGTTGCCCGGAGGCCGCAATGCCGGCTCGTCAGATCGGGTCTCGGCAGGTGAAGCGCTGGTCGCACTCGTCGAAGTTACAGATGATATCATCCGTACAGCACCGATCGGATGCACAGTCAGCGTTCGTGATGCAACAGGAGTCGCGTGAGCCGTCGCCGACGGTGAAGCCGAAACAGACCTGACCGATACATTCTTCCGAGTCGTCGTTGACTTCCCCATCGGTATTGCCTGAGGTCGAACCATCGCCGGTTTGCGTGCCACCGCCGTCGTTGCCGGTTCCGTACGGATCCAAATTGGGTTCGCATGCCGACAGCGCCAGGGTGACGATCATCCCAAGTACGATTGCTGGTATCCGGAAAATGTTGGCACATCATGCCGATTCTCCACGCGGGCTTGACGACTCGCCCTTGGGGACCGATCCCCGTGCATGAGGGTGGGAGTGAGCATTGTGCCGCGACATTGGTGTGGATGCAAGCGTTTTCCATGTCCGTTCGTCCCTGTCGACGGATTGTGCGCAAGAGGACTATGCGTTGACGGGTTGGAGCGGTTTTGGGACGTTGATCTTGGTGAAAACGTCGTCGTATTGCTTTTTCATCCAATCGAGGGGCGGGCCGGAGCGGAACATCTCCCAGGGCATCAACTCGTCGAGCGGGCGCTCGCGGTGGGCGTAGAAGGCCGGGTCGATCCCGGTATGGCTGAAGGCATCGGTCCAGTGGTTGTTGTCGAAGGTTTCGTCCCAGCCGTCGAATCGCGCGCCGCGTCGCCAGGCGGTTTCGATCACGTCGGCGAGCCGGCGGTCACCACGGGCGAAGACGGCTTCGAGAACCGAACGCTCCGGGCCGTGCGTGATGATCTTGACCGCCGATTTGCGCGACCGGTTGGCCGCGTTGAGCATGCGGCGCGCCTCGCGGAAGTAATCGGCCTCCGGTTGGGCGGCCCATTGGAACGGGGTGAACGGCTTGGGCACCAGCCACGAGACCGACGCCTTGACCCGGGCCGGTCCGCCGGCGATGGGGCGACGGGCCTCGGAGATTTGTCGGGACAGGTCGACGATCCCGGTGATGTCCTCCGGCCGTTCCCCGGGAAAACCGGCCATGAAGTAGAGCTTGACCGACCGCCACCCGGCTTCATATGCGGCGCGGACGCCGTCGAGCAGTCGGCCGTCGGTGGTCTTCTTGCGGATTGCCGCCCGCATGTCGTCACGGGCCGCCTCGACCGCGATGGTCAAGCCCGACTTGCGCACCGCGTTGACCATCCACGGAATGTTGGCCAGCATCTTGTCCACCCGCAGCGACGGGACCGAGATGTTGACGTTGCGATCGGCGAAGTGCGCGTTGACGCGCTCGGATAACTCACGCAGGTGCGGATAGTCGGCCGTGGACAACGACAACAGCCCGAGCTCCTCCTGCCCGGTGCTGCGGTAGGCCTCTTCGGCAATCTCCAGGATCGCGTCGACGCTGCGCAGGCGTAGCGGTCGCTTCGTATAGCCGGCATGGCAGAAGCGGCAGAGTTGCGGACAGCCGCGCATGATCTCGATGCTGATGCGGTCGTGAATGGTCTCGACGTAAGGCACGAGCGGCCGCCGCGGAAACGGCGCATGCTCGAAGTCCGGCGTCTGGCAGCGCACGATCCGCTCGGGCAAACCGGTGACTCGGGGGGTTACCTCGGCCAGCGTGTTATCCGCGTGATAGCGCACGTCGTAGAGGCTCGGAGCGTAGATCCACTCGAATCTCCGGGCCAGGTGCAGGATCATGTCGCGACGCGCCACCCCGTCGTCGGCCAGCTCGCGGTAGGCGTCGATGATGCCGTTCATCGCGTGTTCGCCGTCGCCGTGGACGACGAGATCGACGAAGGCGGCGACCGGCTCGGGGTTGTCGGCTTGCGGCCCACCGACGATCACCAGCGGATGCTCGTCGGTGCGCTCGGCCGATCGCAGCGGGATGCCGGACAGGTCCAGCAGGGTGAGCAGGTTGGTGAACCCCATCTCGTACTGAAGCGAGACGGCCAGGATGTCGCATGAATTGACCGGTTGCCGGGTGTCCCAGGTGAACAGCGGGATGTTGCGATCGCGCATCCTCTGCTCGGCGTCGATCCAGGGCACGTAGACCCGCTCGGCACACACGCCGTCGCGATGGTTCGCCAGCCAGTAGATGATCTGGCATCCCAGGTGCGACATGCCGACGGTGTAGGTGTCGGGGAACGCCACGGCGATCCGGACATCGGCCGCGTCCCAGTCGCCCGGCCGGACGAGCTGGTTGATCTCACCGCCGATGTATTGGGCCGGCTGGCGAACGTGGGGCAGCAGTTCGTCCGAAACACGCTGCCCGAGCGGGATGTCGAGTTCGATGGACATAGCAATCGGCGACTATAGCGGCAAAACATTCGGGCGCGAAGAAGCGAATGATCGCAATCGCTCTCCTTGACACTGGCTGGCGCGTCGGGCATCTTCGCCCGGGCCATGCGGTTTGTCTGCAAAAAGTCGACGCTGACCGGGTCGGTCGAGGTGCCGGCCTCGAAATCGCACACCATTCGTGCGGTGGCGTTGGCGTCGCTGGCCGAGGGCGAGAGCCGTATCGAGCAGCCGTTGGAGTCGGCCGACGCCCGCGCGGTCGTGCGTACCTACCGCGCCCTGGGGGCGGAGATTGAACAGTCGCCTGGCGTCTGGCACGTGCGCGGGACCGGCGGACGGCTGGTCGCGCCCGACGCGGTCATCGATGTCGGCAACTCCGGCACGACGCTGCGGGTGGCGCTCGGGTCGGCGGCGCTGCTGGCCGAGGGCGAGGCGACCTTCACCGGCGATGAGCAGATTCAACGCCGCCCGATCGGACCGCTCCTGCAATCACTCAACGATCTCGGCGCTCAAGCGAAAAGTGTCCGCGGCAACGGTTCGGCGCCGGTCGTGGTGCGGGGTCGGCTGGTCGGCGGACGGACCTCGATCGAGGCGGTCACCAGCCAATACTTGAGCAGCCTGCTCATGGCTGCTCCGCTCGCCGACGGCGATTCGGTCATCGACGTGCCGGTGCTTAACGAGCAGCCTTACGTACACATGACGTTGCTCTGGCTCGACCGGCTGGGTGTCCGGTACGAGCGCGACGCGTTACGGCAGTTTCGCGTTCCCGGCCGGCAGCGTTACCAGGCCGGCAGCGTGCGCGTTCCGGCCGACTTTTCGTCGGCGACCTTCTTCCTCGGGGCCGGCGTCCTCGGCGACAATGACATTCTGCTGCGCGGACTCGACCTGTCCGACGCCCAGGGCGACAAGGCGGTGATCGACTACCTCCGGCAAATGGGGGCGCGAATCGACATCGACGACGAAGGCATCCGCGTTCGGCCGGGGACGCTGACCGGCTGCGAAATCGATCTCAATGCGACGCCCGACGCCTTGCCGATGATGGCGGTGGTGGGGTGTTTCGCACAGGGGCGGACCGCGTTGGTCAACGTACCTCAAGCCCGGCTCAAGGAGACCGATCGGATCGCGGTGATGGCCGCCGAGCTGTCGCGCCTCGGCGCCAAGGTCACCGAACTGCCCGACGGGCTCATCGTCGAGCAAAGTGTGTTGCGCGGCACCGAAGTCGACGGGCATCACGATCACCGCGTGGTGATGGCCCTCGCGGTCGCGGGGTGCACGCTCGACGGCGAAACCCGCATCAGCACCGCCGAAGCGGCCGACGTGACCTTCCCGACTTTCGCCGACTGCATGACCAAGCTCGGCGCGAACATCCAAACGGTGTCGGAGACCCCGTAACGTCCTTGTTTCGTAGCATAGCGCATGGAAGTCATCGACTGGATCTGGATCATCACCGCGACGCTGGCCGGGCTGGCGGTCGGCAGTTTCCTCAACGTGGTGATGTATCGTTTGCCGCGGGGTATGTCCGTCGCGCATCCCAAGCGCTCGTTTTGCCCTCGTTGCCAAACCCCCATTGCCGCTGCGGACAACATTCCCGTGGTCAGCTTTCTGCTGCTGCGGGGCAAGTGCCGGCACTGCACGGTCCCGATCTCGATTCGGTACCCGCTCGTAGAAATGTTGACCGCGCTGGCGTTCGTGCTCGTGGTCGACACGTTCGTGGTGGCCGGCGTTCGTCAGGGGAAAGTTCCGGTCGGACTCGATTGGCCGGTGGTCGTCGCGCATTTGCTTCTCATCGCGAGCCTGATCGCCATCTCCGCGATTGACATCGAGGAATACCTGGTCGATCTGCGCATCACCCGGCTGCTGGTCGGCGTGGGGTGTGTCGCGCACGTCCTGTGGACGCCGGTAGCGAGCGGTAATTGGTGGCGGCCGGGGGCCGGCACGGCGGCGACGACGATGGCCGCCGCGACCGGCTTGATCCTCGCTCGACTGATTTGGCCCGACGTTCCACCGCCCGAAGAGGACGAAGCGCCGGCGCAACCGGCGTCATCTCCGAAGCAACCCGAAAACGCGTCGGGACGCACGTTACCGGTTTGGATGATGGTGGCCGTGCTCGCGGGGGTGATCGGCCTGATGGCGATTGATGCCACGACGCGCCCGTCTGATGCCACGACGCGCTCGTCGAGCCGCAGCTTTCCGATCCGGGCCGGGCTCATCCTGCTGACCTGTTTCGGCGGGATCGTCGCCGGCAGCGCGATCCATCGGGAATCGGACGAGGAGATTGCCGAAGCGCTCGAAGAGGAGCGCCCGCTGGCTCGTCGCGTCGCGATTGCCGAGTTGCTCTATTTGAGTCCTGCCATCGTGCTCGGCGTCGGTTCGTTGCTGCTGTTGAAGATCCCCGCGGTCGGAGAGGGCTGGCTAAACGTCCTAGCCTGGTCGCCGGTCGCCGGTCATGTTCCGGTGACCGGTCTGGCGACGGCGGTATCGGGGATGATCGTCGCCGGCGGGGTCGGCTGGGGGGTGCGGATTTTCTTCACACTCATTCTCGGCAAAGAGGCGTTCGGCCTGGGCGACGTGCACATCATGGCCGCGGCCGGTGCGGTGGCCGGTTGGGTGGTGGTGGTGGTCGGGTTCTTCCTCGGCGCGGTCTTCGCTCTGGCCGGCGTGCTCTGTTTGTTGGCGGTCAAGCGCAGCCGGGCCATTCCCTTCGGGCCCTGGCTCTCGATCGGGATCGTGCTGGCCATCGTGGCCTATCAGCCGATATATGATTGGTTCGCGCCCGGGTTGAAGGGACTGATGTTCATGTTGAACGCGGGTGAGCCCGGATGATCGGTGGGATTGTCGCGCGGGAAGAATCCTGCGGCTCGGGGGATCCATCCAGTTTTGAGGACACGACGAGATGGCGCTTGCCTTCCAGCGTTTCAAGGTCTATTCTAAGCTCGCGGTCGTGAGCGTGGTGAGCATCACACTTCTGGTGGTGGTGTTGAAAAACGTCGGCAACAAGGCCAATGTGTGGCTATACCGGGACTTCAATGAAGTCTCCACGCTATGGTTGATGCTGGTGACTTCGGTGACCGCGATCGTGACTTGGTGGCTGCTGTGGGGCCTGCGTCGGTTGGTCGTCGAATGGCGACAGCTTCGCAAGGTCACCGCGGTCGAGGCCAAGCTCGCCGAGCAGAAGGCGCTGGCCGACGAGATCGCCGCCCGCGAGCAGCGCATCGATGAAAAGCTCAAGGGCTCGATCGCGAATGAGTCGGAGCTGGATGCCTGATCGCGTAGGGCGCTGCAGCATAACTCGAAGATGACCTCGCCGGCGGACCGGGCCGATGGAGAAGCCCATGGCACCGCGGGTGGGGATTCGTGTTCTCTGACCTGGAAAAAGGAGATCTGTTGATGGAGCGCAATGCAAGGACGAGAATGACACGGACGGGGACCACATGGATGGAGGCGGCTCTGGTGTGCAGTGTTCTGGCAGTCGGGGTTCTGGCTGCCGGGTGTAACGATCCCAACAAGGCCCGACTGGCCATGCTGGAGAACCAGAACGCCCAACTGGCTTCCGAGCAGGGTCAGTTGATGTCCGATCTCCAGCGGGCACGTGACGCGGCCGCCCAGGCGCGGCGCGAAGCCGAGATGTTCCGCGCCCAGCGGGCGGCGACGCCTGAACCGCCGGCCGAGTGGAAGGGTGTGTCCGGCGGAGCGATGACCTCGATCCCCGGCAGCCTGCTGTTCGATTCGGGTAAGGCCACGCTCATCGCCGGGGCGCGGGAAAAACTCGACAAAATCGCCGATACGATCCTGTCCGAGTTCGCGAACAAGGACGTCTACGTCTTCGGCCACACCGACGCCCAGCCGATTCAGCATTCGAAGTGGCGTGACAACCGTCATCTCAGCTCCGAGCGTGCGCTGGTCGTCGTCGATTACCTCCAGACCCGGGGCATCAGTCCCGAGCGTTGCATCGCCGCCGCGGCGGGCCAGTTTCGACCGGCCGTCGAGGGGGTCAACGCCCGGCAGAATCGCCGCGTCGAAATCTACGCCGTCAGCGGTTTGACGATGGACCGTCCCTAGGACGCCCGTTGTCATAACGGGTGGCACGACTTCAGGCTGCACGTGATCGCAATCGTCGACTACGGTATGGGGAATCTGCGAAGCGTGCAGAAGGCGCTCCAGCGTGTCGGTGCCGACGCGCGGATCGTCGATCGTCCCGAGGCGCTGGACACCGCCGACAAGGTCGTGTTGCCCGGGGTCGGTGCGTTTCGTGACGCGGTCGCCCACCTGCGCAGCCAGGGATTCGTCGCGCCGTTGATGCGGGTGATCGAATCGGACCGGCCGTTGCTCGGCATCTGTCTCGGGTTGCAGTTGCTCTTCGACGTCAGTCACGAGGACGGCGAGCAGGTCGGGCTCGGCGTCTTCTCCGGGCAGGTGCGGCGGTTCTCGTTTGACGACGTGACGCAGGCGACGCGGCTGAAGGTTCCGCACATGGGCTGGAACCAGTTGCGGTGGGACGCTTCGTGTCCGCTGCTCGACGGGCTCGATCAGGGCGCGTATTTCTACTTCGTGCACTCGTACTACGTCGACCCGGATGCGTCGACGTTGGCCCGGGCCACCTGCGACTACGGGATCGAGTTCACGGCCATGGTATGGCGCGACAACCTGTACGCGACCCAGTTTCACCCGGAAAAGTCCCAGCAGAACGGCATGCGACTGCTGGAAAACTTCTCGGCCCTTTAATTGTCGGGTCTGTAGGGAAGAGCGGACGTTGCCATGCACATCCTTCCTGCCATCGACCTGCGTGACGGCAAGTGCGTCCGGCTGATCCAGGGCGATTACGACCGGCAGATCGACTATGCCGACGACCCGGTCGCGATGGCCCGGCAGTTCGCCGACGACGGCGCGACGTGGCTTCACGTCGTCGACCTGGACGGCGCCAAAGCGGGGAAGCTCTGTAACCTCGACACGATCCGGCGCATCGCCGCGTCGAGCCCGATGAACCTCGAGGTCGGCGGCGGCATCCGGGACACAGCATCGGTCGACGCCCTATTGTCCGCCGGCGTCTCGCGGGTGGTGATCGGCACGCGAGCGCTCGAAGACTGGGCCTGGTTCGAAGCGCTGGTCCACGAACCGAACCATGCGGGCAAGATCGTGCTCGGCCTCGATGCCCGCGAGGGTCAACTCGCCACCCACGGCTGGCGGGAACAAACCAGCCGCTCGGCGGTCGATGTCACCGAGGCGGTGTCGGCTTGGCCGCTGGCGGCGATCGTCTACACCGACATCTCGCGCGACGGCATGCTCCTGGGCCCGAATCTCGACGCGGTCCGGGCGCTGGCCGACGTTGCCAAGGTGCCGGTCATCGCCTCGGGCGGCGTCACCGATCTCGACGACGTACGCACCCTGGCCGGATTGCCCTTGGGCGGCATCATCATCGGACGGGCCCTTTATGAGGGTACGATGACGCTCGTCGAGGCGATCAAGATCGTCGCGGACACGTGATCCCTTGCTTGCCGACGGTTTTCCTGAACGCCTGTTTTTCGTACCATGATTAGTTCCGTCGAGGGCGCGTCTGCAGACCCGCCCCCGTCCGAGCAGAGAGATGGAGTCGGCCATGATTACGTTCACCGTCCGCGACGCGGAAGAGCTCTACAACGTGAACAACTGGGGTTCGGGGTTTTTCTCGATCGGCCGAAACGGTCACGTCGAGGTTCATCCCCGCGGTGAGGGTACGCCCGCCATCGACCTGCACCATCTGGTCCAGGAGTTACGCCGCCGTGGCATCGAACTGCCGACGTTGGTGCGGTTCAGCGACATCCTGCACGCCCGGATCGACATGCTGAATCAGTGTTTTCGCACCGCGATTCAGGAGTACGGCTACAGCAACCGGTACATCAATGTCTACCCGGTCAAGGTCAATCCCACCTGCCAGTTGATCGACGAGTTGGTGCGCTTCGGCTCGAAGCACACGTTCGGACTCGAAGCGGGGTCCAAGCCCGAGTTGCTGGCGATCCTCGCCCTGGCCGATCCGGGCGACGCGCCGATGTTGTGCAACGGCTACAAGGACGCCGACTACGTCGCGATGGCGTTGCGGGCGGCGAAGATGGGCCGGAACATCATTCCCGTCGTCGAGAAGTTCACCGAACTGGAGCTGATCATCCGCGAAGCCGAGCGTCTCGACGTCAGGCCGAAGATCGGCATCCGCGTCAAGCTGGCCGCCCGAGGCTCGGGGCGTTGGGAGCACAGCGGCGGCGATCGATCGAGCTTCGGTCTCACCGCCACCGAGGTAATGCACGCCGTCGAGTATTTGCGGTCGCGCGACATGCTCGACTGCCTGCGGCTGGTGCACTGGCATCTCGGCAGTCAGATCACCAACATTCGCGCGATCAAGGCGGCCCTGGCCGAGGGCTGCCGGTACTTCGTCGAGCTGGTCAAGGCGGGCGGCGCGCTCGAGTATGTCGACGTGGGGGGCGGCCTGGCCGTCGACTACGACGGATCGCAGACCAACTTTCCGTCGAGCACGAACTACTCGATGCAGGAGTACGCCAACGACGTGGTGGCCGCGGTGCAGGAGGCGTGCGACCGGGCGGAGATTCCGAATCCGACGATCATCACCGAGTGCGGCCGGGCCGTCGTCGCGCATCATTCCGTGCTCGTGTTCAACGTGCTGGGTAGTGCCGAATACGGCACGGGCATGGTGCCGCAATCGCTGCCCGACGATACCCCGGACCTGATCGCCGACCTGCACGAATCCCTGCGCAACGTGAGCCGCAAGAACTTTCGGGAGTTCTACCACGATGCCGTGCACGCCCGCGACGACATCGTCAACCTGTTCAACCACGGCTACATCACGCTACAGCAGCGTAGTCTGGGTGAGACGATCTTCTGGGCCTTGTGTCGCCGGGTGCAGGCCCTGGTGGGCGAGCTCGACTATGTGCCCGAGGAGCTGCTCGGGCTCGAGCGTGCGCTGGCCGACACCTACTTCTGCAACTTCTCGATGTTCCAGTCCGTGCCGGATTCGTGGGCGGTGCAGCAATTGTTTCCCGTGCTGCCGATCCACCGCCTCGACGAAGCGCCGACCCGCCGGGCGATCCTGGCCGACATCACCTGTGACTCCGACGGGAAGATAGACCGCTTCATCGACCTCAAGGACGTCAAGGGCGCGCTGGAGCTTCACCCGATCAACGGCAACGAGTACATCCTCGGCGTGTTCCTCACCGGGGCGTACCAGGAGATCCTCGGCGACCTGCACAACCTGTTCGGCGACACCAACACGGTGCTCGTCGGCACCAACGACGACGGCAGCTACCGCATCAAACACGTGATGAAGGGGGACACGATTCACGACGTGCTGACGTACGTGCAATACAACCCCGGCGAGTTGCTGCACCGTTTTCGTCAGAGTCTGGAGGAGGCGTTACGCGCCCGGCGCATCACCTTCGAGGAGTCGGCCGAGTTCCTGCAGGCCTACGAACGCGGCCTGGACGGGTACACGTACCTGGACACCAGCAACCAGCCGCGGCCGTTCGACTCGACCTCGGGGTCCGTCCCGATCGTCGCGGAAACGAAACCGACGCCGTTGCCAGCCGACACCGCATCGTCCGCCAACCCACATCGCCAACCGGCTACTCCGCAAGCCTGAGCCGGTCGGTGACACGCACGTCATGCGGCATCTACCGATTGGTTCGTTTTCGGTCTTGGCTCTTTTTCCGGACCGCTTCGAGTTGGCGCGCCGCATGGCGCGCGGTGGTCGCGTCGCCGTCCCGCGTCATGCGCTCCAAGGCTTGGGTCGCCGCGTCGCCCGAATAGCTGCCCAACGCCTCGGCGGCGGATGCGCGGATGTCGGGGTCCGGGTCATCGGCAAACTTGGACAGGATTTCCGCGGCACGCGGATTCTTGGGTTCGTGGTGCCACAACGTGACCACGATTGATTTTCGTACCGTGAGGTCGGGGGCTTGGACCAGCGACTCCATGGCTTCAAGACCGGCCTCCTCATCGATGTTCAACAACAATTTGGTCGCGAGCTCCTGGCTCTGCGGTTCGCCTTCACGGCATTGTTTCTTCAATGCAGTAATGGACCGCGGCCCGAGTTCCCGGAGACGTTGACCGACTTTGAGCATCAGGTCGCCGGAATCTTCATTCAAGAGACTCGCGATTTGCTCGATTTGCTCGTCCGTGGGATTGTCCGCCTCGAGGGCGTCCAGGGCACTCCCGTGCGACCACCATGCCGACACCCAGAATCCGCCGACCAAGACCAGCGCCACCGCGATGCCGCCGACAATCAGTTTCTTTTTGTTTTCATCCATGGCTGTTCCTCATTCGGCAAACGTAAAGTTGGTCACCTCGACACGGGGAATAGACTCGCCGTCGCCGCCTCGCGCCGCGGGCTGTACGCCCCGGAACCCAGGGCGCGTCGCCCCCCTCCTCCTGCGTTGCTTTATTGGCAGATGGCTTGCTTGGCTGTGCGTAGGCTTTGGTACTGCGTGAACCTATCGTTGTATTGCGACCCGAAATCCATGCAACAGATCAGCTTCTTCGAGGCGTACGATGCTGAATGCCAGGCCACGTGTCCGTCGGCGAATAGCCAGTTGCTCCCATTGCTGTTCGGGTTGGTGCCTCCGTAGTGCCGTCGCCAACTGGGATCCGCGCCGGCTTGTCCCGACTGGAGCACGGATGCCCAACGCCAACAGCCGTACGTGCCGGATCGAGGTTTCGTTTCGGTCAACAACGGGAAACAATACGGTTGACGGATCTCCACCAGCCTTCGCGGTATTTCTTGGGTACTCGGCAATCCCGGCCAACTGCCTTGCTGCATGGAATCGCAGGACCCGTTGTAGGTGACCGGCTCGATGTGATCGCCGATGCCTTTTGAACCCGACGAGAATGGATTGCTCGAGTTCGCCCCGCCCGGATCGTCATTCAGCATTTTGGTCGTTTCGGTGGTTTCCTCGCCGGCCCGAAGTCCGGTGAGGTACCGATAGACGGGCTCGTCATCCGCCGGGCAGCGGAAAAAGCCGTGCCGTGATCCCGCCCGACTCCGCTGGACGTCGACATAGGGCATGACCTGAGACGCCCAATAGGCCCCCGGATACATTTGAATCAGCCAACTGAACTGCGGGAGATACCCGTTGCCGTTGTGCTTGTCCTCGGTGTAATAAAAAATCCCCTTGAAGATCGCGTGGAGGTGCGCGCCGCACTTGACTTGGTAGGCCTGCTCGCGCGCCTTGGCCAGGCTGGGAAGCAGGATGGAGATGAGTAGGGCGATAATGGCGACCACCACCATCAGTTCGACAAGGGTAAACCCCGGTGGGGACATGTGGCTGCGAATGCGTTTCATGCCATGCGCTCCGAATGATGGTTTTCGGTGTTCGCCCGACCGGCCGGAGGGTATCCCGAGGATGGGAGGAAATCAAGTCGGCGCGATCAACAAGGAAAGGCCCGAAGACGCGATAGTGCGGCGCCTTCGGGCCTTTTGCAACATGAAGCGGCATCTCGCACGTTGACGCGCGAGCTGCGAACTAAACTCAGGCGATCGCCGTCCGTCGCCGACGCATCACGACGCCCGCGGCCGCCACCAGGATCACGGCGAGGAAGATCGTTCCCCATTGGGTGACCGTCGGGACCGGAGGCGCCACCGGATTCGGCGGATTCTGGATCGGCGACAGCGTCACGCCGCAGGCCCAGGCAATCGAGCGGTTGACCAGCGTCGCGCCGAGCGGGGTCAGCCGCTCGGCCGACTTGACGATGTCGTTGCCGGCGTCACCCGTGATCGCCGTGGCCGGGTTGGTACCACCGGTGGAGATCGCATCGGCCCGTCCGTCGCTAAACCAGAGCTGGACGTGACGGCGCGTCGCGGGGTTGGCGTCCAGGCGCGTCGCGCCGGCGTCCATGGCCAGGAAGCAGGCGTCACCGTCCGGGGTTTCGCCCAGCACGACCGTTCCGGCGGCCTTGGTGCCCGTAAACTGGGCCATACCTCGGATCACCGGCTCGGAATGGACCTGATAGGTCGCCCCGTTGACCAGCCCGTCGGTGATGGGATGGCCGGTGTGAATGACCATGTTCTCCGACGAACTTTCGCTGGCGTAGGTCTGATAGAGCTGATGATCCGCGGCGTTCCGAGCGTGGGCGGTCACGATGGGGAACGTCACGTTCAGGAATTCCGAGAACGCGAGATTGCCGGCTTCCTTGCTCTGGCTCATGTAGGCGAAGTCGAACAGCCCGCCCTGGAAGTCGGTCTCCCAGGCGGCGGCCACGCCCGAGCCGTCCTGCGCCGCAGTGCCTTGAACGCCGTTGAGGTCCGCATAGGCCACACCCTGATTGTGGAGCCCCCAAATGACCACGCCGGCCGCGCCTTCCGGCGTCTTGCCCGCGATCGGGGACTCGACGACGAAGCGAACTTTCTTACCGGTGAAGTTCTGGGTCTCGACGCCGGGGTCGTCCAGCCAGGTGGGAGCGCAGTTGCACTCTTCGGCAAAATCGGGATTGGTGATCGGCGAGAGCGGAATCCCCAGCATCCAGGCGACGGTGCGGTTGTAGAACGTTTCGCCGGTCGGGGTGAGCCATGCATAGCACGGCCGGTCGAAGAACATCCACACACCGGCCTTGTTGGTCCCGCCCGCCTTGGCGCCGGCGTCGATGACGAACCAGGTGGACGAGCCGTTGCCCGCCCGGGCCAGCCGCGTCGTGTGCGAAGCGAGGTCGTCATCAAACATGTCGGCGGTGAGCCCGCCACGGCCCACCGGTGTGGTGTAGACCTTGTACCACTTGCCCGCGGTCAGGCCGGAGGTGATCGGGTGGGTGTCGTTGGTGATCCGGATGCAGGGACCGGATGCCCATTCCCCGCCGTTGTTCGTGGTGAAGTCATAATTGGCGGTCTGACCGTGGCCGCCTTCCCAGGTCATCACCGCCAAGTCAAGAGCCTGATACTCGGCGCCCAGCGATGACCCCGAGCTGACCTTGTCGTCGATGATCAGGGCGTCGAAATTGGCGGCGATGTGGGTCGGGTCGTCCACGCTGTCGCCGACGTACTGAATGCTCGCACCCTGGTCGGCGAGCAGGTTGTAGGGATACCCGCTGGTTTCCTCGGGCGTGACGTTGCCGGGCCGAACGATGTTGTCGACGCCGTGCATGTACATGATCGTCTTGCCGTTCATGTCGAACGTCTCGCCCGCGGGAAGCCGGTCGGCCACGACCGCGCCCGGACAATCCTCGGTGAAGGCGGGCAGCCCGGCCAGGTCGGGGCCCGTGATCGTTTCCGTCGAGATGTCGGTACCCGACAACAAGGTGAACCCGGTCTCCTCGAAGGTGAGTTGAATTCGCGAGATCTGTGCATCGTCGTCGCGCGGGGTGTCCTCACCACTCAGTTCCGAATCGTTCGTGTACTGGCAGTATCGGCCGCTGGTCAGGCGCAGGATGTTGATCCCGTCGGCCAGGGCGAGATTCGCGTTCAGCGTGCCCCCCGGCGGGTCGCCAATGCTCGCCGAATCAATCGACAAGAAGGCGTCGCCACCGGCATCGGCGGCGTCGAGACCGGATGCTCGCGCGACGACGTTCGGATTGGACATATCCAGGTCCTCGTCCAGGAGCGTGCCCAAAGGTGTCGACTCAAACGCCCAGGACTTGGCCGGATCCGCCGCGCCGCCGGTTCGTCCCGAACCACGCTGGTTCAGGGCGTAGGTGACGTGGGGTCGATTGCCGGCGCCGTCGTCCAGCGTGACGTTCTCGATGCGCACCAGGGTGTTCGCGTCGCCGTCGACATTCCGGGCCCAAATTCGCACGCCGACGGTCTCGGCGCGGCCCAGTTTGTTGTCGATCTTGAGCAGAATGTAATCCTGATCGGACGAGGTGTTGTCCGCGTTCAGGATGGAGAGGTTCAACACGTCCTTCGGCGTACCGCCGGGGTCCGTCGTGACAATACCGAAATTGCCGTTGCCGACGGCCTGGCTGATGTCCAGGTCCACTTGCGCCCAGGCCGCGATGGGGCAAGCCGTCACCGCGGCAAGGGCGACACCAATCCTCATGTTTCGTGCAAGAGTCATTCCTGTACCTCCTTAAAGTACATCTTTCCCGTAACGACATGCTCCGCGCGGACGCCTTGGATGCGATCCCGGAACGCAGCGCATCTACTTCCGTTCAATTATCACCCAAACAATTCAATCTTGGCCGGGTTGAGACGATTCAGCCCGAAATCGATTCAGCCCGGAATCGGATCAACCGGAATCGGATCAGGCCGGAGTCGGAGGCGCCCGTGGAGAATTGAATCCGAGGGGGGGCTGGAGCTGGTAATGCCCGATAAACTGGGGAATGCGCCACGGGGCGGCGTCGGTTTCGCTCACGAGGCAGCGATCCCACGCGGGGCGACGAATCTGGATCAAGAGGACGACCGACAACAGCATCGCGTTGGCGTAGGCCACGAGGAACGCAACGCAGATATAGCCGAACAGGTTCGCGAGTCGCGACAAGACCGAATGGTCCGCGCCCAAGGTATTGGCCAGAAGACCGCGTTGAAGGGGTACGGGAGAAATCGCAAGGACCAACTCCAGCACGATCCACGCTACGGCGATCAGGAACGGGCTGTAGCCGATTCGGGTCGAGATGCTCGAGGCGACCGATGCATAGGCCGCGGGCAACAGGATCAGCAAGAGCGGAACCGCCGCCGTTGCGGTACTGGTGGCTGTGGATACGATCCCGCCGTCAAGCAGGACCCCGTACAACGTTCCGCCCCAAAGAGCGCCGCACACGAAGGCGACACGGGGTGAACATCGGCACACGACGATGAAAAGCGGCAGCAGGCCCGCCCATCGCGTCCAGGCCAACCCGGGTTGCAGAATCGCAATACCCAGCAGCAACCCGCTGGCCACGACGGCCGCGACGAGGACCGGGAGGTGTCCCAGTGGAAATCGCCTAACCGACGAATCGAAGTGACGGCGCGGTGTTTGCACCTTTCCCTGCTCCTCGACAGAACCTGCCCTAATGAGTGAGGCAGAGTTTACGCCGGATCAACGGGGTTGGCAAGCAAAAAGTCGAGTGAATCACGGTCAAGGGTCTGTGCCACAATTCAGGCAGTCGTAGTCTTCGCCCGGAATCGTAGTCTTCGCCCGGAATGGGGCGCAGGATCATAGCCAGGGGTGGAGCGCAGCGGAACCCCTGGCTAAAATCCGATGACCCGCCGGGGCATGTGCGCCTCTGCGTTCTTGCATTACGTTGCGACGATGAGGTCATTCAAGTCGCCGGGATATCAGGCGCACACCCCACAGTCGACCATACTGTTTCACAAACAGAACACATGCCCCCCCCTGTTCATCTCGTGCTTCTTGTTCCTGTTGCTTTCTCTTCAACATCATCGTCCGCAAGTCATTATGTTCAAAAAGGTCACGCGCTACGGCCACACGCTTTATGAGGTTAATGTTCGGGTCCGGACCGGAAATTTATATTTTTCTTGTCAGATGGGTGCCGTCGTGTAGTATACAGTGCGGGTTCGGGCCGAATCGCTCGTACTGCGCGTAGGGTCGCTTTCGATCGTGCGCTGGTTGTGCGTAGGCATGCATACGACGGTGCTTCCGGCACGCCTTTTTTAAGAAATGCGAGGAGCCAGATGGTCACAAGGAACTCACCGCGCCGCTTGAAAAAAGCGTTTACGTTGATCGAATTGATGGTGGTGGTGGCGATCATCGCCCTGCTGATCTCGATCCTGCTTCCGAGCTTGGCCAAAGCCCGTGAGCAAGCTTACCAGGTCAAATGCGCCGCGCACCTCAGCGGTATCTTCAAGGGCTTCTTCTATTACGCCGATGATCGAAGCGGCGGGAACGGGTTCATCCCCAACGTGTCGACGTGGTATACGAACATCGGGTATTGGCCCAACCAGATCGAACCGTACATCGATCTCCGGCGCAGCGCCGTGGGTTCGCGTGATGGCTTCTTCCACTGCCCCGCGGACGAAGACCCACCACTGTACAAGATCACCGGACCGAACTACGGTTCACTGGCGTCGGTCGCCGACAAGATCACGGCGGACAGCGGCAGCGGCAGCGGTTCGAGCAATCCCTTCGCCACCGGCGGCGGTACCGGCGTATTTCAGGAGTTGATCGAGCCCGTGAGTTATGTGGGCAGTTGCGATCTGACCCGTCCAAACGGACGATACGCACAGTTTCCTCCCAAACTCACGGAGATCAAACGCCCGTACTGTTTTCCCGTTTTGACCGAGGCTTCCGGCTCTGTTACGATGTGCTTCCGCATTCCCGCGTTCGAGGTCTCGGGCGATAAGGATATGTTAAGGCATTACGGCGGCACCAGTACCATCACCAACGGCGTCAACTTCATGTTCGCCGACGGGCACGTGCAGTGGCACGCGAAGGAATTCGTCGCCACGCAATTGATCTGTTGCATCGACGTCGGGGGGCAGGCCGGGATGGTCGGAGGTGCCGGCAGCGCGGTGGGTGGTCTTATTGACTTACAGAATCGAAACTGCGGGAAATGACGGGCGCCATCTTCCCCTTCGCCGCGTGATTCGTACACGACGGCGGCGGCTCAAGAACCGGTTGGTTGTTCCTCCGCCAAAGGTGTTAGCCATAAATTCCGATACTCGATCGGCCCGTGATCGCCTTGGAGCAGGATCGGGCCGGGCAAGCGTTCGCGGCTGTCCAGGGCCCCGCCGGTTATTCCCTCGATGAGTTGGTTGTCGACGATGGTCCGGTCGTTGAGCACCACGGTCAACCAGTAATTCACGAACGTGATCTCGAACAGATTCCATTCGCCCGCCGGCTTGGACGCGTTGGCGATCGGGATGACGCGACCGTAGACGGCCCCCATGCCTCCCGGACTCGGGGCCTTGCCGTGATCGTCGGCGACCTGAACTTCATATCGTCCGCGTAGATACATGCCGCTGTTGCCGCCCTCGGGAACGCGCACCTCCAGCTCGAGCTTGAAGTCGGTGAAGGTTCCGTTGGTGAAGATGTTTGCTCCGCCCTTACGGTTGACCATGATCCCCTCGGCGGCATGCCAGTGATTCTCGGCCCCTGAAGGCTGATAGGACCAGTCGGTCAGGTCCTTGCCGTTGAACAGGCGAATCGGTTCGGACCAGGTGCGCTCGCGACGGGCAATCGCCTCGAACCGCCCGGGAACCCCCGGCAGTTGCAGCGTGCCGATCATGCGGTCTCCCTGTACGGAGAAGGCGTAGTGGTAGGTGATCGAGATATCCGGTTCCTTGATGTTCACCGTGAAGGTCAGTTGATCCCCGTCCAGGACGGCATCGCTGACGGGATACTCGGGGAACCGTCCGCCGATGTACGTCCCGGTCGTCCGATCTTCAATCCTTTTCAAGTGCAGCGTCCGTTCGATTTGGCGATCGGGCAGTTGTACAACCATCGTCCAGGTTCCGTCGAGTTGCACGGTACGGACCACGCGCTCGCCGGATAACGGCACCGGGGATTCGTCGTTCCGCGTGACGTTGCCCGTCAGCTTGCCGTCGACCAACTGTGCGCGGTACACCCGATCGCCGATTTTCCAATAGGCTGCGCGGTCGGAGATCCTCACCTCGTCGATCTTTTGCTTGCCGCCGCCGGATCCGATGAATTCGGCTGCCGGCTTTCGATCCCGGATGAAGAGTTTGACCCAGGACGGTCGCGCCCGGTCTCGATCGCCGATGGTCAAATCCCATCCCCCGAGCATGGGTACGGCAGTTTTGTCGGGGGCATCGGCCCACGTCACCGATGCATGCATCGCGATTCCGGCCAAGACGGTTGTGACGAGCCTGCGCGGTTTCACCATGGATCTCCTGTCAAGTTCTCGGACCGTAACGGAGCGTCGGCTACGGAGTCGACACCCGGTGATGGAACCTGTGATTCTCGCAAGTTTGATGCAAGATCACAACCGGCGGATCGTAGCTCAAGGCGTCGCGGCGTCGTGGCGATATGGATCAATCGCCATACCCCGGCGGGGGAAAGTCCGATACGTGACACGCTTGTAGCGCGGCGTTTGACCCGCACGTCCGCACGTTCAAAGGTGCATCATGATTCGACTGTTTATCTGGGCATGTCCGTGGGCCATGGTTCTGTTCGGTGCCGCCTGGGTGACGAAGGGCTCGTTCGCGCTGACCCAGAAGGAAGAGACCGAGCCGACGCAGGTTTCAATTTTCGACCTGGAAACGGGCGTGCGCCCCGAGGCGCGCTGGCTCGAGATTACCGGCGGGCACCTCTTCTGGCTCGACAGTTTCAAGCACGTCCGCGTTCTCGTCGACGAGGACGGCGACAGCACGCCCACCGACGAGAACATCACCAAAGAGGTGGGCGTCTATGTGCCGCTGGTCAGTGCCCGGCAAGCGCAGGTCTGGATGGAGCAGTCCCGCGAGAAGCGCTCCTTCGCCCGGTGCAGCGCCTTCGTCTACTTCTCGAACCAGACGATGGCGCAGCTTTATCCGGACGTCGCGCGCGGGGAACCGAAACAGTTGACCCACCACTACACCGGCCGGGGTACGGTCCGGCCCATCGCCCGGATGGACCGTTCGCTGCGCAACAAGCTGGCGTCTCAGCTACCCGGCATCGACACCGAGCGCACGATGCTGGTGCATCACGGCTCCCGGCCGGCCCCGCGCGGCGTGGTCGCCACCTGGATCGGCTTCGGGTTCGCCTGCAGTTTGCCGGGGGTGCTGTGGATTCGCTGGCGACGCCGACGCCGCACGCAGCCGGTGACCATCGAAGCGTCGAAACCCTGGGGACCCGCGGGCGTGCCCAGGCCGCCCACGCCGACACCGTTCGAGGTCGATCCGACCTACCACCCGGTGAACCTGATCGACGACGAACCCGAGCCGACGCCGGTAGGCGCCGATGACTACGACGCGGATGACGGCGGAGATGATTCCGGCGGGGGCGATGACTGACCTTCGAGGAGCGTCAGTCTGATTCTCTCGGCGACAGGGTGACCAAGGCCGCTATCTGCCGACCGGTATGCGTGCACAGCGGGGATAGCACCGCGTCGTAATCGCTTCCCGCGACATGCGCTTGCATCGAGACGGGGCGTGCTTCGTCACGCACCTCCGCGAGCATCGCACCGACCTCCGGCAACACGTCGTCCACCTTCGCATCGCCGTTTTTCTCACGGAGCAAGCGAGCAGCGGTCCGGTTGGTGTATACTGACCGGCCGTCGAGGTCCGTGACCCAGACCGCGGACCTGACGTCGTCGAATGTGGCTTGTAACGAATCTTGAAACGCTTGAGCCGACCCGTCGATGATCGGGTCGGACTCGACCAGGACCGCTTGCGACATGAAACGATTCCCCAACGAGAACCAGCGTGATCGTTCGGCCGCGGATCGGCCGACCGCCCGCATCAACGGCTTCCCCCCGGTTGGGGACGCTCATTGCTGCGGTTATCGGTTGCCGGTTCCGAGCCGCTTGAGCGTTTCCCGACTCGCTCGACGCGGCATCGTTGTGGCCGTGATCGGTGTGCTGATACCGGCCGGTTGGGTCTTCGGGGAAGACGACGCCGAGGCGCCGCTGCTGACCGGGATTCGACAGTTGACCCGGCCGGACATGGGCTTTGAAAAAGCGGGAGAGGCCTATTTCTCGCCGGACGCCAATCGGGTCATTTTCCAGGCCGTGCCCGAGGGTCGGGAGCATTACCAGATCTACACCATCAATCTCGACGGCACGGGGCTGCGGATGGTCTCGACCGGCAAGGGGGAGACCACCTGCGGCTACTTCCACCCCGACGGACGGAGCATTCTGTTCGCCTCGTCGCATCTCGACCCGACAATCGACAAGCCGCAGAAAACGCCGACCTCCAAGCCCGGCTACCAGCGGGGCAGCGGGCGATACGTCTGGCACTTCAGCGAGTATATGGACATCTTCGCCGCCGAACTCGACGGGTCGAGTCTCCGCAGGCTCACCAAGGCCAGGCGATACGACGCCGAGGGCGCCTACAGCCCCGACGGCAAGACCATCGCCTTCGCCTCGTTCCGAACCGGGGACATGGAGATTTATATTATGCGGGCCGACGGCAGGAACGTCCGAAGGCTTACCCACGCCCCCGGCTACGACGGCGGGCCGTTCATCTCGCCCGACGGCAATCGCATCATTTTCCGCGCCGACCGCAAGCAGAACGACCTGCTGCAGATTTTCGTCATGGACATCGACGGCAAGAACGAGCGGCAGCTCACCGACAACGACGCGGTCAACTGGGGCCCGTACTGGCACCCCACCGGCCGGTACGCCGCCTTCGCCACCAGCCTGCAGGGCCACCGCAACTACGAGATCTACCTGATCGAGATCGACACCGGCCGATTACAACGCGTCACCCACACCGACGGCGCCGACGTGCTCCCGGTCTTCTCGCCCGACGGCAAAAAGATGATGTGGACCGCCAAACGCGGCCCGGACAAGACCAGCCAGGTGTTCGTCGCGGAGTTTCATCCGGAGTATGCGTTTGCGGAATGATGTCAGTACGTATCGATCGAATTACCCGCTCGGTTTGTTCGTAATGAACGAACATCGTCGATCAGCGGATCATCGGTCTGAGCGGCGTCGATTCGACGTTGCACCTCTTCCGGCCGGCTGGTTGGGATGCCGGCGAACCGCCCGGTGCGGGAATGAAACGCTTGCTCGACCTGCTCGAGGTACTCGCCCAGTCCCGCCCAGTCCCGCCCAGCCGCCGGCCTGCTTGCTGACGGCAGCGCGGGCGGCGCGTACTTCGTCCACGATGTTTCGCGGCTCGCGAGCGTGATGGTTAGGCGCTGTCATCTTCCGGCTCCCACAGGTTGCTGGGCGTCACGATCTCCGGTGTCGTCAAACCCACTCGCATGCAGATCGTGCGTAGGTGAGTCCGCTTGTTCGGATTTGCTTGTTTGGGTTCGCCAATCGGTACGCTCCCGCACCGGCGAGCAGGAGCGTCATCAACGCCAGACCCCATGCCGACATTCCGGGAACCGCCGTCGGCAGCGTGGTCCCGATGGTCAACTGCCCGGGCACGAAAGCCGGCTGCGTCCAGCCGCTCGTCGCCAGATCCATCGGCGTTCCCAGAACGAGCTGGACGGTCACGATGCTTTCGCCGTTACTCGTTGCGGCTTCGATTTGCTGCAAGAGCGGTGACTGCGCGACGGCGATTGGATCAAGCGTCAAATCTTCGATCCAACCGAGGAACGTCTGGCTGCTCTCGTCGCCGATCAGCATGAGCAGATTGCCCTGCAGGACCGGCTGGCCTCCCTGCTCGAACAGCACCACTGCCGTGTCCGCAAGGTCGGGGAACAGCCACGGGGTCAGGCCCATCCGGTTGCCTTCGAAAAATAACTGCGGGATTTGAAGCTGGCCCCCGAAAAGGTAGGGATCGTTAAACGGAACACCGTTCGACTCGAACGCGTCCATGGGTGAGCCCGGAACCGTCATGCCTTGATTGCCGGGATCGTAGCCGGCCCCGCTGGTGCCGGTTGTGCCGGCATCACGCTTCGGCTTGGGCGGATTGAGCATGTCGCCGATCTTTTTGCACCATTTTGCCTGCTCCGCGGCGTTTGTCCCGTGGTTCGTGTCGGTATCATACTGGCTCTGGACCGCATCACAGTCCGTTTGGGCCTGGGCCAATGCCGCCGCGGCCTTGGCGTTCGCGTCGGCGTTCGCCGCCGCCGCCGTGGCGCCGGTTCCCTTGATGCCCTTGAGAATCTGCTCGGTCTTTCGGGCCCAAACTTCGTAGAGGTCCATGTGATACTGTTCATGTTCCAGCAGCGCGGCCGTCATGGAACCCGGCTTCACCCATGACTGCGACTTGTTGAAAAACGCCTTGCTCGTAATACCACCCAGCGTCGACGAAAACCCGCTGGTTTCGGCCTTGGGCACCGTACTCGTCCAGTTTGCATTGACGCCACCACAGGTCTCGGCATCCAGCGTCGTCGACGCCGGCACCGTCCCTTTGAAGTCCGCCCACTCGAGCTTGCCGTACGGGCAGATCTCATCCGCGCCGCGCAGCGGTTCAGACGCCAATGCCACTAAGGCAAACGTGATGGCCACCTGGTTCGCCAGACGAATACGTGCTTGCATGGTGTGCTCCTTTCGACCACTACCTTCCCGAACAGATGTGCTCACACGCCCGTGATTTCGCTCAGGGCTGAACCATCAAGGTACCACCGCCCACGCGCACTTTCAACAGAAATGCTGGAATTGCCTTCGGGGACACGGTTAGATAGCTGAAGCAAGTAGGGGCACAAAATCGGCCGGTCGATGAAGTGAGCCGATTCAATGGTTGGCCTCGTTTTGGAGTGGTAATCCGTATCGTTCGCGATGGGCTTGGTCGTCACGGCGGTGGGAAGCATTCGTGATTGCCGAGCAGAACTTGGACTGAACCTTCGAGGGATGGCTCACATGGGCAGAATCATTGTGTTCATCTACGGCCTGGTTTGTTACCTGATCTTTGTGGCTACGTTTCTTTATGCGATCGGGTTCACCGAAAACATGGTCGTGCCTCAGTCGATCGACTCGGGCCCGTCGACACCGCTCGGCGAGGCGATTCTGATCAACGCGCTGCTGTTGTCGCTGTTCGTGGTTCAGCATACCGTGATGGCTCGGCCTGCGTTCAAGGCGTGGTGGACTCGGTTCGTGCCCAAGCCGGCCGAACGCTCGACCTTCGTGCTGGCGACCTGCGTCGCGCTCGGGCTGGTGTTCTGGCAATGGCGGCCGGTGACCGCCGTGGTTTGGGAGGTCCAGAACGCGACTCTGGCCAATATGCTGATCGGCATCTCGCTGGCCGGTTACGGGCTCGTGCTCTATACCTCCTTCTGCATCGACCATTTCGACCTGTTCGGCCTGCGCCAGGTCGTGCTCTATTTGCAGAGCAAGCCGTATACCCATCCGCCGTTCGCCCAGCCGTTGATCTACCGGCTCGTGCGCAACCCGCTCATGCTCGGGTTCCTCATCGCGTTCTGGGTGACGCCGACCATGACCCAAGGCCACCTGATCTTCTGCGTTTTAACGACCGGCTACATCCTCATGGGCATCGCCTTCGAGGAACGCGACCTCGGCATCCTGCTCGGCGACGACTACCGCCGCTACCGCGCCCGCACGCCGATGCTGTTGCCGATTCCCAAGTCGGGGAAAACGGTACCGGCAGAGGATTCCTGCGCATCAGAGTAACGATGTACATGAGTCCAATCGGCTACGGTAGCGTTGCGATCGAAATCAGATTACCCTTGGCCAAGCACCTTCCCTCCGCGCGCTACGTGTACCGCCACCTGTACGCCGAAAAAACCAGAAAAAAGACTTTCGGCGCAACCTCTTGTAGCTACAGCAGATACGACCCACAGCGGCGACGTGCGGCCACGACAATCCAGAAAAATCACAAATTTGTGTTGACAGGCCATCACATATGTGTGATAATGGTAGTGAAGGTGCAGTGATGCCTGAAACAGAGGTCTTGTTTTTTGCGGATGACGACGGGGCATGCCCCCTGTTGGCGTGGCTCGACGGGCAACCTGAGAAGGCGCAGCTCAAGTGCATCATTTGCATCGAGCGGTTGGCAGAGTTGGGGCATGAGCTTCGGCGTCCTGAGGCCGAACTGCTCCGAGATGAAATACGCGAGCTGCGCGTGCGACTGCGGAAGGTCAATTATCGCATGCTTTACTTTTTTCACGAGCAGCGAGCTGTGATTACGCATGGGCTTACGAAGGAAGACACGGTACCTGATACGGAGATCAACCGGGCCATAAGGCGAATGAGGAAGTTCAAGGACGATCCGGATCGACACACGCACAAGGAGTGAAGCAATGAGCACCAACAAGACCAGCGATGGGGTGTCGATTCTTCACCGGCGTTACGTGAAGGACGACCCAACCAAGAAAGCCGCGCTTCAGGAAGAACGGGTCAACGCCCAAGTTGCCCGCATGATTCGGGACATGCGTGAACGGGTGGGGCTTTCGCAAAAGGAGCTTGCCGAATTGATCGGCACCGGTCAATCGGCGATCAGCCGGCTCGAAGACGCCGACTACGAGGGACATTCGCTGAGAATGCTTCAGAAAGTGGCTGACGCGCTCGAGCAGAAGCTCGTTGTTGAAATGACCACTGCCGCTCAACAACGGATCGACTTCCACCTGTTTCTCCAACTCTTGCGCCGGCGTAAGGGACTAACAATTGATGATCTCGTCCAGGAAACAGGAATTGATCACGATGAATTAGTATCCATGGAACGTGGAGGTACCGTACCGGAGCCACTCGTATTGGATCGGTTGAGCAGCTTTTACGACGTACCTCGAAATCAGATGCTTCGTCTCGCAGGTGTAGTGCGGGATGTCGACGAAGATTTCCTAGAGCACGCGTCACGATTTGCTGCACAGTCCGAATCTTTCGACAAGCTAACCCGGGAGGAGCGAAAGGCTGTGGATGACTACTTGGGATACCTTAGAACCTGTGGATGAACGAAGCATGGGGGCGATCGTGACGCCGTTTCAAGAACGAGAGCTCAACAAGATTGTGGAACGTACCTTGAGGGACGCGGGATTCAGGAATCCCCCCGTTCAGCTCACGGATGTATTGGAGCATTTGGAGCTTTCTCAATATTTTTACGATCTGTCTGATCCGAGTTTTCTCGATAAGGCGAAACACAAGGTGATGGTCGGCGGGCATCGCCTTGTTGAAATCATTCGGAAGATCAAGCTGCAAGCGGTGCTGTTTTTCGATGAAGGTCGTATTGTAGTCGATCGTTCATTGCCACCGCTCAAACAAGTTTGGCCTGCGTTTCACGAGGCCGGGCACCGAATCTGTCCGTTGCATAAGGAGGTTTTCGCCTTCGGTGATACCGCTCAAACGCTTTTGCCCGAATTCCACGAGAAACTGGAGGCAGAAGCCAACTATGCGGGGGGATGCCTCATGTTTTGTGGCAATTATTTCACCCGGGAAACGATGGATACGATGCCATGCTGGGCCACTGTCGACGCGATGGCGGAACGATACGGGCGCACCAAGACTGCTACATTGCGCCATTACGTCCGTTTTGGTCCCGACCACCCGATGGCTGTTATCATCGGTACGCCGTGGTGGAAGCAAGGTGGAGATCACGAACCAGGGTCTTGGAGACATTTCGTGTCCTCTTACGGTTTCGCGAGGCAGTTCTCTAACGCCAACGCTGACTACTTGAATGGGACGGTCAACCAGAACACCAAGGAACAGTACGGCGGGCAGGTGGCTAGCTTTACTCTGCCACTTGCAGATGACGATGGCATTGAACACGAGTTCCTGGCGGAGGCGTTCTTCAACCGGTACGACCTGCTGATGATGTTCGTGCACCTACGAAAGCTGAATTCGCGCGGGGTCATTGTCGTGCCCGAACAGATTGGAGCAATCGTCCAGCCGATAGGAGTAGCGAGATGAATTTTCTACATTCTGACTTTCACGGTGGCCCGGACGATGTGGCCGTCGTGTCCCTGGATGGGCAAGCGAATGTCATGCTCTTGGATGACTGCAATTTCCAGGCCTATCGTCGCGGTGGTTCATACCGGTACATTGGCGGCTTGGCTACACAATCACCGGTCCGACTCTCACCCTCGCACGTAGGACATTGGCACATCGTAGTCGATTTGGGTGGTTATGCAGGCCACGTTCGGGCAGGTGTTCATATTCTACGCCGTAGCGGCGCTTTGTGCTGATTACCGTACCGCGCCATACAAGGAAGGATGTTTATCATGGCCAAGAAATCAGGATTCAAACCGGGCGAGACTGCTCCTCGGTCAGGTCAGTACCAACAAATCGGTCCTCGCGGAGGTCAGGGTCGTGAGGTCACGGTCGTAAAGGGCGAGACCCTCCCGCCGACTACGGCAAAGGGGTCAACATACACGATCGTCGACCCGACAAAGAACAAATCCGGCCAAGGATGAAGTGGAAGGATGATCGTCACCGTACGACCTTCCGAAAGTGTCAAACGAGACGATTTGATCACGCGTGCAGCGCGGCGTGCCGTTTGAAGTGGTCTTCGAGCACCAACGCGGCCATGGCTTCGACCACGGGCACGCCGCGGGGGACGAGGCAGGGGTCGTGTCGGCCTTTGGTGACGACCTCGGTGGGCTGGTCGTTCGTGTCGAGCGAGCGTTGCGGCTTGCTGATCGACGAGGTCGGCTTGAGCACGACGCGGAGGACGATGTCGGCGCCGGTCGAGATCCCTCCGAGCATGCCGCCGGCATGGTTGGTGACGAAGCCGGTTGCGTCCATCGCGTCGTTGTGCTCGCTGCCGGTCATGTCGGCGGCGGCGAAACCGGCCCCGAATTCGACGCCCTTGGTGGCATTGATCGAGAGCATCGCCTTGGCCAGATCGGCGTCGAGCCGATCGTAAACCGGATCGCCCAGTCCGACCGGCACGCCGGTGACGCGACATTCGATGATCCCGCCGAGGCTGTCCCCGTCGGCGCGGGCCTGCTCGACGCGTCGGACCATTTCCTCGGCCGCTACCGGGTCGCACGCACGCATCGGGTTTTGCTCGACGACGTCGAGATCGACCGTCTCGCACGCGACACCCGCGGCGCGGATCGTGTAGGCGACGATCGACACCCCACGGCGGGCGAGCAGTTGTCGGGCGACGGCCCCGGCGGCGACACGGGCGGCGGTCTCGCGGGCCGACGATCGTCCGCCGCCGCGATGGTCGCGGATGCCGTACTTCTTGAGATAGGTGTAGTCCGCGTGCCCGGGCCGGTAGAGGTCTTTGATGGCGTCGTAACTCTTCGGCCGGGCGTCCTTGCTGTAGATAATCATCAGCATCGGCGCTCCGGTGGTCTTGCCCTCGTACATCCCGGAGAGGATTTCGACCGTGTCCGGCTCTTTGCGCTGCGTGGTGACCGACGATTGCCCGGGTCGGCGGCGGTCCATCTGGTGCTGGATCGCGTCGAGGTCGAGTTCGACGTTCGGCGTCACGCCGTCGACGATCACGCCGACCGCCGGGCCGTGCGATTCGCCGAAGGTGGTGATGCGAAACAATTGGCCGAAGCTGCTACCGGCCATGCGGGTGCTCCTTGATTGAATGGGTGATCCGGTCGACGATCTCGTCGACGCTGTGTCCTTCCGCGTCGAGCACGATGTCGGCCAGTTGCTCGTAGTATGGTGTGCGCTCGTCACAGAGGGCGGCGAAGCTGCCGGCCGGGTCGGCCGCGTCCAGGAACGGTGGGATGCCGGTTCGCCGGACTCGCTCGAACAGGGTCTCGGTGCTCACGCGAAGGTAAATCTTCAGGTCCATTTCGGCGAGGACGGTTTGCACGTCGGGATTCATCGGCGTCCGGCCGCCGAGGGCGACGACGTGATCGGTTCCCGAAGCGGCCATCGCTCCGGCCAGATCGTGCAGCGCGGTCGTTTCGAGCCGGGCGAACTCCGCCGCGCCGTGGGTCTTGTAGATCTCGCGCACGGTATGCCGTCGGCCGGTCCGGCGTTCGTGTTCGGTCACGATAAGATCATCAAGATCGTGAAACGGACAACCTCGGCGCACGGCCAGAGCGCCGCCCACCGTGCTCTTGCCGCAATGTTTCATACCGATCAGCACGATTGTCATCGGCGGACCATTGTATCACGAATCCCGCTTCGAGAGCACGCACGCTGATGTGCGGATCACCCGGTCAGGGAATCCGCTGCGGTGGGATGCGGATGACGGTGCGGAAGCCGATGGTCTCGTCGGGCACGCGGCCTTGCACGCTGCGCAGGTCGGTCGTCGGCGTTCCGTCGACGGCGTTAAGCCAGCACCCGCCGCGAATGACGTGCCCGTCGCCTTCTTCGTCACGACACCATTCCCATACACCGCCGACGAGGCGGGACGGGTCGACATCCAAAACTCCCGCGGCGACGAGCCATTCGGCCTCACTCGGCAAGTCACGCTCGCGCAAGCGGGCGAAGGTCAAGGCTTGCTTCCAGGTGACGCTGGAAATCGCGTCCTGCAATGGATCGCGGACTTCCATCGCGTTGCGTTGATTCCAGTCTTCGGTCAGATCGCCGTTGCTCGCGCCGCGTTTTTTCAGTTCGCCGGCCACCTGCGGCCAAGCCTGCATCCACTGGGCGGTCGACGTTTCGATTTCCTGCACGTAGAGCGCATATCGTCCGCCGGCGTCCGGCCAATCCGTCATCACCAGCCGGTACCGAATCTGATCGGCGTCGTCGAACCACAACGGCAAGCCCGTGGCGGGGTCGGACTGATCCGATGCGCCGCTACGCCACGCAGCGGGAAAAGTGGTCGCGTCGATCGCTGATTGAGCTCGGCTCTTTTCATCGGGCGGCAGGTCGGCGAAAAGGGCGTGGGCTTCGACCCAATCGCCGGACCGCAGTTTCCGCAGGACGCGTCGCGCGGTCAGCGTTGATTTCAGCCAATCGCTCGGCGACGCAGCCAGCCATTGATCGGATTGCCAGTAGAATACACCCTCCAACTGGACCCGATCCGCGTTCGCGGTCAGGGCTGCGTTGGCGTGTACGCCATGGTCGAGATCAGTCGGCGCCTCGACGGAGGAGACGATGAACCGATACCGATCCGGGCCGTACTCGGCCAGAAAGTCGATGAAGTCGTCGGCGTGCTCGGCGTCACCGGTGATCGCTTGGGCGTAGCCGGCCGCGTCGCCGGCGGCGTGGGCGGCGGCGGCACGCTCAAGACGGCGCGTCACGCACCAGGCCGCGTGTTCCGGCGGCTCGGGCCAGATGTACCGACGTTGATACCTGTCGTCGTTCAGCGCGGTGAGCGTCCATGCATTCGGCTGATCCGTCGTTTCGGTGAATTGAAGCGCCAAAGTGTGCTGCGCGCTCTGATCGCCGTAGTCCGCACGCAGCGTCATCGGAACCGTGATGTCTCCGTCGATGTTGACCTGCGCCGCGCCGACGTTCTCGACCTTGACTTGTGTCGATTCCAGTTGGGTCCAAGCCCGCATCCGTTCCAGGGCGTCGGCCAAAACCGGCTTGACAGCGTCGGGCAGGTACCGCTGAAAGAGCGAGTCCCAAGTGTGTTGCACGAGATCCGCCGCGACGTCGTCAAACCGAACCAGCGTCGGCGGCGGCAGCCAAGCGTAGTCGATCACCTCGTCGGCGGGATCGATGCTCAGCGTCCACTGTCCAACTGTGCGTTCGACGAACTGCCAGTCCGCCGCCCACCAGTCGTCGCCGTAATCATCAGGTGCATCGGCATCGCCGGGGATGAAATCCGCATCCAACCGCACCGTCGCGGTGTTGGGATCACCCGGAATCGGCTGCTCTGATACGAGCCTGAAGGTGACGACGTCTGCATGTCGTGCCAACCATGCGAACATGTCGCGAAATCGCGCCTGTTGTCGTTCGGTGGTCTCCGTGCCGAGGAGCGCTTCGAATGCCGTCGCGTTGAAAGTCTTGTGCATGAACACCGACTCGAGAACGGTCCATACGTTCGTGTCGAAACGTTTGGCCACGATATCGACGTGTTCGCTCGGCGGCGTAATGCGCAGCATGTCACGGTCGAGCTCGGTCGGCAGATGCCATCGTACCGAACCACGCCGTAGCGGTAGGGTCATGCGTTTCGGCTGAATCCGGGTCACGGGTCCATCGGAATAGCGACCGGCGGCTTCGATTTCGGCCGTGGCGGAGGTTTCATCGATGCGTACGATCGAGGTTTCGGTCGAGAGGTACGGGCGATTCTCCGGCCATTTTTCCCGCGCGATGTTTGTAATCCTCGCCGCGAAATCCCGCCCTGGGGAAGTCGACGACGTATCGTCTTCGACGTCATTGCCGACGAGGAGACGTTCGGCCGCATGGCGCAACGGTTCGGGGACCGCGAACTCCAACGGGAGCGCGGGGATCCATCGCCCTTCGTCGTTCCGGAGCAGCGACGCCTGGAAGGACAGGGGCTTCGCCGATGCAGGGCTCGGGGAGGTCGATGTGGGGCGCGCTCGTCGCGCTCGCGAGACGGGTTGATAGGTTATGTGCATGTACGCGGTGGCGGCGGCGGTGTCCATAGGCCAGATCCGAAGATCATCACGCTGGACCTTCAACGCGGATCGCTCGGTTTCACACAGCCATGCAAAGGAGTCGGCCAGTTGCCGTCGCGCGTCCGCGTCCAGGTTGTCCGGTAAACTCAACGCTTGATGTAGAGTCGCGTCGCCGGGATCCGCATGGCGAAGCGTCGTTTCGTACCGGTCGAGCAGTCGATCGACCGCCCAGGCGACGTGTTCCTCCGGTTCGGGAAGACGTAGCGGACCGGTGAGCTTCCAGCGGCCGTCGTTCAGGGTGTAGCCGAGGGTAATTGGAAAGGAGTTCGTCTCGGTTTCGTCGAAATGGAAAGACCAGGGATGAGTAGTCTTCTCACGTGGATCGATCTGTGGATCCCAGTCATCGGGCTTCGGCTCGCGTCCGTAGGCCCCGAGCCACGCGAGCATCTCGTCGAGCTCCTCCTTGGCCGGTGGTGATTGGTACAGCGTGGCCAGATCGTCGGCGTTATGGTTCGCAAACGCTTTCTGCAAGGGCCGCCAAAACCGCACGATAAACAGGTCCGTGACCGCCTTGCGGTGATTTGCCCACGTACTGGGATCCCCGCCCAGCCACAGCGTCGGGTCCTTCCACATGAGTGGGCCACGGCCGTCCTGCACGAACGGGATTGTGCCGTAGGTCAGAACGACTCCGGGCTCCGGGAGGTCCTTGTCTTCTGCGACCAGTTCCACCCTGACTTCCTTGTCGGCCTGGTTGAACCCATCCGCGGCGATGCGCAATTTGACAGTGTTGTAGAATTCAAACTCCTGGAACGCGCGTTCGGCGATGGCGATTTGTTCGTCAGGCGCATCCCCATCCGCATTACGCCAGATTTCATCCACCAGACCTTGGGCGTCACGATCGACCAAGGCATCATTGAAGTAACCGATGCGTTCTACGATCCACGGCTCGGGCACGAGGGTGCGAGGGAAGAAGGTCCACACGACCCCGGCGATCGCGAGAGCGGCGGCGATCACCAGAACCGGGCGGACGCGGCGTTTGGCTCTCCGGGCGAAACGTCGCAGGCGCACCCGCAGCGGCAGTGGGACCGTCCCGCCGCGCACGACTTGGGTTTCCCGACTCTCGAGATGCTCGCGATGGCCGGCCAGGTCGCGACGCATCAGCTTGCAGGAGCGGTAACGCTCGGTCGGATCGCGGGCGACGGCGCGGTCGAGGATGGCGGCCAGCTCCGGGCTGACCTGCGGCCAGGCGACGCGAGCCCGCATCGGCAGACCGTTCGTTTCGCAGATCCGCTTGCGGACGTGCTCGGTGTCGCCCGACGTGAGGTCGTAGGGATGCTTGCCCGTAGCCAGTTCGTAGAGCACCACGCCGAGGGCGAACAGGTCGGTGGCGGGTCCGGGCCGATTCGTCTCCCATAGTTCCGGCGCCATGTACGCCGGCGTCCCAACCAGCGGCGTGTCCCCCCGGACCCGCGAGGTTTCGACTGCCACGCCGAAGTCGGTCAGTTTCGGATTGTCGCCGCCGTCGCGCAGGATGTTCTCGGGCTTGACGTCACAATGAAAGATTGACGCGTCGTGCGCGGTTTGCAGGGCGTCGCACAGTTGGCAACCCCAGTCGGCGAGCCTTTGCTCGTCGCGGACCGGGCCGTCCAGCGACCGCAGGCTGCCGCCCTCGGCGTAGGCCTGGACGACGTAGATCTGCCCGTCGTCGGCCGTCACCACGTCATAGGCGGGCAGGATCGACGCGCAGGTGCTCGACAACTCCCGCTGCCGTTTCGCCTCGACTTCGAGTCGCCGGCGGAGCGCCTCGATGTCCTCGGCCGTGGCCGACTCGGGGATCACCGCCGCCTTGAGCGCCACCTCGCCGAAGATGTCGTCACGGGCGCGGAAGATGCGCCCCTGCATACCCTGCCCGATCGTCTCCAGGATGTCATAGCGTCCGAGCGTACGTGGCGTGTTCATTACGAATCACACATGACCGTCAAGCGTCGCCGACCCCGCCGCGGATTCCGCACCGGCTCGCTCCATTCTACCACGCGGCGGGAGTCCCGACGATGCTCATGCTCGGGTTGGCACCCGGCCGATGAATGGGCTACCATGCGGTATACAGGCCCATGGACGGAACCCAGTAGGGCGGGGTAACGCAGGAAACCGGCAGGAGAATCGCATGGCTGACAAGACCCGGCAGGGCCGGAAGGAGTCCCTGGAGACCGTCGAGCCCCTCGGCAAGCGGGTGATGATCCGCAAGGACGAGGACAAGAAAGAGACCAAGGGCGGGATTCAGCTTCCGGACAACATCGAGATTCCCACCATCACCGGCCTGGTGGTGGCGGTGTCGGCTCAGGTCGCCAACGACGACGATTTTCCGCTGCGCCGGTACGACAAGGTACTCTTCAATCCCAAGAACGCGATCCCGGTGGACTTCGAGGCCGACAACCAGTTGTTCGTCGTGCCGGTCGAGGACGTGGTCGCCGTTTTCCGCAAAGACTGACGGATCCCAGGGCGGGAGCAGCACGTGGCAGGCTTGTCCAGCATGGCGCTGCCGAGTAGGGCGCTGATCGGGGTGGTTCACCTGCCGCCCCTGCCGGGCAGTCCGCGGTCGGCCATGACCGTCGATGCGATTGTCGATCGGGCGACCGACCAGGCCCGGCACCTCGTTGACGCCGGTTTTGACGGGGTCGTGATCGAGAATTTCGGCGATTATCCGTTCTTCGGCGAGCGGGTCGAGGTGCACACCGCGGTGGCGGTCGGGCTGGTCGCGCGGGCGGTGGTGCAGGCGGTCGACCGGCCGGTGGGGGTCAACATGCTCCGCAACGACGCCCGGTCCGGGATGGCCGTCGCCGCGATGAGCGGAGCAAGTTTCATTCGGGTCAACGTGCACACGGGCGTCTACGCCACCGATCAGGGCGTGCTCGAGGGCAAGGCGGCCGAGACGATGCGCTATCGAAGCGCGCTCGGAGTATCGGTCGCGGTGTTCGCCGACGTGCACGTCAAACACGCCAAGCCATTGGCCGGCACCGCACACCACGACCTGGCGCGAGCGGCCGAGGAAACCGCCTACCGCGGCATGGCCGACGCGTTGATCGTGACCGGCCCAACCACGGCCCGCCCGGCCGAGCTCGAGGACGTCAAGCGGGTCAAGCAAGCGGTCCCCGATCGCCCGGTGTTCGTGGGCAGCGGCGTGACGGCCGAGACGGTCGCCGCCGTGCTCGCCGAAGCCGACGGCGTCATCGTCGGCAGCGCGCTGAAGCAAGGCGGACAAACCGAAGCGGACCTGGACGCCGATCGCGTTAAAGCTTTCGTGCAAGCAGCGCGCGGCTGAAGAACGTCACACCAAGCGCATCCTCAGATCCACGGGATGAATCCCGCGGCTCGGAGATCCGCGATCCGGCGCATGTGCGGGTGAAGGAACCAAACCCCGAAAAGGATTTCTCGTTCGCACCACTTGACCCGGCTCGCGAGGCTGTGTATGAATAGCACCACATAGCGAGGTTGCCCATGATTCCCCGGGGCCGTAGCTCAACTGGTTAGAGTATCGGACTGTCGATCCGAGGGTTGCGGGTTCGAATCCCGTCGGCCTCGCTTTTTTAACCATCACCGAGCCACATGGGTTGACGCCCACGTGGCTCGTTTTCTTTCCCAGTGGTCCACATGCGCGAATCCGAGCCGCGAGCGCCAGCGAGCGGGTTCTCCGACGCCGCGCAGGCGCTGGGGGGCTCGGATTACTGGAAATCATGGCGTTTGAAACGCTATAATCTTGGCCAACGAGATCGACAATGGGATGGTTTGCCGGCGCGACAAGCCGTTCCCGCGAACGAACGCGGCATCAGAATGTTGCGGATGGTGGTGATCGGCGGATCTGCATTCGCCGTCCGCCCGGCGTCGTACCGAACCGTGGCCGGCATCACCAACGCACGCGGACCTTCACGTCGTCGTCGTCGCCGTCCCGATCCACGTTGACGTTCACGGACCCGCCGTCGACGTCGACATCCACCATGGGCTTTTCTTCCTCGACGCGTGTGCTCTGATGGCAACCGGCCAGCAGGCACACGACGACAATCAACAAGGTCGTTCGCATTTCACTCGTCCTTCACGCGCATGCCCCGGACCGGCCAGGGTTCACCGGTCAAGGTGCTACCGAATAACATAGCCCACCGGACGCGATGACGCATCCCAGGATCGTCCAGCGTCACGTGGCCTCTACTGTATCGTCGACTACTCCGCCTCACGCACTGCACCGTCCCGAGACGTTGCCCGTCGGGCTGTATACGTCAGACAGCCGTCGTGCCGAGGGGTTAGCAAGCGAGAGCCAACGTCACTGCCAGAACCATAACGACGGCCATCGCAACCAGGATAAGCACAACCGCAGCAGCAAGATGGCGAGCAGCGTCTTGCGGATCATGGTTCTTCCGGTGGCGGTCCGAATCGTGTGCCGCACTCGGAGCATACGCCGGTCGTGTTGGTCTGTAGATCATATCCGCACTGAATGCAGAATCCCGTTGCTCCGCGGCGCTGAAAGAAGCGGCTCTTCGGCAGAATCTGTGGGTCGCGTGCACTTGCTGCGGCGCTACTTGAGTAGAGCGTCCTTCCGGTGTTTGGCCTCCTTGCCGAGGTTTCGCGGGCATCCGGCCCGCGACCAGGTGG
>Ga0299906_10000360_pt1 | contig 44321 bp, 34 predicted proteins | sample RVTome_14_FD_200259 | JGI IMG/M metagenome (GOLD analysis project Ga0299906, IMG submission 200259) | Soil microbial communities from uranium-contaminated site in the Upper Colorado River Basin, Wyoming, United States - RVT145D125 (version 2) ... | reverse complement strand
GGCGACGACGCTGTAGAAGGAGAGGATGACGAAGGCGGCGACCACGCCCATCCAGCCCACCAGCAGCCAGGGTCCCCCGGGCCGGCTGAGCGCGCGGAAGGCGCCGACGGGGGAGCGCTGCGTGGTCCGGCCGATGAAGATCTCGGCCATCATGATCGGGAGCCCGACCACGGCGACCGCCAGCAGGTAGAGGAGGACGAACACCCCTCCGCCGTTCTCGCCGGTGACGTACGGAAAGCGCCAGATGTTGCCGAGCCCGATCGCGGAGCCCGCCGCGGCCAGCACGAAGCCGAAGCGATTTCCCCAGTGCCCTCGCTGCATCGCTCTTCCCCCGCCGTGTTCCGGAAGCGCCAGGGATGTTAGCCGGCCCCGGGCCACCCCTCAAGCGCCACGGCGTCGCTTCCGGCGCTCCCCGGTCCGATCCGTCTCGCCGGAACGATGGTAGAGGTGGTAGGCGCAGTCGGGCCCGACCAGGCGGCGCGCGACCTCCATGGGCAGTCTCGCGCGACCCAGCAGGATGGCCCGCTTGTAGCGGGCCAGGATGCGGGCTGCCGCGGCCGTCGAGCGCGATCCCTGCACGGACCCATTCTAGGCCCCGGCTTGTGAAGCGCCATGGATGGTGGGAAGCTCTTCGCGGCCTGTGGTGCTGAGCGGTGCTTTGATCGGCGTGCTCCTGGCGGCGAGCGTCCCCCTCACTCCGACCCAGGCGTTTCGCACCTTCACCCGGGCCAGCCATCGCGGCCTTCCCCAGTCCACCCCGTTCCGTCTGGCTCAGGATCGCTCCGGGCTGCTGTGGATCGGGACCCTCGGCGGAGTGGGGAGCTTCGACGGCCGGGAGATCGCCACCGTCTCCGGTCCGTTTCCCGCTCCCGGATACGGCGCCGTCAACGACATGATCGCCCGCGCCGAGGGCGGCGTCTACGTGGCCAGCGGCAACGGGATCCACGTCTACGACGGGGAGTGGTGGCGGTTCGTGGCCACGACGAGGGCGACGCAGGCGCTCGCCGAGGCCGGCGACGGAGCGCTCTGGATGCTGGACACCGCGGGTGAGGTCTGGACCCTCGACGGGGAGAGCTCGTGGCGGGTGCGCCCGGACATGGGACGCGACGCTTCGCTGCTGGCCGGAGATCGCCGGGGCGGCGTGCTCGTGCTGACCCGGAGCCGGGGCGTGCTCCGGGTCGCGGCGGACGGGGTCCGGGCGTTGGCCGGGGGAGGTCTGCCGGGCGCGGCGTCTGCGACGGCGTTGCACGCCGCCGCAGACGGCAGCGTGTGGGTGGCCAGCTCGGACGGCGTGTTCTGGACCCGTGGCGACGAGGAGTGGCGCTCCGTGGCGCTCCCCCCGGGTACCGCACGCCGCTCCCGGACGCTGGGCGAGGACCGGGCGGGGCGGATCTGGGTGGGTGGCCTGGACGGCTGGGTCGCTTTCGGCGGGACAGACGGGCCCTGGATCGGCTGGGGCTCCGAGTCGGGGCTCCCCGAGGGGAGCGTGACGGCGATCATGGGCGACCGCGAAGGGAGCGTCTGGTTCGGCTTCAACGGGGTCGGCCTGCGGCAGTGGCTCGGCGAGGCGTGGACCCACCGCCGGGCCTTCCGCGCTCCCGGAGGACCGGACCACCGGCTCCCGGTCTTCACCGTCACGGCGGACCACTCGGGCCGCGGCGTGCTGGCGGCGGCCTTCACCGAGGGCGTGCTCCACCACGCGGACGGCCGGCTTCGCACCTACGGTCCGGAGCACGGCCTCACGGAGAGCGTCCAGTCGGTGGCGGAGCCGCAGCCGGGCACGCTCTGGGTCGGCGGCCGTTTCGGGATCTGGGAGTCCCGGGGCGGCGAGCGCTTTCGCCGGACCCTGGATCTGGAGAAGGGGCTGGTCACGGGCCTGTTCCGGGATCCGGCCGGCGAGTGGTGGGCCGCAACGTCGCACTCCGGGGTGTTCCGCCATCGGGACGGCAGCTGGCGGAGCGCGGACGACGTCAACGCGCTGCTGGAGGACCCGCGGGTACGGGGCCTGGCCTGGCTCTCCGACGGCTCGTTCTGGGTCGCGACGCCCCGGGGGCTCACGGTCTTTCGCGGCGGTCGCGGCGAGCGCCTGTCGGCGCCGGGGCTGATCGAGTCCGCCAACGCCGTGATCGAGAGGCCGGGGGGCGAGATCTGGGTGGGGGGCGTCGGCGGCATCTCGGTCCTGCGGGAGGGTCGCTGGGAGACGATGAGCGCCGGGGAAGGGCTGCCGGGCCACACGGTCTACTCGCTGGCGGTGGGCCCCGACGGCTCCGTATGGGCAGGCGGGGCGTCGGGAGTCGGCCGCTACCGGGAGGGGGCCTGGGAGAGCTGGAACGCGACGAGCGGGCTCCTCGAGGAGGAGTGCAACCTCGGGGGGCTCCTGGTCCAGGACGACGGGTCCGTGTACGTCGGCACGATGGTCTCCCTCGCCCACCTGGATCCCGTTGCCCAGGGGGGGGCACCGCCGCCGCTGCACCTCTCGTGGCGGGATCGGCCGCCGACCGACGCGACGGGCGTGGCGAGGCTGGAGTCCGGCACGCCCCTGCTGCGGCTGCGCTGGGCCGCGCCGTGGCTCACCCCGACGGTGGTGGAGTTTCGGACCCGGGTGCCGCGTCTCTCCGAGGATTGGTCGCCACCTTCCACCCGCGACGTCATGGAGCTGGCCAACCCTCCCCTCGGTCGCTTCGAGGTGGAGGTGGCCGCGCGCCTGCAGGGGCAGCAGGAGTGGACCACCCCGCTCGTGCTGGAGGTGGACGTGGCGCGGAGGCTCCACGAGACCTGGTACGGCAGGCTCGGGATCGGGCTCGCCCTGGCTCTCGCCGCCCTGGCGCTGGTGCGGCTCCGAACCCTCGAGCTGCGGCGCGCCGCGGACGAGGCCCTGGCGAACGTCAAGGTGCTGAGCGGCCTGCTGCCGATCTGCGCCGCGTGCAAGAAGGTGCGGGACGACCGCGGCTACTGGAGCCAGATCGAGCGCTACATCAGTGCCCGCTCCGAGGCGCAGTTCAGCCACGGGCTCTGCCCGGATTGCCTCCCCCGCTACCTCGCCGACGAGGAGGGCGCCCCGGGGTCGGGCACGGCGCCCTGAGTCGGGTGGAGCGGGGGACGTCCCCCCGCTCCAACGCGACCTACGGCAGGTGGATCTCGCCGTCGGCCTCGGTGACGAGCCGGACCTCGGAGAACGCGAGGGCCAGCACGCCCGGCGTCGACAGGGAGAAGGGCTCGACGATCCTGGCCATGTCCGCTCCGGCGCCCTCGATCCGCCGCAGGCGCACCCGCAGCGTGGTCCACTCTCCGACGCTCAGGCCCTTCAGCAGCTCCGTGACGTCCACGGCCCCGGCGCAGCCCTCGCCGCAGCCCATGGCCAACGCCACGGTGCCGCTCGGAGGCTCGTCCACACGCACGTCGAACGCCAGCGCCAGGGCGCCGTTCGCTTCGCGGCTGACGTCGATGGGCTCCGCCCCCGCCAGGAAGACCCGCGCGGCGCCGTCCCCCGACCAGCGGGCCGAGCGGGCGTCCTCCTGGACGCGGCGGTCGACCGAGCGCACCACCAGCCTCTCGGAGCCCTGGGTCGTCCCGAGGCTGCCGCCGACCTCGACGGCGGGGTTGGCGGCGTCCCCGACGTAGAGCTTCCACGGCGCCACCGGCTCGCCGTCGAAGTAGACGAGGCGTCCCGAGCTCGCCGCGGACGTCTCCACCGTCTCGGAGAGCGACGGCAGGCTCACGTCGTCGGCGTAGGTCAGCCCGAAGCCGTAGGGGAAGAGCGGGTCGTAGTCGGGGTCGTTCCGGTTCAGCACCAGCTGCGCCGTGGACCTCGGCCAGGAGAAGGAGAGCGCCCCCGAGAAGTCGTGGTTCACGCTGCCGTCCGGCCTGCGGAACAGGACCTCGGCCACGCCGTCCCCTTCGGTGCCGGGCAGCCAGGCCGCCACGAACGCCGTGGAGGCGTTGAGCTCCGGGTTGACCCACATCGGTCTGCCCGAGATGAACACCGACACCACGGGGATCCCGGCGGCCCGCAGCCGCTTCAGCAGCTCCAGGTCCCCGTCGTCGCCGGGTGAGTAGTCGAGGATCTCCCGGTCTCCCTGGAACTCGGCGTAGGGATCCTCGCCGTAGACGACGATCGCGACGTCGGGCTTCCGGTCGGCGTCGAAGGAGCCGTCGGGAGACAGTACGGCCAGGCCGCCTCCCGCCTCCACGGTCCTGCGGATGCCGTCCCAGACCGAAGAGGCTCCGGGGAAGTCCGAGCGGACGTTGCCGGTCCCCTGCCAGGAGATGGTCCACCCGCCACACTGCTTGCCGATGTCGTCGGCTCCGTCGCCGGCCACGAGCACGCGGCCGCCCGGGGCGAGGGGGAGCAGCTTTCCTTCGTGCTTGAGCAGGACGAGGGATTCCCGGACCGCCTGTCGGGCCACGGCCCGGTGCTCCTCGGACCCGACGACGCTCTCGTCGCCCGCCAGCGGGCGCTCGCCGGGCCGGCCCCGCTCGAAGAGCCCGGCGCGGATCTTGACGCGGAGGATGCGGCGCACCGCATCGTCGAGCCGCTCCCGGGAGATCTCCCCGGACTCCACCTGCCTCAGCGTGCTCTCGTAGAGCGCCTTCCAGTCCTGGGGGACCATGAACATGTCGATACCGGCGTCGAACGCCTCGGGGCAGCTCTGGTTGCTGCAGCCCGGGACCTGTCCGTGAGCATTCCAGTCGCCCACGACGAAGCCGTCGAAGCCCATCCGACCCTTGAGGACGTCGGTGAGCAGCCCCCGGTTGCCGTGCATGCGCTGGCCCTGCCAGCTGCTGAAGGAGGCCATCACGACCTGGACGCCGGCCTGGAGCGCGGTCACGTAGCCCTGGGCGTGGACGTCCCGCAGCTCCTCCTCGCTGATCCGGGCGTCGCCCTGGTCCTTGCCGTCTTCGGTGCCGCCGTCGGCGAGGAAGTGCTTGGCCGTGGAGATCACGTGGTACGCGTCGAGGTGCCCGGCCGCGCCGACGGCGCCCTGGAGGCCCTCGACCATCGCCTCGGCGTAGGCCGCGACGATCTCGGGATCCTCCGAGTAGCCCTCGTAGGTCCGCCCCCAGCGGTCGTCCCGGGGGACGGTCACGGTCGGCCCGAAGTTCCAGTCCAGGCCCGTGGCGCGCACCTCCCGGGCGGTCACCTCGCCGATCCTGCGGAGCAGCTCCGGGTCGTTCGCCGCCCCCAGGCCGATGTTGTGGGGGAAGAGCGTGGCTCCGATCACGTTGTTGTGCCCGTGCACCGCGTCCACGCCCCAGATGACGGGGATCGCCGGCTGGCCGTCGGAGGTGTCCACCGATGCGTCGTAGAACGCATCCGCCAGGGCCAGCCAGTCGCTCACCTTCGAGTACTTCTCGTCGTTCGGGAAGCCGCCGCCGCCGTTGAGCACCGAGCCGATGTGGTACTTCCGGATCTCCTCCGGGGTGATGCTCCGGATCTCCGCCTGGATGACCTGGCCCACCCGGGCCTCGGTGGACATCTCCCCGAGGAGCGCGTCGATGCGGCTCTCCACGGCCGGATCCGGCTCCATCGGGCTCTCCAGCTCGGGCCACCTCTCCGGGTGCAGCGTGGGCTGCGCCCCGGAGTCCGCGGCGACGGTCAGGGCGGCAGCGGCCGCGAGGGTGACGCTCCAGGTCCGGGTCGTGTCTCTCATCACTCTTTCTCTCCGTACAGGTGCGGGCTCAACCGACGTTCCGCCAGCGCCGCCCGCTCGAGGCCAGGAGCTGGTCCGCTTCCTCGGGTCCCCAGCTGCCAGCCGCGTAGTTCGGGAAGCTCCTCGGCGGCAGGGCCCGCCACACGTCCAGGATCGGCGTCACCACCTTCCACGCCGCCTCCACGTTGTCTCCCCGCTGGAAGAGCGTCGCGTCGCCGTTCATGGAGTCGTAGAGCAGGGTCTCGTAGCCGGTGGCCGGGGCGCTCCCGAAGTAGTCGGCGTAGCAGAAGTCCATGTTCACGTCCCCCATCTGCATCACCGGCCCGGGCACCTTCGCCCCGAAGCTCAGGGCGATCCGCTCGGTGGGATGGATCTGCAGCACGAGCCGGTTCGGCGTCAGGTGGTCCACGGGCGTCTTGCGGAACAGCATGAAGGGGGCTCGCTTGAACTGGATCACGATCTCGGTGACGCGCTTGGGAAGACGCTTCCCGACCCGCAGGTAGAAGGGGACGTCGGCCCAGCGCCAGTTGTCGATGCCGAGCCTGAGCGCCACGAAGGTCTCGGTTCTGGAGTCGGGAGCCACGTGCTTCTCGTTGCGGTAGGCGGCCAGGCTCTGCCCGTCCCGGCTCCCCTCGCCGTACTGGCCCCGGACCACCCGGGTCAGGACCTCCTCGGGGGTCGGGGGAGGAATCGCCTGGAGGATCTTCGCTTTCTCGCTGCGGACCGCGTCGGCCTCGAAGGAGGTGGGGGGCTCCATGGCGGTGAGGGCCAGGAGCTGGAACAGGTGGTTCGGCACCATGTCCCGCAGCGCCCCCGCCTCTTCGTAGTAGCGGCCGCGGTGCTCGACCCCCAGCTCCTCGGCGACGTTGATCTGGACGTGATCCACGTAGCGGCGGTTCCAGATCGGCTCGAAGATGCCGTTCGCGAAGCGCATCACGAGGATGTTCTGGACCGTCTCCTTGCCGAGGTAGTGGTCGATCCGGTAGATCTGGCGCTCGTCGACCACGCTCAGCAGCTTCCGGTTCAGCTCCCGGGCGGAGTCCAGGTCCTGGCCGAAGGGTTTCTCCACGATCACGCGCCGCCACGCCCCCGGGCTCTCGGAGGTGGCGCCCCGGGCGGCCAGGCGCTCGACGATCTCGTGGAAGAAGCTGGGGGGAGTGGCCAGGTAGAAGAGCACGCTGCTTCCGCAGGCGTGCTCCGAGTCCGCCAGACGCAGCGCCCCGTCGAGGCGCTCGAAGACGCTCTGCTCCCGAAGGTCGCCGTGGGCGTAGTAGAGGCGGGGCTCCAGCCAGCTCCACAGCTCCGGGTCGAACTCGCCGGTGGCGTGGGAACGGATCTCGGAGTCGATCCGCTCCCTGAACTGCTCGGAGCTCATCTGCGTGGTCCCGAGCCCGACGACGGCGAAGCCCTCCGGGAGCAGGCCGTCGCGGCGCAGGTTGATCAGCGCGGGGAGCAGCTTCCGCTTCGTGAGGTCGCCACTCCCCCCGAAGATCACCATGGCGCACGCGGGGGCCGGCCTCGGCTCTCCGCGCGTCCGCGCGCTCACGGCCGGTTTCCCGCGAGCTGCTCGCGGGCCGCGGCCGCGATGGCCTCCGGCGTGAAGCCGAAGTGACGCTGGAGGTCGTGGGAGGGCGCCGACCCGCCGAAGCTCCGCATCCCGATCGCGGCGCCGGAGATCCCCACGTAACGTTCCCAGCCGAGGGTCGCCGCCTGCTCCACGGAGACCCGGGCGGCGATCGATGGCGGCAGCACCGACTCCCTGTAGGCGCGGTCCTGCTTCTCGAAGAGCTCCCAGGAGGGCATGCTGACGACACGGGCTCTCACCCCCTCCTTCGCGAGCAGCTCCCAGGCGTCCACGCACAGCGAGACCTCGCTGCCCGTGGCCAGGAGCAGCACCTGGGGCTCGCCCCGCTCGGGGTCCGCCAGGACGTAGGCCCCGCGCCGCACGCCCCGGGCCGAGGCGAACCGCCCCCGGTCGAGGGTGGGGAGCGCCTGCCGGGTCAGCACCAGGACGGCGGGCTGCTTCCGGAGCTCCGCGATCACCCGCCAGGACTCCGCCACCTCGTTCGCGTCCGCCGGGCGCAGCACGATCAGCCCGGGGATCGCACGCATCGCGGCGAGCTGCTCGATCGGTTGATGGGTGGGACCGTCCTCCCCCACGCCGATCGAGTCGTGGGTGTAGACGAAGATGGTCGGCAGCTCCATGAGAGCCCCCAACCGGACCGGGGTCCGCATGTAGTCGTTGAAGATGAGGAACGTCGATCCGTAGCCGCGCAGCTTGCAGTGGGTGAGGCCGTTCACCACCGCTCCCATGGCGTGCTCCCGGATGCCGAAGTGGAAGTTGCGGCCGCCGGGCTCGGCTGCGGACTGCCGCCCCGCTCCCTCGAAGGTCAGCAGCGTCTTCGTCGAGGGGGCGAGGTCGGCGGAGCCGCCCACGAGCCACGGGACCCGGCTCGCGATCGCGTTCAGCACCTTCCCACCGGAGTCCCGGGTCGCGAGCCCCCTCGGGTCCGCAGGGAAGGCCGGCAGGTCGGCGTCCCAGCCCTCGGGGAGCTCGCGCCGGCGCATCAGCTTCAGCTCGAGGCCTTCCGCAGGGTGCTGCTTCGAGTACGCCCGGAACGCGGCGTCCCACTCCTCCCGGAGCTGTCGCCCCCGGGCGCCCAGCCCCTGGGCGAAGTGCTCGGGGACCTGTTCCGGGACCAGGAAAGACGAGTCCTCGGGCCAGCCGTACGCCTTCTTCGTCGCCCGGACCGCGTCTTCGCCGAGGGGCTCGCCGTGGGCCTTGTGGGAGTCCTGCTTCGGGGACCCCCAGCCGATGTGGCTGTCCACGACGATCAGCGTGGGCCGGTCGCTCGTCTCCCGGAAGGTCCGGTAGCCTCTCTCGAGCGCGGCGAGGTCGTTCGCGTCGGAGACGTGGGTCACGTTCCACCCGTAGCCGCGGAAGCGCGTGGCCACGTCCTCGCTGAAGGCCAGCTCCGTCTCTCCCTCGATCGTGATGCGGTTGTTGTCGTAGATCCAGCACAGGTTCGAGAGGCGCAGGTGGCCGGCGATCGAGGCCGCTTCCCCCGAGATCCCCTCCATCAGACAGCCGTCGCTCGCCAGGGCATAGACGTCGTAGCCGAACAGCTCGAAGCCGGGGCGGTTGTAGCGGGCGGCGAGCCAGCGGCTGGCGATCGCCATGCCTACGCTCACCGCCACGCCCTGGCCGAGTGGCCCCGTGGTCGTCTCCACTCCGGCGGTCAGACCGTACTCGGGGTGGCCGGGGCAGCGGCTCTCGAGCTGGCGGAACCGCTTCAGCTCGGAGAGCGGGACGGCGAGCTCCGCCAGGGGCTCCTCGTCATCGCCGAGAGCCCTGACCTGCGCCAGGTGGAGGAGCGAGTAGACGAGCATGGAGGCGTGACCGGCGGACAGCACGAAACGGTCCCGGTTCGGCCAGGCCGGATGCCCGGGGTCGTAGCGCAGGAAGCGCTGCCACAGGCAATAGGCGACCGGCGCCAGGGCCATGGGCGTTCCCGGGTGCCCGGAGTTCGCCGCCTGGACGGCGTCCATCGAGAGGGTGCGGATGGTGTCGATGGTGAGCGTCTCGATCTCGGGTACGTCAGCCATTGCTCGTCTCTCCTCTCCCCCGGGCCCGGCGTCCGGAGCACGCCACCGGTGGCCGGGTGGCCGGGCGGGTGGGGGTCCGTTTCGGGGCGGTGGCGCGCGAAGGGCGCCTGCGGGCGGCGACGCCTCTCGGGGCGAAGCCGAATTATACGCGCCCGTCTCTCAGCTCGCGGACCGGCGCCGCCCGCGGAGCAGCAGCAGCACGGTCAGCACCGTCGAGGCGGCGATGACCGCGAGGATCGCGGGGAAGTGCGCCGCGAGCACGGACGCCGCCTTCTCGCCGAAGTGGACCCCGAGGTAGGCGAGGGCTCCGTAGCGGAGCAACCGGCCCGGAACGCAGCCGGCGAGGAAAGGAAGCGCCCGCATCTGGAAGGCTCCCGCGGCCATCAGCACGAAGCTCAGCGGGAAGGGGGGCGGGATCAGGCAGGCGGCGAATACGGTCCAGATGCCGTGGCTGTCGATGGCCCGATGCGCCCACTCGCGGCGTTCCGGAGCGAAGTGCCGCAGGGCCAGCTCGCCGGCCTTGCGGGCGAGGGAGTAGCGGATCAGGCCTCCGGCGACGGCGCCGATCGCGGCGGACACCGCCACCAGCCAGGCCCGGGTCGGGTCGCGCCAGGCGAGCAGCATGACCAGGGCGTCGGGCCCGCCGGGGACTCCCACGAAGCCCGAGTCGAGGAACGTGATCCCGCACAGCCCCGGGAGGCCGAATGCGAGCAGCGTGTCCCGGAACTCGAGCAGCCAGTTGGGGGCGTCGCTCATGGGGCGCGACATTGTACCCACGCGGCCGCGCGCCGGTTGACAACGGCACCTAACTTGACTAATTTGTCAAGTATGGGGATTCGGGCCCGCGTATGCTGTCGTCGCCGTTCGAGCACGGGGTCCGTGTCCCAGCGCGCTCTCTGAGCGCCGAGACGAGAGCGAGAGGCCCCGCCGCGAGGATGCGGTCGGGGCTTTGCTGTTTCAGGGTCTTTGCGATGAAGCCAGCCAGACGACCGGCGATCGGGGCCGAGGGAGAGGAGGCGCGCCGCCTCCGCCCCGAGGACCACCCCACCGTGCGCCGGATCGGCGAGACGCCGCTCGCCGAGCTGGAGCGGATCGGTCGCGCCGAGGGCGTGCGTCTGTTCGCGAAGCTCGAGGGCTGCAACCCGGGTGGCAGCGTGAAGGACCGCGCCGCGCGGCGGATCGTCCTGGACGCCCTGGGGCGCGGAGACCTGGAGGGGAGGAGCCTGCTCGACGCCTCGAGCGGCAACACGGGAATCGCCTACGCGATGCTCGGGGCCGCGCTGGGCTTTGGTGTCACGATCTGTCTCCCGGCTTCCGCGAGCGTGGAGCGCAAGCGGATCCTGCGGGCCTACGGCGCCCGGGTCGTCGAGACCGACCCCCTGGACGGCTCGGACGGTGCCATCCTCGAGGCGAGGGCCCTCGCCGCCCGCGAGGCGGAGTGCTGGTACTACGCGGACCAGTACTCCAACCCCAGCAACCCGGCCGCGCACGAGGCCACCACCGGACCCGAGCTGCTGCGGCAGCTCGGGGGGCTCCCGCCGGACCTGTTCGTGGCGGGGCTCGGGACGAGCGGCACCTTCACGGGCGTGTCCCGCTTCCTCGAGCGGGAGAGCCCGGGCACCCGCCGCGTGGCCGTGGAACCCGACGGGCCGTTCCACGGCCTCGAGGGCATGAAGCACATGGAGACGGCGATCGTGCCCCCGATCTTCCGGCCCGAGCTGGCCCACGAGCGCGCCGCGGTCTCCACCGAGGCGGCTCAGGCAATGACGCGACGCCTCGCTCGCGAGGAGGGGATCCTCGCCGGAGTCTCTTCGGGAGCGGCCGTGGTGGCGGCTCTCGAGGTCGCGAAGCGGACCGGAGCCCGAACCGCGGTCGTGGTCTTTCCGGACGGCGGCGACCGCTACCTCTCCGACCGCTTCTGGGAGCAGGACCGAGATGGCTGATCCGGCGAGGGTGCGCTTCGCCCCGGAGGTCGCTGCGGCGATCCGGGCCGCGGCTCGGGAGGCCTACCCCCACGAGGGCTGCGGCGCGCTGATCGGTCCGCCCTCGGGCCCGGTGACCGAGACGATACCCCTGCCGAACCGGGAGACGGACAAGCCCCGGGTGCGCTTCGCGGTCTCGCCCCGGGACTACCTGGAGGTGGAGGATGCGGCCGACGCCCGGGGGCTGCAGCTGCTCGGGTTCTGGCACAGCCATCCGGACCACCCCGCGCGACCCTCGGAGACGGATCGCCGCTACGCCTGGGAGGGTCTGTTGACGGTCGTGATCGCGGTGGCGCAGGGAGTGCCGCAGGAGATGACGGCGTGGGACGTGCCGGGGCCGGAGGCGCCGTTCCGCAGGCTGGAGATCGCCGAGGAGTAGAGGTCCCGCGGAGACCGGCCGCGGACGTGAGGAAGGAAGAAGAGATGCCGATTCAAGTCAAGATCCCCACACCCCTGCGACGCTTCGCGGGCGACCGGGCTGCGGTCTCTCTGGAGGCCGAGACCCTGGGAGGTCTCCTCGACGCGCTCTTCGTCGAGTGCCCCGATCTCAAGCCTCATCTCCTCGCCGACGACGGGCAGGTCCGCAACTTCGTGAACGTGTTCGTCAACGGCGAGGACGCGCGGCATCAGCAGGGGCTGAGCACGCCGCTCGCGGAGGGAGACCAGGTCGCCATCGTTCCGGCCATCGCGGGCGGCGCGGAGCTCACCGCGCAGGAGGTCCATCGCTACTCCCGCCACCTGATCCTGCCCGAGGTGACCATCGAGGGGCAACGAAAGCTGCGCAACGGAAGCGTGCTGCTGATCGGCGCGGGGGGCCTCGGCTCGCCCGCCGCGCTCTACCTGGCGGCCGCGGGCGTGGGCCGGCTGGGGCTCGTGGACTTCGACGTCGTGGACGAGACGAACCTCCAGCGCCAGATCCTCCACGACACGAGCTGGATCGGGAAGCCGAAGCTCGAGAGCGCCCGGGCGCACCTCCAGGCCCTCAACCCCTTCGTGGAGATCGAGACGTACGAGATCGCCCTGAACCGGGACAACGCTCTCGAGCTGTTCGGGCGCTACGACGTCGTGCTGGACGGCACCGACAACTTCGAGACGCGCTACCTGACCAACGACGCCTGCTACCTGCTCGGGAAGCCGAACGTCTACGGGTCGATCTACCGATTCGAGGGGCAGGCGAGCGTGTTCTGGGCGGACCGGGGACCCTGCTACCGCTGCCTCTACCCGGAGCCGCCGCCGCCGGGGCTGGTGCCGAGCTGCGCCGAGGGCGGCGTCCTCGGCGTGCTCCCCGGCGTGGTGGGCGGGATCCAGGCGACGGAGGCCCTCAAGCTGCTGATGGGGATCGGGGATCCCTTGATCGGCCGGCTGCTGCTCTACGACGCCCTCGGGATGGGGTTCCAGGAGCTGAAGCTGCGCCGCGACCCCGCCTGCCCGCTGTGCGGCGAGAGCCCCACCATCACGGAGCTCGTCGACTACCAGGCCTTCTGCGGCCTCGGCCGCGGCGCCGAGGAGACGCCCGAGGAGCGCCCCGCGGACGTCACCCCGATCGAGCTGCGGCAACGTCTCGACGCGGGAGAGCCTCTCGAGGTGATCGACGTGCGTGAGCCCCACGAGGCGCAGATCTGCCGGATCGCGGGGGCGCGGCTGATCCCGCTGGGTACCCTCAAGGACCGGCTCGGCGAGTTCGACCGGGGCCGCACCTACGTGATCCACTGCCGGTCCGGAGTCCGATCCGCGAAAGCCGTCGACGTCCTGACCGAGGCGGGCATCCCCCACTGCCACAACCTGCGCGGGGGCATCCTGGCCTGGGCCGAGCAGGTCGAGCCGGGCATGCCGAGGTACTGAGCCTCCGGCCGTTCCGTGGCGACAGCCTCGGGCGCGATGTGATATAGCTCCGTGATGGGTCGTCGGCGCCAGGCCGCAGCCGCTGCAGCTTCGGATCGGCTCGTCGTGGAGCGGGTCCAGACGGGCGTCCGGGTGGAGAAGCGCCTGCTCAAGGTGCTGAAGGCGCTGGCGGAGTATCACGACATGTCCCTCGGGGATCTGCTCGAGGGTATCGTCCTCCACGCGTTCGAGGGCCGGTCGCCCTTCGCGGCAGAGAGCCAGAAGCTCATCGACGACCTGAGGCGCATCTACGGGCTCGACCTCGACGCGAGCGCCAGCCATCGCCTCACCGAGGTCGCCTCGAGAGCGGTCGGTTCCCGGAGCGAGTGAGCCGCTGGGCGCTCGGCGTGCTGTGCGCTCTCGCCCCCGGCGCGGCTGGGGCCGGCTCGTCGGACGCCTCCAGCCCCGTCGATCCCGCGGCCAGGGGGAGCGCGCTGGAGGCGGCTCTCTCCACGCCCGGCTCGCGCTTCGAGCAGCTCGCGGCCCTCGAGAGACTGCTGGAGTCGCAGCCGACCTTTCCCATCGTGGAAGGTGAGGGCCTCGTCCACTTCGTCTTTCGGGGGTCGGCCCGCGACGTCAGGCTCGAGGCCTGCCTCGCGGCGCCCGACGGCGACCCGCTGCACCGTTTCCCGGGGAGCGACATCTTCTACCGCAGCTACAGCGTCCAACCCGGCGAGAGGCTCGAGTACCGGTTCCTCGTCGACGGGGAAACCCGCCTGACGGATCCCCGAAATCCCTACGCGAGCCCGGGGCGCGACGGCGTCGGCGACGTGTCGGAGCTGCGCGCGCCCGGCTACGAGCCGGCGCCGCACACCGCGGCGCCGGCGGGGTATCCCCGGGGCCGGCTCGTGGACCTCCGCCTGCGGAGCTCGGCCCTGGACGAGATGCGCCGCGTTCGGGTCTACCTGCCCGCGGGCTACGCTCCGATCGGAGAGCGCTACCCGTTGCTCGTGGTGAGCGACGGCTTCCGGGTGCTGAGGCTGGGGAGAGCGGCCCACAGCCTGGACAACCTGATCAACGCACGGGTGACGCCGATCGTGGCGGCCTTCGTCGAGGCTCACATGCCCGAGGAGGGCGTCGGGCGCCGGGGCGGTGCCTACGCCCGGCTCCTCGGTGCGGAGATCGTGCCGTTCCTGGAGGGCCGCTTCTTCGTGGGGGGGGCTCCCGAGCGCCGCGCGGTGCTCGGCGTGGACCGGGGGACGACTCCGGCCCTGGCGGCGGCCGCGATCTACCCGGGGAGCTTCGGCAAGCTGGCGCTGCAGTCGGTCCACCTCGACTCCTCCCTGGGCGAGGAGGCGATCCGGGCCCTGGGTCGGGCGAGGCAGCCCCTCGAGGTGTACCTGGACTGGAGCCGCTGCGAGCTCCGCAGCTCCTCGGGCCAGGACCTGAGGGAGCACGCCGCCCGCCTCGTGCGCCGGCTCGAGTCGGCGGGTCTCGGCTACTACGGCGGCGAGGCGCCGGGGGGCTCGGGCTGGGGGAGCTGGCGCTCCCGGACCGACCGGGTGCTCGAGGCCTTCTTCCCGCTCTACGTCGGCGGCCGGCGCGCTCCGTGAGGAGGCGGGGGCCCCGGGGGGCGGCCGCGACCTTCGGGCTCGGCGTGGCGGCCGGGGCGCTGTGGGGCGGGCTGGCGATGGCCTGCGCGGTCGTCGACGGCTCACGACCCGGGCCACCTCCCGCTCCGCCACCGCTGCTGCGGCCCCTCCCCGATCTCGATCCGAGCCGGGTCCTGGGCCGCTTTCACGATCCGAGGGGAGGGCGGCGACACGAGGCCCTCGACCTGTCCGCCCGCAAGGGGACCGCGGTGGCCGCGGTCGCCTCTGGCCGCATCGCGCGCCTGCCCGGGGGCGGCGCGGGCGGGATCGCAATCGAGCAGATCTCGGACGACGGCCGGCTCTGCTTCTACTACGCGCACCTGGACCGCTACGCACCGGGCCTCAGCGTGGGGCACGTCGTCGCAGCGGGACAGACCCTCGGCTTCGTGGGCACGTCGGGGAACGCCCCGTCCCGGACGCCGCATCTGCACCTCGCCGTGCTGCGGTTGGACCCGGCGCAGAGCTGCTGGCAGGGGACGCCCCTCGACCCGTACCCGCTGTTGTTCGGCCCGGGCTGAGAGGCTACGCCGCCGCCTGGGCCGCCCGGGCGCCATCGATGGCCGAGAGGTAGGCCCGCAGCGTCGCCTCGAGGGTGTCGGTGCTGGCCGCCTGTCCGGTGGACTCGAAGCCGTGGCGGCGCAGGCGCACGACGACCTCGGCCAGGGCCTCGGTCCCCGCGGTGAGGGCCCGGGTGGTCAGCTCCAACAGCTCGACCTCCTCGCCGAGGGCGGCCTTGACGGCCTTGAGGGCCGCGTCCACGGGGCCGTTCCCGACGGCGGAGGCGCTCCGGGTCCTCCCGTCGACCTCGATCTCAACGCTGGCCGTGGGCAGAATCCTGTTGCCGGCCACGGACTGGAAGCGCACGAGCGTCACGCGGCGCTCGGGCGCGTGGGCGACGAGCTCGAGCAGGTCCTCGTCGTAGACGAACTTCTTGCGGTCGGCCAGCGCCTTCACCTCTGCCGTGACCCGCTCCACCTCCTCCTTGGTGGGGGCCATCCCCAGGGCCTTCAGCCTCGAGGCCACGGCGTGGTGGCCGGAGTGCTTGCCGAGGACGAGCTGGGACTCCCGCGCCCCGACGCTCGCGGGGGTCATGATCTCGTAGGTCAGGGGGTTGTTCAGCACGCCGTGCTGATGGATCCCCGCCTCGTGGGCGAAGGCGTTCCTGCCCACGACGGCCTTGTTCGGCTGGGGCCAGACCCCCGTGATGGAAGAGAGCGTCTGGCTCGAGCGGTAGATCTCCTCGCTGACGACGCCCGTCTCGAGCCGCAGGCTCTCGCGCCGCACGCGCAGGGCCATCACGAACTCCTCGATGGCGGTGTTGCCGGCCCGCTCCCCGATCCCGTTGATCGTCCCCTCGATCTGCCGGGCCCCGTTGCGCACCGCCGCCAGGGAGTTCGCCACGGCCAGTCCGAGATCGTTGTGGCAATGGGTGCTGATCGTGGCCGTGGGGATCGCCCGGACGAGCCGACCGATCAGCGCACCGAACTCCTCGGGGAGCGCGTAGCCGACCGTGTCCGGCACGTTGAGGGTCTGGGCGCCCGCCTCGTGAACCGCGGCCATGATCTCTTCCAGGAAGGCGGGGTCGCTGCGGGAAGCGTCCTCGGCCGAGAACTCCACGTCGGGGCAGAGGGAGCGCGCGTAGGCGACCGCCTGGGTGGCGCGGCGCAGCGCCTCCCTCTCGTCGATCTTCAGCTTGTGGCGCAGGTGGATCGCAGACGTGGCCAGAAAGACGTGGATGCGGGGCTTCGCGGCCCCCTTCAGGGCCTTCGCTCCCACGTCGATGTCCTGCTCCAGGGAGCGGCAAAGGGCCGCCACCTGGCAGGCGCGGATCTCGCCAGCGACCTGCTGGACCGACTCGAAGTCGCCGGGAGAGGCCACGGGGAAGCCGGCCTCGATGATGTCCACGCCGAGGCGCTCGAGCTGCTTCGCCAGCCTCAGCTTCTCCGGAGCGGTCATACTGCAGCCCGGAGACTGCTCCCCGTCACGAAGCGTCGTGTCGAAAACCTTGACCCGGTTGCCTACGGGGCCCTCTCCTTGCTTCATGCTTCCTCCTCGGCGTCGCTCGGATCACGGCGCGACGACCTCGGAGGGCCCGACGTGCCTCGCCTCCCCATCCCGCCGGGGAGCATCCGAACGGTCGGTAGGTTAAGCGCCGGGGGTGGGACCTGTCAAGCCCCCGGCGTCCGGCCCGCCCGGTCGGGCCCCCTCGGAGGCCCTGCTCCGAGCCCCCCCGGGTGGTGATGGCGCCCACCGATGGACGGGGACGACCGCGCCGTGCCGGTGGGAGCGGTCACGGGAGTCGGGCAGCGGTCCCGGCGTCCGTCCCAGCTGTGACTCGGCGCATTCGCGGACCCGGCCGCCCGGTCGCCCAATAGCGCGAGCGAAGGAGCCCGAGGTGGTGTCCTCGGGACACGTCGAGGAAGGAGAGGCGCATGGGAACGAGGACGATGGACCGACGGGACTTCACACGCCAGGCCGCGCTCGCCGCGCTGAGCGGCGTGACGATCGTGGTCTCGGGCTGCTCGAGCTACGGCCCGACGCAGCCGTCGGAAACGGGCGACCTGAGCGGGTCGGTGACCGCGAACCACGGGCACAGGGCCGTGATCACGTCCGCACAGCTCGGCGGGGGCGGCTCCGTGCAGCTGGACATCAGGGGCTCGTCGGATCACCCCCACAGGATCCAGCTCTCGGCTGACGACGTCGCGCGCATCGCCGGGGGGGAGCGCGTCTCGCAGCAATCCAGCAACGAGCAGGCGCACGACCACACGGTCACCTTCAACTGAGGACGGGACGGCGTGGGGCAGCAACCCCCACGCCGACCTACTGCTCCTGGGCCTCGCCCGGCGCGAGCTGTCGCAGCAGCTCGCCGAGGGCCCGGATCTCCTCCCCGTATCGCGACCAGTCCCCCGCGCGCTGGGCCGCCAGCGCCTGCTCGTAATGCTGCCTGGCCCGAGTCGCGAGGGAGGCCGGAAGCCCCCGGGGGGCGTCGGGCTCCGGCGAGGGCGCCGCGGCATCGAGCGGAGCAGGGCCCGGCTCGGGCGGGAGCGCCGCCCCACCGAACATCCTCTCCAGGGCCCGATCCAGGGTCTCCTCCATCACGATCTGGTTCTGGTGGGCGACGATCACGCGCTTCAGCTCCGGGATTCTCCCACCCTGGGCTCTGAGGTAGAGGGGGCGCACGTAGAGGAGCGACTCCTCGATGGGGATGACCAGCAGGGTTCCCTGGATGACCTGGGAGCCCTGCTGGTTCCACAGCGTGATCTGCGGCGAGATCTCCTGGTCCTGGTTGATGCGCGCCTCGATCTGCGCCGGGCCGAAGATCACCTTCTGCTTCGGGAACTGGAAGGCGAGCAGCCGGCCGTATTGCTCACCGTCGCTCCGGGCCACCATCCAGGCGGCCAGGTTCCCCTTGTTGCGCGGCGTGAAGGGGAGCATCTGGATGAACTCCTCCTTCTGCTCGCCCGGGAGCTTCATGATCGTGTAGTAGGGCTCCATCTCGGCCCGGCGCCCGCTGTCGTCGGTCACGGGGATCTCCCACTGGTCTTCCTTGTTGTAGAAGACGTCGGGGTTCGTCATGTGGAAGGTCGCGAAGATCTGGGCCTGGATGCTGAAGAGCTGCTCCGGGTAGCGGAGGTGGCGTCGCAGGTCCGCGGACATCTCGTCGATCGGGGCCAGGAGCCCGGGGAAGACCTCCCCCAGCGCCGTGGCGATGGGATCGTCGGGATCGACGAGGTAGAACCGGGTCGTGCCGTCGTAGGCGTCCACCACGGCCTTCACGGAGTTCCTGATGTAGTTGATGCCCTGGACGGGGGTCGCGTAGGGGTAGCGAGAGGAGACCGTGTACGCGTCGAGGATCCAGAACAGGCGCCCCTCGGAGATGACCATGTAGGGATCGGGGTCGAGGGGCAGGAAGGGCGCGATCACCGAGACGCGCTCCTGGATGCGACGGTGGAACAGGATCCGCGTCTCGGGGCCGAGGTCCGAGCTCAGGAGGATCTTCAGGGTGTTGAAGCGGAGGCCGAACAGGAGCTTGCGAAGCAGCCCCCCCGTGGGGACGCCCCCGCGTCCCGTGTAGCGGGTGTAGACGTTGTCGTCTCCCTGGGGGTAGTGGAACTCCCGGGCCGCGGTGTTGACCAGGACGTAATCGTTGGAGCGCTCCCCGTAGTAGATGCTCGGCTCCTCCACCTCGAGGCCGACCGACGACTGCGGGGGGAGGTCCTTGATGAACAACAGCGGCAGCCCCTCCTGGGTCACGGCGTTCACGGGCCCGAGGGTCAGGCCGTAGCCGTGGGTGAAGGTCAGGTGCTCGTTGATCCAGGTGCGGTTCGGGAGGCTCGCGGAGTCGAGCTCCCTGGGGGAGAGCATGATCTGCCGGTAGTCGCCGTCGATGACGTAGCGATCGTTGTCGACGCTGACGAAGTCGTAGTAGGTCCGGATCTCCTGGATCTGCCCGAAGGTGTCGAGGAGGGGCTCGTGGTCCCAGAGCCGGACGTTGCGGATCGTCGCCTCGTTCCGTGCGATGTCCTCCCGGGTGAGCGCCGCGTCGCCGCTCATCTCCCGCTCCTCGACGTCGTGGATGCCGTACGCCCGGCGGGTCGCTGCGATGTTGTGCTCGATGTACGGCGTCTCCCGCACCAGCTCGTTGGGTGTGATGACGAAGCGCTGGAGCAGCGCCGCGTAGCCGTCCCCGACCAGGGCGACCGCCAGGAACGCGAACGCGCCGCCGAGGAGAGGCCAGAAGCGCCGGGCGAAGGCGGTCCAGAGGGCCGCGAAGGCCGCACCGCAGCCGACCAGCGCCCTCAGGGTGAGCGCGGGCATGCGGGCCTCGACGTCCGCTGCCGAGGCCCCGTAGAGCACGTCCGAGGCCGAGATCAACAGGCGAGGCCGATCGAGCCACGCCCCCGCCGAGAGGGCCATGAGCAGGCCTGCCGTCGTGAGGGCGAGCTGCCGTCGGGCTGCGGTGGAGACCAGCAGCCCCGTCGCCGGGGCGAGCCGGAGCCCCCCCCCGACGGCGTGGAGCGCGGCGGAGCCCGCCAGCGCCACGGCCAGGATACCGACGGCGAGCCCCTGCACACCCTCCAGGATCGGCAGGCGGAACACGAAGAAGCCGAGATCGTAGCCGAGGATCGGGTCGGACTCGCCGAACGGGCGGGCCTTCAGGAACAGCTCCCAGGCCAGCCAGCGGCTCGAGGCGGCGACGCCCATCAGCACGGCCACGAAAGCCGCCGCGAGCCCCACCGCGATTCGGATCGTCCGGTCGTCCACGGCCACCGCGCTCCGCTCGCGGCCGTTGCCGGTCTTCATCACCAGTACGGGAATCCGCACTCCCCGGAGGGCGATCCGAAAGCTCCCGAACAGCACCAGGAACGCGATCAGGGTCACCGAGGAGCCGAGAGCGGCTTTCGCGGTGAGCGCCTTGACGAAAAGCGCCCGATAGCCCAGCTCGGTGAACCAGAGCAGCTCCGTGTAGAACACAGCGGCGGAGGGAACCAGCAGCAGCGACAGCAGCGCTGCGAGGAGCAGGCGCAGGCCGAGCGAGCCGGAGCTGCGGGAGCGGGGGAGGTGTTCCACCGGCGTGATTGTAACGCCTTCGCCGGGAGGTCTAGGCGTGCGCGGCCCGCAGCCAGTGGTCCGGCCAGGGAAGCGGGACGGGCGCTGGAGACGAAAGGGCCCGCTCGATCGCCGCCATGTAGCTCTCCCGGCAGCGCTCCCCCGAGTGCTCCGTCTCCGCGTGTCTCCGTGCGGCGCCGCTCAGGCGGGCGCGCCGCTCCGGGCGCTCGGCGAGGCGCAGGATGGCCCTCGTCACCTCGCCCTCCTCGTCGGTGACGTCGATGCGGAGCGCCGCGTCGGCCGGGACGTCGGCGAAGTTCTCCACGTCGGAGAGCACCACGGGCCGCCCCTGGGCGAGCAGGCGCAGCAGCGCGGCGGAGGTCTCTCGGGCGGTGGGGTAGCGGAGGTGTACGGCGATGTCGGCCAGCTCCATGTGGGCACCCAGCTCGCTCCAGGGGACCCGGCCGGTGACGACGCTCCGGTCGGCGACGCCGAGCTTCGCGAGGAGCGCCGCGAGGCGCCGTTTCCCGGGAACCGGGCCCACCAGGAGCAGGCGCAGCCGGCCGATCCGGGACGACGCCCGGGCCACAGCCCGGGCCAGGGTTCCGATCCGCTTCTCAGGCGTGAGCCTCCCGAAGCTCGCCACCACGAAGTCGTCGGGGGCGATGGCGTAGCGCTCCCGCAACCGGCGCTGCTGCTCCTCGCTGGCCGGCAGCCGTGTCACCGGCATCGCCAGCCTGGCGGTGGACGCTCCGGGGACCTCGTCGCGGACGGCCCTCTCGCAGAAGCCGTTGTGGACGGCCGTGAGCCGCGACACCTCGACGGGGATCCGGAACAGCGGAAAGGTGTAGGGGAGCAGGGGACCCACCGTCCCCAGGTACGCCTCCTCGAGCCGCTGGGCCTGCTCCGGGTAGCAGTACGCGAGCTCCTCGGCGTAGCGCCGGATCGGCGCTTCGGCCGCCGCGCGGCGGGCGGAGCTGGAGGGGGCCGCCGCGTAGGCGCGGGCCTCCGGCGCGTCGAGGAACATCCTCGCCCGGGAGTGGTGGAGCACGAGGTCGTGGAGGACGAGAAGACCGGGGAAGCGGGCGAGGTGCTCGTACAGGAAGGCGTGATCGAGGCTGTTCCCGAGCTGGTGGATCGCGAGGTCGTAGGGCCGCTCCCGATGCCGGGCTGCCAGCTCCGCGGCGCGGTGGGCAGGGCAGCTCGCGGGCAGGCGGGCGAGGTCCACCTCGGCCTGGTCGTGGAACGCCTCGATCTCCACCTCGCCTGCGAGGAGGTCCAGGACGTCGGCGGCGTAGTCCGCGATGCCCGTCCCGGCCGGCGGCAGGGGCGACAGGAACGCGACGCGGGGGCGGCGCATCAGCGCCGCGCGACCAGCGCGTACTCGAGGGAGCCGTAGAGCAGCTCGTTGAGGCGTGCGACGTTCTCGTTGAGCGCGCGGACCGCGGCTTCGGGGAGGCCCTGTGCGGGGACCTCCTGGAGCTGCGCGGCGGGCTCCACGGGAGAGCGCATCCCGATCCTCACGTCGCTGAAGCCGGCCGCAGCGGCCAGGAAGCGCAGCGTGTCGGGGTGGAGCGGCTTCTCGTGGGTGAGGTCCCGGTTGAAGACCTCGAGCAGCCCCGTCACCGACCGGGGGTTCACGGTCTCGAGGACCAGCAGACCGTCCGGCCTCAGCGCCCGGTGGGACTCGCGCAGCAGCTCCTGCAGGACGGCCGGGGGCAGGTGCTCGGCCACCTGCGCGGCGAAGACTCCGCCCAGGGAGCCCACGGCCTGCAGCTTCAGGAACACCAGCAGGTCTCCGTCGACGACGTCGAGGCCGCGCTCGCGGCAGCTCCGGGCCTGGAGCGCGTTGCCCTCGACTCCGTGGGCCTGGACGCCGGCGCTCTTCAGCAGCTCCAGGAACTCTCCCCGGCCGCATCCCAGGTCGACCACGGGGGCCCGCTCCCGGAAGAGCTCCACGTAGTCGGCGAGCCGCGAGGCGATCTCCTCCGGAGACCCGCGGAAGCGGTTCTCGAAGGCCACGTAGGCGGAGTCCCGGGCGGCGCGCTCCGCTGCGGCGGCCAGGGGCGGCTTCCGGGCCGCGGCCGCGAGAGTGCCCCGGAGCGCCCGCACCTCCTCGGACAGCGCCTCGATCCGGTCGCGCAGGGCGAGCAGCCCTTCGAGACGGCGGCTCAGGGCCTCCTGGCGGCGGTCGAAGGACTCGAGGATCAGCTCGGCGCGGGTCGTGGCCAGCGCAGTCGCGTTTCGATCCCGGGCGTCCATCGTGGGCAGGACGCGCTGGGCGTAGCCGAGCAGGGCTCCCACGACGTCCCGCAGCCGGCTGTGGAGAGCGGCGGTCTCGTCGAGATGGCCGTTGAGCACCTGGACGAGGAGCGAGTTGAAGGTCTGCTGTCGCTCCAGCACGGGGGCGAGTGATGCCTCGACCCTGCGCCGGAACGCGGCGCCGAGCCCGGCTCCGGGGGCCCCGGGCGGGCGCTCCCACAGCTCGTTCAGCCGGGCGAGGTGCTCGGGCTGGTCGGGGAGCTTCTCCGTTGGAAGCGGAAAGCCGGCGAGGGCGTCGAGAGCCGCCAGGGCGTCCGCGTAGAGTCGCTCTTCTTCCCGGAGCCTGCGGCCCAGCGCCTCGAGCCCGTCCTCCGCGTCGTCCTCCACCGCCCCCGGCTCAGCGTCCGACCATGCCCTCGATGGGCGAGGAGGCGGTCGCGTACGGCTTCCTCGGGATGCGCCCGGCCAGGAACGCCTCGCGGCCGGCCTGCACGGCGAGGCGCATCGCCGTGGCCATCCGCACCGGCTCCTTCGCCAGGGCGATGGCCGTGTTCATCAGCACGCCTTCCGCCCCGAGCTCCATGGCCACGACGGCGTCGGAGGCCGTGCCGACGCCGGCGTCCACGATCATGGGCACGGAGATCGCCTCGCGGATCAGCTGCAGGTTGACGGGATTCTGTATCCCGAGGCCGCTGCCGATCGGTGCCCCCAGGGGCATGACGGCCGCGGCCCCCGCCTGCTCCAGCTTCCGGGCCACCACCAAGTCGTCGCTCGTGTAGGGGAGCACCACGAAGCCCTCGGCCACGAGCACCTTCGTGGCCTCCACGAGGCCCTCGGTGTCGGGGTAGAGCGTCTTCTCGTCGCCGATCACCTCGAGCTTCACCCATTCCGAGAGCCCGGCCTCACGTCCCAAGCGCGCGGTCCGGATCGCCTCGTCGGCCGTGTAGCAGCCGGCCGTATTGGGCAGGATCGTCGTCCTCGCGACGTCGATGTGGTCCAGCAGGTTCTCGGGTCCGCGGTTGCGGAGGTCGACCCGGCGCACGGCCACCGTGACCATGTCGGCCCCGGAGGCCTCGTGGGCCTCCCGCATCAGGGCGAGGCTCGGATACTTGCCCGTACCGACGATCAGGCGCGACCGGAAGTCACGCCCCGCGATCTTCAGGGAGCTGCTGGACATGCGGCGATGTTAGCACGCGCTCTCCGACCCGAAGACAGCCGCCCTGCGGGACGAAGCCCGGCTCAGCCACCCCCGACGAAGGTGACGACCTCCAGCTCGTCCCCCGGGGCGAGGGCGGTCCCCGCGTGCTCGATCCGGCGCAGCACCCGCCGGTTGTGCTCCACGGCGACGCGGCTCGCGTCGAGACGGAGCTGAAGCAGCAGGTCCTTCACCGTGGAGCCTCCCGGAACCCGTACCGGCTCACCGTTGACCCTCACGTCCAGGGCCGTCGAGCTGGTCAGGACGACGCCTCGCTCCGGGCGGCCCGGGAGGCGAGGTAGGCCAGGACGATCTCGTCGAGAGAGAGGTCCTCGAGGAGAGTCTTGTCTCCCTCGGGGTCGTACTTCCCGCGCTTCACCTCGCTCATCATCGCCTTGTGCTGATCCTCCATCAGCTGCGTGATGGTGTCTTCGTCGTCCGGACCGTTGACGAGATCCGTGTAGACGAGGCGCCGCGAACCGAGGATCTCGCCGCCGTTGTAGATGAGGGTCAGGATCAGGGGGTTGGCGGGGCCCTTGTCCTCGGTCTGGACGTGGTACGTGGCTCCGCGGTACTTCACGTCGGTGTTGAAACCGGTGATCATCGGCGACGACCCAGGGTCCGATTCTCCCGGCCGGCGCCGCAGGTTGTCAAGGGCTCTCCGCTCCTCGGGCGGCTTTCGGTGGAAAGCCTGCTATCGTCCGGACCCGTAGCGCGGGGAGGACAGGCATGGGACCCGGGGAGCGAGCGTCCGATCGCAAGGCCGTGGACGACGACGGGCCCGTTCCGCTCTTCGGCACCTGGCGCAACGCCTACCTCGCCGTCATCCTCACGACCCTGGTGGCCCTCGGAGGGATCGCGGCGTTCCAGGCGTGGACCTTCTGATGTGGCAGGGGGCCCGGCCGTGACGGATCTGGACTGGGCGGTCCTGGGCGTCTACCTGGTCGCCATCGTCGGCTTCGGTCTGTACATGGGCCGGGGGAACCGCCGGATCGACGACTTCTTCCTCGCCGGTCGGGAGATGCGCTGGTGGGCGGTCGGGCTGTCGGTGATGGCGACCCAGATCAGCGCGATCACCTTCGTGGGCACCACCGGGCAGGCCTTCCAGCACGGCATGAGCTTCCTGGTGCTGTACTTCGGCCTCCCCTTCGCCATGGTCGTGCTGTGCGTCACCGTGGTGCCCTTCTTTTACCGGGCCCGGGTGTTCACCGCCTACCAGTATCTCGAGCAGCGCTTCGACTCCCGCACCCGCACCCTGACCAGCTTCTTCTTCCTGGTCTCCAGGGGCCTGTCTCTCGGCGTGACCCTCTACGCCCCTTCGCTGGTGCTCTCCGTGATCCTGGGCTGGAGCGAGACCGCCACGATCCTGCTGATGGGCGCGTCGACGATCGCCTACGTGAGCTACGGCGGGAACAAGTCCGTCATCTGGACCGACGTGGTGCAGATGGGGATCATCTGGATCGGCATCTTCCTGTGCTTCGGGATCGCCGTGACGCAGCTCCCGGACGCGGTCCGCCTCCAGGACGGCCTGGCCCTGGCGAAGGCCACGGGACGCCTCGAGGTGATGAACACGTCGACCAGCCTCACCGAGGAGTACACCCTGTGGGGCGGCTTGATCGGCGGGTTGTTCCTGCAGATGGCCTACTTCGGGACCGACCAGAGCCAGGTCCAGCGCTACCTGTCCGGGAGCAGCCTCACCCAGAGCCGGCTGTCGCTGCTCTTCAACGCGTTCCTGAAGATCCCGATGCAGTTCATGATCCTGCTCACCGGGGTGCTCGTTTTCGTCTTCTACCACTTCCACGAGACGCCCCTGGTCTGGAACTCCGTCGCCGAGTCGCGGCTCGAGCGCGAGGCTCCGCCCGACAGGCTCGCGCTCGTCCGGCAGCGCTTCGAGGCGGCCCACGCCCGGCGCGAGGCGGCGGCGCTCTCCTTCGCCGACGCCCGCCGCCAGGGCGGTGAGGGAGACGCCGCAGCGTACGTCGCCGCGAACCGGGATCTCGAGTCCGCCCGGCGGGACATCGGCGCGCTGATGGAGGAGGTGACCGGCGAGGACTTCAACGACAACAATTACATCTTCCCGAGCTACATCGTCAGCCATCTGCCGAAGGGGCTCGCCGGCCTGGTGATCGCCGTCATCTTCGCGGCGGCGATGTCCTCGCTGTCGGGAGAGTTCAACTCCCTCGCGACGGCTTCCATGGTCGACTTCTACAAGCGCTTCGTGAGCCCCGACTCCAGCGACGCCAAAGAGCTGCTGGTCTCCCGGCTGCTGACCGTGGCCTGGGGCGCGCTCGCCTGCTTCGTGGCCCTCGAGGCGGGGCGGCTGGGGTCGGCCATCGAGGTGGTGAACCGCTTCGGCTCGTACTTCTACGGCTCGATCCTGGGCGTCTTCGGCCTCGCCATCCTGACCCCTCGGGCGAACGCCCGTGGGGCGTTCTACGGCCTGCTGATCGGGATCGCGACGATATTTCTGGTTGCGTCCCTGACCCCGATCCACTTCCTCTGGTACAACGTCATCGCCGCGGTCACGGTGTTCGCGGCGGGCAACCTGATCAGCGCCATCGCCCCCGATCGCCCGGCCCGACCGTGACCACCGCCTCCACCGCCTTCGACTCGCTGTACCTCAAGGACCGGTTCGGCTCGCCGGCCATGCGGGACATCTGGGCGGACCGGAAGCAGATCCAGCGCTGGCTGGACGTCGAGGCGGCCCTGGCCCTGGTCGAGGCGGAGCTGGGACTGATCCCCAGGAGCGCGGCCCGGGAGATCGGCCGCAAGGCCCACGTTCGCTTCATCAACCTGAAGCGGATGCGCCGTGACTACGACGCGACCTGGAACCCCGTCGTGCCGTTGGTGGACGCCCTGCGCCGGGTGGTGAGCCCCTCGGCCCGGCGCTGGGTGCACTGGGGGGCTACTGCCAAGAACGTCATGGACACGGGAACGGCCCTCCAGATAAAGGACAGCTACGCCGTGGTCCTGGCCGAGCTGGACGCCATCGCCGACGTCCTCGCGGATCACGCCGAGCGGCACCGGGACACGGTGATGGCGGGCCGGACCCACGGCCAGCAGGCCCAGCCGATCAGCTTCGGTTACAAGGTCGCGGTGTGGCTCGACGAGCTGATGCGGAACCGGGAGCGCCTGCTGGAGAGCCGCCCGCGGGTGCTCGTGGGCGAGTTCGGAGGCGCCGTGGGGACGCTGGCGGCCCTGGGAAGGCGCGGCCTGTCGGTGGAGCGCCGCCTGATGAAGCGCCTCGAGCTGGGGGTACCCCTGGTCCCCACGAAGACCGCGGGCGACCGCTTCGCCGAGTTCTTCCTGCTCCTGGCCATGCTGGCGACCACCCTCGGGAAGATCGCCCAGAACGTCTACAACCTCCAGCAGACCGAGGTGGACGAGGTGACCGAGTTCACCGACGGCAAGGTGGGGAGCACGTCGATGCCCCACAAGCTGAACCCGGTGGCGTCCGGGTCGGTGGTGATGCTGGGTCGGCTGGTCCGGTCGCGGGCGACCGCGATCCTGGAGTACGTCCACTCGGAATGGGAGGACGACCACCGGCAGGGCGAGAGCGTCTGGTCCTTCGGACCCGAGGTCTGCCTGTTGCTCGGTGCGCAGCTCGTGATCACGAAGAAGCTGCTGCGCACCCTGATCGTCAAGCCCGACCACATGCTCCGCAACCTGGACCGCAGCGGCGGGGTCGTGCTGTCCGAGGCGGTGATGATGGCGCTCGCCCCGAAGCTGGGGCGCGACAAGGCGCACGCTCTCGTGCTGCGCCTCTCCCGGGAGGCGATGCGCCGCCGGACGCCCTTCAGGGACCACGTCGCCTCGCACCCGGATGTCCTGCGGCACGTCCCCCCCCGGCGACTCGCGACGGCCCTCGACTACCGCAGCTCCCTCGGCCTCTCCGGACGCTTCGTGGACGACGTCCTGGCCGCCCATGCCGCGGAGAAGCGCCGCCGCCGGGGGCGCCGCCGCGCGCGGCGGCGGCGCCAGTTGTGAGTCTTGAGTTTTGAGTTCTGAGTAACGGCCCAGGGAAACGAGTCCCGCCCTGGCGGGGCCACTTCGACTCAAAACTCAAAGCTCAGAACTCACGACTCCCCTCAGGGCTCCACCCGCACGTCGCCGCTGCCCGTGTCCACGCGGATCGTGGTGCGGGCGTCGCCGCGGCGGTAGCCCACGATCTCGTTCCGGCGGCGGATCGGCTCGGCGTCGGCGAAGCCGGACTCGACGCGGCCGCTGCCGGTGTCGGCCCTGAGCTCGAAGGCGGCTTCCGGGCCGAGGCGCAGTCGCACGTCCCCCGAGCCCGTGTCGGCCCTGACGGAGCGCAGGCTCCGGCCGTCGGCCTCCACCCGGACGTGCCCGGAGCCCGTGTCGACCTCGAGGCGATCGGCCACCACCCCCGAGGCCTCGACGTCGCCGGACCCCGTGTCCAGCTTGACCCGCTCAGCCCTCACCGACTCGACCCGGATCTGTCCCGACCCGGTGTCGCACTCGACCTGCGCGCCCTCGAAGTCGCGCAGCCGACAGTCGCCGCTCCCGGTGTCGCAGCGATAGCGCCCCGCGAGGCCCACGGCGTCCACGTCTCCCGATCCGGTGTCGGCCCGGACGTCGCCCTTCACGGACTCGATGCTGATCGGCCCGCTGGCCGTGTCGAACACGATCTCGCCCCCGGAGACCCCTTCGGCCCGGACCGAGCCGACGCGGTTCGAGAAGAGCGCGTCGCCGATCTCGGCGGGGACCTCCACCTCCACGTCCGCGTACAGCAGCGTGCCCCGCCGCGGGCTCACCTCCACCGACGCCCCGTCGTAGGTGAGGCTGTCGCGGCCGAACGCGATCCATCCCCCGCCGGCCTCGGGATACCGGATGCGCCTCTCGCCCGAGGGATAGCGCACCCGGAGCGTGGGGACGTCGCCCTCACCCGGGACCTGCTCGAGGCGGAACTGCTCAGCCAGGGCCTCGGTCTCGGCGTGGACCGTGACCGTCACCGTGACGGTCGCGACGGACCCCGGGCGCACCGCCAGCGTTCCCGCCAGGTTGTCCACGGCGAAGCTGCCCCGGGGGTCGCCCCGGAGCTCGAGGGTGAGCCGGCGGGTGGCTTCGGCGCGAGCATCCGGGGCCGCGCTCAGGGCGGCGAAGAGGGGGAGAAGCAGCCAGGCTCTGCTGTCGGACACGGGAAAACCTCCTGTCGAGGATGAGATGCCTCGGCTTCGGCCGGGGTTTGCATTCGTGTACCCTGTCGGTCGTGAGGCATTCTCCGGGATCCCGGCCCCCGGAAGCGAGCCGCGGGTGATCGGCGTGCTGAGCCGCGAGGTGCGCGAGCTGTGGGCGGCCACGCGGATCGTGGTGTGGCCCGAGCGCTACTGGCTCGTGGCGCTGCCGCCGTCGGCGGCCCCGTACGCCGCGGAGTGGTTCGGCGGGATCGCCGGGAGCTTCGGTGGCATCGTCGCGGAGCGGGACGAGCTTTCGCTCACGCTCCCGGAGAACCTGTGGCTCGGCTCGCCCCTGAGGGCGCGGGCCAGGAGCGCCGCGGGGCCGTTCCGGGCGATCACCCTCGATCTCGAGCTGCCCCTCGGGGTCACCGGCTACCTCGCCCCGGTCGCCGAGCGCCTCGCCTCGGCCGGGGTGTCGATCGTCCCCCAGTGCGGCTACAGCCGTGACCACGTCCTCGTCCGCGAGGAGCAGTTGGAGACCGCGCTCGCGACGATCCGGGCGCTCGTCGAAGAGGCCGGGGGACCCCCCGGGGCAGCGGGCTGACTTCCGGGTCGCTCGGGCCCCTGACATATGATGCTGTGATCCATGGAAGACAAGCTTGGCCGCTCTCCGGCCCTCTCCTGGCCGGCGGCGGTCATCGCCATCGCCCTGCTGCTCATCGGTGCCGGCCTCTTCGTCTTCGAGCGCCTCCGGACCGTCCCCGAGGGTGCCTTGAGAGAGGGCCGGGCGGTCCTCGGGGACCTGAAGAAGATCGCCGAGGCTTTCAGCACCGGGACGGTCGTCACCTCGTTCCTGAGCTACGCCACGGAGGTGAGCGGGTCGAGCTACTTCCAGTTCGCGACGGTGAAGCAGCTGGAGGTCTTCGAGCGCAAGGACAGCCGGGCGACCCTGTGGGGGCAGCTCCAGCTCCCGGACGTCGTGGTCGAGGCCCGCGCTCCCGTCACCTACACCTACTACCTGGACCTGGACGATGAGTGGAAGCTCAGGCTCGAAGGCCGGACGATCCGGGTCCGCGCGCCGGCGATCCGCCACAATCCGCCCGCAGTGGACGCCTCGGCGATCCGCTACGAGGTGAGGAACGGCAGCGCGTTCCGGAGCGAGGCGGACGCGCTCACCCGGCTCAAGGCGGGGATCACCAGCATGGCGGAGCTCCGCGCCGCGGAGAACGTGGCCCTGGTCCGCGAGCTGGGGCGGCGCAAGACGGCTGGCTTCGTCGAGCAGTGGCTGGCCAGGGGTTTCAGCGACGCGGACGAGCACGCCGTGATCGTGGTCTTCGCAGACGAGCTGCCCGAGCCGGCACCGGGGTCGGTCCGGGTCGAGGGCGGTCCAGAGGGGGCGGTCCCGTGAGCGACGAGTCCAGCCGGAGCTCTCGCCTCGAAGAGTACGCGGCTCGCCCGCGGCGTGCGCTCTGGAGCATGGCGATCCCGATCATGGCCGGGATGTCGATCCATACCTTCTACATGATCACGGACATGGTGTTCGTCGGCTGGCTGGGCCCGGACGCCCTGGCTGCCCTCGCCTTCAACATGCCCCTCGTCTTCCTCGGGCTCGGGGTGACCTTCGGGCTGGGGACGGGGGTCACGGCGCTGATCGCCCAGGCGATCGGGGCCCGGGACAAGGTCGAGGCCGACCGGGCCGCCGAGCACGCCGTGGCGGTGGGGATCGTGTTCTCGGCGCTCTTCACGGGCGCCGCCTACCTCTGGGGCGAGAAGCTCCTCGCCGCCCTCGGAGTGCCGGGGCACCTCCTCGCTCTCGCCTGGGAGTACCTCAGCGTGCTGGCGGGGGGCTTCGTGTTCCTGGTGATGTCGGTCTTCTTCCGCTCGATTCTCTCTGGGGAGGGGGACATGAAGACGCCGATGGCGATCGGCGCGGCGGGGACGCTCTTGAACGTGTTCCTCGACCCTCTCTTCATCTTCGCGCTGGACATGGGCGTGCGCGGGGCGGCCATCGCCACCGTGGTGAGCCAGGCCCTCGTCGCGTTCGTGTTCGTCTACCTGCTGTTCTTCAGGGAGCACACCTACGTCACCTTCGACCTCCGCAACTTCCGTCCCAGCGGGCGGATCGTCGCGGCGATCATCGGCATCGGCGCTCCGGCCTCGTTCTCCTTCGTGGTGATGGCTTTCGGCGGCGCGGTCTTCAACCGGATCCTCGTCTCCTTCTCGGAGGACGCGGTGGCCGCCTACCAGGTCGGGGTCCGCCTCGATCACGTCGTCCTGCTGCCGATGATCGCCATCTCGGCGAGCCTGGTGACCCTGGTGGGCATGTTCCACGGCGCCCGGCGGCCGGATCTCGTCCGAAACACGCTTCACTACGGCGTCTGGTGGGCGGTGGCGATCGCCGCGGGCCTCGGCGTCGTGTTCTTCGCCCTGGCCCCCGTGCTGGCGGGAATGTTCTCCGAGAGCCCCGAGATCCGCAGCATGGCCACCGGGTATCTGCGCATCACGGTCCTCGGCTACCCCTGCGTCGCCGTGTCGATGCCAATCGGCAGAGCGCTCCAGGGGCTCGGGCTCGGGATTCCCGTTCTGTTCCTCACTCTGCTGCGCGTCCTCCTCGTCAGCGCGCCGCTGTCGATCTGGTTCGTCTTTGGGCTCGGTCTCCCCGTGGCCTGGGTCTGGGGAGCCATCGTGCTCGGCAACGTGGTGGCTGCCCTGACGGCGCTGGCGTGGCTTCGCAGCGGGCTCTCCCGCGCGGCTCGCACAGCGCGGGGCTCGCAGCCCGCAGCGGCGGCAGCGGCACCCTGATCGCGGCGCACCGCTCCGTTCCATCCCCGCCGTCACGTCCAAGCGTTTGAGTTCGTTCACGGCGCGCGAACGAGTTCACTCGCCTGGGCAGAGTGGCTGTCAAAAGACGTCCGACGTGCCCCTTCGCTTCCGCGCCTTCGAACCGTGATGCCGCGCGGCGCGTCTTGCCAGACAGAGCGGAACGGCGCGAGGGTTCAGCGAGTTGGACGATGCGCTGAGGTCGCATGAGCCCGGGGAGGCGCCGGATCGCGGGGAGGGCTCATGGAGCGCGCCACCCACCATCGACACGGCGGCGGCCCGCGGGCGATGCTGCTGGTCGCTCTCACCACCGCCCCGGTGCCGGCCGCGACGCAGACCTTCGGCGGCGATTGCGAGCGACGCAAGCCCGACGTGACGCTGGTCTGGTACGACGTCTTCGGGCTGTTCGGCGGGAGCCATGAGCCGGCGGCGGCCGAGCTGCGGGGCGTCCTGTGTCGGATCGGAGTGAGCGCCGACTCGCGCCTCGCGGCTCCGGGGTCCGCGTACGCGGCAGACGGCGCCGTGGAGGTGGCAGTGATGCTGCTTCGTAGCTTCGGCGGAGACGCCGCCGAACCCGAGCGCGTGATGGGCGTGGTCCCCGCGGGGCTCCCTCCCGGCGTTCCCAGGCCCGTCCGCGTCTACCTCGCCGGCATCGAGACCGCCCTGGGTCGCTCGCTGTGGGCCGAGCCGTCCCCCGACGCGATCCTGGGCCGGGCCGTCGGGCGGGTCGTCGCCCACGAGCTGTTCCACGCTCTCGCGCCCTGGGAGCCCCACGCCGACAGCGGGCTCATGCAGGCGTCCCTCGCCCGGGATGCCCTCGTGGGCCCGGTCCCGGAGGTGGACGCGACCCACGCCAGGGCGCTTCACGGGGTGCTGTTGCGGCGGGGCGCCGGCCCTTCGCGCACGCTGTGGGCCGGGGCCGACGTCGATCACGTCCTGACTGCGGGGCCGGCACCCGCGGCGGCCTTCTGAGTCAGCCGAGCAGGCCGGCGATCGCGGACCGCTCCTCGAAGAGCTCGCTCTCGGTGGCGCCCATTCGCTCGCGGCTGAGCTCCCCGATCCCGAGCCCTTCCACGACCTGGTACCTCCCGTTGGCGCAGGTCACGGGGAAGGAGTAGTAGACGCCCTCCTTCACGCCGTAGGCGCTGCCGTCGCTCGGGATCGCCATGCTCGTCCAGTCTCCCTCCGGGGTCCCCTGCGACCAGTCCCGGATCGTGTCGATCGCCGCCGAGGCCGCAGACGCGGCCGAGGACGCCCCACGGGCCTTGATGATCGCGGCGCCGCGCTGCTGCACCGTCGGGATGAACGTCCCCTTCACCCAGTCGAGGTCGACGCACTCCAGGGCGGGGCGTCCGTCCAGGGTGCAGTGGTGGACGTCCGGGTACTGGGTCGCCGAGTGATTCCCCCAGATGGTCATACGGCGAATCAGCGTCTGGTGGGTGCCCGTCTTCTCGGCGAGCTGGCTGATGGCCCGGTTGTGGTCGAGCCGGGTCATGGCCGCGATCTGCCGCCGGTCGAGCCGCGGCGCGTTGCCGGCCGTGATCAGCGCGTTGGTGTTCGCGGGGTTCCCCACCACGAGCACGCGGACGTCCCGCGCGGCCCGGTCGCTCAGCGCCCGACCCTGGGACCTGAAGATCTGCGCGTTGGCCTCGAGCAGGTCCTTGCGCTCCATCCCGGGGCCCCGGGGCCGCGCGCCCACGAGCAGCGCGTAGTCCACCTCCTCGAAGGCGCCGTCGGGGTGGTCCGTCGCGACGACGTCGTGGAGGAGCGGGAACGCCGCGTCCTTCAGCTCCATGACGACACCCTGGAGCGCCCCGAGGGCCGGGGTGATCTCGAGCAGGTGCAGGCTGACCGGCTGGGCCGAGCCCAGCATGTCGCCCGCAGCGATCCGAAAGCAGAGCTGGTAGCCGATCTGCCCGGCCGCTCCCGTGATCGCCACTCGCTTCGGTGTCGCCATCTCGTCCTCCGTTCTGGTGCGCCCGATCGTAGCAGCATCCCCCGGGAGCGGCGGCGGCGCGGTTACGATGTCGTGTGGGCGAAGGCGAGGGGACCGCGAACCCCGAGGCGGTGGTCCTGCTCCACGGGCTGTGGTTCGCGGGCTGGACGCAGACGCTGCTGGCTCGCCGGCTGCGCCGTCGCGGCTTCACCCCGCACTCGTTCAGCTATCCCTCGGTCCGCCTCGATCTCGAGGAGAACGCCGCCGCCCTCCACGCCTTCGCGAGCCGACTCCGCGCTCCGGCCGTCCACTTCGTCGGCCACAGCCTGGGCGGCGTCGTGATCCGCGCGCTCTTCCACCACCATCCCGACCGGCCCCCGGGACGGATCGTCACCCTCGGCTCGCCGCACGGCGGCAGCCACCCCGGCCGCGTGCTGTCCCGGGGGCGCCTCGGCCGCCGGGTCGTGGGCCGCTCGGTGGGGGATCTCGTGGAGGGAGTCCCCTCGTCCTGGACGCCGCCGGACCGGGAGATCGGCCTCGTGGTGGGACTCAGGAGCTTCGGGATCGGCCGCCTCGTGCCGGGGCTGCCCCGTCCCAACGACGGGGTCGTGGCCCGGTCCGAGGCCGGATGGGCGGCGGCGAGCGACGTCCTGGAGCTCCCGGTTCCCCACACCGGCATGCTGGTCTCCGCGGCCGTGGCCAGCCAGGTGGTCCACTTCCTGGAGCGCGGTCGCTTCGCCCGCTGAGGGGGCCCTCAGGGGCTGCCAGGTCGGGGTGGGGTGAGCGCGGCGATCGCCCCCAGGAGCGCGGCGCCGGCGAGATCGAGGAGCGAGACGGGGAGCGGGTTCCAGCCCAGGGCACCCGGATAGAGCAGGAGCGCGGCGGACCCGAACAGGGCGGCTCGGACCGCAGCCCCGAGGGGCCGGCGCAGGAAACCCGCGAGGGCGGCGGCCAGGGCTACGATGCCGAGCACCGCTGCGAGCAGCGCCCAGCACACCTTGAACAGGGAGAGGGACTCCCCCGCAGGGGCGAGGAGCAGCAGCTCGGGCCGGAACACGAACATGTACGGGAGCGTGAACCCGACCAGCGAGAAGCGGAAGGCCGCCCAGGATGCGGGGATGACCCCGGTGTTGGCGATCGAGGCCGCCGTGTAGGCAGCCAGGGCCACCGGCGGCGTGACCATGGACATCATCCCGAAGTAGAAGATGAAGAAGTGCGCCGCCAGGGGGACCACGCCGAGCCGACCCAGGACCGGGCCGATCAGCGTCGCGAGGAGCAGATAGCAGACCGCCGAGGGCAGGCCCATGCCGAGGACGATCGAGCAGAGCATGATCGCAGCGAGGGCCAGGAGCAGGCTCTCCTCGGCCAGGGGGACGATCATCGACGGGAGCTTGGTGCCGATCCCCGTCAGCACGACGATGCCGATCACGATCCCGACGCAGGCGGCGGCGGCCACCAGGGGGACTCCCCCGCGAGCCGAGGAGACCAGGGCGCGCCGCACGCGGTCGAAGCTCAGGCGCGTCTCGGGACGCGCCGCCGCAAAGGCGAGCATGAGGAAGAGCGCGATGCTCACCGCCCGGAACACGGTGTACCCGGCCACGATCAGGGCGACGAGCACGCCCAGGCTGACGGCAAAGACGACCCCGGGGTACCAGGATCCCGGCGCCTCCGGGGGCTGCGCCGCCTGGCCGGCGCCGCGGCGCTTCGCGTGGAAGTGGACGAAGACGAGGAGCGAGAGGTAGTAGAGCAGCCCGGGGATCGCCGCGGCCCGCACGATCTCGAGATAGGTCACGGGTGGGTCGATGATCTCCAGCATCATGTAGGCACCGGCGCCCATGACAGGGGGCACCAGTGCGCCGCCCGAGCTGGCGGCTGCGGTGACCCCGGCCGCCTCGGCCGCGGTGAAGCCGGCGCTCCGCATCAGGGGGATGACGAAGGTACCGGTGGCCGCCGCGTTGGCCACCGCGCTGCCCGAGAGGGATCCCAGCAGGCCCGAGCTGACCACGGCGACCTTGGCGGAGCCGCCCTGGGAGCGGGCGAAGAGCCCGCTGGCCCAGGCCACCAGGAAGCGGGTGGCGCCGGTGGCTTCGAGGAAGGCGCCGAAGACCACGAAGAGGAAGACGTAGGAGAACATCACGCCGAGGGCGATGCCGAACACGCCCTGGCCCTGGAGGAATGCCTGGGAGATCACCCGCTCCAGGTCGTAGCCGCGGTGGGGGAACAGCCAGCTCGGGAGGCTGGGTCCCGCGAAGGCGTAGGCGAGGAATGCGGCCGCCAGGAGCGGGAGGGCGGGGCCGAGGGAGCGCCTCGCGGCCTCCAGGACCAGCAACAGGCCGATGCCACCGACGACGAAGTCCAGGGGCGCCTCGGCTCCGGCCCGCTCCCCCAGCGGACGGGAGTCGATCCAGAGCCTCTCGAAAGCGGGCTCGGTCTGCAGCACCACGTAGGCGCAGCAGGCCGCGGCCAGGGCCGCCAGCAGGCCGTCCACCCAGTGTCGCCATCGGCTCTTCGCGAAACGGGGGTGCAGCGGGTGGAGCCGGAAGCAGATCAGGAAGCCGATCGCGGCGAACACCGCCAGCTGCGACTGGGGCTGCAGGTACGGGTAGTTGACCTCGGCCAGGGTGAACAGCGCGAGGGCAGCGGCGAGGATCTCGACCCAGCGACCCGGCGACTCAGGCTTCACGTGTGGCGCGGGGGGCGGGAAATCAGGGAGACTCGCCCGACTCGACGGCCGGATCGCCCTCGGCGGCGGCAGCATCCTCTCCGGGCCAGATCCCGATCTCGCTGTAGAACCGGATCGCCCCGGGGTGGAACGGCGTCCCGGTGTCGCGGACCACGTTGGCGGGGTTGATGGCCCGGCCCGCGGCGTGCTTCTCGGTCACGCGCGCGCGGCTGTCGTAGATCGTCTTCGCGACCCGGTACACCAGGTCCTCGTCGGCGTCCGCCGCGACGATCAGGTGCATGGAGCCGACGTCGAGCCCGGCGTAGGGTTCGTCCTGGCCCGGGTAGGTCCCCCCGGGGACCTCCACGGGCTCGAAGAACGGGTACTCCTCGATGAGCCGCTCCCGGGCCTCGGGGTCGAAGGGGACGAGCAGGACGTCGCGGCCTGCCGCGGCCTGGGTGATCGAGCTCGTGGGGACGGCGCCTCCCAGGAACGCGGCCGCCGCCGACCCGTCGGCGAGCATGTCCACCGCACCGGCCTGGGTGTTGTAGAGCGGCGTGAAGTCGTCGTAGCCGACGCCGTGGGCGGCGAGCAGCGGTCGGACGAAGAACTCGAACCCGGCTCCCGCCACGCCCACGACGACCCGCTTCCCGGCCAGGTCCGGAATTCTCGTGACGCCGCCGTCCCGGGGGGTGACGAACATCGCCACGTTCGGCGCCAGGGTCATCACGGATCGGATCTCGTAGGTCAGGTCCCACTCGCCGGCGGGCTCGCCCCGGATGGCGAAGTAGGTGATGGCCGCATTGGCCAGGGCCAGGTCCATCTCGCCCCGGGCCAGGCGCCGGATGTTCTCCCGGGTTCCCTTCGTCGCCTCGGCGGTGACCTGCCAGCCGTTCGCCTCACCGTGCTCGTTGAGCACCTCGGCGAGCGCCCCCCCCACGACGAAGAAAGCGCCCCCCGGAGGAGCCGTCCCGAGGCTGAGGAACGCGCTGGCCGCCGGCGTGCCCCCGCCGGCTTCCGTGCCCGCGCCGCCGCACCCGCCCGAGAGCACCGACGCGCCGAGGAGCAGCCCCAGCAGAGGCACGAGTCGGGCGCTTCGCTCGCGGGTCGCAGGAAGCCGATCTGGATGAGCCATGTTGCGAATCTCTCGCCGGGCCCCCGGAGAACGGAGGCTACTGTAGCAGCTCGGGAGACCGCCCCCAACCGGTCAGAAGCTGAGCCTCGCTCCCAGCAGCAGCTGTCGGGGCTCGTGGTAGCCCGTCACGGGGAAGGTTCCGGCGAAGGCGCTGGCGATGGGGGTGCCGGCAACGTCGGTGCGGACCACCTCGTTGTTGTCCCGGACGTTCGCCCGATTGAGCAGGTTCTCCGCGTCGGCGAAGAGCTCCAGCGCCAGCCCCTCGCGGAGCCGGAAGGAACGCGAGTAGCGGACGTCCACCGTGAAGAACGCGCCGAGAGTGCCGCCGTTGCGGGAGACGAAGCCGGGCCGGTCGTTCGTGAAGCCGTCGTCGTTCAGGTCGACGTTGGAGCGGACGTTGTAGGGCAGCCCGCTGTTCGCCCGCACCACGACGCCGAGCCGGTTGTCGTCGAGGAGCGCGGACCACCATCCGGCGCCCTCGACCGTCGGGGCGATCACGGCGCTCAGCACGAAGCCGTGGCGGGTGTCCCAGGCCGTGGGTCCGAAGTCCCGCTCCTGGTCGAGCGGATCGGAGAGCCCTTCCCGGTCTATCGAGCCCACGACCAGGTCCCCACCCAGACCGTGGTCACAGGCCCTCGACCAGGTGTAGCTGGCCTGGAGCTGGAAGCCGCGGCTCATGCGTCTGTGGACGCGCAGGCTGAGAGCCTTGTACGACGAGCGGCCGGTGGAGCGGGTCTCCCGGACCAGACCGAGCTCGGGCCGGACCCGCCGGTTCCGGTCCAGGATCGGCCGGCCGTCGGGGAGCACGTCTCCCGAGGGGAGGAAGTTGGCGCTGAGCAGGACCGGCATGTCGCGACCGATCGAGGCGACGAAGGCGAGGGCCACGGAGGTGTCCTCGGTGAGGCGCCGCTCGAGCTGGGCGTGGCTCGTCCAGGCGTACTGGCTCGCATATTCGGGGTCGACCGTGACGATGCTGCTGGGGGGGGGCGTCCCGGGCGGGAGGCCCGCCAGGGTGCCCGGGAAGGCCGGCGCGCCGGCCTCACCCGGGCGCACCGACACCGTCAGCAGCCGGCTCGTCCCAGCCGTGGAGAGGGCGTCCTCGTAGATCCGCCCCAGGGGCGGCTCGTAGACGAGCCCCGTGGAGGCCCGCAGCACCGTCTCCGCCAGTGGATCGAGCGCCCAGGCCAGGCCCACGCGGGGAGCCAGGTTGTTCCAGTCCGTCCGGAAGCGCCGGGTCTCGGCGGCGGGCGCGGTCGGGTCGCCGTCGGGGGGGACGAAGAGGTCGTAGCGGAGCCCGTAGACGAGCTTCAGGCGCGGGGAGAGGCGGAGGTCGTCCTGGAGGAAGAAGCTCAGGTAGCTGTGGCTCAGCGCCAGCTCGGGGTCGCCCACGCGCTGGGTCAGCTGGCTGTAGGCGAAGGGGTCGGCGCCGCTCCGGGCGGCGAGGTAGTCGTCGACCGCGTCGAAACGGAACACGGGGGTGAGATCGAAGGCCCGTTGGTCCTCGACGAGCTGGAGGTCGAACCCGACCTTGAAGGCGTGGCGGCCTCGGACCCAGGAGAGGTCGTCGGCGACCTGAAACAGCCGCTGCACGAAGCGCGGCTGGTCGGCGAGGAAGTCCGGGCCGCCGAAGCGGGCGACCCCGGGGATCTCCACCTGGGGTCCCGATCCCGCCACCGCCGAGGGTGCCCGGACCGTCCCGCGGCGCCCGAAGGAGAGCCGCAGCTCGTTCAGAACGTCGGGGCCGAGCGTCGAGACGAGCCGGAGCTGGGCGTTATCCATGCGATCCTCGAGGTCGACGGAGCTCTCCCGGGTGTTGGGGATGCCCTCCGACGTGCTGGGAATGTCCTCTGGGGTGGAGCTCTCGAAGAGGGACCAGCGCAGGGTGAGGCGATTCGAGGGACCGATCCGGGCGCCGGTCTTCGCCGTGAGCATGTCGACGCGTCGCACCGCCGGTATCGACCCGCCCCGCGTGGCGACGGGGGACAGCCCCAGGGCCGTCGCGGTCTGATCGCTCACGAGGATCGGCCGGTTCGCTCCCAGGTCGCTCCGCAGCCACTCGTAGCCGACGTAGAAGTGCCAGCGATCGCGCAGCACCGGCCCCCCGAGGGCCACCGTGACGTCGTCGACGCCGATCTCCGGCTTCGCTGCGGTCGGTGCGAGGAGCGGATTGCGGGCCGACATGAAGGTGCGGCGGAACCTGTAGCCGGCCCGTCCCCGGAAGTCGTCGGTGCCCGATGGCGTCACCGCGTCGTAGACCAGACCGGTGGTGTGTCCGTGCTCGGGAGCGAAACCGCTCGCGACGAGCCGGATCTCCTCGATCGCCACCTCGGAGGGCTGGAACATGCGCAGCCCCGCGCGGTCCCTCTGCGTCGCGCTGCTCCCGTCGACCTGGTAGCTGGTCCGCATCTGGGAGCCGTTTGCATTGATCCGGGTCGCACCGAGCTCCCCGTCCCCGTGTCCCGTCACCCCCGGCACGAGCAGCGCGAAGCGGTCGGCGTCGCGCGCGACCAGCGGCAGGCTGTCGAGCTCGCTCCGGGTGACGGTATGCCCCAGGTCCACCCGCGCCGGGTCCGTGACCGGGGCGTCGGCGAGCACCGAGATCACGTCGTCGGCCGCCCCGGCCTCCAGCCGCATGTCGACCCGGGCCGTCTCGCCGGCGGAGAGCGAGATTCCCGCCCGCTCCAGGCTGCGGAAGCCGGCCAGCTCCGCCCGGATCCGGTAGCTGCCGGGTGGCAGGAGCGGCGCTCGATAGCACCCCCGGGAGTCGGTGACGAGGTTGCGCCGCGCGCCGGTCTCGTCGTTCGCGACGCTCAGCGTGGCGCCCGGCAGCGCCGCGCCCCCGGAGTCGCTGAGCATCCCCTCGATGGCGCCGTCCACCGAGGAGGACTGCGCCGGCGCAGCGGGCGCGAAGGCGAGCGACACCGCGAGGGCCAGGGGCAGCCGTGGCGACCGGCGCACCTCGAGGATGCAACCGAGGGGAGATTCTCGGCGTGGGCCAATCCGATCGCCGAGGGGCACTCGCCCTTCCGGGGTCAAGGTCGGGGGGAGCGGGCTGGCGAGTCGAGCACCCTCTCGTAGACCTGCTCGTACTCGCTCACGATTCGCTCCGCGCCGAAGAGGGCCTCGGCCCGGCGCCGAGCGGCGCCGGCCAGCTGGCGGCGGTGCGCCTCGTCCTTGAGCAGCTCGATGGTGCGGGTGGCCATCCCCTCGACGTCACCCACGGGGAGCAGGAAGCCGGTCTCCGCGTGGCGCACGACCTCGGGCAGCCCTCCCGCGTCGGAGCCGACCACCGGCACGCCGCACGCCATGGCCTGGAGCGCCTCGATCCCGAAGGACTCGATCTCGGAGGGGAGCAGGAACACCTGGGCGGCGCCGAAGACCTCCACGGCGTTCTCGAGCCGGCCGAGGAAGCGCACCCGCTCCTGGATCCCGAGGCGGCGCGCCAGGGCCTGGGCGGCGGCCCGCTCGGGCCCCTCGCCCACGACGATCAGCACCGCGGGCACCTCCCGGTTCACCCGGGCCAGGATCCGCACCACGTCCAGCACGCGCTTGACGGGCCTCAGGTTGGAGACGTGGAGCAGGATCGCCTCGCCCTTCGGGGCGAAGACGCGGGCGTCCCGGTAGGCCCGCGTCGGACAGCACTCCCGGAGGTCCACGAAGTCGGTCACGACCTCGATCGGCACCGTGACCTCGAACTCCTCCACCGTGGTGCGCTTCAGGAACTCCGAGACCGCCGTGACCCCGTCGGAGCTCTGGATGCCGAAACGGGTGATCTCGAAGTAGGAGCGGTCCTGCCCCACCAGCGTGACGTCGGTTCCGTGAAGCGTGGTCACCAGCTTCGGGGCGCGGTCCCCCAGGAGCTTCTGTGCCAGGAAGCCGGTGATCGCGTGGGGGATCGCGTAGTGGACGTGGAACAGGTCGAGGGCGTTCTCCCGGGCCACCTCCGCCATCTTGGCCGCGAGGGCCAGCTCGTAGGGGGGATACTCGAAGGAGCCCGACGCGGAGTGGTCCACCTCGTGCATGTGGATGTTCTCGTGGTACTCCCGGAGCCGGAAGGGCAGCCGGTGCGAGACGAAGTGGATGTGGTGGCCCCGCTGCGCCAGGTGTTTGCCGAGCTCCTCGGCCACCGACCCGGAGCCCCCGGCCGTGGGGGCGCTCGTGATCCCGATCCTCATCGTCCGCCCCCCCGCCGCCATCTCGTCAAATGAAGAGAACCTGGTGCCCCGTCGCCCACGGATCGAGGCGCTCCCGGATCTCGCCGATCAGGGGCTCGCCGTGGCGCGCGAGCGGGGTCACGAGCCCGATCCCGCGCTCCTGGAGGGAGCCTCCGGGGAACAGCGCGTCCCGGGTGCGGCGCAGGCGCTCGGCCCGGGTCCGGTCTCTCTTCTTGAGCGCCCGGATCGACTTCTCGTGGAGCGTTTCCAGCTGGTGGAGGGCGCGCCCCCTGGCCGACTCGGCCGCTCCCCGCAACGTCGGGTCGATCGCGGCGAGGGTATCCGCGACCCCCTCCAGTCGATCCTCGATGGCCTCCCGGGCCGCACCGAAGGCCGTCTCGACGTCGGGGTAGCTCTCCCGGGCCCAGCGCGCCACGATTCCCTCCGGATCCCCTTCCAGGTCCGAGAGGCTCAGCCCCTCGGTCTCCATGGCCCGGGCCTGAGCGGCTTCCACGAGGGTGGCGCTCGGCCTGGGAAGCAGCACCGGTCGGGGGATGCCGAAGTGAGAGTAGGAGGGCCCGATCTGGGCGTGGTACGCGATCTCGGCGGGCCCGCCGATGTAGGCCGCCGTCGGCAGCAGGTGGTCCTGAGCGAGGGGCCGCAGCAGCGCCCCCGGGCTCCAGAGCGAGGCATCGGCCTCGAGCATCGCGGAGGCCTGATCCGGTGCGAGCGTCCGGCTGGTGCCCCGGACCTCGATGGAGCCGTCCCGGGCGGCCAACGCCCGCCGCTCGCCGTCGACGATCGCGAACACGTTGTAGAACCCCTCCCGGACCGGCACCTGTTGGTGGTAGCCGGCCGCGATCAGCTCGGGTCCGACGGCGGCCGCACAGCGGGAGCTCGGGGAGCCCTCGCGCAGCTCCCGGAGCAGGACCGGGAGCATCAGCGCCTTGATCTCCGGATCGGCGGGATCCAGCACCACGAGCTCGGGGAGCAGGCCCGACAGCAGCCGCGCGAAAGCCGCCGCGACGGAGCTCCCCGGGGCATAGCTGGAAGCCAGGAGCTCCGACAGCCGTTCGCGGCTCTCGCCTGCGGGGAGCGCCTCCAGAAGCTCGCCGAGCAGGGGCCGAATCGTGTCGTCCAGGGCGATCCGCGACGCCGGCTGACCGAGGGGCTCCTGCCGCGGCTCGTAGCGGAAGGAGCGGAGCTGTCCGGCGGCGCTCAGGACGGTGGCCTGCCGGATCTCCGCGAAGTCGTGGTCGTCGGACGCCACCCAGAACACGGGCACGACCGGTGCCCGGCGTTCCCGCTCCAGGCTCTCGGCCACCCGGAGCACCGCCAGCGCCTTGTACAGCACGAACAGCGGACCGCCGAACAACACGGCCTGCTGACCGGTCACGACCGCGACGGCCCCGGGGTCCGCGAGGCGCGCGGCCGCCGCCGCGGCCTGCTCGGCGCCGCGCTCCCGCTGCTGGCGGACCAGGACGGCCGTCACGGCGGCCCGGTCTCTCGGGTACTCGAGGCTTCTCTCGCCGGCCTCTGCGATTGCGCCGATGGCCCGGGAGCTCCCGGCGAAGAACCGGGTCGCCTTCGCGTCGCCCGTCAGGTAGTCGCGAAAGAGGGCGCTCGGCTGCTGCTGGAACGCCTCGTAGTCCACGACGTCACGGCGGCGTTCCGCCATCCCGACCTCATTATAGAGCCCCCGGAAACGCGATATGGAGCCGACATGCGATTGTTTCGTCCTGCAACCCCTTTTTTCTCCGTTACTTGAAGGGGCGACGCGTTTGACACCCCCGACCGCAGGGTGCTACTCTCGGAGCGGTCTCCGGGCTGCGCGGAGCTCACCGCGCAGGCTCCGCGGACCCGGCCCTCGGACAAACCCCCCGTCGCAGGAGCGCTGAGACGTGAGCGGTCGCGAGACACCAACCCCGAAGCGGATCGGCCGCTACGAGATCGTCGGCAACCTCGGCGCCGGCTCGATGGGCGCGGTCTACAAAGGCTTCGACCCGCTCATCAAGCGTACCCTCGCGATCAAGACGATCCGGCTGGACCTGCCGCGGGACAGCATCGAGTATCGCACGTTCCTGGAGCGCTTCTACCAGGAGGCGCGCATCTCGGGGACGCTGTCCCACCCGGGCATCGTGACGCTCTACGACATTGGCGAGGAGGCCGGGGTTCCGTTCCTCGCCATGGAGTTCATCGACGGCGAGACCCTCGAGTCGCTCCTGGGCCGCGGCGGGAAGATTCCCGCCGCTCGGGCCGTCGCCTTCGTCGCCCAGATCGCGGGCGCCCTCGACTACGCCCACTCCAGGGACATCGTCCATCGGGACGTGAAGCCCGCGAACCTCCTCGTCTTCGACGAGGGCCGGGTGAAGATCACCGACTTCGGCATCGCCAAGCTCGCGAACACGAGCCTCACCAAGGTGGGGCAGCTGCTCGGCACGCCGGCCTACATGTCCCCCGAGCAGGCCTCGGGGGAGGCCCTGGACGGGCGCAGCGACATCTTCTCCCTGGGGACGTGCGCGTTCGAGCTCCTCGCCGGGGTGCAGCCCTTCGTCGGCGCCGCCGTCACCGACGTGCTGTTCCGGATCGTCAACGACCCGCCCCAGCGGCCGGGAGATCTCGCGATCCGGGGTCTCGTGCCGAAGCGGTGGGAGGCGGTGTTCGGGCGCGTCCTCGCGAAGCGCCGCGAGGACCGCTACCAGACCGCTGCCGAGTTCGCCCGGGAGCTGGAGCTCTGCCTCGCGGAGCCCGGAGTCG
>Ga0299906_10000359_pt1 | contig 44409 bp, 36 predicted proteins | sample RVTome_14_FD_200259 | JGI IMG/M metagenome (GOLD analysis project Ga0299906, IMG submission 200259) | Soil microbial communities from uranium-contaminated site in the Upper Colorado River Basin, Wyoming, United States - RVT145D125 (version 2) ... | reverse complement strand
TCTACCAGACCTCAGTGACATGCGGCTCGACGAGCGGCAGCCAGCGCGAAGGTTGTTGTGGTCGCAGCCTACCGTTCCTTGTCTGAACTGCGTCCGCCACGGTGAAAACAAGTCCCTTCCGAGCACGAGAAGCCATTACGTGAAGCACTCGCAGTTCTTCTTCGAGTCCTGATTCCGTGCCCAATTCACGAAAGTCCGGGATGAAACCGTCCTCGAGGCCCATGACGACTACCCAGTCGAATTGGAGTCCCTTTCCAAGATGACCGTTCAGCATGTGAAGTCCGGGCGGCACGGGAACATCTTCGAGTGGCGCGCTGCGACAGCGTTTTACCGCTTCCGAAAGATTCGGTTCCTCGGTAAGTAACTCGTGCAAGGATTCCGCCGCAGAGGCGAGATCATCGAGCAGCTCAGGATCGTCGGGAGCGATATCGACTTTGCAAAGCTCGTGCAGGACTTGGAGTTGAGTTTCAGCGTCGTTGCTACTCTCTCGAGCCTCTCGAAGATGCTTCTTCATTAGCGCCACGATCGTGCGGTGGTGGGTGGGATCATCCCAGAGTTCGAAGTCGAGGGTCGACAGACGGGCCTCCGTCGTTAGGGCCGCGCGCCGTCCGGACCGCCTGACGATGATTCCAATCGTCGCGGATGGATCCGACGTCATGAGCCCGGCTATTCGAGCAAGCAGAGCCGTCGCCTCTTCTTGGTCGGTTGGTCTGCGAAGCAGAGCAACTCTTCCTGGGTCGTCCCACTCGTCAGGATGCGCACACTCGAGATCGGTACCGCCAATCTCCCTGGAGAGAGCATTGACGGCTGTCAGAACGATGGGCGCTGACCTGTATGAGCGCGCGAACTCAACGAGTTCCGGATGGCGAGCGGCGATCGCATCGAAGACGAGATGGGGCTCCGCGCCGGCGAAACGGTAGATTCCCTGCGCTCGATCTCCGGCAGCTGTCAACTTCCCGTCCCCAAGTGAAGCTGCGAGGCGAAACTGTCTCATCGTCAGGTCTTGAATTTCGTCGACGAACACGGCAGCGAAATGAAGACCATAGAGAGCTGCAACTTCCTCGACACCGAACAGCTGTTCCGCATATCGAAGAAGATCTTCATAATCGAGTCTGCCTTCAGCTCGAAGAGTCTTCTCGTACAACACGGCCTCCTTGCAGCCGCTGCTCTCCAAGCGATCGAGCACTTCCTCATCGGTAAGGCAAGATCTCTTCGCTTCATCAAGAACGCTGACCAAACGCTCACGGTCATCCCAACTCAAGTTCATCTCGCGAATCACGCGTGATCGCCAAGCTCTTTCAGGAAGCCGGATGTCTCGCGATACCCCGATCATCGACCCATGAGCCTGAATGATTCTGGCCGCGAATCCGTGAAAGTTGGTCACAGCCACACGCTCCCAATAGCGAGGACCCATTACGAGCCGAAGCTGGGCGGCGAGGTTGCTCTTGGCCCGGTTTGTGAACGAGAGCGCGAGTATGCGCCTCGGTGAAGCGACCTCCCCTCGGGCTATCAGAGCGCGAGCTCGCCCTGCGAGCGCGGTGGTCTTGCCGCATCCGGCGGGCGCAACGCAAAGGACGTCCCCGATCGGCAGCTCGAAGAGCCGTTCATGTTCGGGATTCTCTCGGAGCTCGGTCATGCCAACGCTAACTCGAGAATTTCAGCTAGGGGTCTGATCGCCTGGGCCTGCGTCTTGTCGAGTTGCAGCGCGAGCGCCGAAGCCGCTTTGACCTTGTACTTCGAGACAAGCCCGATGTTCTGCGTGACGTTGGCGAGCTCGTTGGGGGAGAGCAAGTTCGACTCAGTCAAGATCGAGAGGACTTGTTGCGCACCGAGCGACGCTAAGTACTCACCCTCGAGGTCCGGCCTGCAGATCCTGTAGCCAGCAACCTCAAGGTCAGCGATGGGGATCCCGATAGCGTTCGACCAGTCGGCGGCTTCGGCCTCGTCGACAACTCCGAGCAATCGGAGGCCGAAACCTGGCTGGCCCAACAACTCGTGCGCGGTGACGAAACCTCCGGATCCATCGAGTTCGAACACGTGGATGCCGAGTCGGTCAAGATCGATGTGTAGCTGTGATGCCACAGCTTCAAGCAAGATTCGATCGGAAACGCCCTCAACCAAGATGACCTTGTTCGCGGTCAGAGGTTCCAGGATTCGACTTCGCCACCAGCGCAACGCGAAGGCATCGGTCGTCGCGCGGCCTGGAGAGAGCTGCCGCGCGACGCGAGCCGGCCCGAATGCAACGATGTCCACAGGATCCATCTGGGAGAGAAGAGTCGATGAGTGCGTCGCAACGATCCGCTGCCCACGAGCTGACCTGAGCAATTTGCCGACGGCGCGTTGGGCCGTCGGATGCAGATGCATCTCAGGCTCATCGATGGCCAGGAGATTCGCGCCTTGGTGCATCATGCTGTAGACGGCGAAGGCCGCGAGCGAGCGGACGCCATCGCTTTGCTCGCCGAGCGGGGGGTACCGTCCGTCTTCCTCAACGCCGAGAGAGGTTCCAGCGAGCGGATCCTCTGATGCCCAGCCAGGAGGCAAGAGGCGAACATCTTGATCAGAAAAGCTTCGCGGGAGAGCCGATGAAAGCGCGCCGGCCAGCTCCCCCCTGAAAGCGAGAAGTGCCTCAGCTTCGTCGAGACTCCGATGAAACTCGGTCATCTTCTCCCGGATAGCCAGCTCGTCCTCTCCAAGTTCGAGGCTGGAAAGAACGGATCGCATTAACCCTGGGCGCTCGCCAGAAAGCTCACGCCCGAGGAGTCGATCCGCCGGCACCACGCGCCACGCGATCGCCGAAAGTTGTTCGCGGTTCGGCCCTCGGCCGTGACCGGCATCGGGGAAGCTGCGGGTGACAGTTGCCGAGTCCTGGCCTTGCTCGAAGCGAGCTTCAAGTCGCACGACAACGATTGCAGGAGGTCCGACACTAACCTCGTCGGGGAATGCTGCCTTCTCCTCCTCCGTCAGTTCCCCCAGGGTGGCTTCCACCACGATCGGACTGCCAAGGTCCGAGAAGTCGCGCTCCGAGAAGCTCGGAACGAGTTGCGGTCCGGCGGACCCAAGGAGAAGGTTCAATGCTCGCACTACGCTGGACTTCCCCGAATCGTTTGGGCCCACGAGAACAAGATGACGGCGTACCTCTACATCTAGGGCTTGGATGCGGCGATAGTTCTCGATGCGGATCCTCTTGAGTCTCATAGTTTCGCCAACCTCGAAGGTATCCTGACATTTCCGCGTCTAGATTGCGCTTAGAAGTTGACATTGTCAAGACCTCAGAGTAAGATTTTCCGAGGAGGGGTTGAGATTGCCCGACGACGACATCATTCCGAAACGCGTTCCACGGCGGTGGATCGCCTCGGGCAGGTCACTGGTCGGCGGAGCTAGTCCCCCCGAGCTAGCTCCATCGTTGGCTCGCGCCCTATCGGCCACGTTGCGAGATGCGGGAGGTTGCCCTGGTCTCCCCGAACTCGGTGCGACGTTGAAGAGCTGCGCGGTCAATCCCGAGGTGTGGGATGAACAGTCGAGAGCAGTGGTGCAAGCGCACGCTCAACATCCTCACACAGTTATCGCCGCAGAGATCGCGGGCGCTCTACTCGAAACTCAGTCCGATGTGTTGACGCAAGCGTCAGAGAATGAAGTGACTCAACGCGTCGCGGAGGAGTTCGTTTGCAGCCTAATCCGACGGTATCTCTTTTCCAGGCTGCGCAACGAGCTCGTGCGCGAGCGCTTCGCGAATTGGAAGGAAGAGCAGGCCTTTGAACATGAAGCAATCGCTCATGTTCCTGTCGCAGACCTCGCACGCCGATTGTTGGCGCGCCCAGACGGCGTTAGGCTCGTCGCGCCCTCGGCTGCATCGAAACAATCGACGGCCGAATTGCTCTACAAGCCGATCGTCGCGGGATGACTGTGATGGACGCCTCTGCTGGCAGGCTCGATTTCCATCAGCGCGACAGTGACTGGGGAGCGCCCGTTGAGTGGTCGAAGCACTACTTCGTAGATGACGAGTGCATCACCGAATGCTTCGGCGATATCTTTCCTCCGCGGCCAGCCGACCTCCTTGATCTCGCAACGTTTGCTTACGTTGCGGATCGGCTTGTTCCGCGACGGTCTGGCCCGAGATCGGATCCGTTCGGACTCAACTGGTCACGGCACTTCAAGCTCCGCGTTCCGGTTCGTGATGTTGACTTCTGGAATCAACCGGCAATCCGGACCTCTTTGGAATCATTCCTTGGCTGGCTGACGGAAGACCAGTGGACGTTTGAGTTTTCCTCTCGATCGCTTCCGGCGAGACCCTCGGAAACAACCGCCCGCCTTTTCGGCTCCATAGATCAGCCCGAAGGCGTCGCGTTGTTCAGTGGCGGACTCGATTCGTTGGCTGGCGCGGAGCGAACGCTGCGAGACGCTCAACGGCCAGTCGTGCTGGTGAACGCAGGGACGAACTCGAGGATGCGAGCTCGCGCTCGCGGGCTCGCCGCTGACCTGGGTAGTCGAACGAGTTCGGGGTGTCGCTTCTTGAGTGTCCCGATGAAATTGCGGTCTGTGACGAATCCGGATCGTCATGAACGAAGTCAGCGGACGCGCGGGTTCATCTTTCTAACCTTGGGCGCTGTCGTTGCGAACGCCGCGGACCTCAGCGAACTTCTCGTGTTCGAGAATGGAGTGGGTGCCATAGGCCTTCCTTATTCGGAGGCTCAGTCGGGAGCCCGAAGCACTCGGGCCATGCACCCGAAGACTCTGGCTCTTGCGGCTTCTCTTCTGGAGTCGGTTCTTGGTAAAAAGTTCACTGTTCATAACGATGCGCAATTCGTGACCAAGGCTCAGCAAGTCAAGTCTCTGCCAGCAGGTCTTGACGCACTCATCAAGCGAACTGTTTCCTGCGATACGGGGTTTGTTCATCGAGCATCAGAGCGGCCCCTTTGCGGCGAGTGCACTTCGTGCTTACTTCGACGGCAAGCGCTTTGGGCCGGCGGCCTATCAAGAGTCGATGTTGAGGAGTCGTATCGATTCGATGTTCTTGGTTGCGACGCTGGTACAGACGAACGCGCATTCAATCTCGAAGCGATGCTGATTCAGGCAGCTCGCTTGCATGCAGGATTGACTACGGAGAGCTCATGGGCAGGGCTGGTTTGCGCGTTCCCAGCGTTGACTCAAGCGTTGACAGGACTCGAGATGCAAGGCATCCGTTCTGATGAAGCCCGGGCAAGATTGATTGAACTCTTCGAAACCTACGTTGGAGAATGGGCGTCGTTTCCGCTCAAGTCTGTGCGCCTCTATCTCCCTCAAGTTGCACGAAACGCTCGGGCTCTTGAGCTCCTGGAGGGAGGCATCAGATGACCACGAACGAGCGAGAGCTTACGGACAGAGATCCTCTCATCTTGGGCCAATGGTTGCGAGAGGCGCGACGCGAGCGCGGGCTCACTCAGGAAGACGCCGCGGAGGAAGTGGGGATTGCGCGTACGTCGTTGGTGGCGATCGAGAAAGGTGAACGACGTGTTCGGCCCGCCGAACTCTTAAAGCTAGCGCGGATCTACGGAAGAAAGCTCGACGAGCTAATGCGGCCACAACCTCCGCTGGAAGGGTTTGCGGTCCAGTTTCGTCTGCCGGCTTACGTGGACACGGAGAGCAGCGAAGCCACGTCACCGATTACAGAGTTCCAGAGGCTTGTTCAGGACTATCTGGAACTCGAACGCCTCACTGGGGATGCACTCCCGAGGCAGTACCCCGCCGCGCACGACACCGAGCCGATTCCCCCGCGTGCTGCCGGAGAACAGCTATCTCAAGTCGAACGCAGCCGACTCGGTCTAGGAGATGGTCCATTGCTCCACCTGCGCGAGCTTCTTGAAAACGATGTTGGGATTCGAATCTTCTATCTTCCGATGCCATCAAAGTTCGCAGGATTATTCGGCTATACGGAGGAAGCGGGGGCTTGTGTCGCAATCAATGCGCAGCATCCCCCAGAACGCCAGCGGTGGTCTCTCGCACATGAATATGGTCACTTTCTCACGAACAGGTATCGACCTGAAGTGACTGTCCTGCACGCCTTTGAGCGCATTCCAGCAGCAGAGCGCCTTGCGGATTCGTTTGCTGAGCATTTTCTTCTTCCTAGTGCGGGGATCACTCGGCGCTTTGCCGAGGCGAAACGAGCCTCGCAGGGGACGATTACGCCAGCACACCTCCTACAACTCGCAACGTTTTACGGTGTGTCGCTGCCGGCGTTGGCGATTCGACTAGAGAGCCTTCGTCTTCTCCCCTCTGGAACTTGGGATCGACTGCGAGAGGCTAGATTCAAAGTTCATGAGGCCAAGCGACTCATGAGCATTGAGCCTGAAGCTTCCGATGTTGAACGCTTCCCAACTCGCTATCGGCTCCTAGCTGTTCACGCCTATCGCGAAGGAATCATCACTGAGGGGCAGTTCGCGCATGTCCTTCGCGTTGATCGCGTAACAGCACGAGGTATCGCCGCGGACCTTTCTAAGCGCCAAATTATCACTGACGCGGGGCAAGCCGCGGAGATCGATGTCGGCTTCTTCGAAGGGGATGGCCGTATAGCAGGTTCGAGCTAAGGGCCTCCGATCGTGCCTCGCTCATGTTTGCTGCTCGACGCCTGCGTCGTTATCAACCTTGCCGCCACCGGACGACTAGAAGAGATTCTGACGTGGCTTGAGCCTGATGTGATGATCGTTGCCGCCGTGGCTGCCGAGACCCTCTACATCGAAGTCACGGTCGATGAAGCCCTCGATCACCAGCAAATCGATCTGAGTCCGCTTCTTGCGGCTGGCCTGCTCACGGTCACAGAGCTAGAGGATGACGAGCTCGAGATGATGATCGACTTCGCGCGGAGCCTCGATGAGGGTGAGGCGGCGACCCTGGCCGCAGCGTCACAACGGGGCTGTGAAATCGCAACCGATGACCGAGCGGCCATTCGATTTGTATCGCGGAACGACTTACCGGTGCAGATACTGCGAACGTCGACCGTCATTCGGAACTGGGCAGAATCCACCGGCCAGGATGTCGAGATCGTGCGCGAAGCTCTAGTCCGGGTCGAGATGAGCGCTCGGTTTGTCCCAAGCCCAACAGACCCTGAAATCGCTTGGTGGGAGCAACACGCCGGGCGGAGCGACTGAAACCAGGAGGTGGCTTGTGCTACCTGCTCTCACCAGGGGTCGCGCGCAAGGGTCGCCCCGAAAGTTGGCAAGGTCGCTCCGAAAGTCGAGGCTTCAGTGTCCTACTTTGGCCACTTCGATGGCCGTGTGTAGGTGGACGGTGAACCGCTTGAGCGTCGACCTCGTGTCGACGGCGGGCGGGAATCCGGCGGCCTTGTGAGCCGTGGCCGTCACCGCGAGTCGGGGACGTCCCAACGGTTGCCGCGCCGAAGGCGCGCGCGAGACGGGGCCTCCGGGTCAGAAGCCGCTCACGGCGTGTGGCAAGTCGCACTCATCCCACACCCGGGCACCTCATTGCGAGGCGCGCTCGGAGTCGATGGTGGATGAGATCGACAAGTCGGACCGCCCGAAGCGGCAGATAGACCTGGAGTGCCGAGCCTCACGCAACGCAAACGGCGTAGCGGCTCGACCGATGCGGATCTCCGCCTCGCTACGATCACCGACCTCCTGGAAGCTCAAGCCCAGTGGGATGCGCTCCCAGGTCTCGAAGGCCTGCCTCACCACATCGCATTGCCTCTTGCCGGCCGACCAGCCAGACGGCGCGTCGTCACCGAAGAAGTGGAAGCGCAAGGTCGTGCCGCTCACCCACTTCGTCTCGTTGACTAGGATCGCGGCCAGACGCATCGAGTCCGTGACACCTGGCAGCGTACGACTCGGCCGCGGCGGCAACCCGCAGTAGGCGTACCCCTTCCCCTTGCTCTTGGCCGTCTCGGTCTTCGCAGCCGATCGCTTCGGCACAACTCACCTCCCCGACATCACCAGAGAACCTCGGCCTCCGAAGACCCATGGACATCCGCGCCGTCGGCCTCGGCCTGAGCTCGACGCGCCGCCTCGGCTGCCTGCCCGGGAGTGTCGTAGCTCTCGGCCGAGTCGGCCTCGATCTGACTGCCAGCTCCCCACAGCCGCCAGCGATACTTGCCCGCGAAATCCTCGTAGATCTCGAACCGTCCCCGCATCAACCAACTCTCCTCGGGTGGAAGTACGGAACAGCTCCGAGATCGTCTCGGCCGACTTCCCAGCAGGCGCTCCCCGTCAGCTCGAGCATGTCCTTGGCAACCTCAGGGGTGCAAGGCGGGACTGGCGCCAAAAAATAAGGGGGGCGAGTTTGCCGACGATTGCTCAGGTGCCAGAGAGGTTGCCGTAGCCGACCACCTCGCAGTAAGCCTTTCTCGGTAGCTCCAAGCGGCATCCCGTCTGAGTCACCAACTCCACGTTGTAGGTCAACGGGAACACTAAGGCGAACTTTGCCGGGACCAACCACTCACCTGTACAGGTCGCACATGTATCTTCAGACACTACGAGGCTATCCGGAGCACACGTCTCCCCACTCCATATGACGGGAAGGCCGGCGAAATCGGTTACGGTGCCGGTCCCGCAGTAGTCCGTGGGACCGAAGACACTTGGTGCTCCCACTTTGGTTGCCCGGCTAGTGACGTACAGGCCCTCCATGCTTCCATCACCGACGGATCCGTCACATGGAATTCGGGCGTCCCACTCAAGTTGCCCTCCCGAGGTGCGAACGGTCAGCGTGGGGCGGCAGACGATGTAGTCCACCCCGCCTGGTTGAGAAGCTCGAATCTCAAGAACGATCGGAGGACTATCCGAAGCAAAGGCTGCGGAGGGAGCAAGCAGCATTATCATGATGGTAGTAATCAGAATGGCAAGGGACTTTCGAAGCATCTCGACTCCCCTCGAATCCATCGACTTCTTGGCTGCGTGGCCTCGAACGTCATGCACTATGGGTAATCAGTGCATGGGACCGGGTCTCCGGCAAAGACGACAGCGCATGCCCTGCTTACTTCTACGGCCGGATTGATGTCATTCGGGGTGATGACTGTAATGACAATCCTTGTTGTGTTGGGACAATGTTGGGCCGGAACACCCTGATTCGCCTTGTTATTACATAAGGTGATCTTCACCCAAATCCCGGGAGCAGGCGTCCCGACTGAGACGGTAATACCGGATCCACTACCCGGGGCCGAATCCGGATCCCCTTGTACGCCGGCAACGCAATAGAACGCAACCGAGCGGGCGCATACTGGAGGGATTGTCAACGATGAAGTCGAGACGGCGTACACGTCCTCCCGGAACGCCGGCAGGGTGCAAGAGACGGGACTACAGAGGACGCTTTGCGAACTACTGGTAGTCTCCCCTTGTCCAGCGGCGGGCACAAGTAGCAGTGACGCCAAGAAAAGGAGTGCTAGGCCCTTGATCGCTCGTCTTGACCCGCCCCGTGAAATGGCTCCACGTAGCCTCTTTGTGTGCTCTGCATCATACCTGGATGGGGGTCTCTCAAGAGACCCCTCAACCAAGCCGTTCTCTATGGATAGGAAACGCACGGAACTGGGCTCCCTCCCAGAACCTTCGCACACGTCCGTGACACTGTGACGCCAGGGGTCGTCCCGTCCGGGGTGATGACCGTGATGACAATCCTGGTCGTGTTCGGGCAGTGCTGAGCGGGAGTCGTACTTGATCTGTTGTTGCAGATCGTGAGTTTCACGGAGATCCCTGGGCCCGGCGTCGCCACCGAGACGGTCGTGCCTGCGCCGGAACCAGGAGCGGCATTCGGATTGCCCTGAACGCCCGCCACACACTGCCCCGCAACGACTAGCGCGCACACGGGCGGGATCTCTGTCGAGGCACCCGTCACGGCGTAGCTATCCTCGCGGAATGTCGGGTAAGTGCATGACACGGCGTTGCAGGGCTCACTGTGTGACACAGTCGTAGTGCCAGCATAGCCTAACCCGGGGGTCATCAATCCAAGAGCTGTTGCTCCTGCGGCAAGCAATATGCGATTACGGCCCATGAATCCTCCCTCGACCATCCGTGTCCGCCAGGAAGATGGACGGTCCCGAAATCGGGTGGGCCGCGAGATCTCGGATCTCGTAAGCCCTGCCATGTTGGAGATTTCGCCTGCGCTAAGCCCAATCCTGCCGCGTCTGGGCATCTGCATCGCGAAAGGAGCGGTCTGCAGACCCGCCCCAGAGTCATTATGTCAACTGACGGCCGGGTGTCTTGCCAAACACTCGAGGGCCGGATCCTGGTCAAATGCGCATCGATGGTCTCCATGCACGATGGCAAAGAGGCCTGCGTCAAACCGCCCTGGCTGGAGGTCCGGATGACCGCCGCACTCGGCCTCCGCTGCCCCCGGGCAACTGATCGCTCTGGCACGACTCACCTCCCCGACGTCATCTAGAGACCCTGGGTGCCTCGGCACTGGAGGACCCGCGGACCTCCGCACCGTCGGCCTCGGTCTGGACTCGACGCGCAGCCTCCCCTGCCTGCCCCAGGGTGTCGTAGGTCGCCGCTAACTCGGCCACGAACTGGCTGCCAGCTCCCCACAGCCGCCAGCGATACTTGCCGCGAAGTCCTCGTAACCTCCACAGTCCGGAATCAACCAACTCGCCTTGAGAAGTACGGAGCAGGGCGGGGAACGTCTCGCCCATCACCCGATAGGCCCTTCCCGTGGGTCATGAGTCATGTATAGGCTTTTGAGTCCTGACGACCTCGAGGGGGACGAGGCGGCATGGCTGGCACGCATGGGGAGGACCTCGCCGACGAAGCGGTGCTCGTTGCTGCCGCGCGAGACGCGGATTCGCAAGCCTTTGGGTTGCTGTATCGACGCTACCTGCCTGACGTTCGCACCTATTGCGGCCGACGCATAGAGGACCCAGGCCGGGCTGAGGACATCGCTCAAGAGACCTTCGTGCGCGCCTTCCAGCGGATCGGCAGCTTCCGGCTCGGATCGGATTTCTGGCCATGGCTGCAGGTCATCGCCAAGAACCTGTGCATCGATGAAGGACGCGCTGGCCGGCATCGCCGGGAAACATCCGAACCGACCCCTGAGTCGCCCCACCCTGACGGCTGGGACTCTGACGTGACCTGCGAAACAGTCATCAGCCGGGCTCAACGGCGGCATTCACGAGCCGTCCTGGCTGACGCTTTCGCGGACTTGAACCCCGACCAGCGCTTGTTGCTCTGGCAGCACGACGTTGAAGAGATGAGCTATCAGGAGATCGCCCATGCTCGAGCCACCACCGTCAACGCGGTGCGCAACGCCGCCTGGCGCGCCCGCCACCTGCTGAAGGCAACGATCGGCGAGCATGGTCGCCGGCTGCGTGCCTGGATCCTCGCGCCGTTCGCTGCCAGTGTTCGGCCGCTTTGGCGCTGGCTGGCCAGGCGTCGGCCGCGACTACCCGTGGCCGCGAGAGGGGAGTCCCTCGTCGCCTTCCTCGAGGGGACGACAGTCTTGCTCGTCAGCGCCGCGCTCCTGGGTTCGCCCTGGACACTTGCACCGCCGCAACACAGCCCCATGCCGCGCTACGACACAGCCGAGGTCACCGACGAGCATCTCATTGGTCCCGGACGCATAGACATCGCCGAAGCCGCACGTGGCACGGCCAGTGGCGGGTCATTAGAACGCCAGCTGATCCGCACGGACATCGACCACGAGCCGCCTCGGGAGCAGGGAGCCGGCCCATCCCGTGTGAACTATCGCCTAGAGATCCGTGACCCCAACGGCGAGGTCATCTACTGGGAGGAAACCACGCTCGAGTGCGGCCCAAGTCGACCCTTCGAGCCCATACCCGACGACGGTCCCGTCCGTGCCTACTGCTAGGGCTTGCCCAACCCTCTTGGCGCATGGCGTGAGGATGCAGGCGACACTAGGTGCAGTTGCTCTGCTTGCCGCGGCATTCGTTATCTAGTTCACCTGTCGCAGGGGTTCGAGCCATCGACTGTGAAGTACGAGCTTCCAGCCGCAAGCGTCTCAACGCCAGGTATGGGCCTGATCCCCTCGATCAGGCGAAGGTTAGAGAACGGTAAGCAAGAACGGGCGGAGCTGAAATATGCAGGGACCCCAAGGATCAGGGCACCGGCAGCATCAGATGAGCCTCGAGGCACAAGACGACCCCGGCCGGAGGAACGCCACGACAGTTGGTAACCGACAGCGGGGCATCGAACTGATCCGGCATCCACTGACAACCCGTGTCTTGAACAGTCCCGACCCCTGGGGCGGTGATGGAGTATCCGACGCAAACGTTGTCCGCGTGGGCACCAGGCGCGGTCAGCAGACCCAGGCCGATCATGGCGAGCAGGGCACCCCCTACTAGTCGTTGTCTCTTGGCCATTTCAACCCTCCCTTTCCTAGGGCTGGGCTGAAGTACGGGCTTGAGCCCGACGCGTCCCACGCCGCGTTGAGACGCTGGATGCGCGGCTCCGTACTTGGCCGACGACGGTTGCCGATCTGCGGGAGGTCATTGTGGAGCAACTGCTCCGTTCCAACGGTTACGAGGCGCAGTTGGCACGCTCAAGCGGGCTGCAGCGAGAAGCGAAGCTGCTCAGGAAGCTACGGGGGAGGGGAACGTGAGCAAGGACCCTGCAATCATTCGTGCGGCCATCACATACGCCGAAACCGTCGAGGAGCTCAGCCGAGCCGTCGTGGCTAGGGTTACACAAGCTGATGGCCGGCGAAGCCCTGCAGGGATGGCGTCCGTTGGCTGTGGAACTGGAACGGATGGCCCAGAAGGAATGAAACCATGACCACGGAAACGGCTACTTGGTCTCGCCCCTGGCTGTGGCTGTGGGGTCTTGTCGCCGTGACCCTGCTCGCCGGGATCTTTCTGGTCTCGTTCTTCCGCTGGTCGATCGCTGCAGCCATCGGCTTCGGAACCCTTGAGACCATGGGACTCCTACATCCCAACGATGCCTATCCGCCGCTGACCCACGCCATCCGCCGGTACGTCCCCAGGGACCTCGCGTTCATCGGCATCTACGGATTCACCGGCGCAGCCGGTGCCGTCTGGCTGCGCCTCCCCCAGCATCCCGCCAAGTGGGGTGCCTTCCTAGGACTCCTCGGCTGGTTCACCACGCACTTCGACGTCACCTTCGACGAGAAGAAGAGCCGGGAGGAAAGGGCAAAGTACAGGATGATCGGACGGGGGGCGGCCAGAGCTCTGCGGATCGGGCGACGCTCGTGAAACAGTCCATGCATGCATCCGTCGAAGGGAGGAGGATGAATTGCCGACCCACCACTTAAACCAGAATGGCGCAAGCGAGTGGGGTCATGATGTCCATGCGGAAGGGTGCTCATTAAAGTGCGACAATCACAACCTGATCGATCCCGGAGACGTCTCTGAATCGGAGAGGAGGACCCGTGAAGGACAGACCAGCCATCAAGCGTGTGGGGGTCCCACCAGCTCCCAGCGGATATGGTCACCCCGCTGACCTAGCGGGCAGGCCCTCCCTTCCTTGACACCCTCAAGGGGCGTTCGTCTATCATCTGTTCGCCGACGCTGGCAGGGGTATCTTCGCTGAGGGAACGATGCAGGGGGTTCCCGTGGGCGTCTTTACGTTTTCGCTGCTGGGCAGGCTGGAAGCCCGGGGCAATGGGCCGGCGCTCGAGCTGCACGGACGGAAGGCTCGCGAGCTTCTCTGCTTCCTTCTCCTTTCCCGCGACCGGCCGCAACCACGAGAGGCGCTTGCCGAGATGCTGTGGGGAGATGCGCCGGGCGGCCAGTCGCGCAAGTACCTGCGGCAGGCCGTGTGGCAGCTCCAAACTGCTCTCGAGGCGGCCGCACCCGGTGTAGGTGGAACTCTTCTCCACGCGGAACAGGAATGGATCCAGATCCGCAGGAGCGACTCCGATGTCTGGCTGGACGTGGCCGAGCTGGATAGCGCGTACGCATCGCTTCCGTCGTTGCCCCACGGCTCGTGGGACGAGGATACGGCCCACCAACTGGAAGACGCCGTCAAGCTGTACCGCGGTGACCTGCTGGAAGGGTGGTACGTCGACTGGTGCGTCTTCGAACGTGAACGCTACCGCACCATCTACTTGACGATTCTTGAGCGTCTCATCTCGCACTGCGAGACGATGCATCGCTGGGAAGAAGGGATTCAACACGCGTTGCTGGCACTGCAACGAGAGCCGGCGCACGAGCGAACACACCGCCGGTTGATGCGTCTGCTCTATCTCTCGGGCGACAGGACAGCGGCCCTTCGCCAGTACGATCGCTGCGCGGCGTCCTTGCGATCCGAACTCGGCGTCGAACCGGGGGAGGCGACGCGCGCGCTCCACGAGGACGTGCGGGCCGACCGCATCCCGCGGCTCGAGGAGCGCCCGCTCACGATCGCATCCGGAACGGTCGCCCGGGACGATCCGAACGCGTTGCGACGGAAGCCGAGCGTGCTGCGCAGCCTTCACGAGGTCCGAAAGGCGCTCGACCACGCGCGCAGCGTGGTCGAGCGAGACATCGCCTCGCTGGAACGCCAGTCCCGGCCTCTTTCCTGAACACCATCTCTCACCGACATCCGACTCCTTCCTTCCGATTGATGCCGCCGCTCCTCGTGTGATCGGTGTCGCCGCGCGCGGAGAAGGCCGTGTGCCAAGAAGGCCGTGTGCCAAGAAGGCCGGCGCGGAAAGAGCCGGCGCGGAAAAGAAAGTCGCTTCGACAGACGCGCGCGAGACGCCTGCGCGGACGCCGGGCCCGTAGAACGAACGCATCGACATGGCGGGTGACGAGGAGCCCCTCGGTCATACGTTCGTCGTGAGCGTATGGGTCGAGGGCATCGATGAGGAGGGCTATCCGGACTTGCGTGCCTACGTCTTGAACGTGCTGGAAGACGAACGAGACAAGCCGCATTACAAGCGCGACCTGACCGAGATCGCCGAGCACATCGCCGTCTACCTGCGCCGGATGGGCGTCAACCCCGAACGGATCGGCGGAGCCGGCTCGACCGGCGTGCCGGCGGAGGCATGAGGACGTGAGCGACTTCGAGGCCATCGCGAGCGTCAGCCGGACGCTGCGTGCGCTGCTCGAGGGGCACATCACCAACGACCCCAGCTTTCCCATCGCGGCGGTGCCGATCGAGCTTCGCTCGCCCAAAGAGTTGCGCCAGGATTCCGTCGATCTTTGCGTGTCGGTCTGGTTGTATCGCGTGAACCGGAATCCGGATCTCGCCAACGAGCCACCGCGGCCCGGCGCCTCGACCGTCGACCGGTATCCGATCCCGCTGGACCTGCACTTCCTGATCACGCCGATCGCTGACGACCCCGAGTCGGATCAGAAGCTGCTCGGACGTCTGGTGCAGGTGATGCACGATCACGCCAGGATCCGCGGGCCCGCGTTGCAGGGATCGCTGCGCGGAGGATCCGACGAGTTGCGGGTGACGCTTGAGCTGCTGTCGCTCGAGGACCTGTCGCGAGTGTGGAGCGCGCTCGACGAGCCGTACGAGCTGTCGGTGCCCTACCTGGTGCAGCTGATCAAGATCGACTCGGCGCACGATCCCGTGCAGCGCGAGCCCGTGCTGTCGCGCACGGCGCGGTACACGCAGATCCTGGAGGCGCGATGACCACGGCGGGCTACGAGGTTGTTGCCAACGAACGGATCTACGAAGTGGTCGACGACGTCACCACGGTCGTCGAGGCCTTCGCGATCGGACGCGCGATCGACGAGACGACCGGGGAGCGCGTAGTGGTTCCGCTGCGCGCGCGGCTCGCGACGCCGCGCAACGCGGCGGCCGCGCGCACGACCGCCGCCGGCGGCTTCGGCGTGACCGGGATCCGCGACGTCGCAATGCCCGATCCGCTCACGAGCTACGACTTCGACCTGATCATCGACGCCGACGGCTTCCAGCGCGCCGCGTTTACCATCGTCGTGCCTGCGGGATCGACGCTGCCGGTCGCGCTTCCCGACGTGACGCTACGGAGGACTCCCGTGCGCATGCAGGGCCGCGTCGTGCAGGCCGTGGGCGGCGCGCCGGTCGCGGGCGCTCGTGTCGAGCTGGTCGATCCGTCGCTGCCGGCAACCGCGCGAGTGATCAGCCTGCGGACGCCCTGCGCGTACGCGCACGCGGCGGGTACGCCGGTCCGCGCGGCGACGGTGACGCCGGGTGCGGCGACGCAGACGGTGGAAGCAGCGGTCGCGGGCGATCGCTCGATGGTGCTGCAGAACCGCACCGGCATCGGTGCGGGCACGGTCCTGCGCGTCGGGCAGGCACGCGTCCACGAGTACGTCGAGGTGCTCGGACCGGGAGCGGGCGCGCCGACGACGCTCGGACGTGTATGGCTCCAGACGCGCCTGCGTCGCAGCCACGACGCGAACACCGCCGTGCGCCAGGTCGTGGTGGCGACACCGGCGGCGCCGGATGCGCTGCTGCTGCGACCCGCCGTGGCGGGCGATTCGTTGCTGGTCGCCAATACGGCTGTCGGCGCTGCGGCGGTGCAGCTGGAGGACAGCGGAACGCCCGGCGTCGAGCACCACGCGACCGGCGCGATCACCGACGCGCAGGGCTACTGGTCGTTCGGCGCGGTCTCGGGCGTGCGCGAGCTTCGCATTCAGGTGCTGGTCGGCGGCGCGGTGGTCGCGCCGACGCCGGTGCCGCTGGTCATCGATTACGGACGGAAGATCAACGTCGTCGACCTGCGGGTCGCGTGACGACCGAGGGGGGACAGCATGGCTGAGTATCTGGCGCCGGGCGTTTACGTGGAGGAGCTACCGAGCCTGGTCATGCCAATCCAGGGCGTGAGCACGAGCACGGCCGGCATGGTGGGCGTTACCGAACGGGGACCTTCCGTGGGCCTGCCGGTTCTGGTCACCAACATCAACGCGTTCCGTCGCCGGTTCGGCGGATTCGTGCGCGACGCGGCCGTGTTCGGAGAGGCACGTTTCCTGGCGCACGCGGTCCGCGGATTCTTCGAGAACGGCGGGCGGCGCCTGTACGTGACGCGCGTCGTCGGCGCCGGCGCCGGCGCGGCCGTGGTGATCATGGCCGGCGGGCAGGTGACACGGCTGGCGCAGAACGCGGCGAACGGCGACACGGTCGTCGAGCTCGCCAGTTTGCGTGGCATCGACACGACCCGCCAGGTGACCTTCCGGCAGGTGCGCAACGGTGTGACGACCGTGGACGGCCCGCACGTCGTCGCGGACTACGACGACGCGGCGGGCACGGTGACGCTTGCGGGCGCCGGACTTACGAACGATCTCGACCGCCGGTTCACCGCCGTTGAGTCCGACGTGCCGGACCCGGGCACGCCGGTCGCCATCTCCGCGGCTGACGAGGGCACGTGGGGCGACCGGCTACGGATCCGGTGCGAGCCCGCTCAGCCGATCGCGCGCGCACAGGTGGTCGGGGTGACGGGAACCGCTCCGGGCGTCTTCGACGTCGTGCAGCTCAACAGCGCGGCGAACTTCTACCAGCACGCGATCGTCGAGTTCAACCGCGGCGCGACGAAGATCACCGCGAAGGTCGCCAGCGTCCAGGGCAACAACCTGGTGATCACCACCGACCTGGGCGCGGCGAACGCGCTCGACCCGGACGCCGCGGGATTCGCCACGACCGCCATCTCGTGCGAATTCCGTGTCGTCGTAGCCTTCGACGACCAGAGCGAAGACATCGGGCCGCTGACCCTCGACGACCGGACGCGGTACTACTACGCCCGCGAGATCACACGCCGGTCGACGCTGATCTCGGTCGCGGACAACCCCGACAATGCGACTGACGATCCGGCGAGCATGCCGACGACGCCGAACGGCTTCGTGCTGGTGATCGGCGGCGGCGCCGACGGCGCGGCGCCGACGGCGGCGCAGTTCGTCGGTGTCGACGGCGGACCGGGGCTGCGAACCGGCCTGCGCGTGCTCGAGGACATCGACGAGATCGCGATCATGGCCGTCCCCGGCATCGTCGACCAACAGGTGCAAGAGGCGATGATCGCGCAATGCGAGCGGCTGAAGGACCGCTTCGCGATCCTCGATCCCGACTACGCGGCGGCGACGGCGCTCGGCGACATCCGCGCCCAGCGAGGACTGTACGATACGAAGTACGCGGCGCTGTACTTCCCGCGCGTGCACGCCTTCGATCCCGTGACGGGCGATCGGGACGTCGCGGTTCCTCCGAGCGGCCATATCGCCGGCATCTACGCGCGCAACGACCAAGAGCGTGGCGTGCACAAGGCGCCGGCGAACGAGGTGATCCGCGACATCACCGGGCTGGACATCACGGTCACCTTCGGCGAGCAGGAGATCCTGAATCCCGACAACATCAACGTCTTGCGCGACTTCCGCGCAAGCCGCCGCGGGTATCGCGTGTGGGGCGCGCGCGTACTGACCAGCGACGCGTCGTTCAAATATGTCAACGTGCGCCGTCTGTTCAACTACATCGAAGAGTCGATCGACGAAGGCACGCAGTACGCGGTGTTCGAGCCCAACGACTTCCGTTTGTGGGCGCGCGTCCGTCAGAGCGTAACCAATTTCTTGACGCGCGTTCATCGTGACGGGGCGTTGATGGGGCGCACACCCGAAGAAGCGTTCTTCGTGCGTTGCGACGAGACGACGATGACATTCGATGATTTCGACAACGGCCGCATGGTGATGATCATCGGCATCGCGCCGGTGAAGCCCGCCGAGTTCGTGATCATCCGCATCGGTCAGAAGCCAGGCGGCGCCGAGATCGAAGAGTTCGTCTAGGAGGGGATCGAGCATGCCAACCGGTGAACGCACCGATCCGTATCGCGGGTTCAACTTTCGCGTCGAGATCGACAACTCGACGGTGGCGGGATTCCGCGAGGCGAGCGGGCTTAGCTTCACGGTGGATCCCGTCGAGTATCGCGAGGGACCGGATCCGCAACTGCACCCCCGCAAGCTCACGGGCCTGCGCAAGTTTGGGAACATCGCGTTGAAGCGCGGCTTCACGAAGAACGACGAGCTGTGGAAGTGGTACCGCAACGTTCTCAACGGCGTCGAGGACCGCCGCAACGGCTCGGTCATCTTGCAGGACGAGCAGCACGAAGACGTCCTTCGCTGGGACTTCGAGAACGGGTGGATCTCGAAGTGGGAGGGACCGTCCATGAACGCGACGAGCAACGACGTGGCGATCGAGAGCATCGAGATCTGCGTCGAGCGCGTGGAGCTCGTCTAGGCGCGTCATGCCGAAGCTACTCGCCCCCGGCGTCTATCGCGAACGCGACGACAGGCTGTCGCGCGCACTGCCGGTGATTCGCACCGACATCTGCGGGTTCGTCGGGCTCGCCGAGCGCGGTCCGCTGCAGCGCGCGGTGGCCTGCGACTCGTGGGAGCGTTTCGAGACGACCTTCGGCACGTTCCTCGCCGGCGGGTACCTGGCGTACGCGGCGAAGGCGTTCTTCGAAAACGGCGGGCGCACGCTCGTCGCCGTTCGCGTCGCGGTGCCGGCCGCCGAAGCCACGTCGTTCGGACCGCAGCCCGCCGACGGCACGTCCTCGGTGCTGGACACGGTCGACGGATTCGCGGCCGGCGCGATCGTCACCATCCGCCAGGAGCCCGTCGCCGATACGGCCGGCGCACAACCGCCCGATCGCCAGTCGAGCGCGGTGACGACGATCGAGGGCTTCACGCAGGGCACGCTGGCGCTCGTCGAGCAAGCGCTTCCCGCGCCCGTGCGCGCGTTGCGGCGCGTCGTCGCCGTCGAATCCCAACCATCGCCGGTGCTGTGGTGGGACGAGCCGCTCGACGCCTCGTTCGACCTCACCTCACCGATCCACCTGACGGCGTTCCGCCGCGAGGACCGGCGCGCGAACGCCGCCGATCGGGTCGCGTCGAGCGTGGACTGGGACGTTCCGATCACGGGCTTCGCGCTCGGCGCCGGAGCGCCGGCGCTGACGTTCGTGACCGGGGCCGACGCCGCCGAGGTCGTGCTGTTCGACGCGCACGCGCGTCCGACCGTGCGCATACGCGCGAACAGCCCCGGCGTGTGGGGCAACAGGCTCGCGGTCCGCGTGACGCGAACCGCACGCAGCGCCGCCGTCGCGCGCAAGAACGAACAGCCGCCCGGCGGCGCCGCGTCCAACGTCTCGTCCATCGCGGGCCTTGCGGTCGGAGCGCTGACACGATTGTTCCAGCCCGGAGCAATGGGCGAAGCCTTCCGGCGCGTCGAGGCGATCGATCCCATCACCGCACGCGTGACGTGGGACGCGCCGCTCGACGCCACCTACGACCCGACCGTGGACCTGTCGATGGAGACCGTCGAGGTCGGCATCGCTGTGCTGCTCGACGGTCGCATCCGCGAGGTGCACGACGGGCTGTCGCTGGACGAGCGCCACCCGCGGTACGTCGTCGCCGCGCTCGCCGACTCGCGGCACGTCTCGGCCGAGGACCTGGGGTCGCCGTCGGCATACGACCGCGCCCTGCCCGATCCCCGTTCGCGCGCGCTCGAACGCGGCTTCGGCATCCTGCGAGGCGGCCGGGACGGGCTCGCGGCGCTGCGGCCGGTGGACCTCACCGGCGATCCGCTCGACGCGGACAAGCGCGGGGTCCGCCTGTTCGAAGACGAGCCCGACGTGTCGCAGATCGCTGTTCCCGACGTGTGCATCGTGCCGGTCGCCGAGCGCACGTTCCTGCCGCCGCCGCCCCCCGAGATCGACGAGTGTCTGCCGTACGAGCCGCTCCCGCCGGTGGCCGTGCCGCCGCCGGTGCTCGCCGAGCAACCGCCCGAGTTCGACGTCGAAGCGATCTTCTTCGTTCACGAGCAGTTGGTCGAGCACTGCCGCCTGATGGGCGATCGCGTCGCGCTGCTCGATACGCCGTTCGCGCTGGGAGTCGAGCCGGCGAGTTTCGGCGAGGTGGAGGCGTGGCGTGCGCGATTCGACTCGGCGTTCGCGGCGTTGTTCTTTCCCTGGCTCGTCGTCGTCGACCCGCTTCGCGGCGCCGTCGATCCGATCAGGCCCGTCCCGCCCAGCGCGCACGTGGCCGGGATCATCGCGCGCGTGGACCGGACCATCGGCGTGCACAAGGCGCCGGGAAACGAGGAAGCACGGTGGGCGCAGGCGCTTGCGCTGCCCGTCGAGCACGAGGATCAAGAAGAGCTGCACCCGCGCGGCGTCAACTGCTTTCGTGCGCTGCCCGGCCGGCGGATCAGGCTCTACGGGTCGAGCACCATGTCGTCGGACGCCTCGTGGCGGGACCTGAACGTGCGGCGCCTGATGAACATGATCAAGCGCGCGGTGCGCGTCGGGACCGAATGGTCCGCGTTCGAACCGAACGACGCGCTGCTCGGCGAACGAATCCGCTTCGCAATCGTCGGGTTGTTCGAGTCGCTGTGGGAACGCGGCGCGCTGGTCGGCGACACGCGTGAGGACGCGTTCTTCGTGCGCTCGATCACCCAGCCCACCGACGCCGACGAGGGCCGGGCCTTGTTCGAGGCAGGTTTCGCCCCCGCTCGCCCGGCCGAGTTCGTCGTCGTGCGCGTGGGCCGTACCGACGACGAGCTTCGAGTCACCGAGGAGGTGTGATCGCGTGCCCCGTCAGGATCCCGCGAACGGATACAACTTCCTGGTTTCGTTCGTGAACTCGACCAGCTCGCTGACGACGTGGCTGTCCGGTGTCAGCGCGTATCCGATGGCGGGATTCAGCGAGTGCAGCGGGCTCGAGTCGAGCATGCAGCCCGAGGAGCACAAAGAGGGCGGGCGCAACGACACGGTGTTGAAGTTCCCGTCGCGCGTGACGTGGTCGAACCTGCGCCTGCGGCGCGGCGTCATCGCGACACGCGACCTATGGCAGTGGTACGACGGCTTCGTCCAGGGCAAGGGCAAGCGCCGCGACGGGCTGATCGTGCTGCAGAACGACCAGCGCAAGCCGGTTCGCGCGTGGCGGTGGCTGGAAGGCATGCCGGTCAAGTGGGTCGGCCCGTCGCTGGACGCCAACCAGAGCCGCGTCGCGATCGAAGAGCTCGAGATCGCGCACCACGGCCTGACCGTGGGCGCGTCGATGTCCGTCGGCGAGGCGATCGGCGAAGTTGTCGGCGCCGTAGAAGCGATGTTCTAGGGGGCGGTCATGGACTTCCGCGTGGGCACGATGAACACCACGGTTCGCACCGGCGAAGCCGAACCGGCCTTCGAGCGAATCGTGGCCGCCGTCCTGGAGCGCGTGCGGCAGGAGATGGCTCGCGACCAGAGGATCGACGGTGACCGGCAGCTCCGGCCGGCGTCGTCGGCCGAACAGTCGATCAGCTGGGAGATGTCATGACCACCAAGCTCGAGCATGGCGTCTTCGTGGTCGAACGCACGGGCGCGCGATTCCCCGTGCAGTACAACCCCACCGAGCTGACGCTCCAGAAGAACCTTTCGATCGCGGAGATCGGGATACCGGGGCTCGACTCGCCGGTCTTGCAGTTCTCGCGCGGCCAGTCCGAGACGCTGACGATGGATCTGTTCTTCGACACGACCGCGGCGGGAACCGGCGCCGGCGCGCAGGCCGTGACGAGCCTGACGGACCTGTTCTACCAGTTGGTGCGCATCGACAAAGAGAAGCACGCGCCTCCCGTCTGCTGGTTCATGTGGGGAGGATCGGGGTTTCCCGGGTCTAACTACACGATGCCCTGGGACTCGCAGAATCGCACCAACGGCTTCAAGTGCATCGTCGAGAGCATTCGGCAGCGCTTCACGTTCTTCAGCTCTGACGGTGTTCCGCTGCGCGCGATCCTGACCGTCACGCTGAAGGAATACCGCACGCTCGACGAGCAGATCGACCAGATCGATTTCCGCTCGGCCGACCGCAGCAGTGCGCACGTCGTGCAAGAAGGCGAGACGTTGAGCCGCGTGGCGGACGAAGCGTACGACCGCGCCGCGGTGTGGCGCGAGATCGCCGAGGCGAACGGCATCGACGAACCGTGGGCGATCGAGCCGGGCGAGATCCTCGAGATACCGAGGCGAAAGGCGGGGGTCCGGTGAGCGCGGTCCCCATCTACCGGTTGGAAGAATCCTTTTACGTCCCCGAGTTCGCCGTAACCGTGCGCGGGCACGACCTGCCGTTTGATGTGGTACGCGACGTGTCGCAGGTGACGTTTACCGACGCCGTCGGCGAGATCGAATCCTTCGACCTCGTGGTCGCCAACTGGGACGCGGGCGAGCGGAAGTTCAAGTACATCCCGCCCCTGAAGGCGCAGCCGTCGTCTAGAGGGACGGCGCCGAGGCTGGAGGGCATCTTCGATCCGGGCTCCGAGGTCGAGCTGAGTATGGGCTATCACGGGAACCTCAGCACGATGCTCAAAGGCGAGATCACGACGCTGGAGCCTTCGTATCCGGACGGCGGCGTTTCGACGTTGTCCGTACGCGGGCTGAGCGTGCTGCACAGGCTGCGTACGCAGCAACACACGTTCTCGTGGACCGACAAGCGAGACAGCGACATCGCGCGCGAGATGGGCGGGCAGCCCGAGGAGCGGCGCGACCGTCCAGGCTTCCGCCTGCGCGTGGATACCGACCCCTTGCCCGACGAGCCGGTGCAGCCGTACGTCTACATGGACAACCAGTACGACATCGTCTTCCTGCTCAACCGGGCGCGCGTCCATGGCTACGAGCTCGTGCTCCGCGAGGAAGGAACCGGAGGGCGGACTCAGCAGGTCTTGCATTTCGGCCCGTCGCAGAGCCGCGAGCTTCCTCCCACCTACGAGCTCGAGTGGGGGAAGTCGCTCGTGTCGTTCCAACCGACCCTGAGCACGGCGCAGCAGATCTCCGAGGTTGAGGTCCGCGGATGGGACCGGCGGACGCGGCGTCCGATCGTGGAGAAGGCGTCCTGGGAGAACGATCGCGCGCTGCGCAACAACCCGCGCGAGAAGCAACGCATGAAGACGCTCGCGCAGGCCTTCGGCGGTCGCCGCGAGGTCGTCACGCACATACCCGTTCACACCGCCGCGGTGGCGCGCGATCTCGCACGCAAGATCCTCAGCGATCGCATGAAGCGAATGGTGACCGCGACGGGATCGACGGTGGGCCTGCCGGAGCTTCGCGCAGGACGGAAGGTTCAGATCACCGGATTCGGCGATCTGTTCGACGGCACGTACTTCCTCACCAAGACCAAACACACGATCCGCGCCGACGCCGGCTACCTCACCGAGTTCGAGTGCCGGCGCGAGGGATCCGAAGAGAACGCGGGGGGCCAGAGCGGATGAGGAAGCAATACGGCGTGGTCACCGGGATCGTCGAAAGCGTGAACGACCCCGACGGCGAGGGTCGCATCCTGCTGCGGTTCCCCGAGATGCCGGGGAACAACCAGAGCTACTGGGCCCCGGTCGCGACGTTGATGTCCGGCGGTGGTCGGGGTTCGTGGTTCATGCCCGAAGACGGTGACGAGGTCCTGTGCGCGTTCCAGCAAGGGGACGTGAACCACCCGTTCGTCATCGGCTTCCTGTGGAACGGCCAGGACCGGCCGCCTACCACCGATCGCAACCTTCGCACGATCCGCAGCGTCAACGGCCACGAGATCTCGATCTACGACCCGGGCGTGAGTCAGGGAGACGCCGGCTACATCCGGCTGAAGGACGCGCATGGCAACAAGGTGGAGCTGCGCAACGGCGGCATCACCATCGAGAGCATGGGCACGATCTCGATCGCCGCGCCGAACGTCCAGATCAATCGCCGGCCCGTCGTCCCAGTCCCATCGCAGATCTGAGGAGCGAGCAGCGACATGGCAGAAGAGAGCGCGATCCCCTGCATCGAACTTCCCGAGCCGAAGACGCTCGAGGTGCCGCTGCCCTTCGGTGGCGCGTTGAAGTCGTTCGTGGACTCGACGAAGGGACCGCCGGACGACTGCCAGCTCGTCGAGAGCCTCATGATCCAGATCGCGCCGATGCTAGCGGGGATGACCTGCATGCTGAAGGTCCTGAAGGTCATCGGAGCGTTGAAGAACCTCGCCGAAGGCGATCCGCCGATGACCAACCCGCAAAAGGTGGCACAGCTGATCCAGGCGATGGCCGACCTGGCGCCCTGCTTCCTGATGACGACGCCGGCGGGGATCGCGCCGCTGATCGCGGCGATCCTGCGACTGATCATTGCGTACATCAACTGCTTCCTCGAGGCGTTCGAAAGCGTCTACAACTTCAAGGCCGGCATCGACCTCAACTCGGCCACGGGCAACCCGGTATTGCTCGCGTCGCTCAACTGCGCCGAGAACAACGCCGACGTCTCGATGCGCGGCATGATGGAGTCCCTGCAGGCTGCGCAGCCGATCCTCGACCTCGTCGGCATGCTCGGCGGCATCGCCGGCTTGCAGCTGCAGACGCCGTCGCTCGCCGAGATCTCGGGCGAGCAAGACCCGATGGAAGGCGTCCGGCGCCTCCGTGACGCCATCGACCAACTGCAGATGGCGGTGGAGGCGTTGCCAGTATGAGCGTGCGCGAGTTCCTCGGCACTGGCTGGGCCTTCCCCGTTCGCGTGGACCCCACGGGACGGATCGCCATGTCCAGCGGCGAGCAGGACGTGCAGGAGGCCATCTGGGTGATCCTGTCCACCTCGCTCGGCGAGCGCCAGATGCGAGGCGACTTCGGCGCCGGAATCCACGACGTGGTCTTCATGCCGAACCAGCAGCTGACGCACGGGATGGTGGCGCAACGCGTGCGCGAAGCGCTCACCAAATGGGAGTCGCGGATCGACGTCGCCGACGTCCGCGTCGAGCCCGACGTCGACGATCCCAACCGGGTGCTGATCCGCGTGGACTATCGCCTTCGCGGGACGAACGGATTCGGGAACCTGGTGTTCCCGTACTACCTCACCGAAGGCAGGGGGGCATAGGACATGCCGCTGGAAGCTCCCCGCCTCGACGACCGGACCTTCGAAGACATCGTCGCCGAAGCGCGCCGGCTGATTCCCCGGTACGCGCCCGAATGGACCGACCACAACGAGAGCGATCCCGGCATCACGCTGGTCCAGCTGTTCGCCTGGATGACCGAGATGCTGCTGTACCGCGCGAACCGGATCCCCGACCTCCACTACGTCAAGTTCCTGCAGATGCTCGGCATCGAGCTGCGGCCCGCGCGGCCGGCCCGCGCCGAGCTGACGTTCCGCCTTGCGCGCGACGACGTCGACGGCGTGATCGTTCCGCTGGCGACGCAGGTCGCGGCCGAAGGGCCGGACGAGCCGATCATCTTCGAGACCGACGAGGCGATGCCCCTGCTGGCCGCGCCGCTGGTGGCGGTTGAGGTGTTCGACGGATTCGGCTACTCGCTGCAGACCAACGCGAACCAGGCGCCCGGCCAGACGTGGGAGCCGTTCGGCCGGCGCGCGCGCGACGGCAGCGCCGTGTACCTGGGCTTCGCCTCGATGCAGCCGTTCACCTCGCAGTCGGTCAACCTCGCGATCTTCCTGCCCGAAGAGCAGGTGCCGCGGACCGGCATCACCTGCGCCGAGGATCTGACGGGCGTGCCGCTGACGGCGACGATCGTCTGGGAGTACTGGGACGGCAAGGCGTGGATGCCGATGGTGCTCGAACGCGACGACACGCGCGCGTTCACGCGCACCGGGCACGTCGTCGTGCGCGGCTCGGGAACGAGCGCGAAGCGGCGGCAGCTCCAGCTCGTTCCCGACGAGCTGTACTGGATCCGCGCGCGCCTGGAGGGCGAGACGTACGAACGCGCGCCGGTGTTCGACACGGTGATGACGAACACGATCCCCGCGACCCAGGCGATCACCGTGCGCGACGAGGTGCTGGCGCGCAGCACGGGCAGGCCCAACCAGACCTACAGGCTGTCGGTGGCGCCGGGGCTCGCGCGCGACGTACCGCTGGTCGTGCCGGGCGCCGACGGCAAAGCGGTCGACGTCACCAGCGTGCAGATCGAGGTGGACGAAGGCGACGGCTTCAAGGTGTGGCGCGAGGTCGACGACTTCCTCGACGCCGCTCCGGACGCGCCGGTGTTCGTCGTCAACCGAACGCTCGGCGAGATCCGGTTCGGCGACGGCGAGCGCGGCCGCATCCCGGTGGCCGAGCCCACCCAGCCCGGATCGAACATCGTCGCGCGGCTGTACCGGACCGGCGGCGGCAAGGCGGGCAACGTGGGCGCCGGGACGATCACGCAGCTGCTCACGTACGTCGAATCGGTGTCCGAGGCGACGAACATCCGCGCGGCGACCGGAGGAACCGACGAGGAGACGCTCGAGCAAGCCAAGCTCCGCGCACCGCGCGAGCTGAAGAGCAAGGGCCGCGCGGTCACGGCCGAGGATTTCGAGCTGCTCGCGATCGCGACGCCCGGTGCGCGCGTCGCGCGCGCCAAAGCGCTGCCGCTGACCCATCCGCGCTATCCGGGATCGCGCATCCCCGGCGCCGTCACCGTCGTGGTCGTCCCGGACTCCGACGCGCCCAACCCCATGCCCAACGAGGCGACGCTGCGCGCGGTGTGCATGCACCTGGACAAGCACCGGTTGCTGACCTCGGAAGTGCACGTCGTGCCGCCGACATACAAGCTCGTGCGCATCGCGGTGGACGTCGTCGCGCGACCCGAGGCCGACCTCGCCGCCGTGCGCGCCGAAGTCGAGCGTCGCCTGATCGATTACCTGCACCCGTTGCGCGGCGGTCCCGACGGGCGCGGATGGGAGATCGGCGGCGACATCTACTTCTCGGAGGTCTACCGGATCATCCTGCAGACGCCCGGTGTGGACCGCATGCCCGAGCCTGGACCGATCGTCTCGATCGACGACATCCGCCAGCCGCCGTGCTGCGACGTGGTCATCGACGACATGGTCCTGCCGTACTCGACCGAGCACGAGATCCGGATGTCCTACCAGGCGCGGAGCTGAGCATGCACCACAACGGACGCGCGCACCTGCTGCTGGCCGAGCGGCCGGGCTGGCACGACGCGCTGCTCGACAAGGTCGACGTCGATTGCGGGCTGCGCCTGGTGCCGGCGCCGTCCGAGCCGCGCCCGCTGGTCGACGACGCCGGGGCGTTCGCCGGCCTGACCCTGCCGACCGGCATCGCCACCGACGCCGACGGTGCGGTGTACCTGGTCGACGCTGGCACGCACGAGATCAAGCGGCTCGACCCGTGCACCGGCGCGTTCACGTCGCTGCCCTGCATCGGCGGTCGTGGGTCCGAGCCGAGGATGGTGCGCGATCCGCGCGGCATCGCGATCTCGCCGCGCGGCGTGCTGTACGTGTGCGACACGGGCAACCGGCGCGTGCAAGCGTTCACGCTCGCGGCGCTCGCGCTTCGCGCGATCTGGGGTCCGCTTCGGCTGGTGCCGGGGACGCCGCCGTCGGTCGAGCGCGTCGCGCCCGAACGGCTCCCCACGCCGGCCCACGGCGAAGCGTGCCTGCCCGATAATCCGGTGTTCGGCGACGGCACCTGGGAGCCGTTCGACGTCGTGGTCGACGCCGAGTGCGCGGTGTACGTGTCCGACCGAGCCAACGGCGCGGTGCACCGCTTCGACCGGCACGGCGCCTGGTCGTCGGCGATCCTCGAAGCTGAGCCGGGCGTCCCGCTCGGCCGGCCAACGCACCTCGCGATGGACCGGAACGGCCGGCTGTACGTCGCGCAGGAAGGCGATCCCGGCGTGCTGGTGTTCCCGCCGGACGGAGGCCCGGCCGAGCGGATCGAGCCGCCGGCCGAGCTCGACGACCGGTTCTGCCCGTCGGGCATCGCCGTCGCCGGCGACGGAACCGTGTACGTCTCGGATCACCGTGCCGGGTGCATGTTCCGCTGCCTGCCGCCCGACGAGCGCCCGCGCCTGCCGATCGCGTGTCCCGAGACGCTCGGCGCGCCGGTCGCCCTGGCGTTCGACGCCGCCGGCGACGCTATCATGGTCGACGGCGCGAGCAACCGCGTCCTGTGCTTCGAGCCGCACGTCGCGTTCGAGCACGAGGGCCGCTTCGTCTCCGACGCGCTGGACAGCGGCATCCGGCGCTGCCGCTGGCACCGGCTGGCGCTGGAGTCGGTCGTGCCGCGCGGCTGCAGCATCCGCGTCGACACGTTCACCTCGGATGCGCCGAAGCCGCGCGACGAGATGCTGAGCCTGCCCGAGGATCGCTGGCACACGGGCGCGCTGCACGCGACGGCCGGCGAGGGCGACTGGGACTGCCTGGTGATGAGCCCGCCCGGCCGGTACGCATGGGTGCGCCTGACGCTGCGCGGCGACGGCTCGGCGACGCCGGTCGTGGCGGCGATGCGCGCGCACTATCCGAGGACCTCGTCGCTGCGCTTCCTTCCGGCCACCTACGCGGAAGATCCGGTGAGCGCGGACTTCCTCGGCCGGTTCCTGTCGATCTTCGATACCGTCGCAGGCGGCGTCTCCGAGCGGATCGCTTCGTTCGCTTCGGTGCTCGACCCGGGCGCCGCGCCCGCCGATCCGCCGGCGCCGGGCGCGGTGGACTTCCTGACCTGGATCGCATCCTGGCTCGACATGGCGCTGCAGCGACACTGGCCCGAGCAGCGACGCCGCGACCTGTTGCGCTACGCGCACCTGCTGTACCGCCGTCGCGGGACGGTGGACGGCTTGCGCCTGCACGTGCGGCTGCTCACCGGCATCGAGCCGTTCGTGCTCGAGCACTACAAGCTGCGGCCGTGGGCGTTCGTCGGCAGCGCGCGCGCCGGCGAGGGCACGCGCGTCTGGGGCAACGAGATCGTGCGCCGGCTCAAGCTCGACGAGTACTCCGCGGTCGGGTCGTTCCAGCTGCTCGAGGAATCGGATCCGAGGCTGGATCCGCTGGCGCACGTCGCGAACCGCTTCACCGTGTTCGTGCCCATCCCCGGTGGGGGCACCGAATCCGAGCAGGAGAACGTGCGCTGGGTCGTCGAGACGGCGAAGCCCGCGCACACGCACGCGTCGGTCGTGTTCGTCGAGCCGCGCTTCGCGATATCGCCCGAGCTGGTGCTCGGCATGAACACGATGCTTCGCCGGCCGCCCGACGCGACGGTGACCGGCGCGTCGCGCCTGCGCATGGACGCCGGCATCGGTGAGAACGGGGACGCAACGGCTCCGGCGCTGCGTATCGGCAAGCGCGCGCGCGTCGGCTTCAGCACGATCGTCGACTGAACATCCGAGGAGGGGACAGACATGGCCGCGAACGGCAGGCACGGCGGCGGGACGGCGTGCGCCGAATGCGACGCGCCACCGCAGCTGGCCCGCAATCACTACTTCACGGGAAAGCTGCTCGTCGAGCGCGACTTCACCGAAGAGCAGCGCTTCCATCTGGGCAAGCAGCACCGCCACAACAAGCACCTGCACGGATGGGGGGTCGTCTGCGGGCTGGCGGTGACCGAGCATCCGAACCCGGCGTGCCGGTCACAGTACGTCGTCCTGTCGCCGGGAACGGCCGTCGATTGCTGCGGCCACGAGATCCTGGTCCGGCACGAAGAGCACATCGACCTTCGCGGCAAGTTCCTCGACGAGTGGCGGCGGCTGCACGGGTCCGAAGCCTCGCCTCCGACCGACCCGCACCGGCTGCAGCTGTGCATCCGGTTCGCCGAATGCCCGTCCGAGCAAGTGCCCGCGCTGTTCGACGATTGCGGCTGCGACGACGACGCGTGCCAGCCGAACCGCATCCTGGAAGGCTACGAGCTGGGCGTCTTGATCGACCGGTCGTCGCACACGCACGAGCGGCACGCGGTACGGCTCGACTGGCGCACCACCATCGGGCTCGCGCGATCGATGCGCGTCGCCGTGCACGACGACGAGCGCATCTACGTGCTGACGGAGAACCATCCGGCGAACGGCCCGGCGACGCTCGCGGCGTACCGCAGCGACAACCACCTGCAGGCGCACTCGCGACAGATCGACGAGCTTGCGCGCGATGTCGCCCTGTCGCCCGACGGCGCGTTCGTCTACGTCGCGCGCGAGGCGACGGCGTCGGATCCGCTGGGCGTCGAGATCTTCAACGCCTCGGGCCTGACCCCGGCGGGCACGACGTTGCCGGTGCCGGGCGGCGCGGGCGACTCGCTTCGTATCGCCGTCGCATCCGACGGCTGGCTGTTCGTCCTGAACGGCACGGGCGACACCGTGTACGCGTGGGACGACCCGCAGACGGGCACGGCGGCGAACCGCAAGGAGTCACCGGTCGGGTCGGATGCGCGCGACATGGTCGTGACGCCCGACGGCGCGCACCTGCTGATCGCCCACGGCAGCGGCGAAGTCTCGATCTTCGACGCGACCAACGTTCCGGCCGGCGCGACCGTGGTGTCCGTCGGCGACCAGCCGAACGCGATCGCCGCCGGCGAGACGAGTGACGGTATTCGCGTCGCCGTGGCCGACGCGGCGAACGCGTCGGTGCGCGCGTTCACCCTCGATCCGGCCGGACCGGCGCTGGATCCGCTGGGCACCGGCGCCACGGCGGGCGCGGGCGTTCACTCCGACCTCGTCCTGTCGCCGGGCGCGCGCTACGCGTACGTGCTCACCGACGACGGCGGCCTGGGCAGCGTGCGCGCGGTCGACCTGCACCGCGTCGCCACGAGCGCCCCCGGCGCGGTTGGCGAGCCCGCGGCGATCGGGACGCAGCCGGCCGCGCTCGCGCTGGACGCGGCAGGCGACACGCTCTACGCGGCATTCCTGGGCGAGCCCGCCGACGACGAGACCGGCGGCGTCGCCGTGCTCGACGTGCGCGAGGACATGTGCGACGAGCTGTTCGATCGCTCGCTGGAACCGTGCCCCCCGTGCGAGGAAGAAGGCGAATGCCTGGTGCTCGCCACGGTCGAGGACTACGTCTTCGAAGACGAGTTCACCAACGCGCGGCTCGACAACAAGACCGATCGGCACCTGCTGCCGAGCACGTCGCTGCTGACCGACGTGATCAAGTGCATCCTCGACCGTGGTCCGGGCGGCGCCGGCATCCGCGGCCCGCAGGGACCGGCGGGCCCGCAGGGTCCCGCCGGTGAAGGCGGCGCAGACGGTCCCGCTGGCCCGCAAGGACCCGCGGGCCCGCAAGGCCCGCCGGGCCCGCCCGGACTTTCGGGTCTCGATCCCGACTTGACCCACGTGTGCGCGATCAGTTGGGAGCACGGCAGGAAGGTCTCGTGGGAGAACCTCAAGCTTGGCCTGGTGATCGCGTTCGACAAGCCCGTGCGCGCCCGCGACCTACCCAACGCGATCCGTTTGCTGGTCGCGATCGAGGACAGAGAGCGTGGCACGACGTGCTGGTGCGAGGTGCAGACGGATGTCACGCCCGTCGAGATCCATCCCGATGGCGAACAGGGGAAGCCATGCGCGATCGAGAAATGGGAGCCGTCGCAAGAATCGCACGTCGACGGCGTCTGCATCGTGCCGATCAACCCGCCCAAAGAGCCCCGGTGGCGAGTCCTGATCAACGGCGACTTCCTGCGCGACAAGGAGCAGCGCGCGGTGGACGGCGACCACCTTCCGGGGTGGCTCCCGAACCGCGTCAGCGGCGACGGCATCCCGGGTGGCACGTTCGAAAGCTGGTTCTTCCTCTCGTGACGTACGACATCTGGAGGCAGCGATGATCACAGGCGAACGACACTGGGAGCGGCGGGTCAAGTCCACACCCGCGCATCCGCGCGAAGGGTGCGGGTGCCCGGCGTGCATCGGGCTCGACTGCTTCGAGCGCCCGCGTTTCTTCGCGGGCCAGCTGCTCACCGAAGCGGAGCTGGGCGGCCAGATGGAGTACGTCCTCGACAAGAACCGGCTGCATAACCGGTACCTGCACGGCTGGGGCGTCGTGTGCGGGCTCGAGGTCTCGTGTCACGAGTGCGAAGGATTCGTGCGCGTGCACTCCGGCTATGCGATCGACCCGTGCGGCAACGACATCGTCGTGTGCAGCGACACTGACGTCGACCTGATCAAGCTCATCCGCGAGTGCAGCGACGCGCGGGCGCGCAAGGATGAATGCGATCCCTGGGAGCCGGTGACCGAGGTCCACTGCGAGGACGTAGAACAGCACTGGTGCTTGTCGATCGAGTTCGATGAGCGCGAGGCCCGGCCCATCGCGCCCTTGCGGGGATCCAGCGGCCGCTCGTGCACCTGCGGCAGCTGCAACGGGAACGGAAACGGGAACGGCCGCGGCAAGAGCAAGGGAAGCTGCGGGTCGTGCGCGACCGGATGCGACTGCGGGGGGCGGAGCTCGACGTGCGCCTGTAACGCGGCGACGACGGCGTCGCGCGGCACGTCGAAGCTGACCGGGCTGGTGTCGTGCGAGCCGACCCGGGTGCGCGAAGGCTACCGCTTCAGCGTGTGCGAGCTGCCCGAGGGCTGCGTGGGCGAGCGCTCGCGAAAGGGATTGATGTCGGGAACGCTGTTCGGCCAGATCGCCGGATGCCTGTCGATGATCTGGAGCTTCATGGGCCAGCGCGTCGGCGCGACGTCGTGGCCGATGCTCGGCAAGATGATGGTCGCCTCGCCGAACGAGGGCGGTTTCGACGCGTCGCCGGCGAAGATGTACGACTCCTACTGCTCCCTCTACAAGGGCATGCTGGACCTGTACCGCCAGAACCCGTTCAACGTCCGTTGCCAGATCCCCACCGCGTTCGAGCAGCTCGACTGCCCGCCGCCGGGCCAGATGGACGGCCCGGCGTATCTCGCGGAGGTGCAGCAGCCGACGTGGCACTTGATGACGCTGCTGATGCAGTACGCGATCGACTGCGCGTGCCAGGCAATCCTGCCGTCGTGCGGGACCGATCCAGCAGACGACCGCGTCGGCCTCGCGTGCATCACCGTCAAGGGCGACAGGATCGTGCGGATCTGCAACCTGTCGTGCCGCCGGTATGCGGGCTCGTTCCCCGCGCTCGGCTGGTGGACGTCGATCGTGCCCGTGCTGCCGATGATCGCCGCGGGCCTCGCGCGGTTGTGCTGCCGACCCGATTGGGTGCGCGCGCAGTCGCCGCTGGTGAACTCGCTGCTCGAGATGATCAAGAGCATCGACCCCGACCAGCAGCTGGTCCGAGCGATCGCCGAAGGCGGCTTGCCGAAAGCCGTCATGGATGCCGTCGTCGAGGTGCCGCGGCGCCTGGACCTGCAAGCCGCCGCGCGCTCGCTGGCGCCGCGCCTGGCCGGGACCGGCCTGGCCGGCTATCGCGGGATGACCGAGGCGGGGGCGCACGCCGACCTGCAGGCGAAGGGTCACGCCGTCGTGCTGCGAGAGGCGGCCGCGGACGAGGAAGTCGTCGCGACCGTCACGCCCACGAAGCTCGTCGCTTCGCCCGGCGCCGAGGTCGTCATGACCGTACGGGACGGAACGGTGCTCGATGCGCATGTCGAGCATCCCGAGGTGAGCCGCGCGCGCGCCGAGATCAACGCGTCCCGGCACGAGATGTCGGTGCTGCGGTCCGAGGTCGCGATAATGAGCAAAGAGTTGGAGAAGCTGCGCGGCACGCGGGTGGCCAAGGCAAAGACCACCGCGAAAACCGAGAGCACCGCGAAGACGAAGCGCACGCCGAAGACGAGGCGCACGACGAAGACGAAGCGCACGACAGGCAAGGCGACGCGGGAGCCGCCGCCCGATCGGGGAGGCGCGCGATGAGCATCGGCGAGGTCGAACGGCTGAACTACTACCGCGAACAGACGCTCGGCGTCGACGACTTCACCGACCAGCAGCGGTACCACCGCGACATGCGGCGCCGGCACAACCTGGCTCCGCACACGTGGGGCATCGTGACGGGGCTCGAGCTGATCGAGACGCCGATCGAGGGCGAGCAGAACGCCGTCGAGGTGACGATCCGTCCCGGATTCGCCGTAGACGGATACGGTCGCGAGATCATCGTCCAGGACCCGTGCAAGCTGGACACCGTCGAGTTCGCCTCGTTCAAGAACCAGGCGTACCGCGAGATCTGGATCGCCTACGACGAGCGAAACGTCCGCCGCACCACCGGCGAGGAGTGCGAGCCCGACGGCCTGTATTCGCGCGTGGTCGAGTCCTACCGGATCGTCGTCGAGCCGGGCGCGCGCATCACCGACGGCTTGATCGTCGCGGGCAAGACGGTCACGCCGCCACCAGCGCCACCGCCCGCCCCGCCGGCGCCGCCCGCGCCACCGGACGTGATCACCCCCGACGACGATTCGGTACCCCATCAAGAGCTACCCACCGACGAGCCCGGCCGCCGGTGGCTCGTGCGCCTCGGCAGCGTCCTGTGGGACGGGCAGAACGGCCGGTTCCGCCCCGCGGGCGCGCGGCGCCTGGAAGAGCGCAGGTACGTCGGCGTCGTCGCGGCCGAGGTCCTCGGGCCGGCCGGGAAGATCCGTATGCGCGATCGTCAGAAGCCCACCGACGCCGCTGCCGACAGCGACGACCTCGTCGGGGTCGAGGGGACGATGCGAGTTGACGGCCTGCTGACCGCGCGCCAGGGGCTGCAGCTCGACGGCGATCGCATCGATCTCCGCGACGACTTGGGGGGTGACGATCCCGCGTTCCAGGTTTACCGGCAGCAGGACGCGGCGATCCGCGTGCGCATCGGCGACGACGAAGACGGGGACCACCGCTTCTCGGTGGGGACCGGCGATCCCGCGTTCAAAGAGAAGCTCATCGTGCGGGACAACGGCAACACCGACGTGAAGGGCCGGCTGGACGTGACGGGCAGGGTGCTGCTGAACGAGCGCCTGGACATCCGCGACGCGCAAGGCCAGGAGGGTCCCGGACCGGTCCGGATCGTGCGCGAGACCAACGACGTCGCGCGCAACGATGTCCAGGTCGTGATCGGTTCGAGCGACAACGGCGACGATAAGTTCCTTGTGGGACCGCTGGACGGCGGCGACTTCAAGCCGAAGTTCTCGGTCGCCAGCGACGGCTCGACCAGAGGCTACGGAAAGCTGCGTATCACAGGCGACCTTCAGATCGATGGCGGAGCGGTCGATCTTCGGCTCGCTGACGGCGGAACGGACACCGACCCGATCACGATCAGCAGGTACCGTTCCGGAAGCGACAACAACCACCTGCGCATGGTCATCGGAGACAACGCCGGGGGCGGGGATACGCTGCAGGTCGGGCCGGTGCTGAGTGGAACCTTCACGCCCCGCCTGACCGTCTACAACGACGGCGACGCCGAGATCGCGCAAGACCTCGAGGTGGGCGGCGACATCGAGCTCGGCGGCGTCATCCTCAAGGGCACGCAACGCCTGCCGATCGATGTCGTCACGGGCACCATGAACATCAACGTCTACAGCGACGGAACCGGCACCAAGACGCTCACCGTGTCGAGCCGGTTCTCGAGCGTCACGGACGCCTTCGCGATCGTGACCCCGATGGACTACGACACGTATTCGAGCGACACGACGTTGATCGTCGAGGTCACCTCGAAGGCGGCGCAGGACGCGAACACGTACGACTTCACGGTCAAGTACACCCTGGACGACATCGGCCTCTACCGCGTCGCGTACGTGGTCGTGTTCATTCCCTGAAAGGAGGTGCCGTGGTCACGATTCAGAACGGTATCGTCGTCACACTCCCCGACGATGTGCCGGTGCCGCCGGGCGCGATCGTCGTCGAGCCGCCCCCGGCTTTCTTCGACGACCCGTCCGCGTATCGCGTCGAAGGCGATCGGCTGGTACGGCTCGCGGACGGAGAGAACGTGCGCCTTCAGCGACGAGCGACCCGTCTCAGCCGTGACGACATCCGCCGCCTGAAGGAGGCGCTCGACGCGGGCAAGCTCTGACATGGGAACGGTCACGGTCGATCGGCTGGACGCGACGCTGGTCGTCCCGCGCAGCGAGCCTCGCCCCGATGAGACGCGCGCGCGGCTCGACGCGGTGCTCGAGTCCCGGCTGGCGGACGCGTGCGCCCGCCGGTTCGCATCGCTCGACGAACGAGACGGCGTGTGGCTGATCCGCGAGCTGACGCTCGACCTGGTCATCGGGCGGCGCGACGAGCAGCAGGTCGCCGAGATGTTCGCGGCCGAGATCGCGCGCGCGTTGTCCGAGGCGATCCGCGCCGGACCGGACGGCGATCGCGTCGTGTTCTTTCCGACGAGGCCCGCGTTTCTCGCGCACGTCTGCGCCGATCTCGCCGCCGGACGGCTCTGGAGTCGCTGGTACGCGGCCGCGTTCGACGGCGTTCGCGCGCTGCCGACCGGCAGCGCCATCGCGACGGTGCTCCGCACAGAGCCGGAGCATCTGGAGCGCGCGCTCGTGACGATGCGCGAGACGGGCACGCTGGACGACCTGCTCGAATGCTTGACCGACGGGGACGCCGCAACGGTTCTCGACGCGTGGACGTTTCCGGCGGTGCCAGCGGCGGACGTGCTCGCCGCCGCCGCGTCGGCACTGATCGTGACCGCGCGGCACCGATCCTCCAGATCGTCTCCGCGTGACGCGCTTCGCATGCTCGTCGCGATGCGCTCGTCGCCGTCGCCGGCGCCGCTCCCCGAAGCGCGCGCAGCCGCCGAGACGGTCCTGGCGCTCGCCGAAGCGCTCGCGGCTGGTGGTCCTGCAGTCCTCGAGGACCTTCGCGCGGGACGGATCGCATCCGCCGCGCGCGCGCTGGCCGGATCGGTGAACGGCGAACTGGTCCCTGCCGTCGCCGCCGCCTTGGCGGCCGGAGGCGATTGGTGGCGGAGCGTCACGACCTTGGCGATGCCGCATCCGGTCGCGACGCCGGTCGAAGGCCCGCGGCGGCTCGCAACCGCGTTCGGCGGCGCGCTCCTGCTCGTGCCGGCGCTCGTGGAGGCCGGCCGCGAGACGCTGCCCGCCGCGTCGCCGGAGGACGCGGCGATGGCGCGCCTCGCCGTGCTCGCGACCTGCTTGGGACACGAGCGACGCGACGCGGCGGCCGCTGACACGGTCGTGCGGATGCTCGCCGGCGTGCCTGCGGACCGGGCTCTCGACGACTGGCTCGCCTCGCGAACCGACGAGCAGCACGATCGGATCGCGCGCCCGTTCGCCGGCATGGACGCGGACGAACCCTCGCCGGTCCTGCCGGATGCCGACCGGCGATTCCTCGCCGGCGGCGACGACTCTTCGTGCGCGCGTTCCCTCGCGGCGGCGGCGCGCGCGCTGCTCGATGCGTTCGCGCGACGCCTGCTGGGGTTCCGGCGCAGCAGCGCCGCGTACCTGTTCCGCAACTTCCTCGATGCCGGGGCAGCGGTGTCGGTCGACGGTGACGCGATCGAAGCGCACGTGGTCGAGCCGCCGCTCGCGCTCGTCCTGCGCATGGGCGGCGCCAGCGGCGCGACGACCGAGCTTCCGTGGAACGGCCTGCGGGTGATCGTCTGGGTGGGCGAGTCATGACCGCCGTCGTCGATCGCCGCCCGATCCGACCTTTCGACGACGCGCGCGAGCACCTCTCAGCCGAGCTCGATTTGCTGCAACTGCGCCTTCGCCGCGAGATCGCGCGCTTGCGCGCGGCTCGCCAACTGACCGAGGACGACTTCCGCGGGCTCTACGTGTCCGATGCGCAGGTCGACGCATTGCTCGCGGACGATCCCGGCCATCGCGAGGCCATCGAAACGCTGGACGACCAGATCGCGCACACGCGCGAGGACATCGACGCGCGCTGCGCGACCACCGACGCCGGGAAGCTGCCGCTGGCGCGCCTGGCGCGCGCGTTCGACCTCGATGCGCTCGCGCTCGACGCCGTCGTCGCGGCGGCCGCGGTGGACGTGGACCTGCGGTTCGGCACGTTGTTCTCGTACGCGCAGAACGACGTGACGCGCAAGCGTCCTTCGATCGACTTGGTCTTGCGTCTGCTGCTCGACGACGAACGCGGGCGAGCAGCGGCCGGTCCGCTGCTCGGGCCGTGCTCGCCCCTGGTCGAGCGGCGGATCCTTCGGCTCGTCGAGGACCCGCACGATCACGCGGCGCCGCTTCCGTCGCGCGCGCTGCGTCTGGACGAGGCGCTGGTGGCGATGCTGCTCGGCGTGGACCGCTTGGACGAATGGCTGGCCGGCCGCGGCACGCTGACCACCGAGTGCCGGGACGCCGCCGACCTCGTGCTCGCCGACGAGGTGTGGGCGCGTCTTGCGCCGCTTCTGAACGGCGAGTCGCCGGCCGGCGTCGTGATCCTGCACGGCCCGCCCGGAGCCGGCCGGCGCCGTATCGCCGAGGCGCTGTGCGCGGCGTCGAACCGGTCGCTGCTCACCGTTGACTGTGCCGCGATCGTGCGGCAGCACGACCCGCCGGAAGCGTTCGCGGTCCTTGCTCGGGACGCGGTCGTGCGCGGTGCGGCCGTGTTGCTCCGGCGCTTCGACGACGCACGAGGCGTCGAGCAGGATCGCATCGCGCAACTCACCGGGGCGCTGGAGCAGCTCGCGGGTTCGGTGCCGATGCTCGCGATCGAGACGGAGAGCGGCTGGCATCCCGAGTACGGATGGCGAGGACCGGAGCCGTTGACGATCGACGTCCCGCCGCCGCCGCTGGGCTTGCGCGCCGGCGTTTGGCTGCAGCTGCTCCATGGACGCGCCACCGGCGTCGACGTCGGCGCGCTCGCCTCCACCTTCACGCTGACGCCGGGCCGGATCGCCGCCGCGATACGCGCGGCCGAGCATGCCTCGCGCGTGCGTGGGAGCGTGCTCGACACCGATGCGCTCGCCGAGGCGATCCGGACGACTTCGACTGAAGGGTTGCGGCGGCTTGCCGAGCGGGTGCCGCCGGTTTACGCGCCGGACGACATCGTGCTCCCGGCGCGTGCTTCGTCGCAGCTCGACGAGATCTGCCGTTCGTACCGGCACCGCGAGACCGTCTACGGACGCTGGGGATTCCGGCGCGCGCGGCCAACGGGCGCGGGTCTGAAGGTCCTTTTCGCTGGGCCGAGCGGGACGGGCAAGAGCATGGCGTCGCAGATCGTCGCGAGCGAGCTCGGCCTCGACCTGTACAGGGTCGACATCGCGGCGATCGTCGACAAGTACATCGGCGAGACCGAGAAGCACCTGCGCGCGCTGTTCGGTGAAGCGAAGCGCGTCAACGCGGCGATCCTGTTCGACGAGGCGGACGCGCTGTTCGGCAAGCGATCCAGCGTGCAGGACGCGCACGATCGCTACGCGAACATCGAAGTCGGCTTCCTGCTGCAGCAGATGGAGGATTTCGACGGTGTCGCGATACTCGCGACGAACCTACGCGCGAACATGGACGACGCGTTCCTGCGCCGCCTCGACGCACTCGTAGACTTCCCTGCGCCCGACGCCGCCCATCGCGAACGCATCTGGCGCAAGATGATCCCGCCCGGCGCGCCGATCGACGGCGATGTCGATTTCTCGTTCCTGGCCGAGCGCTTCGACCTGTCGGGCGGCAACATCCGCAACTGTGCGCTCGCCGCCGCGTTCACCGCGGCCGACGAGAACCGGCCGATTCGCATGAGCCATCTGGTCGTCGCCGTCGCGAACGAGTACCAGAAGATCGGCAAGCTCCCCTCCCGCTCGGACTTCGGCGACCACTTCGATCTCCTCCGCGAGCGCCGATGACGAAGGCCGAGCATCGCACGGTCGAGCGCCCGCCCGCGCCCTCACGAACCGCGCCTTCGCAAACGCCTGCGCCGGCTAGCTGCCACTCGCCCGCGGGAATATGTCCCTCCGTCGCGTTTCGCAGCCTTCTTTCTGGCGCGGCGCACATGCGACTGTCCTTCGCGCTCCAGCGCAGCGCCGGCAACAGCGCGACGCAGCGCTGGCTGGGGCTTCATCCCAAGCTCCGCGTCGGAGGAGCGCACGATCCAGAAGAACGCGAGGCGGACCGAGCAGCATCGACGGTCCGCACGCAGTTCGAGAGCGACCGCTCGCTCGCGCCCGCCGTTCAGCCGCCGCGCGCGAGCACCTGCCGGTGCGAGGGCGGCGACGTCCCGTGTGGATGCGGCCGCGCCGCTGCCACGCACGGCGTTGCACCGCTCTCTACGCAGCATCGAGCGCCGGGTGTGGGATCCGGACAGCCACTCTCGCTCGACGCTCGCCGGATGATGGAGGCGACGTTCGGCACGGATCTGTCGACGGTGCGCGTTCACACCGATGCGCGGGCGGGCATGGCCGCCACGAGCCTCGGCGCGCGCGCGTACACGGCCGGCGCCGACGTCGTGTTCGGTCCCGGCGAGTATTCACCCCACACCGGCCCCGGTCTCGAGTTGATCGCTCACGAGATCGCTCACGTGAAGAAGAACACAACCGGCCCTTCGGGCGGCGCGCTGCCGGGCGGCGACGCAGGATCTGCGTCGCCCGTGGTGCGCATCCATCGGATGGCTGCGTCGGCCGGACGTCCCAGTGGAACCGGCACGCACGGTGTGACCTTGAGCTCACCCCACGACCCGCTTGAGCGACAGGCCGACGCGATGGCCTCGCGCGCGCTCTCGCTCTCTCCGTCGGTCTGTCATTGCGGGTCCCCCGACTGCGAGTGCGCGCACGGGGGACAGAAGCCGACGATCTGGCGTAGGGCCGAGAGTTGGCGAGGAGCGGCGTCGCCTCCTTCGCCCTCCCTGCTGGGCGGCGCGCTGACCGAGGGCCGCGCGCTCGACGACGCGACACGCAGCGCCATGGAGCGCCGGTTCGGCCACGACTTCTCTCACGTCCGCATCCACACGGGACCCCGCGCGGACGCGGCGGCGCGCGCGGTGGAGGCCGTCGCGATGACCATCCGCTCGCACGTCGCCTTTCGCGAGGGCGCGTACGCGCCCAGCACCTCGAAGGGCGACCGGTTGCTGGCGCACGAGCTTGCGCACGTCGTTCAGGAGGACCACGGGCTCGGGCACGGCGTCCTGCACCGCGATCATCACGACACCGACGTCGCGCTCGACGATGCCTCTCTCGAGCGGGAGGGCGACATCGTCGATCCGCTGGAGCGCAGCGAAGGCGTCCAGGTGCCCGAGCCTCCCGCGGCGGCCGATCGGGAGACGGCTCCCGAGCGTCCGGCCGAAGGGGCGGCATACGTCTGGTTCCAGGGCGTCCTGCTGTCCGACGACCGTGAGTTCATGCGGGCGGAGATCCGGCGGCTGATCGGCAGGATTGGTCTGGATGGAGCCGCCGAATGGCATTCCGCCCTCATCGGCACACGGGTGACCGTGCCGCTTCCTTTCTCGGCCCATGCGCGCGCCTACGGAGGCCTGCGTCCGAGGACCCCTCTGGACGTCGTGAACGACACCAGGCGCGCGCAGGAGGTCGCCGGCCTCCAGCCGGTCGCGACCGAGGTGTACCGCGAGATACGCGGGGAGGCCGTGCAGTTCTTGCGGCAATTCGAAGACCGCGCCCGCCAGACGACGCTCGAGATCCTTCGCGAGAGCGAGATACGAGTCGAGGCCGAGCGCATGCGCTACGGGTTGCAGCGGATCGAGCGGACCCAGATGCGATACGAGCGTGGTGAGCTAGGGCCCGCCCTGCCGGTTCCGCACGTCACCGTAGAGCACCGCATGGCGACGAGCGTTTCCTCGCAGGGGCTCGCCGGCGCCGCGCGCGATCTTCGCGACAAGCGAAACGAGATCAACCGCGTCTCGCTGAGGCAATCCAGATTGATGCGGCACATCGTGTCTCACGTCGTCGTGCGAAGCTACGTTCCGCCGGAGAATCAGGCCGAGTACGACCGGCTCGGGACCGAGCTGGTGGAGCTGCGGCGGCAGTACGACGTCCTGCGTGCCACCTATCAGGACCGCTATCCGATCCTCGCGTCGTACGGCGACGACCCGGAGGCGATCTCTCGCATCGCCGGAGGGCCCTCGCCCGAGGCGGCTGCCGTCCTTAACGAGCAGATCCACGACAAGCTCGACAAGATCCAGCAGGTCCGCGACGGTCTGGCTCCCGGCGGCCGCGTCAAGGTCTGGAAGCTCCCCGAGATCGTGACGCTGACGAAGATGGCCGCGGGCGCCCGCCCGGGAACCGTGCTGGGCAGGATGCGGTCCCGCATCGTCGACGACGAGGCGCGGCGGATCGTCGAGCGCGACAGGCTGACTGATATCGCGCTGGCGGTTCTGGCGATCGGCCTGGCTCTGCTGGCAGCGATTCCGTCCGGCGGCAGCAGCGTCGTCGCCGGCGTCGCCGCCGTCGCGTCGATCGCCTCGCTCGGCCTGTCCGTGTATCAGGTGGCCGAGCACATCCAGCAGTACCAGATCGAGTCGGCGATGGCCGGCACCGATTTCGACAAGGCGCGCGCGATCTCGTCCTCCGAGCCGTCGCTGTTCTGGCTCGGCGTCGACATCCTGGGCGCGGCGCTCGACGTCGGCCCGGCGCTGCGAGGAACGAGACAACTCCTTACGATCGGCCAGCGGAACTTCCAGCGACTGGCGCCCGCGGTGCAGCAGGCGCTTCACGCGAGCGGTCCGGACACCGGCCGGAAGCTCGAGGAGCTCCGGCGTCTCGCCGGCGAGAGCGAGCACGGCGGAGCGGGCCTCGCGTCGCGCGTGGTCGCTCGCGTCGAGCAGCTTCGTGGGACCGCCAGGTCGGTCGAGGGAACCCTGGGGCGAGCGGCCGGCCACGAGGCCCGTGCAGTGGAGCGCGCGGGAGCGGCTCTCGCCCGAGAGGCCGCCAGCCCGCTCGCGCAGGCGCCGGCGCGGCTGGGCGGACACACGATCAAGGTGACGCCCAACGGGTGGCTGGTTCGCTGCACGGTCTGCGGCCAGCTGCGCGACACGTATGCGTCCGAGCTGGTCCGCGACCACGGCCTGGCGCGCCGCTTGCTGGAGCTGGAGGACATGAGCGCCCGGGCCGCGCGCACCGGGGATCGCGCGCTGGCTCAGCGCGCGGCGGATGGCGCGCAACTGCTGGAGACCCAGCTCGAAATGGTCAGACGGACACGCGAGGTACGGCTCTACCGCGGCTTGCGGCCAGGCGCGCTGGACGACATGTTCCTGATGGATCGCCGTCTGATCGTGGACATGGAGTTCGTGGGAAGGGGCGTGCGAGGGGCCACGTCGGCCGGCTGGGAGCGAAACGCCGCGCGCTACTGGGAAGAGATCATCAGGCGGCACCCGGAGGCGTTCAGTGACGCCAACCTCCGTCGCATCCGGGGCACGCCCCCGCTCGCGCGACCCTACGCTCCCGTCAACGACGAGCAATTCAGGCGGGTGTTCACGCAATACGACGTTCGCGGGCTGCGCGGGAAGGCCTTGGTCCATCACCACGTTGGCGGCGGCGGCCAGGCTGCCGCGATTCCCGCGCCACTGCATCCGGGCTCCGGTGGCGTGCACAATGTCGAGAGGGCCGCCGGGATCTGGCGGGGGGAGGATCCGATCGCCGAGATGCTCGAACGCCTTCTCGCGCAAACGACGCCGTGAGATCCGCGATGCGGGACTTCTTCGATCGCCTGCTGGCCAAGTGGGAGCAGGCAGGCGAGCGCTTGCCGCGCGCGCCGTGGGATCCGGACGTCGACGACCGCATCTGGCAGGGGCCGCCCGTCGACGGATGGGCGCCCTGGCGACCGCTGGAGAAGACCGTTCGCCACGACCTCGCCGAGCTGGCGCCCGACCTCGGTTCGTTGCACTCCTCGCTCGACGACTACTTCAACGCGTGGTGGTTCTGCCAGCTCGAGGGCCTGCTTGATCCACACGTCGTCATGCTCGAAGCGGTGCTTCCCGGCATGGAGGTCGAGAGCTTCCTCGACGTCGCCCGCGGCTACCGGGATGCGCACCAGGGAATACTCCGTCACGTCCCGATCGGGGTCGAGGCGGAGGGTCTGCAGGTGGTCG
>Ga0299906_10000357_pt1 | contig 44442 bp, 34 predicted proteins | sample RVTome_14_FD_200259 | JGI IMG/M metagenome (GOLD analysis project Ga0299906, IMG submission 200259) | Soil microbial communities from uranium-contaminated site in the Upper Colorado River Basin, Wyoming, United States - RVT145D125 (version 2) ... | reverse complement strand
TCCCCGACGACTGCGAGACCCTCGCCGACTGCGACGCCGACGGCACGCCCGACGTGTGCGAGCCCGACTGCGACGCCGACGGGCTGCCCGACGACTGCGAGGAGGACTGCGACGGCCACGGCGTCCCCGACGACTGCGAGGCCTTCGCCGACTGCAACGAGAACGGCATCCCCGACGAGTGCGACATCGCCGACGGGACCAGCCAGGACGTCAACGGCAACGGCGTGCCCGACGAGTGCGAGTGCGCGGCGACCAACTACTGCATCGGCGCGCCGAACTCGGTGGGTCCGGGCTCGGTCCTCTTCCCCGAGGGCACGCCGAGCGTCTCGCTCAACGACTTCGACATCCGGGCGACGGGCTGCCCCCCCGGCCAGTTCGGGATCTTCTTCTTCGGCCCGGACCCGATCCAGATTCCCTTCGGCAACGGCTTCCGCTGCGTCGGCGGCGGGATCGTCCGCTTCCTGCCGCCGATCCTGGTCGGGGCCGCGGGCGAGGCGCTGCTCGACCTCGACGTGACCGCGCCGCCGGCCTCGGGCGCGATCGTGGCGGGCAGCCTCTGGAACTTCCAGTTCTGGTACCGCGACCCGGCGGCGGGTGGCGCGGCGTTCAACCTGTCCGACGGACTGTCGGTCCGTTTCTGCGAGTAGCGCGCTGCGCCTCGCCACGGCGCGCCCAAGCTCGCCGGTCGCCGCGACGGGGACGAGCGTCCCGGACGAGGGTGAGCCCGCTGCGTCAGCGCCCGCGCTCGTCAGTCTCCGACGAAGTACGGCCGCATCATCTCGTTGTCCTCGTGCTCGAGGATGTGGCAATGCCAAACGTAGAGGCCGGCCACGTCGAACCTGGCCTTGACCCTCGTGACTTGGCCCGGGTACGCGATCACGGTGTCCTTGAACCCGGCCTCCCAAGGCTGCACCACGTCAAGGCCGGGCGGGGCGGAATCCGGATCGAAGACCGTGCGAGCGAGCACCTCGAACCGGACCAGGTGCAGGTGGATCGGGTGCGCGTCGGCCGTGAAGTTGTAGACGTCCCACTCTTCGATGCCGTCGAGCGCCGGATTCTCCGTGACCCACACCACGACCTCTCCGCCCGGGACCGTGATCGTGCGCGGTTCACCGACGCCCTCGGCTGTCCAGTGCAACGGGAGTCCGACAGGCTCGGGACCGTTCAGATCGACCTGACCCAGCAGCGCCGCGGCCGGGCCGAAGGGGACGACCTCGTACTTCCCCGAGATGAGCGCTAGCTTGTCGCAGTCGACTTGACGGATGGGTACGACGTATTCCTCGGTCGTCGGGTCGAGGAGCACGCAAACGTCCGACGAGTCCACCTCGTTGAGCGAGACGTTGCGCGGACCACCGGGGTTAGCGGGCGGGAGCGGTGGCTCCGCATTCGGCACCAGGTCCTCGGGAGCGGTGGCGGGGGTCGGCCCGCCCGGATCGGTGGGGCTCGCTCCGTCGAGCGCGGCGTCCACGATGAACTGCATCACCTGGCCCGTCGTCCCGGGGTCAGCGACGGGCTCGTCGCCGGGAACGGGCGAGCCGCTGAATCCGCCGAAGGGCTCGTCCGGCCCGGTGTTGATCATGCGCACGACGGTCCCGTCGGGCAGAGCCCGGAAGTCCACGAGGACGTCCGCGCGCTCGGCGAGGCCCATCAGCAGGGCCTGGTCGGGATCCGGCGCGGCTGCGGGGGGCGGGATCGTCCCGTCCCCCGGCAGCGGAGTCGCGTAACCGGCCGACACCATGACGACCTGCGGCAGGAAGCCTTGCTCGGCACCGATCTGGAAGAAGGGGATCTCGGTCCCTTCCAGGTCTGGTTCCGGGCAAGACACGATCACGAGGGCGAGATTAAAGAAGCGCGCGCCGCAGCCGTTGAGCAGCCGGAAGCGGTAGAGGGCGCGAGCCACCGCGAGCTCCGGCCAGCTGACCCCGTTGACGACGATGACATTGAAGAAGGCCTCAGGCTGCCACGTGGGCGCCACATCCGTCTCGGGGGCGAAGTCGATCTTCAAGTCGCGCGGCTCGAGGCCTTCGAAGAACGCGCGATGCTTGGGGTAGAAGAGCTTCCGGCCGTGCAAGTCGAAGGAGCGGTCCTGGATCACGATCGGGATCTCGCGAACGCGGTTGCGTACCGGATCACCGGGGAGGTTCAGCTCGAGGACGGTCTCTCCCGGCTGCGGCGCCGGACCGGGGAGCGTGGCCGGCGGTCCGCCGGCACCGACCGTCCCGCCGTCGTACGGCCCTCCACGGACGAGCCAGAACCCAGCCGGCCCCGCGTACACGTTGGCGCGGGTGATGCCCAGCGCGTGGTCGTGGAACCAGAGCGTCGTCGCCGGCTGATCGTTCGGGTAGCGGTAGTCGGCGTACCCCAGGTCGCCGGGGTTCGCGCCCGTCACGTCGTCGAACAGGCGCCCGTGCCGGGCGTAGCCGGCGGGGATGTCCACGGCGTCCGGCAGCCACCATGCCTCGGGGTATCCGTCGCTCTCGGGACCGACGTGGGCTCCGTGCACGTGCGTGACGATGGGCACCGGTCCTTCGTAGTGCTCAGGATCGGTGCCCACGGAGTCCGTGCCCCCCGGGCCCGCCGGCGGGTTGGCCCAGTGCAAGGTCTGGTCGATCGGGAGGAGGTGGGGGAGGTACCGTCCGCGCTCGTCGACGAGGCCGTTGATCCAGCGCACTTCGACGGCCGAGTGCGCTCGGGTCTCGATCGTGTACGAGGGGTAGTTGAACTGCGACGTGGGGTCCGGGGCCACGCGCGGCGTGGGCTCGGCCGCTGGCCCGTGGCCCCAGACCTTCGTGGCGTGGAAGTCGTCGTCACGTCCGTTGATCGTGTTCCAGAACCCTCCGGGCAGGATCTGCTGGCGGAACTCCCGGACCTCGATCTCGAAGCTGTTCGGCTCGCCGTCGTCCTTCATGACGGGGGGGATGACGAGGGGGATGACGTACTTCGGGATGGTCGTGGGGTCGACCGTGCCGCCCGGGAGCGGATCCGACTCCATCACAAGAAGAGCCCCCGCCGGCGAGACGACGGCGGCCATCACGAGGAGCCACGGTGTGACGGTGAGCAAGTACATGGCGGGATCTCCGTTCCCTCGCCGAGCCGTACCGAAGACGTGCCTGGCCGGTTGCGCAGATCGTTCGCCCTCGGCGAGGAAAGGGCTCGCGCGGTTCGCGGTCCGCTGCGTCCGGCGCTCCGCCCACGATGCTACACCCCTCCTTCCAGATGGCGCCCATCAGCACTTGGGCGCATGCACGGCGTGAACAGGGAGCAGCTCGCGGCCCGCGCCGCTACCGCCCGACGACGTGCAGCCGGTCGACCTCGGGCCCGGCCAGCTCCCGCACGTGCCCGTCGGGCCAGCGCACGACGAGCCGCTCGACCGCGGCCGTCGCCCCCAGGCCGAAGGTCAGCGTCGTCTCCACCTGGCTCAGGTAGCTGCGCGTCGGCATCACTTGCATGCGCTGCCGTTTCCCGCCCGCCACCAGCTCGACCGTCGCGCCGATCGCATCCGGGTTGCAGCCCTCGCCCACCACACGCAGGCGCACCCAGTGGTGGCCGAGCTGCTGCTCGTTGCGCAGCAGCAGCGGCCGCCCGCCGGTCTGCGTCAGCACGACGTCGAAGTCCCCGTCGCCGTCGACGTCGGCGAACGCCGCGCCGCGCCCGACGATCGGACGGGCGAGGTCGCCGGCGCCCTCCGCCGGCACCTCGACGAACGTGTGCCGGCCGGCGTCGCCGGCGTTCCAGAAGAGCTGCGCCGGCTGCTCGTAGTGCTGGCTGGGCTGGATCTTCTGGATGTCGTCCTCGAGGTGGCCGTTGGCCTGCAGGAGGTCGAGCCGCCCGTCGAGGTCGTAGTCGAAGAAGAAGATCCCGAAGCTGAGGCGCTGGCGCGACGGCGCGCCCAGGCCCTCGCCGATCGCCTGGTCGACGAAGAGTCCCGGCGCCTCCTGCGCGACGTACAGCGAGGACATCTCGCCCGCGAAGTTGCCGATCGCGACGCCCAGCGCGCCGTCGGCGCGGTACCAGGCGGCATCGATCCCCATCGCGCCGGTCGCGCTTCCGTTGCGGTCGAACGCGACGCCCGAGCGCGCGCCGGCCTCCTCGAACGTCATCCCGCCGCGGTTCAGGAAGAGGTGGTTCTGCACCGTGTCGTTGGCGACGAAGAGATCGAGCCGGCCGTCGCCGTCCGCGTCGACCGGCAGGACGCCGAGCGCCTTGCCGCGCGGAGCGCCGGTCGCCGGGTTGACCACCTGCAGCCCGGCCTCGGCCGTGACGTCGTCGAACTTCCCCGTGCCGTCGTTGCGGTAGAGCCAGGGGTGCATCCCCTCGAAGTTCATCGGCGGCCCGTACGCGCGCCCGATCCCCGTCAGGCGGTTGTCGATCGCGAAGTCGATCTCGCGCGACCACTTCACATAGTTCCCCACGAAGAGGTCGAGGTCGCCGTCGCCGTCCGCGTCGAAGAACGCGGCGCACGTGCTCCAGGCGTCGGGCGCGCCGGCCACGCCGGCCTCGACCTCATCGAAGCGGCCGTCCTCTTGCAGGAAGAGGCGGTTCGGGCCCAGCGCGGTGAAGAAGAGGTCCAGGTCGCCGTCGCAGTCGACGTCGCCGGCGGCGGCGCCCATGCCGAAGAACGCGACGTCGAGCCCGACCTCGGCCGTGGCGTCGGCGAAACGCCCCGTCCCGTCGTTGCGGTAGAGCGCCATCGTCGCGGCCGCCTCCGGATCGCGCTCGCCGCCGGGCCACGGGGCGCCGTTGACGAAGAGCAGGTCCGGGTCCTCGTCGCGGTCCCAGTCCAAGAACGCCACGCCGCCGCCCATCGTCTCGGGCAGGAGCTTGTCCCCGCGCGCGCCGTTCTCGTGCACGAAGGTCAAGCCGGACTCCAGCGTCACGTCGCGGAACGCGACCGCGGGCGGCACGACGCTCTCGGTGGCCTCGAGCGGCGCCGCGGTCTCGGTCTCCTCGGGCGGCGGCTCGTCCTCCTCCCCGCCGAGCAGCCAGACCGCCAGGCCGATCGCTCCTCCGAGCACGACGACGACCGCGAGCGACCAGCGGAACGCCGTTCCGATGATCGTGTCGTCCTCGCGCGCGAGCTCCTCCCCGAGCTCTTTCCCGGGGGCGTCCGCGCGCCGGTCGCCGCCCGGCGCGCTCAACGCTCCTCCCGCCGCGCGAGGTCGTAGATCACGATCGCCTCCGCCGCGTGGTTGGCCGCCGGATCCGCCATGCGCGCCGCGGCGACGGCATGGTCGCGCGCGTTGTCGTCGGGCTTGTACCGCTCGTGGAGGGCGCGGTGCTCGGCGGCGCCCGCCTCGTCCCCGAGCTGGGCGAGGATCTGCGCCAGGTTGTAGTGCGCGGCGAGGTTCTCGGGGTCGATGGCGAGCGCGCGCTCGAACCAGCTCTGCGCCTCGCGCAGGATCTCATCGCGCCGCGCGCGCTTCGCCTCGCCGCGCTCCCAGGTCGCGCGCTCGACCAGCGTCTGGCCCAGCTCGTTCAGCACGCGGTAGTCCTGCGAGAAGTCGAACCCGCGCTCGCGCGTCTCGGCGCTGTCCAGCTCGATCACGCCACGGAAGCTCGCGATCGCCTCGTCGAGGAAGCCGTTCTGCTTGTTCACCAGGCCCGTCAGCCAGCCCGCGACCCATGGAGCTGGGGGCGGATCGTGCAGGGCCGCGCGCGCGAGCGCGGCCTGCGCGTCGCCGAGCCGCCCCTCCTTGAGGTAGACGCGCGCGAGGTTGAGCGGCCCGTCCGGGCGCCCGAGGCGCTCGACCTCGAGGAAGGCGGCCTCGGCCTGGCGCAGCTCGCCCTTGTTCGTCCCCTCCTCGCCCTTGCGCAGAAGGCCGATCCCGTAGTCGTTCCAGCGCTGCCACTCGGGGAAGTCCGGCGCCGCGGCCGTCGTCCCCGCTCCGCCGACCGGGAAGCGCACGGAGTCGGTGGCGAGCGTCAGGATCGGCAGGTCGTTGCCGTCGAACTCCTCGCCCTGGAAGTGGCGCATGTAGGTCGTGTCGAACTTGCGGTAGAGCAGCGCGACGTCGACGACGATCTCGCCGCTCGCGTCCGCGGGGACCTGCAGCAGGTAGTGCACGACGTCCGCCGCGCCCGGCGGGATCTGGTGGTTGTAGAGCGGCACGAAGATGTCTTGGGCGTTGCGCCGGTCGATGCGCCGCCCCCCGCGGTCGAGCACGTAGGCGTTGACGAAGTGCGACCACGGGTCGACCGCGCCGTCCGCGTCGCGCGCGCCGCTCCTGCCTATGACCCGCGAGCCGTTCGTAGCGGTGACCTCGAGCCACACCTCGTTGGAATCGGCGGTGCCCTGCGTGAAGAGGTGCCCCATCTTGACGGTGCGCACGACCGTCTCGAGCAGGTAGCTCGCGCCCGGCTCGAGCGCCGGGACTGCCGGCCGCAGCGGCCCGACGACCTCGCCCTCGATCGACCCGCCGGGCTTGACCGCGAAGAGGTCGACGCGCATCACGCCCTCGTTGAACGCGGCGTGCCGCTCGATCACCTCCTTCGGCCGGCCCAAGAGGTAGGGGATCGCCGTGTTGGCGGACGGGAAGAGGTGGTCGTGCACCTTCAGCTCGCCCGAGTCGTCGCGGTACCGCGCGCCGAAGTCATCCGAGGCGAACAGCGGCATGTGGCACTGCTGGCAGTTGTCGACCGCCTTCGGCGGGTAGTAGAAGCTCTGCGCGCCGTGGCCCGAGACGCCGCTGAGGAGGTAGGCGTCGTAGTGGTTCTGGCCGCGCAGCCACTTGTAGCGGTTGAGCTGCTCGGGCAGGTGCACCTTGTGGCACGTGCCGCAGAACTCCGCCGTCTTGTGCAGCGGCTTGAGGAAGGTCTTCTTGTGGAACGCCGGCTTGGCCTTGACGAGCTGCTTGTTCACCCAGCGCAGGAAGCGGCTCTCGCTGAAGGCGAAGGGGTAGTGCGTGGGCTCCTCGATCGTGAAGTCGGAGTTGCCGCGCGGGCTGTTGACGTGCGTGATCGCGTGGCAGGACGTGCAGGTGACGCCGGCCTGGGCCGTCGGGTGGCCGACGTCGTCGAACTCGGGGTCGTCGAACGCGCCGCTGAAGAACGGCACCGGGTCGTGGCAGCCCGCGCAGAAGCGCGACGCCTGGACGTCGCCGTCGCGCTCGAAGGCCACCTTGCGCGTCTCGCGCACCGAGAAGAGGTACGCGGGGTTGTTGAACGAGCTGAAGCGGTGGGCGCTGTGCGACCAGCTCTCGTGGATGTCCGCGTGGCACTGCACGCAGTACTGGTCCATCATCATCGTCCGCGCCGGGATGAAGTTGCCGGAGGAGGTGCGCGCGAGCGAGGGGAAGAAGTACTGCTCGCCCGACGCCGGCCCGGCGACGTTCCACTTGCGCGGGTCCGCCGAGTGCGAGAACGCCATGACGAGGGCGAAGCTCGCCGCGACGGCGAGCCAGGCCGCGCCGATGCGCCAGCGGATCCGCTTTCCCGCCAGCCGGTGCAGGACGAAGAGCCAGCAGACGACCAGCGGCGAGACCACGTGCACCCAGTACGAGACGCTGCGCACCGTCGGGTCGCGGACCTCGAAGAAGTCGAGCCGCGTCAAGACGAAGCCGCTCGCGACGAGCAGGAGCGAGGTCAAGAAGAGCGCCAGCCCCGCGCGCACCGCGCGCCGGTTGGGCCGGTCGTACGCGTTGCGGACGTGCAGCACCCCGAACACGAGGAGCGGCGGCACGAGCACGAGCCCCAGCGCGAGGTGCGCCAGGAACATGTACTGGTAGAAGTAGTTCTGGTACGTCTCGCCGCGCGCCCCCTCGAGGACCGTGATCGTGACGAGGTAGACGGAGTTCACGCCCAGGAGCGCGAAGAGCCCGAACAGGAGCCGCAGCAGCTTCTCGAGCCGCGGTCCGATCGCGGGCACGTAGCGCCGGGTGCGGGCGCGCGCGGGCGCGGGCGCGGGGGAGGGGCTCATGCGTGGTCCTTCGCCCCGCGCAGCGCGCCGGCGCGCCCGCGCGCCCCGCGCAGCGCGCCGGCGCGCCCGCGCGCGGGGGCCGGGAGGCCGAACATCCTACGGCCGGCGCGCTTGGCTCGCGACCGACCGATCCCGGAACGCCCGCCCCCAGCCCCGCGGGGTCCAGCACGACGTGCCGGTCAATCTCGACCCGGATCCCGAGCGCTCGAAGTGCCTGCGCCACGTCGGTCGTGCCCAGGCACTCGTCCAGAAACAGAACGAGATCAGGCAGCGGCCGACCAGGCGATGACCGGGATCGCTCGTGCCTTCGCGCCGAAAGCGCCTTCCTGGACACGCGGGCCGCGTGAAGTAGGATCTCAGCGCGGGCTCGAAGCACCACCACCCCACGCATCCCGCGCCCGACGATCCGGAGGACCCGATGGCGGTATCGTTCGAAGTCAACGGCATCCGGCGCTCGCTCGAGGTCGACCCCGCGATGCCGCTCCTGTGGGCCCTGCGCGACACGCTGGGCCTCGTCGGGACGAAGTTCGGCTGCGGCGCGGCCCAGTGTGGGGCGTGCACGGTGCACGTCGACGGGCGCGCCCGGCGCTCGTGCGTGACGCCGGTCTCCGCGGTCGCGGGCAAGCGCGTGACCACGATCGAGGGGCTCGGAGGCGAGGTCGGCGCCGCGCTGCGGAGCGCCTGGATCGAGGGCGACGTGCCGCAGTGCGGCTACTGCCAGCCCGGGCAGATCATGAGCGCCGCGGTGCTGCTCGCCGAGAACGACCGGCCCACCGACGAGGACGTCGACCTCTGCATGGCCGGCAACGTCTGCCGCTGCGGGACGTACGTGCGCATCCGGCGCGCGATCCACCGCGCGGCCGAGCTGAAGCGGGAGGGCCGTCGATGAGCGCCACGCGACGGGGATTCCTGCGGGCGTCCGCGGCGGCGGGCGGGGGCCTGCTACTCGCCTTCCGCCTGCCGCTCGCGGCTGGTGCGGCGCGCGCGGCCACGGCGGCGCCGCGCGCCCGCGCGGACGAGCTCGAGCCCAACGCATTCGTGCGCATCGCGCGCGACGGGGCGGTCACCGTGATCATCGCCAAGGCCGAGATGGGCCAGGGCGTGTGCACGTCGATGTCGATGCTGCTCGCCGAGGAGCTCGACGCGGACTGGTCGAAGGTCGGCTTCGAGTTCGCGCCGGTCGACCCGGTGTACGCGCACCCGGGCTACGGGATCCAGATGACCGGCGGCAGCACGAGCACGCTCGGGATGTCCGAGCCGATGCGCCGCGCCGGCGCGACCGCGCGCGCCCTCTTGATCCGCGCGGCGGCGCGCGAGTGGGGAGTTGCGGAAGACGAGTGCACGACCGAGCCGGGCGCGGTGCTGCACGCGGGCTCGGGGCGGCGCGCGGCGTACGGGGATCTCGTCGACGCGGCGGCCGGCCTGGAGGTGCCCGAGGACGTCGCGCTCAAGGATCCCGCGGACTTCCGCATCGTCGGGCGCCCGACGCCGCGGCTCGACACGCCGGACAAGGTCGGCGGGAGCGCGACGTTCGGCCTCGACGTCAGCCTGCCCGGGATGCGCACCGCGCTCGTGCTGCACGCGCCGGTGTTCGGCGCGCGCGCGCGGACGATCCGCGACGGGCGCGCGCGCGCCCTGCCGGGCGTGCAGCGCGTCGTCGACGTCGGCTCGGGGGTCGCGGTGATCGCCGCGGACTTCTGGTCGGCGAAGCGCGGGCGCGACGAGCTCGAGGTCGACTGGGACCTCGGGCCGAACGCGGACCTCTCGACCGAGGCGCTGCACGCGCGCTACGAGGAGCTCTCGCGCACCCCGGGGTTGGTCGCACGGCTGGACGGCGACCCCGAGGCCGGGATGGCGAGCTCGGAGCAGGTGCTCGAGGCCGACTACCGCCTCCCCTACCTCGCGCACGCGCCGATGGAGCCCTTGAACTGCGTCGTCGACCTGCGCGCCGACAGCATGCAGATCTGGGCCGGCACGCAGTTCCAGACGGTCGATCACGCCGCCGCGGCGGCGACCGCGGGGCTCGACCCGGGGAAGGTGCAGCTGCACACGACGTTCCTCGGCGGCGGCTTCGGGCGGCGCGCCTGCCCCACCTCGGACTACATCGTCGAGGCGGTGAAGGTCGCGAAGGTCGCGGGCGGCCCGGTGCGGCTCGTGTGGACGCGCGACGACGACCTCGCCGGCGGCTACTACCGGCCGCTGTGGCACGACCGGCTGCGCGCGGGGCTCGCGGCCGACGGCTCGATCCGCGCCTGGATGCACACGATCGTCGGGCAGTCGTTCATCAAGGGGACGGCCTTCGAGCCGTTCATCATCCACGACGGCATCGACCACACCTCGATCGAGGGCGCGGACGACATGCCGTACGCGATCCCCGACGTTCTGGTCGACCTGCACACGACCGAGGTCGGCGTGCCGACCCTGTGGTGGCGCTCGGTCGGGCACTCGCACACCGCGTTCGCGGTCGAGTGCTTCCTCGACGAGCTCGCGCGCGCCGCCGGGCGCGATCCGCTCGAGCTGCGCCGCGCGCTGCTCGGGGATCGTCCGCGCCACGCGCGCGTGCTCGATCTGGCGGCGGCCGAGGCCGGCTGGGGCAAGCCGCTCCCTGAAGGGCGCGCGCGCGGCGTGGCGCTGCACTTCTCGTTCCAGACGTACGTGGCGATGGTCGCCGAGGTCTCGATCGACGCGGGGCGGCCGCGCGTCCACCGCGTCACGGCGGCGGTCGACTGCGGCCGCACCGTCAACCCGGACACCGTCGAGGCGCAGATCGAGAGCGCTGTCGCCTTCGGGCTCACCGCGGCGCTCTACGGCGAGATCACGATCCGCGAGGGCCGCGTCCAGCAGACGAACTTCCACGACTACCGGATGCTGCGCATCCACGAGATGCCCGCGGTCGACGTGCACCTGGTCGAGAGCGACGAGCCGCCGACGGGGATCGGCGAGCCCGGAGTGCCGCCGGTGGCGCCCGCCGTGTGCAACGCGCTGTTCGCGCTGACGGGGAAGCCGATCCGACGGCTGCCGATCCGGACGGAGGACCTGGCATGAGCGCGCGAACGGGCCATCGATCGGGATCGCCGCGCCGGATCCCGGTGCTCCTCGCGGCTACCGCCGCGCTCGTCTCGCTCGCGACGTGCCGCTCCGGCGGCCCGCAGTCGGCCGCGCCCGGGACGGGCGGCGCCGCCGCGAAGACATCGTCCGGCCTCGCCGCCTGGGAGGTGGTGTACGAAGTCCTCCAGCACCCGCGCTGCGTGAACTGCCATCCCGCCGGCGATAGCCCGCTGCAAGGGGACGAGAGCCAGCCGCACGTCCAGAACGTGCGCCGCGGCGCGGACGGCGAGGGTCGCTACGCTCTGCGCTGCGACGCCTGCCACCAGGATCACAACCTCGCCGACCCGCACCTCCCTCCGGGCGCGCCGAGCTGGCACCTTCCGCACCCGGACATGCCGCTCGTGTTCGAGGGCCGAACGTCGGGCGAGCTCTGCCGGCAGCTGCGCGACCCGGCGCAGAACGGCGGCCGCACGCCGGCGCAGCTCGAGCGTCACATGGAGCTCGACCCGCTCGTGCTCTGGGGCTGGGACCCCGGCCCGGGCCGCGCGCCGGTGCCCGTTCCGCAGACCGACTTCGCCCGGGCGGTGCGCGCGTGGGTCGCGGGCGGATGTGACTGCCCCGAGTAGCGCGCGCTCGGACCGACGTACGCGTGCTTCCGCGTGCGCCCGGACGTAGGCGCGCGGCGGCATCTCGCCCTCCGCCACCTCCTCCGCGGTCGAGCGGGCCGCCGCCTCTTCCGACTCGGGCGACACTGGCGGTCGCGACGACGACGCTGGAAGCGACGATCAAGAGGCAGCGAGTGCAAGGAGTCGTCTCATGGGGGATGCTTCGTGCGGGTTCGATGACTCGGCTCCACTACCCGCTCGTCGCCGGCTGGGCCGTCGCGGTGACGCTCGTGCGCGGGAAGGAGGGCGCTCTGGAGTCGGTCACGGCGCAGATCCACGATGCCCGGGGACGGGCCGTACTCGGCGCAGCGGCTCGCCCGAGGGCGTCCGGGCCAGCACTTCGTCACGAGCCAGGGGCTCTACTACGATTCGATCGTCACCGCCGACCCGCTTCCCGCTGTCGGACCGTTCCAGCTCCTGGAGATGGGGCCCATGGGACTGCAGACCCAGTACGGCCCTGGAGACCGGCTGTACTACGGGGGACGCTGGATGGAGGACATCGACGGAGACGGCGAGTTCCGGTACGCCCGGTCCCCCGAGAGCCCGATCATGCTCAGCCATCCGACCATGAGGGCCAGGATGGTGGAGGTCGCGGAGGTGCTCTACGCGGGGCTGCCCGAGATCCTTCGCGAGGAGTACCACGCTGCGCTCGGCGCGGCGATCGAGGCGAGGAGCGGCGCGGCGTCGAAGGAGCCGAAGGACCTCGACGGCGCGCTGTGCGTCGAGCTCGCCGAGCACTTCCTCAAGGGCGCGCAGGGCGACCGCGCGCCGCGCTACCTCGACCCGGCGCTCGATCACCTGGAGAAGGGCTACCTCCAGGACGCCGCGGTGCGCCTCGCCGATCGCGCGCTCGCCGTGCCGGGTCTCGTCGCGGGGCGGGAGCGCTGCGGCGCTGCGCGGGCCGCATGGACGCGCTGGGCTGGCTCTTCTGCGAGCTCTCCCGCCTCGACGAGGCGCAGGCGGCTCTCGGCGAGGCACTCGCGCTGGCCCGCGCGGCCGGGGAGCGGAAGGAGGAGGCCCGCGCCACGCGGGACCTGGGCAACGTCTTCTTGAGCCCCAGCCGCCTCGGGCAAGCGCGGGAGCACTACGAGCGGTACCTCGCGATCTCCCGGGAGATCGGGAACCGCCGGAGCGAGGGTTTCGCGCTCCACTGTCTCGCGGACCTCTCCGCGGAGGAACGGGACGCCGCCGTGGCGGAGCGCCGCTACGCGGAGGCGCTCGCGCTGCGCCGGGAGATCGGCCATCGCGACGGCGAGGCGGAGACGCTCGTCGCCGGCGGGGCGCACCTTGCGCGGCAGGGCCGGGAGGACGAGGCCTGCGCCGACCTCGACGCGGCGCTGGTGATCGCCCGCGAACTCTCACTACCCCACGTCGAATTCCTCGCGACGGCGCAACTCGCGACGCTTCCCGGCGGCGACGTGACTGCGGCGCTCGCGGCCCTCGCGGCGCACGAAGGCCACACCGAGATGCAAGAGGCGATGGACGCCCGCTTCCTTCTCTGGCAGGCGACCCGCGACCCCGCCCACCTCGCGGAAGCCAGGCGCCTGCTCGATTTCATCGTCGTGTACACGCCGCCCGACTGCCGCGAGTCGATGCTCGCGAACGTCCGCCTCCACCGCGAGATCGCGGCCGCGGCGAGGGAGCAGGGGCTTCCCCTCGCGTGTATCCCAGACCATGGCCGCGCCGCCGCCCCCGGACCTCCCGGAGGCGTCGCGCGGACCCGCTGACGACGCCTAGTTCCTCTCGAGGATCGCGACGACCAAGGGGCTGGCCAAGGACGGGGGGGTGACCGAGGAGACGAGCCTGCCGTCGCCGTCGATCTCGGCCGTGCCCTGGAAGGGATAGCTGGCGTACCCGGTGGCGGGCTCGTCGTTCGGCACGTAGCGGATATACACGAGGTCCCCGTCCGCGCCGACGTGGCCCACGATCACGCCGCTTCTGCCGCTCGTGATGCCGTAGATCGTGCCCGTGATCCGGCCCGCGACCGAGATCGTCCAGTCGTAGGTGCCGACCAACCCGTGGGGGGCGGCGAACCACGTCCCGGACCAGCTCCCCGCGAACGGACTCACGCTCGGCGCCGCCTCGGCCGTCGTGGAGCCGACGTCGAGAACCGCCACCGCCGAGAGCAGCCACGTGTGGGCGCGCGGCCAAAACGTGTCGGTGGCCGAGACGACGAGCTTGCCGTCGCCGTCGATCACGGCCGTGCCCTCGTGGGGAACGCCGCCGCCTTCGTTGCGGACGATCATCATGAGCTCCCCGTCCGCGCCGACGTGGCCCACAAACGTGCCGACGAACGCCGGTTGGAGGCGGACGAACGTGCCTGTGATCCGGCCCTCGTCCGAGATCGTCCAGTCGAAGGTGCCGGCCCGGTTGAACTCGGGATCCCTGGAATCGGCGACGGAGAACGTCCCGGACCAGCTCCCCGCGAACGGACTCACGCTCGGCGCCGCTTCGGCCGTCGTGGAACCGACGTCGAGAACCGCCACCTCTTCGTCCAGCATCACAGGCCCGGTGAGAATCGTGGTGGTAACGCCAGAGCTAGGCGTCGCCCAAGCGACCCCCACCGCCACCAGCGCCATGAATCCCGCAAGCGTCCATCGAGTCATCGACTGCATCATCGTGCACCTCGTCCGCCGCATCGCATGATCGCCGCCCGCGCGCGGCGGCCGGGATGTCCGGTCGTCCTGCGCGGGTCGCAGACCGGGCGTGACGCGGCTCGCCCGCCCGGCTCCATGGAGGACGACAACGTCCCGGCGACCCGAACAACAAGATCCCGGCGGTTCGGAGCCCGTTCGGGACGATGTCCGACCCGCGACACCGGCGCCCTGAACCTTGCCCCCCGGCCGGCTTGGTCACGCGCCGGGCTGGCCTTCCCAGCGGCGCAGTCACTTCGCCGCCGGAGGGGCGGCCGCCAGGGCCCGATCGACCGCGGCCCACAGGCTCCGCCACGCCTCGCGCTCGGGCTTCGGCAACTCGTCGAGGAAGTCACGCACGGCCGCGAGGTCGGGATCTTGCTTCCACTGCTCGAGCGTTGCCACGAGCCCCGACGGCGCCTTCTCGCGCGCGGCGAGATCGGCGCGGAGCCACTCGAGCGCCCGGCCGCGCCATTCCGCGGCGGCCGCCCCTCCGCGGGCGGCTTCCAGCGCCGCCGAGCAGGCGGCGTTGTAGCGGTGGCCCTCGGCGAGCGCGGCGTCCTCGGCGAACGCCTCCGCGTACATCCGCGCGGACTCCGCGTGGCGCGACTTCGCATACAGCAACTCGGCGAACGCGACCCGCTCGACTGCGTCGCGGGGCCGCTCCCCTCCCGAGAGCACTTGGTCCAGACGCCCTTCCATCTCCGCCTTGCGCTCGGCGGACTCGATCCACTTCCCGGAAGGATAGTCCCAGTCGGGCCGCATCGAGCCCAGCTCATGTCCTTTCCGGAGCCAGGAGAGGGCCTCGGAGAAGCGGGCCTGGATCAACAGCGCATGGCCGAGGTTGCAGTGCGGCTCGGCGTAGTCGGGCCGGATCCGGATGGCTTCGCGGTACTCCTCGATCGCGCTCTCGGGATCCCCTCCTTCACTCAGCGTGTTGCCGAGGGCGTAGTGGGACTCGGCGTAGTCCGGCTCGAGTCGAATCGCCTCGCGGTAGGAGGCGGCCGCGCCCTGGATGTCGCCCGTGGCCAGGAGCGCGTTGCCGAGGTTGAAGCGGTACGCGAAGTCGTCCGGATCGAGTCGGATGGCCTCGCGGTACTCCCGGATCGCGCCGTCGGTGTCACCCTTCTTCTCCCAGAGCAGGATGCCGAGGTTGTTGTGAGCCTTGGCGTGGTCCGGCTCGAGCCGGATGGCCTCGCGGTGCGAGGCGATCGCGCCGTCGTGGTCGCCCTTGGCCGAAAGCGCGTTGCCGAGGTTGTTGTGAGCCTTGGCGAGGTCCGGCTCGAGTCGGATGGCCTCGCGGTGCGAGGCGATCGCGCCGTCCATGTCGCCCTTGTCGAGGAGCGCGCTGCCGAGGTTGGTGTGCGGTATGGCGAAGTCCGGCTTGAGCCGGATGGCCTCGCGGGACGAGGCGATCGCGCCGTCCACGTCACCCTTGGCGCTGAGCACGGCGCCGAGGTTGCTGTGGGCGGGAGCGTAGTCCGGCTCGAGCCGGACGGCCTCGCGGCACGAGGCGATCGCGCCGTCCACGTCGCCCTTGTTGAGGAGCGCGGTGCCGAGGTTGGAGTGCGCCTCGGCGTCGTCCGGCTTGAGCCGGATGGCCTCGCGGGACGAGGCGATCGCGCCGTCCACGTCGCCCTTGGCTCTGAGCACGCCGCCGAGGTTGCAGTGCGGCTCGGAGTCGTCCGGCTTGAGCCGGATGGCCTCGCGGTACGAGGCGATCGCGCCGTCCATGTCGCCCTTGGCGGAGAGTATGCAGCCGAGGTTGTAGTGCGCATCGGCGAAGTCCGGCTCGAGCCGGATGGCCTCGCGGTACGAGGCGATCGCGCCCTCGCGGTCGTCCTTGCCGAGGAGCGCGTTGCCGAGGTTGCAGTGCGCCCGCATGAGGTCCGGCTTGAGCCGGATGGCCTCGCGGGACGAGGCGATCGCGCCGTCCGTGTCGCCCTTGTCGAGGAGCGCGACGCCGAGGCTGAAATGCATCTCGGCATCGTCCGGCTTGAGCCGGATGGCCTCGCGGTAGGTCGAGATGGCCCGATCCAGGGCCTCCTCCGCCCGGTCCTTCTGGCCCAGCTCGCGGAAGATCCGACTCACGTTGAGATGCGCGTTGCCCATCCAGCGGGCCACGTTCTGGTTGGGCGCGTTCTGCCTCGCGAACTCCTCGTAGAACCCGAGCCCCCTCTCCAGCAGGTCGCGGGGCAGGCCCTTGCGGACCTCGGGATGGCCTTTCGCTTCGTCCACGTAGATCTGGTCGAGGGCCTTGAGGGCCAGAGCCAGGTTGGCCTCCGCCCGGTCGAACGCCGTACTGGTGCGCTCCTGCTCGCGCCAGAGCAGCGCCGTGCTGATCGCGAGTCCCGCCACGGCTAGCAGCAGTACCCCTGCCGCGGTGCCCACGAGGGCGCGGTGGCGCCGGCTCCACTTGGCCACGCGCTTGAAGGGCCCCGGCCGCTTCGCCTCGATGGCCCGGTTCTCGAGGTAGCGCCCGAGGTCGTCCCCCATCTCCTGGGCCGTCGCGTACCGGCTCCTCGGGTCCTTGGACATCGCCTTCAGGAGCACAGTCTCGAGGTCGCGCGGGAGCGCGGGGTTGAGCCGCCGCGGGAGCACCGGCTCCTTGAACGCGATGTCGTGGATCACGAGGTGCGGGTCGTCGCCCGGGAACGCAGGCGCCAGCGTGAACAGCTCGTAGAGCGTCGCGCCGAGGGAGTAGACGTCGGTCCGGTGGTCGACCGGCACCCGCTTCGCGAGCGCCTGCTCCGGGCTCATGTAGCGGATCGTGCCCAGGAGCTCGCCGGTGATCGTCAGGCCCACGTCCTTGAGCGAGCTGGCGAGGCCGAAGTCGGTGATCCAGAGGGTGCCGGCCAAATCGACGAGGAGGTTCCCGGGCTTGACGTCGCGGTGGACGATGCCGAGCTGGTGGGCGTGGTCGAGGGCCCCGGCGGCCTGGACCCCGAGGGCCGCGGCCATCCGGATGTAGGCGGGCTCGCGGTTCGAGCCGTGCGACGAGATGGGCGTCCTCGGTCCCTCCCCCGTGCCCCCTCCCTTCATGTCGCGGATGGCCGCGGCGAGGCTCTGGCCCTCGACGTATTGCATCGCGTAGTAGTGGACGCCGCGCTCGCAGCCGACGCCGTAGACCGGGACGATGTTCGGGTGGTGCAGGTGCGCCGCCGCCATCGCCTCGTTCTTGAAGCGCTGGAGGTGCCTCGGGTCGAGGACGGCGGCGAAGGGGAGGACCTTGAGCGCCACGTGCCGCCCGAGAGAGACCTGCTCCGCCTCGTACACGACCGCCATGCCGCCGCGGCCCAGTTCGCGCAGCAATCGGTAGTCGCCGAGCGATCTTCCCGGCTGGGCGTCCGCGGGCTCCTCGGGGGCGAGGCGCGGCGCCGCGCTGTGGACGAAATCGACGCCCAGGAGCGCCGCTTGGAGCTCCTCCGCGAGGTCGGGATGCGTCGCGAGCAGCGCCTCCCGGTCCGGCGGGTTCCCGGCTTCGAGCCCTCTCAGGTACTCGTCGAGGATCTCGGCGAAGTTTCCACGATCCGTCATGGCACCCTCCCCTTGAGCAGTCCGCCCACGCGCTGCATCGCCCTGGCCCAGAGCATGCGCGCCGCGTCGGGCGACCGCCCGGTCTTCTCCCCGATCGCGTTCCAGTCCAGCTCGCGAAGGCTGCGCAGGATGACCACTTCGCTGTCCTCGGGCTCGAGCTCCGCGAGCGCGTCCGCGACGAGGGCGGCCGACCCGCGGCGCTGCGCCTCCTGGCTCGGCGACGGGCCGGCCGCCGGGATCATGTTGCGCAGCATGGCCGCCGAGCGGTCCACGTCGCTCTCGATCGACCGCTCGCGCGCGACGTTCCGCCGATGACGCTGGAATCCCTTCTGGAAGTCGGTCAGGCTGCGCACGAGGATCCTCCGGAGCCAGGCCATCCACTCCAGCTCGGTCGTCCCGCGGAACTGGTGGAAGTTCTCGTGCACCTTGAGGAGGGTCTCCTGGACGACGTCCGACGGGTCGGCCTTCCCTCGCATCTCGCGGTGGAGGCACGAGGCCGCGAGGAGGCGGAGGTAGTTCCGGTGCTCCTCGAGCAGATCGTTGAGCGCCTCCGGCTGCCCGTCTCGGGCGAGTTGGATGGAGCGGGCGATCCCGGACGGGGAGCGGTCCATCGGTCGTGGGCCATCCTCTTCAAGGCCTGCGCGAATCATACGCCCGCGCGCCTCGCGCGACGAACGCGGTCGTCCGGGTCCTGCGCTGCCACAGCCAAGAGGACGACGACGGGCGTGTGCCGGTCGAACAGGAACAGGGAAGAGGGGGGCTGGGGGGGAAGGACATCGAAGCGCACGGCGGACTGACCGGCGCGCGGGGCGCCACGGATGAGGACCAGCAGCAAACCCTCCAGGCAATTCAATGGCATCCCCCATGAGACGACTCCTTGCACTCGCTGCCTTCTTGATCGTCGCTTCCAGCGTCGTCGTCGCGACCGCCAGAGTCGGCAGAGGTGGCGGCCCGCTCGACCGACCGGTCGTCTTCGTCACGAGCCAGGGGCTCTACTACGATTCGATCGTCACCGCCGACCCGCTTCCCGCTGTCGGACCGTTCCAGCTCCTGGAGATGGAGCCCATGGGACTGCAGACCCAGTACGGCCCTGGAGACCGGCTGTACTACGGGGGACGCTGGATGGAGGACATCGACGGAGACGGCGAGTTCCACTACTTCCTGTGCCCGCTTCTGGGGCCCGGTCGCGAGGAGCCGTAGGAATCCGGCGCAGGGCCTCGAGCCTTGCCCGATACGCGGCGAAGGCGCAGCGCCGAGGCTGCGCCGCTCAGCGGGTCGAGAGCAACGCCTCGCTCCAGACGTCGGGGTCCGGCGGCAGGGAAAGGCCGGTGACCCTTCGCAACGCGGTCGACGCGGCGCTCCGGACCGAGGGCTCGGGATCCCCGAGCGCGAGGACCAGGTCCTCGGCGACGACTCGCGAACCGAGGCGCGCCAGGCCGAGACAGACCTGGCCGCGCACGACCGCCGATCCATGGGTGGCGAGGAGCCGGGCGAGCTGCGTCGCCCAGTGATCGCGGCGCAGGCTGCGGGCGGAGAGCGTGCGGACGGCGGCGACGACTTCCGCGTCGTTCGCGGACGACAGCTGATCGAGAGCCGCGGCCGACTCGTCGCGAAGCCACCGCAGCTCCTCTTCGTGCCACCGGCGCCAGGCTTCGACCCGCTCGGGGAGCTTGCGCCCGCTCAGCTCACGGAGCGCCGCACACGCGGCCCCGCGATCGCCCCGGCCGTCCTCCTCTAGCATCGAGATCAGCTCGGCGACCGCCTCGGGATCCCCGATGGCGCCGAGCGCGCGGGCCGCGTGGACGCGCTGGGCGGGGTCCTCGGAGCGCAGGCACGGTCGCACGGCCTCCGCCACGGCGGTCAGCTCGGCCAGGGACGCTCGGGGCGCGACCCGCCGGATCTGCTGCAGCGCGAGGCCCGTCATCCCCGCTCGATCGAGCTGGATCGCGAGCCATTCGAGCCCCGCGGGGTCCGCCGCGGCACCGACGGCGCGGATGAGGCGGCCGCGCAGCGCCTCGAACTCGCCGGCCGCTCTCGGCAGCTCGTCGAACGCTCGCGGATCCCGTCGGACCAGGTCGACGACCGCGGCCTGGAAGACATCGCCGAGCGAGTCCTCGGCCGGCGGCGAATCCTCCTCGCCGGCGGCAAGCCGCGCGAGCAACGGGAGCTGCGCCGCCTCGGCGTGCCAGCGCAGCAGCTCGAGCGCAGCGCGACGCCAGCCGGCGTCCGGCTCCTGATTGGCCTCGGCGGTGACGTGCGCGACGACGGCGTCCTTGTCGAGGAGCCGGGCAGTCCGCGCGAGGACGGAGCGCTGCTCGTCGGAGAGGCGTTCGGGCTCCTGGTCCCGAGTTGCAACGCCGGTCTCCAGGAAGCAGGCGACGGCGTCGGCGCTGCGCGCGAGCTCGGCGGCGATCCGCGCGAGCTCGAGGTCCGACGCCCCGCGCTCCACGGCAGCGAGGATGCGCTCGAATTCGCTGCAGGCGGCTGGCGGGCTCGGATCCGCCCGCCCCGCCGGCCACGCGAGTCCGAGCAGCATGAACACCGCCGTCGCGAGACCGGGACGTCGGACCTGCATGGCCGCTACTCGCGCGGCAGAGGCCGCCACAGCATCGCATCGTAGTCGCCCGAGCCCTCGCCGTCGTAAAGCAGCGCCTCGTCGAAGTGCAGCTCCCCGAAGCTCGACAGGTCCAGGAACCCGCACATGATGCTGCCGTAGATGTTGAAGTTGCTCGCCAGCCTGACGAACGCGTTCGGAGCGTAGATCGCCCCGATGAACTCCGAGTTCGCGCCCAGCTGGATGCGCGCGGGCGCCCGGCGCGTCATGTTGTCGCCCGAGAGCCAGAGAGTCACGTCGAGCGCCGAGTCGGAAATGGTGCTCACGTCCGAGTTGCTCTCGAGGACGAAGTCACCCGTCCCGTAGACGTCGACGGGGCCGCCGGACGTCTCGAACACGAGCGCAGAGTTGCTCTCCATCAGCAGGTTGTCGACGACCACGGTCGCGGGACCCCGGATCGTGAGGGCCGTCCCGCCGAGCATGCGGATCGCGTCGTAGTGGACCTCGCCGGGACCGAGGACGATGTCGGAGGATCCACGAACGGAGCCCGAGGAGGAGATCTCCGGGACCTCGATCGGCGGCAGCTCGAACTCCTCCTCCGCGGGGTCGGTCGAGCCCGAGACGTACACGCGCGGCGCGGAGTCGTCCACGACCCCGCTCGGCCCCGGCGTCGCGTTGCCGTGCACGTCGGTGTTGGACTTCAGAACGATGTCGTGGTTCGAGCCGACGTTCCCGTTCTCGCGCGCGAAGTCGTTCCCCGTCTTGACCTGCGACTCGTAGGAGCCCCGGGCCGAGTCGTAGCTGTCGACGAACGCGTTGCTGTCGAGGACGACTCCGCGCGCGCCGAAGGCCGCGAACTGGAAGAACCCCGTCGGCTTTTCCTGGATGATCAGCTCCAAGCGCTCCTTGAAGCGCCCGTCGATGCCGGTCGACACCAAGGAGAGGCTGCGCGAGTCGAGCTCGGTGATCTCCACCCAGTATGAGGACGTCCCCAGCGCAATCGGCTCGTCGGGCGTCCCGACGTGGGCCGGTGCGTCCGGCGGAACGCTGAGAAGTCCCTCCGACATCCGCATGTACGCATCGCTGAGGCCCGCCTCCGCGGCGTAGAACGAGTGGCGCAGGCCCGGCGTCTCCCCGCGAGCGCGGCCGGTCGTCAAGTTCACGCCGAGCAGCGAGACGCAGAGGCCGGCGACGAGGATCGCGATGACCAGCGAGTACAGAAGTGCCGACCCCCTGCGTCGATCCGACCTCGCCCGTTCCTGGTAGTGCTTCATGATGCTAGTTCCTCAACCTCGTCGACGTCCTCGCCGTCCGGCTCATCAGGCGGCGCTCCGGATTGGCCCGCTGAAGGGTCAGCCGAACGACGAGCGTCTCCCCCGTCCGTTCCACGACGAAGCCGCGCTCGTCGATCAAGCCGTTGCCATTGTCGTCCTCACCGTTGGGCTCTTCGCCCTCCAGGAGAGGGCTGACCCAGTGCACGAGGACACGTCGCCGCTCGGTCGGTTCCCCGAGGTCCTCCGTCAGGACGACGACGCCCTCGTCCGCCAGACCGTTGCCATTGTTGTCGAGCCCGTCTTCGACCTCTCCGGCCTCGAGCTCGAAGCCCAATCGGCGCAGAGGGGTCCAGTCCACCTCGCCGTCGGTCACGCCGGTGGCGTGGGCGTACTCGATCAGGTCGGCACCGATTCCCTCGACCGGGTCGGGCTCGAGGGTCTCGAGCCCGGCGGTCCGGAGCTCGGCGACGATCTTCTCCATCGCGATCGACGCCTGGGCCTCCAGCTGCGCGGCGAGCGTTCCGGTCCGGTACGCACGATCGCCCGAGAGCCCGATCATGCTCAGCCATCCGACCATGAGGGCCAGGATGGTGGCCACGATCAGGACCTCGGCGAGAGTGAAGCCCGCCGTGCAGCTCGCGTGTTGCGTCCGGCTTCTCATCGGTCTGCGAGGAGGGTGCTGATCTCCATGAAGCGCTCGCCGCCCGACCCTTTCCAGCGCGCGCGCACGAGGACGGGGAGCAGGCGGTAGTCGTCGGAGTGATTCTCGAAGTCGATGTCTCCGTCCCCGTTCAGGTCGCGGGGCATGCCCAGCTTCTCGTCCTCGAGATGCTCCCGCAGCTCTCCCCCGACGGTGGGAAACACGATCTCGCCGACGAGCCCGTCGGCGTCGCCATCCGCGGGCGACAACCCCTCGATCGCGAAGCCGCCAGCGCCGCCGTAGAGCCCGAAGACGGCCGAGAACTCCTCGACTCCTTGGAGGGTCTCGATCGCCTCGCGCACGCCGTCCAGCGCCAGGGCCGCCTCCCTGTTCGTCTCGGTGAGCTTCATCGAGGCGTTGATCGACTGCATGAAGGCCAGCAGGGCGACGACGAGGACCGACATGACGATCGAGACCTCGATCAACGTGAAGCCGCGGCGCCGGCACGCGCCGGGCGCCCGGCCCCCGGCCCGGTCGCGGCGCCTCCGCCGCTTTCGCTCCGCGCCCGCCGCGGAGCACCTCGCCTGCGTGTCACGAACTCTCACCGCAGCCCCCGTGCCTCGTATTCCGCCCCGCCGAACCCCATCGGCGCGACGCTCCTGGGCCCGTGTCGGCCGCTCGCCGTCCCGATCCGTAACGAATCCTGGATTTGGCGCGCGGGTCCTCGGACACGGGGGCTGCCGAGGAACCGCCTCCGTGGTAGTGTGGCTCCATCTCCATGCACCCTGCCGCCTGCGCTCGAGAGCGGGGCCTCGTTCCTGCGGCCCGGCATCGGCGAAGGCTGCGGGGGCTACTCGACCCTTTCCAGCACCCCCCTTGACTGGAGGCTCTTCATGAAACTCGGCCGACTCTTGTCCGGCGGCGTAGCGGCCGCCGCCCTCGTCGTGTTCGCGGCCACGGTCGGAAACACGGCGGCCCCGCCCGATGCCGGCCTCTTCGCGGCCGTGCTCTCTGGCGATCGCGAAGTCCCCCCCGTCGAGACCGACGCGCGGGGCTTCAGCGGATTCCGGGCTCTCCCCGGAGAGCAAGCTCTCCTGTTCGGAGTCCTGACCTTCCGGCTCGAGGAAGCTACCCAGGCTCACATCCACCTCGGGGGCCCCGACGAGAACGGTCCCATCGTGGCCTTCCTGTTCGAATCGGACGATCCCGTGACGCGTACCGGGCTTCTAGCCCTCGGTGTGCTGACCGCGGACGACCTGATCGGACCGCTCGCCGGTGGCACGATCGCGGATCTCCTCGACGAGATGTCGTCCGGGAACGCGTACGTGAACGTGCACACGACTGCGCACCCCAGCGGCGAGATACGTGGTCAGATCTTTGCACCGCCCAGGCCACAGAAGTAGTCGCATCGGCGGACACCCGTAGGGGAAGCCCTACGGGTGTCCGCCACGGCTCCCGCGCCGGGCGAGCTTCTTGGAAGGCGGCCTCCCCCGGCATGCGCACCGGACGAGGCGCGCGGGGGCGGCGGCTCTAGCCCCGCCAGCGCCGCCCCGTCTTCCCGAGCGCTCTCCCCTCCGCCAGGTCGCGCTCGAACCTGGCGAGGACCTCGAGCAGCCCCTCCGCGTACGACTCGAGCTGCCAGTCCTGCAGGCCGTCGATGGCGGCCAGCCGCTCCTCGTCGCGCGGGCGCTCCTGGGCCAGGCGCAGCATGACGTGGCGGTTCAGGAGGTAGGACGCCTCGATCCCCTCGCGGTCGCTGATGCCCTTGCGCCAGCGCTTGAGGCGCTCGAAGAGCTCGAGCTCCTCGTCGCCGAGCCCGCTCGTCCCGTCGCGGCGCGGGAGGCGCGGCAGCTCGGGGATCGGCGGCATCTTCGCGGCGCGCGCGATCGTCCTCAGGACGCGGTCGCCGATGCGCCGCCCCAGGCGCGACGTGAAGCCGTGGATCTCGGTCAGCCGCGCGGGGCTGCGCGGCTGGTGGCGGGACAGCTCGACGAGCAGGGCGTTGTTCATCACGCGGAACGGCGGCTGGTCGGAGGCGCGGGCGAGCTCGTCGCGCAGGAGGAAGAGCTCGCGGACGATGCGCCGCTGCTTGGGCGTGAGCTGACGCGCGCCCTTGACGCGCACCCATTCCTCGGGGTTGAACTCGGGCTGGGCTGGCTCGAGGTCCTCGAGCCGGCGGCACTCGCTCGCGACGATCATCGAGCGGTCCGCGGCGTCCAGCTCGGCGCGCAGCTCGCGCATGAGCGGGATCAGGAAGTGCGTGTCGAGGCGCGCGTAGGAGATCTGCCGCTCGCTCAGGGGCCGCTGCGCCCAGTTCGAGCGCTGCATCGACTTGTCGAGCTCGACGTCGAAGCGCTCGGCGAGGACCGAGGCGAGGCCGGGCGCCTGCATGCCCAGTGCCGCCGCCGCGACGCGCGTGTCGAAGACGGCCGCGAAGCGAAAGCCCCACTCGCGCTTGAGGATCGAGATGTCGTACTCGCCGTCGTGGAAGACCTTGAGCTTGCGCGGGTCGGCGAAGAGCTTCCCGAGGCGCCCGAGGTCGAGGCGCGCCAACGGGTCGACCAGGTAGTCGCGCCCCTCGACGCTGACCTGCACCAGGCAGACCTTCTCGCGGTAGCTGTAGAAGGAGTCGGCCTCGGTGTCGACCGCGATCTCGGCGTGCGCAGCGAGCTCTTCGAGGAGCTTCCCGAGACCCGCCTCGTCCGCGACGAGGGTCGGAGGCGGAAGGTCGGGGAGAGTCATCGGACCGGGACGGGCGGGGGCCAGGAAGGCGCCGGGGCGCGAACAAAAAGAAGCCCTCCGGGGACAGAGGGCTTGTACGAGTGGCGAGGATGACGGGACTTGAACCCGCAACCTCCGGCGTGACAGGCCGGCACTCTAACCAATTGAGCTACATCCCCGCGTAAGGGCGCAGAGTATAGCCGGTCCGGACCGGAGATCCAGGCTCCGGGCGGCGGGATTCCGGACCTGCGGGCGGGCCGGGGCGCTATCCCGTGCGCACCGCGCGCACCGCGTCGAAGCGGTTCATGCGCCAGATCGGGTACGCGCCGGCGAGCAGCGCGAGCGACGCCGCCCCGAGGAGCGCCAGCCCCGCCCAACCGCCCGGTCCGACCTGCGGCAGGGCCAGGCCCGCCAGCTCCTCGAGCGCGCGCACGGCCATCGGCGTCACGGCGGTTCCGATCGCGACCCCCAGGCCCCCGCCGACCAGGCCGACGATGCCGGACTCGAGGCACACCATGCCGGCGACCTGCCGGCGGCTGACGCCGAGGGCCTTCAGGACGCCGATCTCCTTGGAGCGCTCGAGCGCAGCGAGCAGCTGCCCGTTGAGCACGCCGAGCGCGGCGAGGAGCGCCGTCAGTGCGATGAGGATGTCGAACAGCACGAAGTCGCGGTCGATGTCGCCCATGTGGAAGTCGAGCAGCCCGCTCCCGTCCTGGAAGCGCACCTCCTGCGCCTCGGGCAGGAGGTCGCGTACCGCCGCCTCGACCACGCCGGGGTCGGCGCCGGGCTCGAGGCGCACGGCGACGTCGGTCACCGTGTCGACGTCGAGGCAGAAGTAGCGCTGCATGTAGCGGTCCGATACGACGCCGTACATGCGCTCGTCCGGGCTCGGGAAGAAGCCGTAGGCGTCGCTGATCGCGACGACCGAGAAGCGTGCGACGCTGCCGTCCGCCTTCTCGATCAGGACCGGGTCGCCGACCCGGTAGCGCGTGTCCGCGGCTAGGCGCTTGGAGAGCACGATCCCGTGGTCGCTCTTCATGCGCTCCAGCGCGGCGGGGTCGCGGGCGAGCGGCCCGTAGCGCGCCAGCTCGTCGACGTCCATGCCCAGAGTCAAGAACTGGCCGTGGCTCTTCACGTTGCCCTTCTCGACGCCGAGGACGCCCGGGAACCCGTGCAGGTGGGCCGACAGCGGCGCGAAGTCGACGTCGGGCAGGTCGCGCACCCAGACCTTCCCGAGCGCCGCCTCCTCGGCCCACACCTCGACCTCGCCGCGCAGGCTCGACGTCAGGCCCTTGAGGCCGACGAAGCTGGCGCTCACCAGGGCGATCGCGGAGGCGCTCACGGCGATGCGCGTGGGACTCTGGCGCATCGTGCGCGCCGCGAGCCGCCCGGCGAAGGGCCAAAGGCGCGAGAACGGGCGCGTGAGCACCGCGCAGACGCCCGCCAGGATCGTCGGCATCAGGAGCGACAGCATGACGACGGCCGAGAGCAGCGCGATGCCCGCGAGCAGGACGCCCACGAGCTGCTGGCTGAACTCCCCCACCACGGGGACGAGCACGAAGTAGAGCCCCGGCAGCACGAGCACGAGCAGCAGCGCCGCGAAGAGGTTGAAGCCCTTGGCGACGCCGCTCGCCCGGAGCGCCTCCTCCCCGCGCAGCGCGGCCACGGTGTTCGCGCCGCCGAGCAGCGTCAGCGGGTAGACCGAGCCGACGAGCGCGATGCCGAAGCCCATGCCGGCGAGGGCGAGCACGCTGCGCCAGGGCACGGCGAACTCCGCGATGTACTTGCCCGTGCCGAGCGTCGTGATGCCCGCGGTCTGCAGGCCGAGGGCGAGCGCGAGGCCCAGGCCGACGCCGACGACGGCCCCCAGCCCGGCGAGCAGCACGGCCTCGATCAGGAAGGTGCGCGCGACCTGCCCGCGCGTCACGCCGAGCGCGGACAGCGTCCCGACCTCGCCGATGCGCTCGACGAGCGACATCGAGAGCGTGTGGAAGATGACGTAGAGCCCGAGCAGCAGCGCGAGCAGCCCGGCCATGCGCACGCCGGTGCGGAACGCGCGCTCGTCGGCGGTCTGGCCCCTGAGCACCGCGCGGTTCTCCTCGTAGGAGAAGTCCGCCGCGAGGCTCGGCCGCAGTCGCTCGATGTCGACGGAGGGGTCGCGCTTGACCCAGAACTTCGGCTTGAGGTGCACGCCCTCGTAGAGCGCGCTGCCCCATTGGAAGTCGACGACGACGACCTCCCCGCGGGATCGCGAGCGGTGCCCCAGGCCTTCGTTCGCCAGGATCCCCACCACGCGGAAGCGCTCCTCGACGGGGACGTCGCGCTGTTCCGGACCGACGCGCACGAGCTGGCCGTCGACGCACTCCTTCTTCGCGGCGCGCCGCGGGCGCGCGAGCAGCACCTCGTCGCCGACCTCGACGCCGAGCTCCTCGGCGAGCGGGGCGCCGAGCAGCACTTCGCGCGTCGCCCGCGCCGGGTCGAGGTCGCGTCCGGCGACGACGGAGTAGGCCTCGAGCGCCGCGAGGGCCCCGGCGTCGAGCGCGTACAACCGCACGCGCCGGAGCCCGGCGGGCTCGGCCGTCTGGCGGCGCGGGCGTCCCGGCTTGCGCGCATCGCGCGCGCGACCCGGATCGCCCGGGTCCCCCGGATCGACCAGATGGCCCGGATTGCCCGGATTGCCCAGATTGACTGGGGGCAACGTCCGGATCGTCGCGTCGTTCGCGAAGAAGCTCGACACGGCGGCGATGCCCTCGATCCGCTCGAGCTCGCGCGCGCTCGCCGCGTGCCCCGCACCGGGCGTCAGCTCGAGGTCCGGCTCGCCCGCCGGGCCGCGCGCGGCCATCCCGTGCACCGTGTTGGAGTCGAGCGTGATCACGCCGACGACGGTCGCGATGCCGAGGCCGATCCCGAGGATCGAGAAGATTGAGCGGCCCGGCCGCTGCAGGAGGCTGCGGCGCGCGATGGTCAGCGCCAGGCCCATCAGATCGACAGCTTCGCGAGGGCTTCGTGGACCTCCTCGACGGTGAGGCCTTCGCCTTCGAGCACGACTTCCTTCGACAGCTCGCCGTCGACGAGGAAGTGCACGCGGTCGGCGAACGTCGCGTCGCGCGGGTTGTGGGTCACGAGCAGAACGGCGCGGCCGTCGCGCGTGGCGCACTGGCGCAGGATCTGCATCACGGCGAGGCCCGCCTTCTGCGACAGGTTTCCGGTCGGCTCGTCGCACAGGAGCAGCGGCTGGCCGCCGACGAGCGCGCGCGCGAGCGAGACGCGCTGCATCTCGCCCCCGCTGAGCTGGTGCGGGAAGAAGTCGAGCCGCTGCTCGAGTTCCAGGTCGCGGGCAACGCCGGCGAGCAGCTCGCGCTCGCGCTCGGGCGCCCGGCCCTGGATCGCCAGCGGCAGCCCGATGTTCTCGCGCACCGTCAGGTTGACCATCAAGTTGAAGAACTGGAAGACGTAGCCGATCGTCTCGCGCCGCAGGAGCGTGCGGCCGCGCTCGCTCAGCGTTCCGAGGTCCTGTCCCGCGAGGTGCACCGACCCCGCCGAGGGCGCGTCGAGGCCCGAGAGCAGGTGCAGGAGCGTCGACTTGCCCGAACCGCTGGGCCCCATGACGCACACGAACTCGCCCGCGCCGACCTCGAGGTCGACGCCGCGCAGGACAGGCACGCGGGCGCCGGCCTGCTCGAAGAACTTGTAGAGGTCGAGAGTGCGGACGAGGGGAGTCATGGCGGGTTCCAACCCGGCCCCGGCCGGCCGGTCTCGCGGCGGCCTACTATAATCGGGGGGGATGGGGGAGCCGCTGGGATCCTGATGCGCGGAGCGATCCTCGAGACGGCCGTCATGGCGGCGTTGCTGTGCGCGCCGGCCATCGCCCGGGAGGGCGTGCTGCGGCGCAACGTCCTCCTCATCGTCGCCGACGACCTCGGCGTCGATCGCGTGGGGGCCTACGCCGAGCACCCCGACCCGGGCCGGACGCCGAACATCGACCGCCTGGCGCGAAGCGGCGTCCTGTTCCGCAACGCCTGGGCGGACCCCGTCTGCTCGTCGACGCGCGCGATGATCCTGACCGGGCGCTACGGCTTCCGCACGGGAATCGGCACCTCCATCCGGCCCGAAGGCTCGGGGCACGCGCTGCCGATCGAGGAGCACACCCTGCCCGAGGTGCTGCGCTCGGGCACGGGCGAGGCGTACCGCACGATCGCCGTCGGCAAGTGGCACCTCGGGAGCGGCGCGGTCGCCGGCCCGCTGCACCCGCTGAAGAGCGGCTTCCACGCCCATGTGGGGTCGCTCGGCAACCTGTTCGACCCCGACGACTACTTCGCCTGGCAGCGCAGCGTGAACGGCGTCGTCGAGGCGCACGAGGTCTACGCGACGAGCGACGCCGCGAACGAGGCGCTGCGCGCGATCCGCGGCCTGCCCGAGCCGTGGCTCGTGTACCTCGCCTTCAACGCGCCGCACCGGCCGCTGCACGCGCCGCCGGACGACCTGCACACGTTCGAGCTCTCGGGCGACCCGGAGGACACGCCCGCGCTGCACGCGAAGGCCATGGTCGAGGCGATGGACACCGAGATCGGCCGCGTGCTCGCGGGCTTCCCCGAAGGCGTCCTCGCGCGCACGACGATCCTCTTTGTCGGCGACAACGGGACGCTGGGCGAGGCGAGCGAGCCGCCCTCCGACCCCGAGCGCGGCAAGGACACGCTGTACGAGGGCGGCGTCAACGTCCCGCTGATCGCCTGCGGCGCGGGCGTTCCGGCGCGCGGCGCCGAGTGCGCGGCGCTGCTCGACGCGACCGACCTCTTCGCCACCGTGGCGGAGCTGGCGGGCGTCGACTGGCGCGCCGAGGTGCCCGCGGAGGTCGAGGTCGACTCCGTGAGCCTCGTGCCCTACCTCTCCGACCCCGCTCGGGCCTCGCGCCGCGCGTGGGTCTACGCCGAGAAGTTCCGGCCCAACGGGCCCGGACCCTGGGCCGAGCACCGCCAGGCGATCCGCGGCCCGCGCTACAAGCTGATCCGCAGCCGGCCCGAGGACCAGAGCGAGCTCTACGACCTCCAGCGCGATCCCCGCGAGCGGCACGACCTGCTGCAAGGGGAGCTGACCGACGAGCAGCGCCGAGCGTACGAGGGCCTCGAACGCCGGCTCGAAGAGCTCACCGGATCCTAGGCGCGAGCACCGGCCCCGCCGATCAGATGCCCATCTCGAGCTCGAGCGCGTCGCTGAGGTGCGCGCCGTCTGGATCGCCAGGGTCGCGGCTCCAGTACTGGGCCCACACGCGGACGCCGGCGGAGAGCCCGGCGTGGCCGGGCGAGCCGACCAGGGCGTTGACGTCGAGGCTGAAGCTCCCGTTGCACGTTCCGGGCGTCCCGCCGGAGGACTGCACCGGCGTGCGCACGATCGGCGCGCCCACGTACAGGAAGCCGCCGAAGAGCGAGACCGCGGCCGGCCCGGCGGTCGAGTAGATCATCATCCCCGGCTGCTGGCTGCGCACGTCGGAGCAGGTCACGTAGAAGCCCGAGCCCGCGCTCGCGCTCGGCGTGCCGGTCGCGCCGATGCTCGGCACGCAGCCGATCGTCTGCGGCTCGCTCCAGCCGTAGGAGTAGGGCCACGCGCCGTGGCGGTCGCGCACGAAGACGTCCTCGAAGCCGTTTCCGTCGCCCGCCACGAGGTTCGTCGCGACGCTCGAGAAGACGATGTAGCGTCCGGTGAGCGACACGCCGCCGACCTCCGAGTTCCCGACGCCGACCTGGTGGCCCGTGTCGGCGGACGAGAGGCTGACCTTGCGCGTCTCGCCCCGCGCGAGGTCGCGCAGGAAGATCGAGTAGTAGCTGACCGAGCCGCCCAGGTGCAGGTTGCTCGCCGTCGAGCGGAAGGTCACGAAGCGGCCGTCGCCCGAGACGCGCGGCACGTAGCACTAGTTGTTCGCCGCCTCGCTGGAACGCGACGCGCCGTCCGTCGGCCGAGATGTCGGGGTTGAGGCACTGGCCGTCGGCCGGGACGCCGGCCGCGGTTTTCGAGGCGGGCTCGAGCTCCCCGCTGAGCATGTCCTTTAGCCACACGTGCGTGCGCAAGGTGAAGCCCGCGTCCCACTGCGTCGACCAGGTGTCGAACACGACCCAGCGACCGCCGGCCGAGACGCTCGGACGCCACGCGTCGCGCTCCGACTGCACGCCGGCCTCGTCGACGCTCGCCAGCTCCACCGCGCCGGTCACGCGGTCGTAGCGGTACACGTCGTCGGCGCTGCAGTTGGCGTCCTCGGGGACGAGCGCGTTGCCCGTGACGTACACGACGTAGCGCCCGCAGGGCGAGATGCGCGGGAAGGTGCCCGTTCGCATCACTCCCGTGTGCGACACGCTCGCGGGGTACAGGACGTCGTCATGGCGGTCGTACAGGTAGATGCCGCCGCCGATCCCGAGGTCGGCCGCGGTCGTCCGGAAGGCGACGAAGCGTCCGTTCGCCGAGATCGTCGGGAGCGTGGAGTTCCCGTTCGCGGGCACCCCGGCCGGCGTGCGCGACAGGAGCTCGATCTGGCCGGTCGCGCGGTCGCGCACGAACACGTCGAAGGCGCTGTTGCCGTCGCCCGGGACGAGATTGGAGGCCCGGGAGGAGAACGCGACGTAGCGGCCGTCCGCGGAGACCGAGCACTCCTTGGAGACCTGGTCGGCGCCCGCCCCGCCGGGAGCGCCGCTCTGGAGCTCGGTGTCCTGGACGCGGGCGAGGCCGGGGCCGAGAGCCGGGGCGAGGAGGAAGGGGAAGAGACGCAGGGAGTGCTTCATGCCGCTCCCACCCGCGCGACGGGCGCGGCGTTACGCGAAAAAACGGCGCGCGCGGCCCGCGGGTCGGCGCCGCCGTCCAACGCGAGCCGAGGTGCCGGAGAAGCGCAATCGCTGTCCGGCCCGCGAGCCGCCGTCAAGGCGCGAAGACGGCCGTCAACCCGTCCGACAGGTTGGAGCCGCTGCCGCCGGGCCCCAACGGGTCGCGGAACCAGAACTGGAAGTGCCAGGTGCTGCCGGGGACGATCTGGCCGGGCCCCGAGCTCGCCGGGGGAACGCTGAAGTCGACCTCGCGCGTCGCCCCGCCCGAAGGGTCCATGACGAGCGGCGGGCCGAGCCGGAAGAGGCCCGCTGCCGCGCGGATGCACAGGAGCCCGTCGCCCAGCGGCACGCGCGCGCGCTGCGCTCCGTAGAAGAACAGGCCGAACTGCGAGGGCACGGCGGCCGCGCACTCGAGCGTGAAGTCGTCGCTCGCGAGGCTGGTCGAGCCGGAGCTTCCGATGCGCGCGCCCTCGCCGGCGGAGTGGGGTAGCACGTCGCAGTAGGCCTCGGTGGAGCCGCTCGGGACCAGCCGGTACACGTCGCCCTCCAGGTCGACGACGAGCACCTCCCCGGCGGGGTCCAGGCCGAACGACGTCGGGCGCAGCGGTCCGCCGGAGAGCGTGATCTCGTCCGTCAGCTCCCGCAGGTCGACGATCGATGCGCCGTCGTAGCGCAGCGCCCAGAAGCGCGAGCTGCAGTGGTCCGCGAAGAGGTAGTACCCGGAGAGCCAGGGCAGGGCGCTGCCGCGGTACACGTCGCCTCCGATGATCGCGCATTCGCCCGCGCCCAGCGCGTACTCGTGGATCGGCGGCTCGTGAGCGAACGTGGGGCAGTCCGCGCACAGCCCGGAGACGTGGCACTCGGTTCCCTCGAGGCAGCGCCACCCGAAGTTGGCGCCGCCGGGGCTCGCTGCCGGGAGGAAGTCGATCTCCTCGCGCGCATGGTCGCCGACGTCGGCGATGTAGAGGTCCCCGGTCGCGGAGTCGAAGCTGACTCGCCACGGCTGCCGCAAGCCGAGCGCCCAGATCTCCTCGCGCGCCCCCTGGACGCCCACGAACGGGTTGTCGGGCGGAATGTGCGGCGCGGGGATGTCGACGTCGAAGCGCAGGATCTTGCCCAGCACGGACCCCAGATCCTGCGCATTGTCGATCGAGACGTCGAAGTCGTTGCCGTCGCCGGTCGACATGTACAGCATCCCGTCGGGACCGAAGCGCGCGCAGTCCCAGTTGTGCTGCGGGCCGGGCTGCTGGACGGGAGCCAGGATGTCCACGCCGCTCGCCGGATCCGCGCGGTCGGGATCCGCGGAGACTCGATACTCCATCAGGTGCGTGAACCCCACCGCGTCGAGGTACGTCACGAAGAAGCGCCCGTTCGTGGCGTACTCGGGGTGGAAGACGACGTACGTCGCGCCCTCGTTCGTCGTCAGCACGCCCGACATGTCCAGGAACGGCTCGCCGAGCACCACCCCGTCCTTCACGACGAAGATCCCGCGGCGGCTGTCGACGACGAAGACGCGCGAGGAGTCTCCGGGCGCCGACGTGACGCAGCTCGGGCGCTCGAAGCCCGAGGCGAGCCGCTGAGCGGCGACGGTCTGCGCGCGGGAGGACGGGGCGAGCAAGAGCCCCAGCAAGGTGGCGTGCCGGAGTCGCATTCGACCCTCCGTGGGTCTGGAGCGCTGAATCGATTGGAGAGACCGGCGCGAGAGCCACGCGCCGGACGAGCGAGGTGAGCCTAGCGCACTCCCGCCGCGGCGGCTACCCCGAAGTCGGAGCGAGCTCGGCGGCTCGGCGAGCGAGTTTCCATCCAACACTGGGGTGCGCGGCGGCAGAGTCCTGCGCCGAGGCTCTCGTCGCGTACATCCCGTCCGCGCTCAGCCCCCGCGAGCCTCCTTGACGTTCACGCCCTTGCGCTTCTCCAGCGCCTTCATGCTCTCCGCCGTCCTGCGCATGTGCTGCCCGAGGTTCCCGAGCTTCACCTGACCGCGGCGCTTGTCGAGCTTGCCCTTGACCCAGCCTCCTATCAACATCGCCTCGAGCGCGTACAGGTGCTCGGTCAGCGCCAGGTCGCGGTTCTTGGGCGGGACGTTGGCGGCGATGCCCTGCTGCAGCATCTCGTACAAGGCCCCCATGTCCTTCGTCTTGCGCAGCATGGCGATCAGGTTCTGGTACGGGCCCACGTTCGGCAGCACCTTGGACCCGCGCCGGAAGCAGGAGACTTGCCGCACGCGACCCTCGCCGTAGTCGCCGAGGAAAGCCTCTTCCGCGCCCTCGAGGTCGAGCTTGAGCACGTTCACCTGCTCGAGCTGGTAGCGCGCCGCGCCCTGCTTCGCGCCGGCGAACTTGTCGACGAGCGAGATCGCCAGGCCCAGGTCGAAGGAGCCGAGCCGCACCGCGGTCGGCGTGTGGTTGGCGAAGCCGCCCAGCGCGAGCCAGCGCCAGGACTTCTCGGGCGCCATGCTGAAGCCGGCCTCGCGCGCGATGTTGCGGCAGTGCTCCTTCAGCTCGGTGAAGATGCCGTTCGAGGCGTACCAGTACTGCGCGAACTGGATGTGCTGGTGGATGTTGCGGCGCGTCTTGGTCTCGTAGCTCTCCTTGAGCCAGCCGGCGTCGAGCTCCCCGCGCTCGATCTCGAGGATCGTGTAGGCGGCCTCGCGCGCGGAGGTGTGCGCGAGCGTCATGCCGGCCGACAGGATCGGGTCGGCGAAGCCCGCGGCCTCGCCGACGAGGAACCAGTTGTCGCCGACGAGCCGCTCGGAGAGGTGCGACCAGTCCTTGACCGTCTGGACCTTCCCGCGCTGTCTCGCCTTCGCGATCAGGGCCCCGACGGTGGGCTCGGAGGCGAGCGCCTCGGCGAAGAGCTCCTCGGCCGAGAGCCCGCGCGACTTGTAGTACTCGGACGGGCACACGAGGCCGATGCTGACGGTCGTCGCAGCGATCGGGATGAACCAGATCCAGCCGTACGGCAGGCTGCGGACCTGGATGCGCGTCCCGCCGCGGCCGATCGTGATCGCCCACTCGGCGTCCTCCCAGTAGTCGTAGATGGCGATGTTGCGCAGCTCGGTCGGCGCCTTCGTCGCGACGCCGAGCGCGCGGCGCAGGAAGCCGGCGGAGCCGGAGCCGTCGACGTAGTAGCGCGCCGTGAGCGGCTCGCCCGAGCCCAGGACGAGCCGCTCGATCCTGTCGCCGTCGCGCTGCACCTCGCGCACGGACGTCTCCTCGCGGACGAGGGCGCCGCACGCCTGGGCGTGCCGCAGGAGGATGTCGTCGTAGACGGCGCGCTCGACCTGGAACGCGGTCGAGCGGCGCTGCCCCTCGTAGCGCGCGGGGCGCGGCTCGTCCTGGAAGCGCTCGACGGGGTAGAAATCGAGGTCCCACCTCTCGCCGTCGCGGCCCCAGGTGAACGTCGCGCCGAGCTTGATCGGGAAGCCCGCCTCCTCGACCTTCTCCCAGACGCCCATCTCGGCGAGGATCGGCCCGATCGCGGGCAGCTGGCTCTCGCCGATGTGCGCGCGCGGGAACTTCTCGCGCTCGAGGATCACGACGCGCAGCTGCGGGTCGTACTTCCTGAGCAGCGTAGCCATCGTGCTGCCCGAGGGGCCGCCGCCGATGATCGCCACGTCGTGGTCGTGATTCACTGGGAGTCCTCGTTCCCGAGCGCCTCGCGCAGCGGCGCCAGGTGCTGCTCGAACCGCCGGTGGCGGCCGACCGACGAGCGGTAGACGGGCCGCCGCACCTGGTCGTAGCTCAGCGTCATGGCGAAGCGCTTCGATTCGTGGTGCCGCAGGCACGCGTCGTCCCAGGCGAGCCCGCAGAAGTCGACGAGCTCGCGCGTGACCCGCTCCGGGTCGGCGGCGAGCTCCTCGTAGGAGATCTCGAAGAACGGCAGGTCGAGCACCTTGCGCCAGTGGTCCATCAGGCGCCGGTACTGGCGGATCGCGAACCCGATGTGCTCGAGCCGGGTCGACCAGGGCTGGCCCTGCGGCGGGAGCGGGCTGACGAAGCACGAGACGGCGTTGTCCAGGGGGTCGCGCCGGATGTGGACCACGCGCGCGCCGCGCAGGACGAGCGCGGCGATCCCGAGCCGCTTGTAGTCGTCGACGTTCTTGCTGACGAGGCGCTCCGCGCCGGCGGCGATCTCGCTCAGGTTGGCCGCGGCGCGAGCCGCGAGCGCGTCGACGTGCGCCTTCGAGAGCTCGGCCAGGCAGTCGGGGAAGGGCGCCTTCGTCCCGATCACCCCCGGCATCCCGCGCTCGACCTCGACCAGCGTCTTCAGCTCGCCGCCGCCGCGCACAGCGGGGTGACTTTGCAAGATTTGCTCGACGAGCGTCGTCCCCGAGCGCGGCAGGCCGACGACGAGGATCGGCAGCTCGCTCGCCGCCGACGCGCGGGGCAGCGCCGCGAGCCTCGCGGCCGAGAAGGCCTCGATCACGCGGTCGACGCCCGCGGCGTAGGCCGCGGCGTCGAAGCGCTCGCCCAGCAGCCGGTTGGCCTTGGAGTAGGCGGCGAACGCGTCCGCGTGCTCGCCCGCCTCTTCCAGCGCCTGACCCAGGAGGAACGAGAGGTTGGCGCGCACGGGCGCCGGCAGGCCCATCTGGCCGAGGGCCTCCGCGACGACCCGCGCCGCCTCGCGGTGCTCGCCCGCGCTCCGCAAGAGCCGCCAGCGGAGCTCGGCGAGGTCGTGGCTGCGATGGTCCTTTTGCAGGAGGCCCTCGACGATCGCGCGCGCCCCCTCGACGTCGCCGGAGCGCTCGAGCGTCGCGGCCTTCCAGACCTTTGCGTCGACGTACCCGGGCCTCTGCGCGAGCGCCGCCTCGTAGCACTCGAGCGCCTCGCGCAGCTTGCCCTCGAACGTCTTCGTCTTGCCGAGCAGGAGCGCGAAGCGCGGCTCGCGCGGCTTGAGCCGCCGGCACTTCTTGAAGCACGCCGTCGCGCGCTCCCAGTCGCGCGCCAGGAACGACACGAGGCCCAGGAGCTGCAGGGCATCGACGTCCCGCGGGTCCGCCTTCACGAGCGCGCGAGAGAGCGCCTCGGCCTCGGCGAGGCGCCCGGCGTCGTAGTGCTCGACGGCCTCCTTGAGCTTCGCGCGGTCCCCGAGCTTCATCGCCGTGCGAGGCTCCCCTTGGCGCGCTGCCAGGCGGCGAGCAGCTGCTCCAGCGGCCTCTCGCCGACCGCGCCGCCCAGCGCGGCCTCCATCGTTCGGTAGCGCTCCTCGAAGCGCCGCACCGCGTCGCGGCACAGGCGCTCGGGGTCGAGGCCCAGGTAGCGGCCGAGGTAGGCGCTGGCGAGGAGCACGTCGCCGAGCTCGTGGGCGACTCGCTCGCGCGAGCGCCCCGCGAGCTCGGGCGCGTACTTTGCGGCGAGCGCCTCGGCGGGCAGCGCGTCCCGCAGCTCGGCCAGCTCCTCGGTCACCTTGGCGAGCGCGCCCGCCACGCTCTGCCAGCGAAAGCCGGCGGCCACGGCCTTGTCGCAGATGCGGCCCGCGCGCTGCAGCGCGGGCATGCCGCCCGGAACGCCCGCCAGCGCGCTGTCGTCGCTCTCCTTGGCCGCGCGCTCCGCCTTCTTGATCGCCTCCCAGTTCACGAGGACCTCGCCGGCGGAGTCGACCTCGACGTCGCCGAACACGTGCGGGTGGCGGCGCACGAGCTTGTCCGCGATCGACCGCGCGCTGCGCGCGAGGTCGTAGCGCCCGGCCTCCATCGCGATGCGGCAGATCAGGACGACGTTCATCAAGACGTCGCCCGCCTCCTCGCACGCCTCGGCGGGCCCGCCGGCCTCGATCGCCTCGAGCAGCTCGTGGGCTTCCTCGACGACGTGCGGCGCCATGCTCTCCTCGCTCTGCTCGCGGTCCCACGGGCAGCCGTCCGGCTCGCGCAGGCGGTCGACGATGCCGACGAGCCAGCGCAGCGCCTGGATGCGCGGGTCGCTCGCGGGCACGGGCTCGGGCGGCCGGCGCGAGCCAGCCGCGGGATCGCGGGGGGGCATGCGGCAGAGTCTACCCGTCGCCCCGTCGGTCGGCGTAAGGCACGGGATCGACCGCGCCCGCCTCGGCGAAGCCCTTGAGGCGCAGCCGGCAGGCGTCGCAGCGCCCGCACGCCAGCACCTCGCCGCCGGCGAGGCTGCGCGGGTCGTAGCAGGAGAGCGTCAGCCCCAGGTCGACGCCCAGCTCGGCCGCGCGGCGCACGATGTCCGCCTTGCTCATCCGGAGCAGCGGCGCGCGCACGTGGAAGCGAGCGCCCTCCTCGGTCCCCGCCGCCGTCGCGACGCGCGCGAGCTCCTCGAACGCGCGCAGGAACTCGGGACGGCAGTCGGGGTAGCCCGAGTAGTCGACGGCGTTCACGCCGAGGAACAGGTCGCGCGCGCCGAGCGCCTCGGCCCACCCGAGCGCCACCGCGAGGAACAGCGTGTTGCGCGCGGGCACGTACGTCACCGGGACTCTCGACTCGATCGGGCCGATGGGGCCGATCGCCTCGCGGTCCTTGGGCACGTCGATGTCGCCGGTCAGCGCCGAGCCCCCGATCGCCGAAAGGTCGACGCTGACGACGCGGTGCTCGCGCGCGCCCAGGGCCTCGGCGACGCGCCGGGCGGCCTCGAGCTCCGCGGCATGCCGCTGGCCGTAGCGGAAGGAGAGCGCGTGCGCGGCGAAGCCCGCCGCGCGCGCCTCGGCCAGGGTGACCGCGGAGTCCATGCCGCCCGAGAGGAGGCAGACTGCGCGAGGAAGGGTCACGGCGTACAGGATAAGGAGCCGGCGACCGCCTGCCACGGCCGCCGGCTCGCTCCCGTCACTCTCCCTCGGACTGGAGGGCCTGCTCGTCGGCCGGCGGCGCCGGCAGCGTCCGTGCCTCCGGACGCGAAGCGGCGTCGATCGCGCGCAGCAGCTGGACCTGGGCGTGGAGCACGTCGCCGAAGCCCGTCAGGATCATCGAGCTCGTGTCGCCCGCGGGGAGCATCTGCTGCGTGTTCGCGTCCGTCAGCATCGTGCGCAGCGTGTTGGCGAGCTGGCGGACGTCGACGTTGTCCAGCCGGATGATCGTCGTGAACATCAGCGCGGGGTGCCGGCCGGCCGCTTCGACCTCGGACTCGGGGATGAAGATCGCGGACATCTTGACGGTGGAGCGCGCCTGCGTCTTCAAGGACTGGATGGCGAGGGTCCTCGTCCGACCGCCGTGGACCAGCTGGATGCAGAAGTCGTTCGCCTTCATCAGCGCCTCGAAGAAGCTCTGCACCTCCCCCGCCGGGACGGTCACCGACGACGCGAGGCCGGAGCGGGTGTTCTGGAGAATCTGGTCCGCCTCGCCGGTGTAGAAGAGGTGCTGGCCCGTGATCCGCGCGTACTGGCGCGCGACGTCGGCCATCGAAAGCGTGTCCTCGGGGCCGTCGAACTCGAGCACGAGATCGCGCTCGGCCTGCGCGAAGAGCGAGTCGACGGAGCTGGGCAGGGCGGGAGCCGGCGCCGATGCGGGCGAAGCCCCGGCCGCACCGGAGCGCTCCATGTCGAGCGCGACGAGCAGCCGCTTCACCCGGGCGCGGCTCTCCGCGGAGGCGGAGACCAGCAAGGCGTTCGTACGCTGGTCGGCGAGGACGCGCTCGCCGCGCGCGAGGAAGGTCTGCAGGGTGTGCGCGACCTCGGGAGCGTAGGCGTGCTCGAGCAGGACGACCTCGACCTCGTCCTCCTGCGCGGGCGCCGGCACCACGGGCACGTCGGTCGCCTGGAGCGGGGCGCTGGCGGGCAGCGCGACGCTGCAGGCGATCAGGATCAAGGAAACCATCGTTCTTCCTCCGGGGCAGCTTGTCGGGGCAGCTTGTCGGGGCAGCTCGTCGCATCGGGTCCGGGCTGCGGATCACGCTTTCGGACTCCCCGCCAGGCGGCTTTCTTCCCCCACTTCTCCGGAAGCCGCGTTTCGTTACCTTGAGATCCCGCGAAACCGCCCTACCCTATGCGGCCCGAGCGACCCGGAAGAGGCGGGAGCCAACCGTGAGCGGAATAGCCAAGGAGACCATCCTCGACGCCCTGCGGCAGGTGATCGACCCCGACCTGCACAAGGACATCGTCACCCTCGGTTTCGTCACTCGGGCGGAGGCGAAGGGCGGCAAGATCGAGGCCGTCATCAACCTCACGACCCCCGCGTGCCCGGTCAAGGACAAGCTCAAGAAGCAGGCCGAGGACGTGCTCGCGGCGATCCCCGGTGCCGAGTCGGTGCACGTCGAGATGACCGCAGCGGTCCCCAAGCAGGGCCCGGCGCGCCAGCTCGCCGCCGGGATCAAGAACATCGTCGCGATCTCGAGCGGCAAGGGCGGCGTCGGCAAGAGCACGGTCACGGTCAACCTCGCCTGCGCGCTCGCCCGCACGGGCGCGAGCGTGGGCGTGCTCGACTGCGACGTCTACGGTCCGGACATCCCGATGATGATGGGGCTCGCGGGGGAGCCCGAGCGCGGCGGGACCCCCGACCGCCCCAGGCTCCTGCCCAAGGAGCGCCACGGCATCAAGACGATGTCGATCGGCTACCTCCTGCCCGAGGACAAGCCGGCGGTGTGGCGCGGCCCGATGGTGCACAAGCTCATCGAGCAGTTCCTGAGCGACGTCGAGTGGGGCGAGCTCGACTACCTCCTGGTCGACATGCCGCCCGGCACCGGCGACGCCCAGCTCTCCCTGGCGCAGCTCGTTCCGCTGACCGGCGCGATCCTGGTCACGACGCCGCAGGCGGTGTCGACGTTCGACGTCAACAAGGCGATCGCCATGTTCGCGCAGGTCAACGTCGAGATCCTGGGCATCGTCGAGAACATGGCCGGCTACGTGATCGAGGGCATGGTCGAGGGCGGCCAGCCCGGCCAGAGGATCCGGCTGCACCTCGGCGACCGCGAGGAGTCGCTCGAGCTCGACCCCGAGGGCCGCTTCCGCACCGTGGTGCAGGTCTTCGGCATCGGCGGCGCGGAGCGGCTCGCGAAGCGCTACGGCTTCCCGGTCCTGGGTCAGGTCCCGCTCAACCCCGCGGTGCGCGTCGGCGGCGACGCGGGCGATCCGGTCGTCGTCTCGGCCCCCGATTCGCTCCTCGCGCTGCGCTTCGGCGAGATCGCCGGCCGCGCCGCCCAGCGCATCGCGATCAAGGCCTTCTCGTCCCTGCCGGTGATCGAGTAGCCGGCTTCCGAGCGGCGGCGTTCCCCGAGCGCGTGCCCGTGCCCGACTACCCGGCCGCGCGCACGCGCTGCGCCTCCTCGACTCCCGACTCCGACTCCCCCGCCCCCTGCAACCTCCGAGCGACCGCGTTCACCGCGTCGCACATCGACTGCAGCTCGTCCCCCTTGCGGATGCGGCAAGGCTCCAGCACCTCGCCCCGCGCCAGACCCTGCAAGTACCCCTCGATCCGGTGGATCGGGCCGGCGAAGCGGAACGTCAAGAGCACGCCCAGCGCCGTCATCAGCGGCACGACGAGCGCCACCGATGCGAAGAGGACCCCGAGCAACATCGCGGGAACCTGCTCGGCGAGCTGACCTCCGGGCCCCTCGAGCGCCTCGGCCGCGACCAGGATGCGCTGTCCGAGAACGAGGAACTGCAGCATCATCGCGAGCACGGTCAGCCCCACGAAGGCGCCCGTCAGCTTGAGCTGCCAGCGCGGGCGGATGAGCTTCTTCCTGCGACGCGGAAAGGTCTTCCGGGTCATGACGATTCGTCCTTCGTTCGTTTCCCGTCGGGTCCGGGTGAGTGATCGGTCCGTTCCCTTTTTTTCTTGAGAGCCGACCCCGGGCCCGGAACGGGGGTTCTCTTCCCGGCTCATCGGCTCCGTGGGGCCTGCGAGGCACCCGAGTGTCCCCGGGCGGGAGGGACATCCGGGGGAAAGCTTTAAGGGGGACGGGACGGATCTTCGAAAACCGTTCGCAAGGAACGCTCGTTCCGGCGACTCCGAGCCGAACCCAATCGCATGAGATTCAGCCGACGACGGGGGGCGTGGGACACCCGATCACGGTTCCGACGGGAACGCGCCGGGATAACGCTCGTCGAGACGATGGTCGGGCTCCTGATCCTCGTCGTCGCCTTGAGCAGCGCCCTGGGTTCGGTGTCGTCCTTCATGGTGCTGGAAGACTCGAACCGCGAGACGGCGCTGGCCTACACGGCCGCGCAGCGCGTCCTGGAGGATATGCAGGGCACGCACTACCGCGAGGTCTTCCGCAGGTACAACAGCACCGCCGCGGACGATCTCCCGGGATCGCCCGGGCCGGACTTCGCGGTGCTCGGCCTGGACCCGCAGCTCGGCGACGCGGACGGGATGCCCGGCCGCATCGACTTACCCGAGTTCGCGCCGGGCGTGCTGCGCGAGGACGTGACCAACGCGGATTTCGGCCTCCCGCGCGACCTGAACGGCGATGGCGATTCCGACTCGAACGACCACGCGCTCGACTACGTCCAGCTTCCGCTGCGCGTGACCGTGCAGTGGCGGGGCCGGTCGGGGAACCGGATCGTGGAGCTGCAGACCGTGATGGGGGCACGTTGACCGTGCCCACGACCACGGGCAAGACGGGCTTCTCCGTGATCGAGATGGTGATCTCGGTGTCGATCGTCGGCATCCTGCTCTCGAGCATCTTCTTCGCGGGTCAAAGGGGCATCGCGCTCTTCGAGACCGGCTCGGTGAACAACGACGTCAACTCGCGCGCGGGGCGCACGATGGCGCGCATCGTGCGCGAGATGATCGGCGCCGACGTCCCGGTCGCCGACCCGGCGCTCGAGCCGCCCTTCGGGACCTCCGAGATCGACTACCGCTACCCGCTGGGAGTCGCCGGGGGCGCCCCCGTGTGGAGCACGCCGACGCGTTTGACGCTGGAGCTCGCCGAAGGCGAGCTGGACAACGGCGTCGACGACAACGGGAACGACCTGGTCGACGAGCGCTCGATCGTGATGATCCGCGAGCTGGGCAGCGCGGACGAGCAGCGCGTCGTGCTGGCCAACGGGATCTCCGAGCTGCTCGAGGGAGAGATCGCGAACATGGCGGACGACAACGGGAACGGGCTGATCGACGAGGAGGGCTTGAACTTCGTCCTCGTCGCCGACGTCCTGTTCATCCGCCTCAGCGTCGAGCGCATCAACGCCGACGGACGCCGCGTCGTTCGTACTCTCGAAGACGCGATTGCACTCAGAAACTAGGACCTACGCACCATGAATTCGCACCAATCCGAGACGTCGCGCCGCGGGGGAACGCTCGTGGCATCGCTGATCGTGGTGGTCGCCCTCACGGGCGTCGCCTCGGCGATCTTCTCCGTGAGCTTCGCACACAAGAAGGAGTCAGGGGAGATCTCGAACGAGCTGCGCGCCTTCTACAACGCCGAGGCCGGCATCACCGAGAGCGTCGCGCAGATCGCCGCCGCCAAGCGCAAGGTGACTGCTGCGCCGACGTCGCTCGGCAGCAGGTACAGCCCGCGCAAGATGCGCCGCGGCAGCTTCTTCTGCGACATCACCGACAACGGCGACACCACTTTCACGGTCCTCTCGAACGGCATGCTGGAGGACGCCGAGCGCCGGCTGCAGGTCGTCGTCGAGCCGGTCGACGGCAGCATCTACGAGCACGCGATCTACGCCGGCAACTCGTCGGGCGACCCGTCGTACGAGATGTCGCTGGGCGGGACGGACGCGTCGGCCGACCTGGTCACCGGCGACATCTACTCGGGCGGGAGCATCGCCGTGTCCGGCGACGCCGAGCTCCAGGGCGACGCCTTCGCGGCGGGGACGATCACGGGCACCTCCGGCGTCGAGGGCGCCTCGCGCCCGGCGCCGGACCTCGTGCAGATGGACTACGCGACGACGGCCGATTTCAACGTCGCCTCGCTCTTCGCGACGGCGACCTGGAGGTCGGACTCGCTCGGCGGATCGGCCTGGGAGATGCCGGAGAGCAGCCCGGTGCACATCTTCCGCAAGAACCCGTCCGACCGCGCGACGGAGATCGGGGGCACGGCTAAGAACGACTACTTCCTCGAGGACCCCTTCGAGCCGGCCCAGGACGCGACGGGCACGCACCACCTGACGCTGTCTGGCGTCAACGGCGAGCCCGGCTCGAGCGGCAACGAGAAGGTCTACTACATCGACGGCAACCTGTGGGTCCACAACAATCCCTACGGCAAGCTGCGCATCTCCAACCCCGACTACCCCGGGGTGCGGGTCGTCTTCGTCGTGAAGGGCAACGTCTACTTCTCGGACGACGTCCTCGTCGGTGACCGCACCCGCGACGCGATCGCTTTCATCGCCATGAAGGACCCGGCCCATGCGGACAGCGGCAACGTCTACATGGGCGACCCGGCCTACGGCACGCTCGACACGATGGAGGCCTTCCTCTACGCCGAGAACAACTTCTACGACAACAACCTCGATCCCTCCGGATCGAGCACCGTCACGGTGTACGGCAACATGACCGCCGGCAACCAGGTCGCGATCAACCGCGACTGGGACAACGGCGACGGCACGTTCACGCACTCCAAGCTGACCGTCCAGTTCGACGACCGGCTGCTCACCGGCGCCGTCACCCTGCCCGGCCTGCCGGACGAGATCGACGAGTCGGGTTCCGGCTTCCGCATCACGTTCTGGCGCGAGGCGCCCGTGGGCGGCGCCGGCGCCGCACTGGACGTCGACGTCGACGTCGACGTCGGCTACTAGACGAAAGGCGCGATGGCTG
>Ga0299906_10000356_pt1 | contig 44554 bp, 33 predicted proteins | sample RVTome_14_FD_200259 | JGI IMG/M metagenome (GOLD analysis project Ga0299906, IMG submission 200259) | Soil microbial communities from uranium-contaminated site in the Upper Colorado River Basin, Wyoming, United States - RVT145D125 (version 2) ... | reverse complement strand
TGATTTTCGACGAGGCCACCAGCCAGATCGACCCCGAGTCGGCCCGCAAGATTCACGACGCCATCGGTGAAGCCCGCCGCAACCGTACCGCCTTCGTCATCGCCCACCACGACCGCGAGATCCTCCCCGAGGCCGATCGCATCGTCGTCATGGACAAGGGCAAGATCGCCGCGACCGGCACCCACGACGAACTGCTCGAGACCTCCGCGCTCTACCGGAATATCTACGAAACGCAGTTTCAGCCGCCGGAAACCTAACGTCCGACCGTCTCGCCGCACCCCGCCGGTTCTCAAACGCCGCACGGTCCGTTACGCTACGCGCGATCACGACCTCGATAGGTACGACGTTACACATTCAAGCAGCAAGGAAAGACGATGGCGAAGATGCACGTAGGATTTGTCGGAACGGGGATCATGGGCGCGCCGATGGCGCGGAACCTGCTGAAGGCGGGCTTCACCGTGACGGCGCAAAACCGCACGCGAGCCAAGGCCGAAGCGCTCGAGGCGGACGGCGCGACGGTGGTCGACACGCCGGCGGCGGCGGCCGAGGGCGCCGACGCGGTGATCACCATCGTCTCGGACTCGCCCGATGTCGAGGCGGTTTACCTCGGTGACGACGGCATCTGTTCGACGATCGGCCGGGGTAAGCTGACCATCGACATGTCGACGATCTCGCCGATGGTGGCGCGCGAGGTGGCCAAGGCGGTCGAGGCGAAGGGGGCGTCGTTTCTCGATGCGCCCGTCTCCGGCGGTGAGGGCGGCGCGATCGGGGGAACGCTGTCGATCATGATCGGCGGACCGACCGAAGCGGTCGAGCGGGCCCGTCCGTTGTTCGAGGCCATGGGCAAGAACATCGTGCACATCGGCGAGAACGGTGCCGGGCAGCTCACCAAGCTGTGCAACCAGACCGCGGCCGTGCTCACCATCCTGGGGGCGGCCGAGGCGGTCGCGCTGGCCGAAAAAAGCGGTCTGGACGTCGGCAAGATGCTCGAAGCGATCGGGGCCGGTGCCGCCGGCTCGTGGATGATCAGCAACCTCGCTCCGCTGATGGCCAAAAAGGACTACCGCCCGGGATTCATGATCGACCTGCAGCAAAAGGACCTTCGCCTAGTGATGGAGACCGCCCGGGCGTTCAAGCTCTCGATGCCGGGGGCGAGTCTGGTGCACCAGCTCTACGCGTCGAACCAGGCCGCCGGCGAAGGGGCCGAGGGCACGCAGTCCATGATCAAAACGCTGCGCCGTTTGGGGGCGATTTGATTCCGCTCACCGATTCAACCGCAGCAGACGGTCGAGGTCCTTGGGCTTGTCGGTGGCGGTGATGGCGCAGCGGTATTCCTTGATCTGTCCGGGTTCGAGCATGGCGAGCCAGCCGCGCTCGCGGTCGACATCGCGTCCGTCCACGCCGTTGTTCATGGGTTCGAGGGCGCCAACGAACGAGCCGCCCGGGCCCCAATGTTGCCAATTGCCCAAGCGCGGATAGTCCTGGTTGTTGTAGGTGATCCGCACGCCGAGGCCGCGTTTCTCGTTGACCACCCCGCAGGTGACCTCGCCGACGGCGTCGGCCTTGGGCGCGACGTAGGTGAAGACCTCACCTCCCCCGCGATGGTTCTCGAGTGGCTTGTTCGGCGCCTTGCGGTAATTTTTTCGGCCGGCGAAATACGCTTCGTCACCCGCCCGCGGCGTGATCTTGCCCTTGTAACAATACGTGCTCGCTCCCGGTTCCAGCAGCGGATAGCCGAAGTTGATGTGCAGCAGCCAGGCGTGCTCGACCGACTGGTTGCCGCGGTTGCAGAACTGATCGTAAATACGGATGGTCGGGTCGCCGAGCGTCGACGAGATGGTGCGGCGAAGCTCGACGTTGGGCCCGAAGACCCGCGCGGTGCGTACCACGCCGGTGACGTTCATTTCGCAGCGGTCGCGGGCTGGGTCGGGCGAGGTGATGAATTCGACGGTCGCGGGCGTGTTCGAGTGCGTGCCGTGGAGGCTGAGGTCCTGTCCCGCATCGTGGCAGGGCGCACCGGCCGAGAGCGGGCCGCAACTGACGACGAGGCCGCCGAAGAAGCTGCGAAGCCAGTCGAGGCCGGTTTCGTAAGCGTGATTCGGGGCCGTGACGCCGGTGAGCGAGTGCCAGGTCAGCGATTGCCCCTTGAACTCGGCGTCGGCGATGTCGAGGCCACGATCGATCACGACCTTGTAGCGCAATCCGCCGCCGGTGTTGACCCAGGCGATGCGCACACCGCGGCCCGGGCCGTTGTCCAGCACGGACGTTTCAATGCCGCCGAGCTGCGACGGATTGATCACGGGGAAGGGATGGTCGCCGAAGCGGGGACGTTTGCCGAGCGTAAGGGTCTTGGCTTGCATGCTCACGACGCACGTTCTCCTAACCAATTGGGTGACGATGGTATTCAGGGTTTAGATGCGCGGTCATTCTAGGGAGCGGTCAAGGAGATGCAACCGTCCCGATCATGAATAAAGCGTCACATCACAGCGGAATCGATTTGAGCCAAGTGAAGAACCGCTTGCCCCAAGACGACACCATATGATATCATGATATCAGGAGGTGTGCCATGGCCCAACTGATCGTCCGCAACCTGGAAGATGACGTGAAAGAGAAGCTACGCGCCCGAGCGGAAAAGCACGGCCGGAGCATGGAAGAGGAAGTGCGCGACATCCTCCGCAATACTGTCGTGGCAGAGAGCACGGCCCCCTCGAAGCTTGGGTCGTGGTGTGTCGAGCAGTTCTCGGGGTTGGATTTCGACGAAGAATTTCACGAGTGGCGAGGCTTCCCGGCCAAACCCGTGACGTTCGATTAAATGATCGTGCTCGACACCAACGTCGTCTCTGTCATGATGCAGCCTCACACCGGGCCGCAGGTGACGACATGGCTCGATACGCAACCAACTGAATCCATCTGGACTACCTCGGTCACCATTTTCGAAATTCGGTACGGGTTAAACGTGATGCCCGCAGGCAGGAAACGCCGCACCTTGGAGAACCATTTCGATCGGGTCTTGCGAGGAGGCATCGGCGATCGCGTCCTGGTCTTTGATTCCGACGCCGCATTGGAGGCCGCGGAGATCGCCGCCAAGCTCAGGAAGACCGGTATCGCTTTTGAAATTCGTGACCTTCAGATCGCCGGGATCGTGGCTGGGCGACGCGGCACGCTGGCCACACGCAACACGCGACATTTTGCCGAGACTGGGATTACACTGATCAACCCGTGGGAGGACCAAGCATCCTGAGCCGCTGGATTCATCCAGCGCACTATGCTGGTAACACACGGTAAGCTGCCGCGCGGCATGAATGCCGCGGCTCGGAGGGGGTTTGCTCACACGGGATCTGTGTTGCACACAGCGGTCTCATTGCTCAGGAAACAGGAGAACAGTTCATGGATATCGAACCTGTCCCGGTACTCGCCCGTTGGCTGCACGTGGGGGCCGCCATTGTGGCGGTCGGCGGGGTGTTCTTTCTCCGCATGGTGCTCATGCCGTCGGCCCAGGCGTCGCTCAGCGACGAGGCGCACCAGGCGTTGCAGACCAAGGTCATCGGACGGTGGAAAATGGTGGTGCACACCTGCGTCGCCCTGCTGCTGGTGACGGGCATCTACAACTACGTCCGCTCGGCGATCGTACTGCACAAAGGCCAGGCACTCTATCACGGGCTGGCGGGCGTGAAGATGATGCTCGCCTTGCTGGTGTTCACGCTGGCGATCGGGCTGACCGGACGTAGCGCGGCGTTTGCGAAGTTTCGCGAGAAACGTTCGACGTGGTTGGCGATCACGCTCGCGCTGGCGACGGTGATCGTGCTGATCTCGGGCGTGCTGCGGAACATTCCGACCGTTCGCGAGACCGATCAAGGCCCGAAAACCGCTGCGAGTACGGCCTCGACCTTCGGCACGAGCTCGTCCCAGTCGGCCGACGCGTCCTTGTTGACGCTGCAGAAATCGCCCAGCAGCATGACGCCGGTAACGCCGGGCAGGCCGAAGAGCTGATCGGCGACAGGATCGTCCCGAGCCGCCTCGGCGCTGGTATAGCTCCGGGCCGGGCCGGGATTGAGCGTGCGGTTGGCGCAGAACTTGATCGCGTTGGGGTTGGGGGTTCGCTCCGCCTTGACGATCAACGCGCCCATGCATCCTCGACCTGCTCGAGCCCGATAGGGAACCGTTCGCTCCATTCCGGGCCGTGATTACAACAACCCGACCCCCCGAGTGCAACCGGGGCGACGGTGATCGCCCGAGTCCGGGGACGCGACGGCAACTTTTTCTTGACGCACATCATTTGCCGTGAACCCATAACCCTACACCCGATAATCATGAAGCGAGTCGCAAATAGCAGGTTCCCAGGGCCCGATGCGGTCCGATCGCACCAATCCCGCGCATGAAACCTGACGTAAAGTCCGCTGGTTACAGGAACAAGGGATCATCGCCCCTGGAGCCCTGTCTTGACTGGTCACCTGGCGATGATCTAGAATCGTGCGTCGGAGTGGGGCGAAATGCTTACTCTACCCCCCCGCAGAGCTTCGGCGTGTACTCCAATGGGGACAAGCAGGAAACCGGTGGGGCACCCACGAGGGGCGAACTCGTGTGGGAGTTCGGCCACCTCAAGGAGATCGATCTATGCATCGGATGGGGCCATCGCGGCACATTGCGCGGATCAACGTAACGGTACTGCTGCTCACCGCTTTCACGGCGTTCATCGGTTTGGGCGGGAACTGCGGCGGGATTCCGCAAATCAATCCGGTCGACCCGAACGTGGGCGTGATCGGCAGCGACGGACGTCCGGTGCTGGGCACCCAGGACGATAACGAGGCCCCGACGCTGAGCTTCATCGAGCCGAGCCGGGATCGCGTGGTCGACCGTGGCCAGGAAGTGCTCATCCAATGGACCGACGCCGACCCCGACAACAACGCGCTGATCATCATCGAGCTCGATCGCGACTCGATCCCCGCCAGCGGGAACGAAATCCAGATCGTGGGCGATCGCTCCGAAGACCCGGATCGGTTCGACGACGACAGCGTCATCCTCGATACCAGCACCCTGGTGACCGGAACGTACATCGTCCGCGGCATCATCAACGACGGCACGAACCCGGTGGTCCTCGCCCTGGCGCCCGGCCGGATCGACGTCGTACCGCCGGGCACCGGACCCCGCAACAGCCCACCGTCCCTGCTCGTCAGTGCTCCGGCAGTCGACACCGGCATCGTGGACGGTGACCAGCTCACCATCGCCTGGACCGCAACCGATCCGGACTCGACGGACGCGGAGGTGCTGGTCGTGTTCGACAAGGACAGCAACCCCAACAACGACAACCCGCTCGATCCCGAGGACGTGGGCGTCATCGTGCTCGACAATTTGGCGGGCGACCCGAATCCCCGCGTTATCGGTCCCGCGACGGACGACGGCAATTATCTGCTCACCGTGGACGTGTCCCAGATTCCGATCCGCGAAGACGGTTCACCCTACTTCGTCCGCGTCACGGCTTCGGACGGTGTTAATCCGCCGGTACACCGCTACGCTCCGGGGGTCATTCGCGTCCTCTCCCTTACATCAGGGACGGTTGACCTCGCTCAAGTCGGCAAGACGCTCATGGGCGCGAGATGGCAGGGCTTCAGCCCGGGAGCATTCACCGGCAGCCGCGCTCGGACGGTCATGGATGCCGACGGCGACGGCATCGACGATTGTGGTCTTATCGCCCGTTTCGGCGTCCCGTTCGGCCTGGGTAACGTGGGCGAAGCCTGGCTTCTGTTCGGCCGTGACGGTGAACGTTTCGGCGGCGACATCAACGTCAACAGCATCGGCAGCGTGGTTCGGGGACACGTATTCACCGCCCCGGCCCCCAGTGCCCAGAATCCCCCCGGAGAACTGCCTCGCACCGAAGGCATCACCGACCTTGTTGCGATCTCCAACATAGATTTAAATGATGCTGCCGGTCTGCCTGAGATCGTCTTCGGTTTGCCGCATGTGGACGGGTGTCCCACAGTTCGCGATGACGACCCGGCCGACCAAGGTTGTGATCCGGACGAAAACAATCCCGGGTTACGCAGTATATATGTCGACCCGTTCGGAGCCAATCACATCAGTGATGCCGAGGACGACGATGGGAGTGATATCGTCTTTACTGATGGATACGGACCGGATGCCCCATTGGGTGGAGAAAGCCTCGGAATTGTACCGCTCGTTTCCAGTGAAGTGTGGAATAACCCAACCGTCGGCGGTGGTGGATCGGGAGCCGGAGGCGTACCCACGTCGCGTGGTAATGTGTTTTCGTTGACGTCCGCAGGCATGGGCAACCAGCGCAACGGCGCGCGGTTTCAGGTGAGCCTCTTCGATCCTTTTCATCTGTCTGCGATGACCGGTGGCATTGGTGCCGGACTCTGCACCGGCATTACAGGAAGTCCGGGTTTCCCCGCGATTGTTCAGTCGGGCTCCGCGACAATCAATGCTCACTGGGGTGAGACCGTGGACGTACTCCCGGACTTTGACGGGGACGGCGTCGACGAGTTGATCATTTCGTCCCCCAAGAACATGCTCGACATTCAGTACTGGCAGTCACAGTACCCGGCGAATTTACCCGATGTCGATGGTTTTATCCCCACCTTGCGCAGCCACCCACACCTTCCCGTGAACGGCGTGGAATCCGGTGAAACTCCCGCCCCGGCCAATGCTACAGGCGGAGCTCGCTTTTATGAGGGCAACATCATCATCTTCCCCGGCCAGGATTGGATCAATCAGCTCTCTTCGATCGTTGCCTACGGAAGTATTGTCAGCGGACCGACCGGAGATGAAAACGGGACCATGTCGTTCCCGTTCTTCGCAGGTGACCTAGGGGAACCCGCTGATCCGCTTTGCTGTTACTGCGGCAACGACGACGCGGGCGGGTGTACGGGGGATGACGAAGCGGTCCTGCGTGCGTTCACTTCGCCGAGCTTTTTCGAGATCTTCGGTGAAAAGCCCTCGGACGAGTTGGGGGGCGGTCGTTCCGCCGGCGACTTCAATCTTGACGGACCCACCGACCTGTTGATGGGCGCGCCGTTCGCCGATCACGGTGATCGGCTGGATTCCGGTGCCGGCTACATCGTGTATGCCCGATTGGCGATCGGCAATTATCGCCTGAGCGACTTGAACAACGCGGACCGCTCTCGGCCACCCACCGTCCGCATCTTCGGTGACCAGACGGAAGACCATTTCGGCTCGTGGCAGGAACCCATTCGCGACCTCAATGGCGATCGGATCGACGACGTGGTCATCGCGTCCGGGGACGCCGACGGGCCTCGCGGACGGGACAGCGGCATCGCGGCGGTGATCTTCGGCGGACAGCAGGTTACCGGGGACTTCATCGCCAGCGAGATCGCCACGCCGGAGCTGCGCGGGATTCGGTTCTACGGGAGCAATCCCGGGGACCGGGCCGGTGTGCACGCATCGTCGGCGGGTGACTTCAACGGCGACGGATTCGGCGACCTGCTCATCGTCGCTCCGGGCGAGACGCGGATCGTCAACGGCGTGACCCGGCTGGGCGTGGTCTATCTGGTCTTCGGCGGCACCCACTTGGACGCCAACCGCGTGGTCACGCTGGATGAGGTCGGCGGACCGATCGAGGATCGCAACGGCAACGGCGTGCTCGATCCGGGTGAGGACATCAACGGCAACGGCCTGCTCGACGTGCCCGTGCCGGGCATGGTGTTCGTCAGTCCGTACGCGATGGGATCGCTGGACGAGGCGGCGCCGGTGACCGCGTCCTTCGTCGGCGACCTGGACGGTGACGGATTCTCCGACATCATGATCGGCAATCCCGAGGCCGACTTCGTCGACCCCGCCGCCCCGACCCAGCGACGCCCCGATGCCGGCGAGGCTTACCTCGTCTACGGCAACAACGTCGGCAGCAACAACATCACAGCGACCGGGCCGGTCAACGGAGGTTTCTAAAGCGGCCTCCGGCCGCTATCAATGCGGAGTGCGGAGTGCGGAGTGCGGAAGTAAGCCGCGAACCCCTTTCGATTCCGCATTCCGAACTCCGAATTCCGCATTCGTAAACGGCGGCACGCATGACCAAACCACAATCTCATGGCGACGACACCGGCGTCGAGCCGTTACGACGTCTGATTCGCGACGTTCCCGATTACCCCAAGCCTGGGATCGTCTTCAAGGACATCACGCCGTTGCTGGCCGATCCGGCCGGGCTGTCGCTCGCCGTCGAACTGTTGACGCAGCCGTTTCGGTCGCAACATATCGACCTGGTCGTCGGGGCCGAGTCGCGCGGGTTCATATTCGGCACCGCCGTCGCACGCAATCTCTCGGCCGGCTTCATCCCGATTCGCAAACCGGGCAAACTGCCGTGCGAAACCTTGTCGGCCGAGTATGAGCTGGAATACGGCACGGATACGCTCGAAATGCACACCGACGCCCTCAGCGGCGCCCGGAACGTGCTCATGGTCGACGACCTCCTCGCCACCGGCGGGACCATGGCGGCTTCGTGTGATCTGGTCGAAAAACTCGGGGGGCAGATCATCGGCGTCACCGTCCTGATCGAGCTGACCTTTCTCAACGGGCGCGACAAACTTAAACGGTACCCGCTGCACTCGGTCATCCGATACGCGAACGGTTCATGACACGCGGGAATTCCCACGCCAACCAACGGCCTGCCCATGGCGTTTGACACGCCGCGGGCGGTGTCTCTAGGATGAATTCGGCGTAAGGAGTGAACCCGTTGGCCGTCACCGACCACGAATACCCGCGTCTGCGCAACTCGCTTGCGGCCGCACCGGTCGGGAGCGACGGCGACATGACGGTCCAATTGCACGACACGTCGGGTATCACTTCGGCGGCGCTGAATCTGTCGGTGCCGGCGTTCGAGCTGGTCCGCCACTTCGACGGCAACCATCGCCTTGTCGACATCCAGGCCGACTACGCACGGCAGTTCGGTCGACTGCTGATGACCGCCGAATTAATCGAGCTGATCGAACGGATGGATGAAGCCGGGTTTCTCGACACCCCGCGGTTCCAGGCGATGTACGCAACGTTGGTCGACGAATACCGCAACCAACCGGCGCGCCCGATGCGCGCCCTCGAGGCGACCGGGTCCGACGCGGCCGGTTTGCAAATGGAAATCGACGCCATCGTCGCGGAGGGGACCGGTGATGAACACGGCAGCGGTTCGGTGGTCGGCTTGATCGCCCCGCACCTCGACTGGCCGCGCGGTCGACCCTGTTATGCCAAGGCGTACGCCGCCCTGGCCGGAAACTGCCGGGCCAAACGGTTCGTCATTCTCGGCACGAACCACTTCGGTCAATCGGCTTCGGTCGTGGCGACTGCCAAGGATTTCGAGACCCCCTTCGGCCGGCTCGGCTGCGACCGCGACTTTCTCGGCGCGATCGAGCGGCGACTCGGCGCGAGCCTGCTCGAACACGAGCTCGACCATGCCAACGAGCACTCGATCGAACTCCAGATCCCGTTCGTCCACCACCTGTTCAACGACGACGCGATCACGCTCGTGCCGGTGTTGTGTCCCGATCCCTGCGGGCCCACCGGCACGGAACCCTATGACGGCCGGGGCATCGACCTCAGGCGATTCGCCGAGGCGTTGGGCGAGGCGATCGCCGACGACCCGGTCGACACCTGTGTGATCGTCGGCGCCGACCTGAGCCACGTCGGCATGCAATTCGGCGACGAGCGACGACTGGACCCCGAGTTTCTCGACGAAGTGGCCCGACAGGACGCCGACGCGCTCGATCGCCTCGACGCCGACGGCGCCGAGCCGTTCCGACGCCACCTCGCCGCCACCGGCAACCCGACCCGGATCTGTAGTGCCGGCGCGATCTTCACCCTGGCGACGGCCTTGCCCGACGCCCGACCCGAGCGACTCGGTTATCATCAGGCCGCGGACGAACCCACACAGTGCTGCGTAACCTGCACCGCCTATGCCTTCCGAAAACCATCACCGGTTTAACGACGATCCGAAGGACGGCGCGTTCCATCGGATCATCGGGACGGAGCATCCGAGTCTTCCCGTTCGCGGGGCGCGGGGGATGTTGCGCGCGCTGTCCGGTTGCTACGGGCTCGGCGTCGACGCCCGAAACCGACTCTACGATCTGGGTTTGCGACGGGTCTACACCGTCGACCGTCCGGTCATCAGCGTGGGCAACCTCACCGTCGGCGGCAGCGGCAAGACCCCGTTGGTCCTTCATTTGTGCGAACAACTTCGTCGCGCGGGTCGGCGCGTCGCCGTACTCGCTCGCGGCTACGGCGCCCGACCGGGCGAGGTGAACGACGAGATGCTGCTGATCTCGCGCCGCGACAAGGACGTGATCTGCATTGCTCATCCCGATCGCGTCGCCGCCGCGCGTATGGCACTCGAGCAATACGAGCCGGACGTGCTCCTGCTCGACGACGGGTTTCAGCATCGTCGCATCGCCCGGGACCTCGACATCGTTTTGCTCGATGCCCAAAACCCGTTCGGTCACGGCTTCGTGTTGCCGCGCGGCTTGCTGCGCGAATCGCCCGCGTCGTTGCGCCGCGCGAACCTCATCGTGCTGACGCATGCCGATCGGCTGGACGCGCCCGAACGCTCGGCACTCGTCGAACGTATCAACAAGCAGGTCGGCGACGTGGACATCGTGACCTGCCGTCACGCGCCCACCGGCCTGGTTACGCTCGACGGGAAATCCGCGCCGGACGCGCCGCCGACCAGCGCGAAAGTGGTGTGCCTTTCGTCTATCGCACGACCGATCAGTTTCGAGCGCACGGTGCGTGATATGGGCTACGCGCCGGTCGCACAATGCGCCTGGCCCGACCATCACCCCTATACGTCCGAAAATATCGCCGAGATCACCGCCTGGGCTCGAAGCTGCGGTGCCGAGGCGATCCTCACCACCGAAAAGGACGCGGTCAAACTCGACGCGCTCGACGCGCCGAGCGATGCGTGTCCCATCTTCGCGGTCCGGATTGCCATCGACTTTCTTGCGAACGACGGTACAATCCTCGACGCGCACGTGGATGCGTGTCTGGAACGGGCGTCGGCCGAAGGGTCGAGTGACGAGCCATGACACACAAGGCGGTCTTTGTCAGTCGTGACCATGCCCTCATGGTCGGCAACGGGCATCGGGGTTCACCGGGTGCGGTGCAACTAGCTCCCGGCGCTCCCGAGGCGGTACGCCGTCTCACCGACGACGGCTACCGGGTGGTGGCATTGACCAACGAGAGCGGTGTGGCTCGTGGGCAGTTCGACGAGGAAGCGTTGGACCTGGTGCACGGCCGGCTGAAGCAACTGCTGGCCGAGCGACAGGCGAAACTCGACGGGATTTACTACTGCCCGTATCTCGACAGCGCCGAGGCGGTGGTGTCGCAGTATCACCGGGCGAGCGACCTGCGGATGCCGCGCCCGGGCATGCTGCTCCAGGCCGCCGACGATCACGCGATCGACCTGTCGGCCTCCTGGCTTGTCGGCCGGAACGCCGACGCCGTCGCCGCCGGTCGTGCCGCCGGGTGCAGGACCATCCTGCTGAACGAAACCAACGGCGCGACGGATGTCGTCCATCCCGATGCCGAGTATGTCGCCGAAACATTCAACGAGGCTGTCGAGTTGATTCTGTCCAGTCCCCCTGATGATCGCGTCGCCCCCCCGACCGAGCGTACCTACCCCGCCGCAACGCCGACGGCACCCCAACCGCAAGACGCCGACACCACCGGCGACAAAGAAGCCCTTGCGTCGATCGCATCGCGCCTCGACGCCCTACTCGATCTTCAGCGACAGGAGCAGCGCGTCCGATTGCGACGCGACTTCTCGACCGCCAAACTGCTCGGCGCGGTATGCCAGATGATCGCGCTCGGCCTGTTACTCTGGTCCTGGATCGCCATGACCGAGGGCCGGATCGACCACGCCATCTCCCGCGGGCTGACCACCATCGCGGTGCAACTCATTGCCCTGACCCTGTTCGTCCTGCATCAGCGGGACTGATCGCCGCGCATTGTTGGTCCGTGGGCGAACCCTTAGAATATCCCCGATGTTGAACGATCCCGGGGGTAACGGCTCGCCGCGGCACGACCGGATACTGGTCGTCCTGCCGAACTGGGTCGGGGACGTCGTCCTCGCCACCGCCGCCCTGCGCGCTCTCCGCGAGCATCATCCCGACGCCCACATCACCTACCTGCTCAAGCCCTACGTCCAGGAACTGATCGGCGGCTGTGGATGGGTTGACGATGTGCTGTGCTGGCCTCGGGGCGGTCGTTTGTCGGCGATGCTGCGGCTGGTCGCCGCGCTACGTCGCGGGCGATTCACCCACGCGGTGCTCATGACCAATTCCTTTCGGTCCGCGCTGGTCACTGCGACCGCGCGGATCCCGCACCGACTGGGGTACGATCGTGACGGCCGCGGGTTCCTGCTGACCGATCGGCTCGTCGCCCCCCGGCGCGAGGGCAAGTTTCTGCCCGTCTCCATGACGTCCTACTACAACGCCCTTGTCTCTTATCTCGGCTGTCCCGTCTCGTCACGACTCGAACTGGCCACCGACCCGGTCGACGACGACGAGCTGAACACCCGCCTGGCCGCTCGAGCGCGGGTCGGCGGCGGACCGCGGGTGGTGCTCAATCCCGGCGCGGCGTTCGGGTCGGCCAAGTGCTGGCTGCCCGAACGATTCGCCGAGGTGGGTCAACGCCTGATCGACACGCAAGACGCCGACGTCGTCATCTGCTGCGGCCCGAGCGAAGCCGACGTGGCCGGCGCGATCTCCCGCCGCATTGAAGGTCCTCACACGCTCCTCGATGACCCGGTCGTTTCGCTGCGGTTGCTCAAATCGCTGATTCGCGGTAGTGATCTGCTCGTGACCAACGACAGTGGACCGCGACACATTGCCGTCGCTTTTGACGTGCCGGTGGTCACGATTTTCGGTCCGACCGCGCCGGGATGGACCGAAACCGGGTACACCCGGGAGCGCAAAGTGCTGGTCCCGGTCGAGTGTGGGCCCTGCATGCTGCGGACCTGCCCGCTCGATCACCGCTGCATGAAGCTGGTTACGGCCGACATGGTGGTCGAGGCGTCGGCGGCGTTGCTGCCGGCCGGGTCCCAGGAGCGCGTACGATCATGAGCAGGAACCAGACCTCGTCGGCCTTTGACGAACGCATTGCCGCATTCTCCGGTGCGCGGATCGGCGTGCTCGGCGATCTCGCCGCCGACATCTACGTGTCCGGCGGCACCGACCGCGTCTCCCGTGAGGCCCCGGTGCTGATCCTTCGCTACGAACGCAAGTGGACGGTGGCCGGCTGTGCCGCGAACACCGCCGCGAACGTGCGCGCCCTCGGGGCATCGGTCCAACTCGTCGGCCTGGTCGGCGAGGACGAACCGGGACGCGCCCTGCGCCGCGAGATGGCGGACAGCGGGATCGGACTCGAAGGCCTGGTCGCCAGTTCGCAGATCGAGACCGTAGCCAAGACGCGTTTCCTGGCCGGCGGACGCAACACCGCCCGACAGCAGGTGTTGCGGATCGACCACGAACCCTCCGAGGCGCCGCCCGAGCCGCTGCGCATCGTCTTGCGCAAACGGCTCGAGCAACTGGATGACCGCGTCGACGCCTGGGTGGTCAACGATTACGGGTATCGTTCGATTGACGAGGCCATGCGCGATCGGCTGCGCGAGATCGCGACCCGCAAGCCTGTGGTGGTCGACTCGCGTTACGACGTGCTCGCGTTCGGCGGCGTCACCGTGGTCAAGCCCAACGAGGACGAGGCGATTGCCGCCACCGCGGCGACGGACGGTTCGATGCCGCACATGCAACAAGCCGCGGGCGAACTGATCGAGCGACTCGGGGTCGAGGCGGTGCTGCTGACGCTGGGGAATCAGGGCATGCTGTTGCGACAACGCGAGTCTGATCCGGTCCTGCTGCCGGTCGAGGGTACCGACGAGATCGTCGACCTGACGGGAGCGGGTGACACCGTCGCCGCCACGTTCACGGTCGCGGTTACCTCCGGCGCGAGTTATCGCGACGCCGCGTACCTCGCGAATTGCGCCGCCGGGATCGCGGTCATGAAGGAAGGGGCGGCCATCGTCCGTCCCGGCGAGCTCCGGGCCGCGCTCGCCGCCAGGAGCAATGAGGGGACGTAACCGCATGGCACGCGTGATCGAGAACCTTGACGAAGTCGCCGCCGCCGTCGATGAAGAACGCCGCGCCGGGCGCACCATCGCCCTGACCAACGGCGCGTTCGACCTGCTGCACGTCGGACACACCCGCTCGCTCATTGATGCCGCAACCCGCGCCGACGTGCTCGTCGTGGCATTGAATTCCGATGCCGCGATTCGCGCGACCAAGGGACCCGACCGGCCCGTCCACCCGTTGGCCGAACGTATGGAGGTCATTGCCGCGCTCGGCGCCGTCGACTACGTCACCTGGTTCGACGGCCCCACCTGCGACCACGTGCTGGACGCGATTCGGCCGGACCTGCACGCCAAGGGACCCGACTATACTCCCGAAAACATCCCCGAACGCCGGACACTCGAGCGATTGAAAATTCCGCTCGTGACCGTCGGCGATCCCAAGGACCACTCGACCACGGCCATCGCCACCCGGCAACGCGACGACACGGTCGAGGCATGACCGATGGCGACGGATCAGATCCATATCGACCCCGCCTTCGAACCGCTGCTGGCCCGGTACGGTCTGACGGATGTTGCGTCGATCATGGGCTGCGACACCCTACGACCAACCCGCCGCCACAAGACGCGCAGCACCGCGCCGATCGTCCTCGAGAACGGCGGGCAGACGCACGAATTGCATCTCAAGCGCGTGTTTCGCGTTCCGTGGAAGCATATCGTCGCGGACCTGCTCCGCGGTCGCGTTCCCCAAGCGCAGCCGATCCGCGAATGGCGAGCCATCGAGCGTCTCACCGACCACCGGATCGGTGTGACCAGGCCGGTGGCATGCGGTCAGCGCCGTTGGTTCGGGCTGCCGCGCCAGGCGTTTCTGCTCGTCGAGGCGGTCCCGGTCAACGGATCGATCGCCTTGATGTTGGCACGATGGATTGCCACCGCCGACACCGACCGGGCCGCGACAGCCTGCCGGCACACCATGCTCGTCGAGTTGGGTGCGTTTATCCGTCGACTTCACGACACCCAGCTCACCTACCCTGACCTGACCGGCGAACACGTGTTCATCAAACCCGCCGAAGGACACACCGATGCACGACGATGGGATTTTAGTCTGATCGACGTCGAACGGCTCTCGTCGACGTCGAACGTGCAGGTCCATCGGCGCGAGTTGCGTCACCTGCTTACGAGCCTGGATGCGCTCGGGCTCAGCACGACCGATCTCCTCCGATTCGCGGTCGGATACGTCGGGGGCACGAACGACCCTTGGCCCCGACGCAAGGACGCGGTGTGCCGCGCGTTCGACTGGACCCGGAACCTGCTGAACCAAGTACGTACTGCCGCGACCCGGCGTCCGCGTCGATCCACCACCGCCTTGCATCCGTTGGAAGGTCAATATGTCTCCACCGGCCGGGTGGTGGTCAGCGAGCGCTTCGCTTCGGCGCTCCAGCAGCACGGCTTGGGCGGCTTCCGGTCCGTATTCAAATATGACGGCGGACGCCGGCTTGAAAAGGCCCGGCTCGCATCGTGGCGCGACCGGATCGAAGTGACACTGCCCGCCGGGGACGGCCGAACGCAAACGCTCTATCTCAAACGCTTCATCCGCCCCCCCTACGCACAGCAATGCATCCGTATGCTGACGCTCGGCCTGTGGCACAGCACGGCATGGTGGGAATGGCGGCAGATCCAAAGATTGCGCCGCGCGGGCATCCCGACCATGGTGCCGGTCGCCTTCGGCGAGAAACTGCGCGGCTGCTTCGAGCGCCGCAGCTTCCTGGTGACCGAAGCAGTCCCCGGTCAATCGCTCGAGCGCTGGGTGCCGGCCCGGTTGGAAGTCGTCGGCACGCCCGGGGCCCACGCGACGGCGGCCGCGGCGCGACGGCGCGATTTGATATCCCAACTGGCACGACTGGTCGCCGCCCTGCACGGAGCCGGGTTGGTCCATCGCGACCTCTATCTGTCGCACATCTTCGTTTCCTTCGACGACGCCGGCCGGTCGCTGTTGCACTTGATCGACCTGACCCGCGTGTTTCGTCCGCGATGGCGCCGCTCCCGCTGGATCGTCAAGGACCTGGCCGCGCTGAACTTCTCCTCGCCGGCGCAACACGTTTCGCAAACCGATCGCGTGCGGTTTCTCCGCGCGTACCTGCGATGCGACAAACTCGATACCCACGCCAAGACGCTCGCACGACGCATCGCCGCCAAGACGCGGCGCATGGCCCGCCACAATCGAGACACCGTCAACGTCGCGTCGGACGAACGACGGAACGATGCGGCCCCGGTCGCGGGAGCAACCCGACCGTCATGAGAATCGCCGTCGTCATTGAACGCATCGAAGCCTGGCGGGGCGGGTCCGAGATCTCGACCATGCAGTTCGTTCGGCACCTGGCCGCGCGGGGTTGCGAGGTCACGGTGATCACCGCCAGCCGCGGCTCGCCGGCGCCCGGGATGCGTATTCATCATGTCGCGGTGCGATCACCACTCCGCGCCCGGCGAACGGCCGTCTTCGCCCGCAAAGTCGCAGCCCATCTTCGCCGCGAGTCGTTCGACGTCGTCCACGCGGTTACCCCGATCGCCGGCGCCGACGTCTATCAGCCCCGGGGCGGACTGCTGGCTGAAACCGAACGGCAGAACCTCGCCATGCGCACCACGACCGCCACCCGCGGTCTCAAGCGGCTGTCCAACACGCTGAACGGCAAACAACGGATCATGTCCCGGCTCGAACGCACGCTGCTGACCCGTCAGCCGCCGCCGATGGTGGTCGCCGTCTCGCAGTACGTCGGGAGACAATTGACCGAGCACTACGGATTGAGCGCGCCGCACGTGCGCGTGATCTTTAACGCGGTCGAGTTCGAGCCCGCACCGGAGGACCAACGACAAGAGGACGCCCAACGGATTCGCGACCAGTTCCGCGTGGGTCCCGACGAGCTGCTACTCCTGCTCGTCGGCCATAACTTCAGGCTCAAAGGCGTCGGCGCGCTGATCGCGGCGATGGCAACCCTGCAAGCGCGCGACGTCCCCGTCACCGTGTTGATCGTCGGCCGGGACAACCCGATCCGGTTCCGACGCCAAGCGGTCGCCGCCGGCCTCGGCAACCGGGTGATCTTCACCGGACCGACGCAACGCATCCGAGCGTTCTACCACGCCGCCGACGCGCTCGTGCACCCGACCTACTACGACCCGTGCAGCCGGGTCGTGCTCGAAGCGTTGTGTGCCGGTCTTCCTTGTATCACCACCGCGTTCAACGGCGCGGCCGAGGTCATGACCGAGGGGCATCAGGGCTACGTCATCGACTCGCCCGACAACACCGCCGCCCTGGCCGATCGCATCGCGCGCCTCGCCGACCCCGTCCATCGCGCCGCCTGTGCTACGGCCGCCGAGCAGCTTCGCGAACAACTCTCCATGAAACGGCAGGTGGATGAATGGCTCACTCTGTATCGTGACATGATCGATGGGAACCACCGTCCGTGAATCCGACCGCAACGTGCCTGTTGATGGTGATCGCCGGGTACCTGATCGGAGCCGTACCCTTCGGACTTCTCGTCGGAAGGTGGCGTGGCATCGACGTGCGCAAAGACGGCAGCGGCAACATCGGCGCCACCAACGTCGGGCGACTGCTCGGCGTGCGGTGGGGCTTGCTGGTCTTCGCGCTCGACGTGAGCAAGGGACTTATCCCGGTCCTGGTCGCCGGTCGCGTTCTCTTTGCCATGCCCGCCGCATCGGCCGACCCGGCTCCATGGTGGCTCTATCCGACGTGGCTGATGACCGGCCTGGCCTGCGTGCTCGGCCACGTGTTTCCGATCCACCTGCGCCTGCGCGGCGGCAAGGGTGTCGCCACCTGCCTCGGCGTGGTGTTGGGCGTCTGGCCGATGTTCACACTGCCGGGGCTGATCGCGTTCGTGGTGTTCGTGGTGACGGTGCTGATCACGCGGTATGTGGCCGTCGGGTCGATCGCCGCGGTCGCGGTTTTCCCGGTAGCCTACTTGGGCTTACGCCATCTGTCCGACTGGCCGGCGGCGTCCGACCGCTATCTGCTGCCCTTCGCGATCGTGTTGCCGGTCCTGGTCATCTGGCGACACCGCGCGAACCTGCAACGGTTGTGGGCGGGTACGGAAAACCGCATCGGTCGTAAATAATCAGGTCAATGGGCGCCTTATTTTCGCGCTACTCGTCGGAAAACAGGGCGGTTTCGCGGGTTTCGTCGGCCCGTTGGATCAGTTCGTCGCGGGTGGGCAGGGTACGTTCGTTCAGCGTGAACGTCTGTTCGTGCCGATCGTGCAGCGTGACCGGCAACATCACTTCGCTGACGATGTCGATGGGGGGCAGTTGATACCATGGCGCGGGAATTCGCCAGTGGGTGTGCAGGGTTTCATAGTCCGGATGGCGAACGATCACGTCGTAATCGCCATACCAGAGGAAGTCGACGGCGACCGGTGAGACGCCGACATCTTCGTCGTTGACCAGCACCCGCGCGCCGCTGACCGGTGCCGTGTTGATCGTCATCGTACGCCGTACGCAACCGCCGATCGCGCCGCTCAGCAGCATCAAGATCGTCAAGCTGATTCGATTACGCATACGGACACGCCATTCCGTTCAGCAACGCCGGATCCGCAGCAAGCCCGCCAAAACTGGCTTGCCTCTTCACGTCCTACTCTCTTCACGCGCCACGCTCTCCGCCCGCAACGACGCGAGCAGCGACGTCGCCTGGTTCCGCGCCGCTTCGATCTTCGGCGAGCGGTATTCGCGATAGCCGGTCACCTGCTCGGGCAACCGCAGCACCTCGACGTAGCGTTCATACGTTACCCGATCGTCATAGGCAAATCCCTCGACGATCCGGCGGTACCAGGCCAGGAACCTGCGATCCTCCCGATGATACAACGGCAACACCCGCCGCAGACCGCGTAACGACCGTAACACATAGAGGGCCGCGTGCGGCAAACGGATCGATACCTTCCGCCCGAAGAATCGAGGATGAAACGTTCGCCGGTAGCCGAGCTTGTCCCCGTTGCCGGGATTGACGTTGAACCGCTGGCGATCGCGACGGATCTTCTCGTAGCTTGTCAACAGGTGAGCGACATAGAACTCGTCTTTGATCAACATCAGCTTCGCCAGATTCCAGATGACGGCCCGGGTGGCGGCGAATCCGTAGGCCGGGTCGTCGGCGAGGAACACGCGACGAATCTGCTGGGCGTAGGTGCGGGCGTAGCGCACGCCGCCCCACTGGACAAGATCGTAGATGCGAACGGCGATGTCGCGCATTGTTTCCCGGTCCAGCTCACGGCAAGCCCGCAGGGTGGTGAAGACCAAGTGCTTGTAGCGCCGGGCCAGGGGCGTCTCGGGCAGTCGGAGCCGGGCGTCGGGCGCGGGTCGGTTGGGTGTCAGCGCCTTGCGGACGCCGAGGCGACGCATGTTGAGGTAGGTGGCCTTTTCGCGCACGATGCGGGCGAGCGTGCGCGGGGGCTGGCGCTCGGCGAACAGTTCGGGATGCGTGGCCAGCTTGCGTCCCAGGTTGAACGCCCGCAGGTTCTTCTCGACGTCGACGCGGACGGTCGCCTCGAGCGCGTCGGTCAAGGCCCCGGGCGAAACCGGGATCAGCCCGCGTTGATAGGCCACGCCGAGCATGGTGAGGTTGGCATAGAGCTTGGTGCCGAACAACCGTTCGCACATGGTCGAGATGGGGTGGCCGTAATACTGATCCGCGCGGGTGGTCGCCTGAATCTGTCGCTCGAGATCGGCCGGCTCGAAATCTTCGCGCTGCAGAAGGGTGCCGATAGTCGGCGTCTTGTCGGTATTGATAACCGCCACCGTACGCTCGGGATGCAGCACCCGAAAGGGTAGAGCCGGATCGGCGGCGCGCAGGGCTTCGAGCGCGTCGAGCCCCAGGAGCAGGTCGGCCTGGCCGTAGGGAATGGTCTGGCTCACCGGCGCGTCACCGCGCGCGTAGATCACCTGGGAAAAGACGCCGCCGTTGCGAATGGCCAGACCCTTCTTGTCGGCGAATCGCACCTCGAACCCGGCATTGCGGCCGGCTCGGACGAGAATCTCCGACGCCGTGCCGATGCCCATGCCCCCGACGCCGGCCAGCCACGCACGCCACACGTCACCCGTCGGCGCGAGCACGGGCTCGGGCAGGTCGTCGAGCTGGATATCACTCCCGCGCTGACGCGCCGGCCGGCGGCGCGTGATCACGACCTCCTCGAACGACGGGCACGCGTCCAGTCGTGCACAGGCGCCGTCGTTGACGCACCAGGACAGATCGGTGCCGATCTTCAGCCCGTAATCGGTCTGCACCGTGGTCAGGCCCGGACAGCCGGTGCGCGACGTGCAGACCAGGCACAACTCGCACACCTCCTCCGTGACGTTCATGTGACGCTGGCGGCGGACGAACCCTTGCCGATCGTACTCCGCGCGTTCGGCCCGGCGACGACGACGATGAAACGTGATCCCGCATTCCTTGTCCGCGATGATCACCTTGACGCCGTCGGCGAGAATCGTGCGTTCGAGGACGTGACGATACGCGTCGCGTCGCGCGGGATCGACCCGCACCACGCTACAGCCGGCCACGCCGCCCAGGGCGGTCACGATGGCTTCGATGTTCTGACCCGGGGTTTCCCGCCCGAGCAGATCGATCTCCAACCCCGCGTGCGGTTGATGGCCGGTCATGGCCGTGGTCTTGTTCTCCAGGATGATGTAGGTGATGTCCTGGCGGGTCTGGATCGAGTTGCTGATGGCGGACATCCCGGAATGGAAGAACGTGCCGTCGCCGAGAAAGACCACCTGCTTGTTGGTGATGAACGGATCGATGCCGGCCCCGGTCGCCCCGCCGAGACCCATGCCGGAGTAATTGTGCATCAGCCGCCCGTTGGGCGGGAACATCAGCATGGTGTAGCAGCCGGTGTCGCCGTGGAACACCAAGTCGACCGCCGCACGGGCGTGCTGCTGCTTCATGTAGCGATCGTCCCGGAAGCGCTCCTGGATCTCGAGCAGCACACTGGACGAGTCGCGATGCGGACACCCCGGACAGAAGGTGGGGGTTCGGCCGGGCAGGTCGACCTCGGTCTTCGCGGTGTCGCCGATGACATCCAACGTCACCTGAACCCGGCCGGTTCGCTTCGGAGCGCTCGCAGGGTCGGCGGTCTCCAGGAACCGCACCAGCGCATCGGCGACAATCGACACGTTGAGCCCGCGCGTCTCGGGCAACCCGACCTCGCCGTCGGGGAAGCGCTTGCCCCAAACCGTCGGCACCGTTGCGCCTGCAACCTTTGCCGCATGGCGCAGCGCGGTGACCAGTTGCTCTTCAATAAAGCTGCGCCGCTCCTCGACCACCAGCACATGCTCGCAGGTGCGTGCGAAGTCGACGGCGACCTGCTCGTCGAGCGGATAGGTGACGGCCAGCTTGAGCAGCGGCACCTCACCCCACAACCCGAGATCGACCAACGCCTGCCCCACGTACTGATAGGCCATGCCGGCGGTAACGATGCCCACCGATCGTGCGGACGCACCCGTAATCATGTGCGACCCGAGACGCCGCGACGCCGCATGCAACTGCGCGACCCGTTCATCCAGTTGCTCTTCGCGCCGACCCGTACGCGGCGGAAGCAGCACCGTCGCTTCGGTATTCAAACCATAAGTCGCCAACTCGAACGGATGATGCATGTTGGTCAACGGATAGTGGTTCGGCCGGCAGGTGACATTCCCGCCGCCGTCGGCCAGCGTGGTGGTCACCAGATTGCACAGGTAGAAGCCCGAGGCCCGCGAGAGCTTGAACGCCAGGTCGATGTAATCCTTGACCTCCTGCGGTGTGGCCGGCTCGATCACCGGCATCCTGAGGTGTCGAGCGAGGAAGCGCGAGTCGGACGGCACCTGGGTCGACTCGCTCCACGGGTCGTCGCCGACCACCACCACCGCCCCGCCGTCGGCGTGCGCGCCGGCCAGGTTGGCCAGCGCAAGCCCGTCACTGGCCACGTGCAGGCCGACCGATTTCATCACCGCCATCGCCCGCACCGGCGCCATTTGCGACCCGTTGAGCATCGCCACCGACAGCGCTTCGTTGTTGGCGATCGTCGCGCAGATGCCCTTCTCGCGCAGCATCGAGCGCAACGCGCCGAGCACGTCGAAGAACGTCGCTACCGGTGACCCCGGGTAGCCGGTCAGCAGATGCACGCCGCCCTCGGTCTCGAGAGCGCCTTTGACCAGCAGCTCGTTGCCGTTGAAGAGTTCGTCGCCGCGATCGCGGACGAACCGTGGATCGATGCTCATGACCGCGCCTTCTTCGAGGGACGCTCCGCCCCATGTCGCGTCCCGTAGACTCCATTCCATCCCTATCCCGGCGGACACCGACAGCCTGCATGCTATCGTGTCGACGACCCTCGATGCAACCCCGTCGCCGCAACCCCGTCGCCGCAACCCTGTCGCCGCAACCCTGTCGCAGCAACCCTGTCGACCGGGTGTGCGTGAAGCGATAGACGTTTTTGGGGAGCGAAATCGACCTTTTCGTCGGGACCGGAGGCGCGCAGCGTGCCGGGTTGCCGGGCGCCGGCGTCAAACTCGACGGCCACGGCGCGGCGCCCGTGCCCGAACCCGTCTCGAATTATCTCCGCGCCTCGCCCTGCCGTGAGTCGCCCTGCCGTGAGGATTCGTCGATCCCGGCGATTGAGCGCCGGCCGACCATATAGGATGATAAGTGTTTTTTTACAAACCCTTTGACAAGACACGGGGCATGGTGTAGGCTATGAGAATAAAGGGGCGGGCCGATAATCGGAAAGAGGAGCGCGGATGTTGTATCATCAACTGCCCAAGGGTCCGGTGGTGCTGGCACTCGCCTTGTCCGTCAGCGTGGGGGCCACCGCCGCACGGGCGACCGAACCGGTCACCGCCGCGGTGCTGCGGTCGCAGGGGACGCAAAATCTGGGCATGACCATCTGGCGGGAGCTCAACGCCGGCTGGAGCGCCTACGGCGATACGCAGGTCGAGATCGACTATTCCAGTCTCGCCGTCAACCCCATCACGCCGCAGGCCCTGGCCGCCACGAACGCCGATGTGCTCATCATCAGCATGGCAGGTACCGCGTTCGAGTACTCCGACGCCGAGGCCGCCGCCATCACCGATTACGTCCAGGCGGGGCACGGCCTGATCGTCACCTATGCGTCGATCGCAAAGTTCCTTCTGCACTCGCCACCCAGAAACCAGGACCTCATCCCGCTGCTCGGCATGAGCGAGACGCTCAGTGTGGGGACGAGTTCCTGGTCCGACCCCTTGGTCTTCGATTTGCTCGTCCCTCAACACCCGATCTTTACCGGTGTGAACGATCTATACATGACCGGAGTTCCTTTCACGGTTGTCCAATTGCTCGGGACCCAGTGGGATCTCACGACGGGGATTCCGCTTGCGCAGTTCACACGTGATTTCAACGACCTGACTCACCACAGCCTGATCGTCGCCAACGAGACCGACGAATATCGATCCGTCTACTTCCCACACTACATCGAAGACAAGGGCGCGGGCACGAACGAACAGGACATGCAGGTGTTCTACAACTCCCTGATTTGGACGAGTGCCGTACCCGAGCCCGGGACAATCGTGCTTCTCGGGACTGCCGTCGCAGGTATCTGGTCGTCACGCCGGCGTCGCCGGACCATCGAGGAGAGACAGCAGCTTCTGAAGTAACTGACGAGGCAGTCATGTCCTCGGGATGTGACCGTTGAACGCAGCGCACGATTGCTCGCGTAACGAAGGACGCGAGCGTGAAGGGAGGTGGTTTGCGCGCACGTGATCCAGGGGTCGGGAAAGGAGCGTTGAAGTGCTCGATCGAAATCGGCACTCGTTCGGTCCCTTTCCTACTTTGGAGAACAATCATGACCATGATACGAAGCTTCTTGTCCGTCGGGGGCGCGGTGATCCTGTGCCTCGGCACGTCCGCAGCACACGCACAACCACAACTGAGCATCACGCCGACCGACTCAGCCAGCACGCTGCAAGCGGCGTTGATTCCGTCGGCCTCGTTGCCCACGGGCATCAGCGTGGAGAGCTTCACAACCATACCTACAGCGGCGAACATCGACGACGACGAAACCCTGGGAACGTTTACCGACTTTTCGTTCACCAGCCCGAGTCTTTCGCTGGGCAACGGGATCGTGCTGTCCACCGGCGACCTGAAACGCCCAAATGGCAGTGCGATTACGAGCAACGAGGAGCTCGCGTTCTGCGGCGCTCATCCGCTCCCCGACCTCGGATCGCAGACCGACGCTTGCGGGCACAACGAGGACGACCAGGCCGACTCGCCCGAGCCCGAACCCGTCTCGAATTATCTCCGCGCCTCGCCCTGCCGTGAGTCGCCCTGCCGTGAGGATTCGTCGATCCTGGCGATTGAGCGCCAGCCGACCATATAGCCATATAGGATGATAGGTGTTTTTTTTTTTACAAACCCTTTGACAAGACACGGGGCATGGTATAGGCTGTGAGAATAAAGGGGCGGGCCGATAATCGGAAAGAGGAGCGCGGATGTTGCATCATCAACTGCCCAAGGGTCCGGTGGTGCTGGCACTCGCCTTGTCCGTCAGCGTGGGGACCGCCGCCGCACGGGCGACCGAACCGGTCAACGCCGCGGTGCTGCGATCGCAGGGGACGCAAAATCTGGGCATGACCATCTGGCGGGAACTCAACGCCGGGTGGAGCGCCTACGGCGATACGCAGGTCGAGATCGACTATTCCAGTCTCGCCGTCAACCCCATCACGCCGCAGGCCCTGGCGGCCACGAACGCCGACGTGCTCATCATCAGCATGGCAGGTACCGCGTTCGAGTACTCAGACGCCGAGGCCGCCGCCATCATCGACTACGTCGAAGCGGGGCATGGCCTGATCGTCACCTACGCGTCGATCGCAAAGTTCCTTCTGCACTCGCCACCCAGAAACCAGGACTTGATCCCGCTTCTGGGCATGAGCGAGACGCTCAGTGTGGGGACGAATTTCTGGGGGGGCGGGATCAGTTTCGATCTAATCGTGCCCGACCACCCTCTGTTTTCGGGGATCACCGACCCATACCTGACCGGTGTACCTTTCATGGTTAGCCCGTTGCTAGGTACCGACTGGGAGCTGACTAACGGCACGCCCTTAGCACGCGCAACTCCCAGCGTCCCTACCTTCACGGGCAATGGCCTGATCGTCTCAAACGAAACGGATACGTTCCGTTCGGTCTACTTCCCACACTACATCGAAGACAAGGGCGCGGGCACGAACGAACAGGACATACAGGTGTTCTACAACTCCCTGATTTGGACAAGTGCCGTGCCCGAGCCTGGAACACTTACGCTAGTTGGCGTTGCTATAGGCGGGGTCTGGGCGTCACGGTGGCGTCGCCGTCGACAAGGGAGAGCCAGCAGCTACTGACGTAACCGACAACGCGGTCACACCTTCGGGATGTGGCCGTCGAACGTGACGTAACAACGCTCGCGTAACGAAGAGCGCGAGAGCGAAGGGGGGTGGTTCGCGCGCACAAAACCCAGGATCGGGAAAGGAGCGTTAAAGTGTCCGATCGAAATCGGCACTCGTTCGGTCCCTTTCCTACTTTGGAGAACAATCATGACCATGATACGAAGCTTCTTGTCCGTCGGTGGGGCGGTGATCCTGTGCCTCGGCACGTCCGCAGCACACGCACAACCACAACTGAGCATCACGCCGACCGACTCAGCCAGCACGCTGCAATCGGCGTTGATTCCGTCGGCCTCGTTGCCCACGGGCATCAGCGTGGAGAGCTTCACAACCATACCTACAGCGGCGAACATCGACGACGACGAAACCCTGGGAACGTTTACCGACTTTTCGTTCACCAGCCCGAGTCTTTCGCTGGGCAACGGGATCGTGCTGTCCACCGGCGACCTGAAACGCCCCAACGGCAGTGCGATCACGAGCAACAAGGAGCTCGCGTTCTGCGGCGCTCATCCGATCCCCCAGACCCAGACCGACGCTTGCGGGCACAACGAGGACGACCAGGCCGACTCGCCCGAGCCCGGCGAGGAGTACGGGACGGATCAAACCACAAGCGACCCTGCCGGCGTCGAGGTGACGTTTGACGTCGACGCCGCGGCCGTGGGCACGTTCGTCCGCGTGAGCATCGTCCTGGGTTCGGACGAATTCCCCGAGTGGGCCGGCGAGCGTCCGACGGCGCCGGAGGGCGATCCGCCCCAGGGTACGGTCAATAATGAAACTGTCGATTGCTATAACGACACGTTCGCTGCCTATTTGGATGAGGACAACATCGCCCTGCTCAACGGCAATCTGATCAACGCGGCCGAAGGGATCATTGTCTTCAACAACAACGTTTCCGAGGAGGCGGAATTCGCTGATCTGGACGGTGACTTCCAGGACGACGAGATTCACAACCTGATCAGTCTTTGCGGCCAGGACCTGGACGACCAGGCCTACGACAACGTGGATTGGGGCATCGAGTACGACGGGGTGACCGACGTGATCACGTTCGAAGGTTCATTTATAACTCCCGGAAATCACACCTTGAAGCTCATCGTCAGCGATATCGGGATCTTTGACGACAATCCGGACCCGGACGAGCCTGACCACATCCTGGACACGGCCGTGTTCGTGCAGGCGTTGGAGTTCTGCACCCCGCCGACGGTCGATGAGTGGACGCTGGAAAACGGGGCGACGCTGTCGGGTATGCTCGCGTCGTCGCCTTCGCATGACTATTTGATCGACCCGTTGAGCCAGGCGGAACCCAGCGGTCCCGACCCGCTACCGCCCCATACCCGGCGAATCAAACAGATCGAGGTGGCGTTCTCCGAGACGGTGCTCAACCAGAACGGCACGGCGCTCAGCGCCTCGGCGTTCAGTCTGAGTTGTACGGACACGCAAACCTTTGATCCTCCGCTCTCGAACCCCTGCCCGAGCGTGTCGAGCATCGACCCGTCGGCCAACCCGACGGTGGTGGTGTTCTTCGACGGCCCGATCCCGCTCGGCGAGTGGACGACGCTGACCATGGCGGTCGAGAGCGCCTGTGGGGCCGAGGCCGACCTGGACATCGACATCGCGAGCCTGCCCTGCGACGTCAACCAGGACGGCAACGTCGGGCTGGGCGACATGAGCGAATGGGTCATCAAGTTCAACGGCGGCAGCGGCGGCCCGAGCTACCTCGTCGACAGCAACCGCGATAACCAGCTGGGACTCGCGGACAGTTCGGATCTGGTCAACAACTTCAACGGCAACGCCTCGATCGGCTACTACCAGTGGAACGGCCGATTCCTCCCGGCCCGGCCGTGATCGAAGCGGCACGATAACCGACGGACACCAAGACCGGCGATGGGCACACGATCTACAAACAATCGTGCCCCGTCGGTCGGCGTAACGAGCAAAGCTGCCCATCCCGTCCGGCCGCCAGGTGGGGAAATGCTCCCGATGGGCGATGTGAACCTTCCGAACGCCTCATTTTCGGGCGACACTAACCGGCTTCTATTACGGGACTTACATCTGCAAGCGGTTACCGCGAGGCCGGTATCGGGCTCTGGTACGTCGATTGCTCTGTTGTATTGGCGTGGGATCAGGACAGCGCTGGGCCTGACCCGGACATGAAGTACGTGTTTAGCATCCATCGTTTCGTAATCGGGGTGTTTAGCCGCCGAGCTTGCTCGGCGCTGGGGCGTCATCGAGAAAAACGCCGAGCAAGCTCGGCGGCTAAATGACCCGGTACGCTGAACACCTACCGGACATGAGCGTTGCCGAGAGGCGATCGCAGCCTTGCGGGCGCCCACGTCGGCGGAGAGCCTTGTCGAGTTCGGGGGAGGAAGGGCTCTCCGGGGGAGCCGGCGTGGGCTCGCCCGCGGGATTGCCGTTTGTTTCCGGCAAAGGGGTCCTGCCGAGGGGAGACGGCGGGGCCCTGGTTTATGCGCGATGGTGCGACGCCGGCGCCGCGGTCGTTCTCACGGTATTTCAGGAATGGAAACGCTCAAACCATCCGGAGGCCAGAATCCTCTCGCTTGCGCTCACGGCTCGAGATTCTCGAACAGGAAGGCCATGAGCAGATTTCCCGCGTGGAATTGAGCAGGTGAACAGGTGAGCAGGAGACCGCAGGTGAGCGGGTTCATCGGCTGGCGAGCCTTACCGGGGCTCCGGGCGCCCTTCTGCCTCTCCTGCTCACCTGTTCCTGTGATCACCTGCTCTATTGCCGCTTCGCGGCAATCGGCTCGGATACAATTGGATGAGCGTCTCGGATACAACGCCGTCGGGTGAAACACCCCGTTAGAAACCCAGCGGTTCGGTGAGCTTGCGGACGCCGCGCAGGGCCAGGTCCTGACGAATGATGGCGTTCAAGTTGACGTTGTCGTTGCCGTCGTTCACCTGGACCTTCGGGGTGAGGAAATACGGCCACGGGGTAAACGTCGCGTCGATGCCCGCCCGGAAGATCAGGTTCTCTTTGACGAACTCGGCGGTTCGGGTTTTGTCGGTGTGCGGGACCTCGAGCACGTCGCCGGGGCGCATGGTCAGGTTGGGAATCTCACCCTGGGCGAGTTGGTGCAAATCCAGCTCGACCGAATGTTCGGTGCCGTCCTTGAACCGGCGGGTCAGGTAGGCGAGATCGGCGTTGAACTCTCTGGGCAAACCGCCGGCGGCGACCATGGCCTGCAGCACGCTCACGCCGTGCCTGGGGATCTGGATCGCACCCGGAGCATGGACCAGGCCATGGATGTAGATCACCGGGAGGTGGTCCTGTTTGGCGACGATGATGTCGCCCTCCTGCAACGGCTTGCGTGCCATCGCCCGGTTGAACCCTTCTTCCGTTTCGATCTGATAGATTTCATGGAGATCGGGTGAAACCGCCGGCCGAAGCACGATCTGACCCGAAGACACATCGGTGAGTCCGCCCGCGGCGCTGAGGGCGTGCACCACGTTGCGTTGGTCGCGACGCAGGAGCACCCGGCCTGGATTGTTGACCGCCCCGAGCACGAGCACCGAGAACTGGCGATAGGACGCGACGACCACGGTGACCCGCGGGTTCCGAATGAACTTGGGCGTGAGTTTGTTCTTGATGTCGGTTTCGAGCTGGTCGGGGCGCCGACCCGCGGCTTGAATTTCGCCGATCAACGGCAGCGCGATATTGCCGGTATCGTCCACGCGCACGGTGATGATGCTGGGGGCATCGGCCTGTTCGAGCCGGTAGATCGTCGCCGTCAACAAATCGCCGGACCCGAGCTGATAATCACTCCCAGGACTGTCCTGAGCCTTCAGACGGGTGAGGTCGATGGCGCGATCGGCCTGGTCCGTGTCGCCCTCGGCATTCGCTTTTTCGATGAAATCATCGATCGCGATGGTGGCGACGCGCTTCGGCTGGCAGCCGAGCGCACCGGTGATGAGCAGTGCCCCCGCCAGCAGCCGACCCACGTACAGCACACAAGCATATGGATTCACTCGGGTCTTAGATGCGTCTCTCTGTATGCGATTGAGCATCGGTGTCTCCTCAAGCGCCGGCGGTTACGCTTCGATCCCGACCGGACGGCGAATTCGATTTCGATGTGTTCTTCGACCCGGCACGAGCAACGCGTCGGGGGAAACCGCACGCACCACACCCAACACGGAGGCGCCGAGTGCCTGTTCGATCGACTCGGGACCCGAGACGCGTTGCGTCCGGCCATCGGGCAACACCCAGTACGCCAACGCCAAACCCAGCAGCAGCCCGACCACCGCCGGCATCATCACGACCCGGGCCGATTCGGGCTCGATCGGCAGGTCGCGAGCGCGCGGCGCCTCGAGCACGATCACCGCGGCGGAGGCTGATTGACCGAGCAATCGGATCGAACGCAGTTCGTCGTCGACGGCTTGGATGAGCTTTTCGATCCCCACAACGTCGTTCTCGATCAGACGCAGGGCGACGACGTCCTTGTTGGCGGCCATCACTTCATTGCGTTGGGCGGTCAGTGACGCCTGTAGAGCGGACTCCTGCTCGGCCAACCGGGCCACTTCAGCCTCGGCCACCTGAATCATGACGCGGTGGTTGGCCTGGACCCGCGCCTGCGCATTGAGGTATTCGGGGTGGGACGGTCCCCATTCCTGTGCCGCGGTCTCGAATGCCTCCTGGTCGCGGGCCATGACGGAATCCGACAACCGGCCGATCAACGTGGCATCCCCGCCGACGGACAACAATTCGACCGGTCGGTTGGACTCCGCCTGCGGCGTCGCCTTGAGCCAGGCAAGCTTCATGTCGGCTTCCAGACGATCGAGGGCAAGACGGTTCAACCGCCCCGAGGCATTGGAGAGTTGCTCCATCTGGATCTCGAGATCACGGTCTCCCAGGGCCGCATCGCCGTGGGCGCGCTGGAATTGCTCACGCCGATCGAGCTGTTCGCGATACTCGTCGGTGAGGCGTTCTCGTCGCGCTTCGAGGGCATCGACGACCACCTGGTTGCTTTTCTCCTTCCACTCCGCGTAGTAGTTCTTGCACGCCTCGATCAGCGCGATGAGGATCTTCTCCGACTCGACCGGGTCCTCCGCGGTCAGGTTGATCGATTGCGTCTTGCGGCCCGAGCCGTCGGACTCGACCACCCGCATATGGGACAGAATATGGTCCACCGGATTGGGCGCCCGCTGCAAGGTGGAAAGTTCGTTCAGGTTGCCGATCTTGATCGCCTCGCGGACCAGTTCCTTGCTTTGGAACAATGCGGCCGGACTGCCGAGCTGGGCGTTGAATCGATGCACGGCCAGTCGTGCCCCGACGCCCGGGACATCGGGGGCTTCTTGACCCGCCACATAGATTCGCGCCTCGGCGGCATACTCCGGTGCGATCCGCGAGAGCCGGAGCAGGCCAACCACCAAGCCGCATGCCGCGCAGGTGAGGATCAGCCACCAACCCTTGCGAAACAACCGCTTGAGTTCGCCGGAAATCGGGCGCAGCTCGTCGTGGTTCGCGTTGGACACGTCGGATTGCATATCCGGGGCTGTCATTCCTTCTCGCTGCATTCCCATCCTGATCGCTTCCTTGAATGTCGACCGTGGTGTCGGTACCCGGCCGTTCCCCTGGCGAATTTCACCATCACGTGCCGCGTATGCCGCACAATCCACCCCTCAGCGGATTCGATGTAACACCCACATCGGACGTTGGACGGCGAGTCTTAACAACTGAATGAACTGGCAGGACTGTGTCGAATCCGCAGCTTATTTCGGTCGGACGGCAAGACGATGAAAGGTCCGTCGCGAGGATATCGGTGCCGCAAGCCGATCCGCGACTCGGATGCCTGATGACGGATCATTCAACCAATCTTGCCATGGGCATCGCCCTGACCACGGCGGCGACGGCGACAGCCCTTGCCACGCCTCCGGTACGGTGGCTTGCCTTCCGTCTCGGGGCGGTCGACCACGAAGGACCTCGTCGGTTCCATCGCGGCACCACGCCGCGTATGGGCGGGGTTCCGTTGGCGTTTGGGGTGATTGTCGGGGTCGTCTGCGCCTGGCTCTGGTCGGCGCCCTGGTATGTATCGGACCCACGCTGCTGGGGTCTGGCCGGCGGTGCGATACTCATTCTCCTGCTGGGTATCCTGGACGACATGCGGAGTGTCCGGCCTCGTTATAAGCTGCTCGTGCAGGCCGGGGCTGCGACCTGTGCGTATATGGTCGGCCTGCGCATCGAAATTCTCGCCTTGCCCGCGGGCGGATCGATGGATCTCGGCTGGTTCGGATTGCCCATCACGCTGCTCTGGATCGTGGGCGTGACCAATGCCATGAACCTGCTCGACGGGCTGGACGGACTGGCCGCCGGCGTAACCATTCTGATTGCGGCCGCGCTGCTGCTCGTCGGCACCGGCCGAGGGGGCACGCCCGCCTACGTCGCCGTCGGAGCCGGGGCGACCATCGGCGCCTGTTTCGTCATGGGCATCCAGACCCTGCGGCGACGCAAAATGTTTCTGGGTGACTCCGGCAGCCTGTGCCTCGGCTTCATCCTCGCCAACCTCGCCCTGCTCGCCTGTAAGCATGAAGGCGTAGCGATCTCACCCGCCCTGCCGTTCATCATGCTGGGGCTCCCGATCGCCGACACGCTCGCCAGTGTGGTCCGCCGCATCCTGCTGGGACGCTCGCCGTTCTCCGCCGACCGCGGCCACATTCACCATGCCCTGCTGTCGCTGGGGATGACGCCACGACGCGTCGTCATGGTGCTCTGGGGCCTGGCGGCGATCTACGGACTGATCGGGCTGGCGGTAGCCGCGCAACCGGTATGGGTCGGCCTGTTGGCGGTACCGGCGATTGCGATCTTCCCGGGACTGGTCTACTGGCGACTCGGCTACTTCTCGGTCCGAGCCTGGAGCGACCGCCGGCGTTTGGAACGGATTCTCAAACGCATCATCCGCAGAATCCGCCTCCAAAACACGCCCGGAGAACTCCACGAATCCGCCCGTCGGGCCTGCCGGCTGTTGAATCTGGATTATGTGTGCATACGGCGCGGGACCCCATTGGCCCCGGAACTGGAACGTCGCAAGCCGCTGGTCGAATTGGGTCGACCCGGTTGCACCGGTGAGCCCAAGGCGTCGCCCCATCCCATGGGCAAGGGCATGACCATCACCGCACATCACCACACCGGTGCCGGCCCGTTGGTGCCCGACGCCCACGAAGCGGTTACGTCCCCTGTCCTTCGCGCCTTGGCCGGCCGGGTCGCGGCCATACGTATTGAGCAGGTGAACAGGTGAGCAGGAGACCGCAGGTGAGCAGGAGACCGCAGGTGAGCCTTACCGGGGCTCCGGGCGCCCTTCTGCCTCTCCTGCTCACCTGTTCCTGTGCTCACCTGCTCCATTGCCGCTTCGCGGCAATGGACCGGGGCGTCTGACCGAAACCCAATACGCCGTTGCCGGTGCGGCTCGGCAAACGGTTGCCTCGGTGCGAACCGAGGTCTGAAGGAGACTCCATGCCCGCTCTCGCCGGTGAACCGATGGTCTATCCGAGCAACCTGTTCGACGACGACGTGACGCCGCGCCGTGACGCTGAAGATGCGGTGACCGACCGTACTTGGCGCGTCGCACATACCAAGCCGCGACAGGAAAAGGCGCTCGCGCGCCATCTGCATTCGACCGGTGTGAGCTTCTTCCTCCCGCTGTGTCGCAAGGTCATCCGCCGCAACCGACACCGACAGCTCAGTTGGAACCCCGTTTTCCCCGGGTATCTGTTCTTCCAGGCTGATGAACATGAGCGCGTCGAGGCATTGCGCAGCAACCGCATCGCTTCGCTTCTCGACGTATACGACCCGTACGAACTGGTCGCCGATCTGCACCGCGTCTACCGGTTGATCAGCTCCGACCTGCCGCTGTTTCCCGAACAACGACTTCGTCCGGGAGCGCCGGTTCGAATCACCAGCGGACCGCTCAAGGGATTGGACGGTACGATCGAACGGCACAAGAGCGCTTCGCGCTTCGTCGTGGCCGTTTCCTTCATCCAGCAGGCGGTCTCCGCCGAGATCGACGCCTGCGAGATCGAACCGATCACGGACGCTACGCCATCCGAATCCTCCGAATGAGCCGGTTGCGCCCACGGCGTAACGCCCCGCCACGAAACCTCCCGGCTACGCTGCCGTTCAAGTAAGGTACCGTCCACCGCCATACCGGCGGGCGACGTCCTGCGTGACGGATCCAGACCAAGGAGCCGATCCATGATCACTCTCGCGAACCATCTCATGCGTGGATTATTGTGCAGCCTGCTCGTCACCGTTTCCGTCGCCGCCGATTCGCCTGAACGCACACGCGGTACGGGTCAGCTGCCGGCCCGCCCCCCCGGCCAATACTGCCCGCTCAACGCGTCTGATCACGCCGAGCAACCGACCTTTCGTCTCGGCCGACCGTGCGTGGGTACCACCTACTTTTACTGGTACGACAAGGCCACCGGAGCGCACATCGTCGACCCCGACGGTTCGGACGCCCTGACCACCCATCCCAAGGACCTCGAGAACATCAGCTACAAATCTTCGGACTGGCACCGCGCGCAAATGCTCGACATGATCGACGCCGGGATCGACTTTCTCATGCCCGTGTTCTGGGGATACCCCGAGGATTACAAGACGCACTGGAGTTACGTCGGATTGCCGCCGCTGGTGCGGGCCCACGATCAACTGCGCAAGGCCGGCAAGAAGCCGCCGGCCATCGGTTTGTTTTACGATACCTCATCAATTCAGCACAACCGCTTCCGCGGCAAACCGACGCACATGGACCTGTCCACCGACCTCGGCAAGGACTGGTTCTACACCACGATTCGCGACTTCTTCTCGATGATCCCGCCGAGCCGGTGGGCGCGAGTCGACGGACGACCCGTCGTGTTCTTCTACTCCCCCGCGTTCGCAGCCGGCCAGGACCCGACCCAATTCGATTACGTGCGCCGGCGCTTCGGTAAGGATTTCGGCTGCGGTCTGTTTCTGGTGCGCCATGTCGGCTGGCAGGGCGACACGGACGCGTCGTACTCCTGGGGCGGCGCGATCTCGCTCAAGCTGGGGGACAAAGTCGCCGGGCTCGGGCCGGGTTATGACCACGCCGCCGTCCCCGGCCGATCGCCGCTGGTGGTGGACCGTCGGGACGGAGCCTTCTATATCGAGAGCTGGTCGCGCCTGTTGGCGATGTCACCGAAAACCAGACCGTTCATGGTCCACGTCGAGACCTGGAACGAGTGGCACGAGGGCACCGACATCGCCGACTCGAAGGAATACGGCCGGCAGTACATCGACCTCACGCGTCAGTTCGCGGACCGGTTTCGGAATGGAGTGCGTCTTACGCCGATCGGCGCGTATGCACATGCGAAACGGGTGACCTGGCGACCGGGAAAGCCCGACGGCCTGGATCTTCGCCCCAGTGCCGAAGACGGTCAGTGGGCCGAGGCCACCGTCTCCGGACGGAAAGTCGCCCGTACCCGCCCCAACGAACTCTCCGCGGGTCGCTATTTGTACTTTCGGATCGACGACAGCTTTCTGTTCGACGACACCGGCGTGACGGTTGACGTTCAGGTGACCTACGTCGATGCGGGATGCGCGCGTTTTTTACTCGAGTACGACAATACGCGGGCGGATCAAGGGCCGGTGGACGGGGCGTTTCGGCCGGCACGGTGGGTGACCGTCAACGGCGACGGCGCTCTGAAAACCGCGTCGTTCACACTGGTCGACGGTCGATTCGCCAATCGGGCCAACGGCGCCGATTTTCGGCTGACCGTCGATGGCGAGTCGAGAACGCTGTCGGTCGCCGAGGTGACCGTCTCCCGACGACGTGCCGAACCACGATGAACCGGCAATGCACGGGCCAAACCGTCACCGGTACGCCGTATGGGTTCGGCGTACTGGGGACCATGTAACCGCCGAGCTCGAACAGGAAGGCCATGAGCAGATTTCCCGCGTGGAATTGAGCAGGTGAACAGGTGAGCAGGAGACCGCAGGTGAGCGGGTTCATCGGCTGGCGAGCCTTACCGGGGCTCCGGGCGGCCTTCTGCCTCTCCTGCTCACCTGTTCCTGTGCTCACCTGCTCTATTGCCGCTTCGCGGCAATCGGATCAGCTACCACCGTACATGAGGTAGGTCTCGCCTGCGTCCTGTACCGAGAGCGGATCGGCGAGCGGAGCACCGATCATCAGCTCGATTTGACCGTCCCCATCAACGTCACCGGGAGAACCGATGAGCCGGCGCGGCCCGGTGACCGTGCTGCCACCCGACGTCCCGCCCACGAAATCGCCGGCTTTGCGCCCGACGAACACGGTGCCCGGGAGATCCACCGTACCCACGGCACCGAGGCGGATCCGGCGTTGCTGGGGCTGATTGTTGTTCTTGACCAAAATGCTGTCCGGAAGACCGTTCGGGTCCTGAAGATCTCGCAGTCCGAAGACTACATACACCTTACCGACATCGGTCAGCACCTCGGTTGTCACTTCCGTTCCCACCGCAAGCGTACCGGCCGAAGCCGTGACGCCGCGGTTCAGGAGCACCCGGAAAATGGTATCGCCGGTAACCGGGTCGATGGTGTCTAATACGTCGAGCACCGTGAACAGGCCTGTTTCGCCGGCCACCTCGATCTGCACCCCCGAGAGCAACCCGTCGCGGGCATTCAAGAAGAGAATGGCATCACCCGGACGGGCGGGCTTGACCATCTCGAGGGTGAAGACGTGGTCCGCGCCGGGCGCGGCGAACATGATGTCATCGATCCGATCTCCGTCGATATCCCCGGGCGCTGCGATCGAGAATCCAATGGCCTCATCGGCCGGCGCGCCGTCACCTTCAATGAGCACGGCGAGCCCACTGTCGACCAACCCCGGGTCCAGAGCATCGCCGACGATCCTCCAGGGATTCGACGCCGGATTGAGTCGTTCGACCAGATCCACGCGCCCGGTGCCGTCGAGATCCAATCCGCCGTAGATCACCAGGACCCGATTGGAATGGGGCAGACCGACCATGAGATCCGCAATGCTGTCACCGTTGAAATCGACGGTCAAGGGCGGCACTTCACCCAGACGATCGCCCGGTGCACCGACGATCCGGGTGCCCCGGGCGCCGGCCGAACCGGGATTGCCGGAATCAGCCGATACCCGTGAAACATCAATGGGCGATGATCGAATGTCCTTATCGAGAAGAATGAACAAACTGCCGGCGTTGCCGCCGTCTTCCGGCGCCCCGAAGACCAAGTCGGGGCGGAAGTTGTCGTCCACCCGCCATTCGGTCACGTTGGACAGCCCCAAACCTCCGTTCACGCCGGGGGTGAAGGTTCGGCCAAACCCGGCGCCTTCGCCCGCAATGTACTGATGGGGACGCGGAACGCTGAAGTCCATGAAATCGATACAGGGCGCCGCCGGCTGTCCCGGATCTTCATCCGACTCGTCGGAGCCCCAAATACACACACCATTCGCATCTTCCAACCGTGATTTCCACCAGTTTCGGGTCGGCATCTGATAGATACGAGCACTCGTACCGCCTTGCGCATCGGTCACGTACAGGTCACCGTCGAGGCTCGTCCGGAGCATGCCTCCGAAACGTCCGGCAAAATCGAAACGATTCCTTTCTGTGCCATACTCAGGTTCTTGTTCATCGGGAGGGGGAGGCGGATCCAGAAGCTCACAGTTGATATCAAAGCTAAAAGGAATCGTCTGCTTCGGACCTAGTATTCTCGCACCGTAGGGTTCGAGCTGACCTTGGCGGGTATCATCCATGCTCCAACCGTCATCCGGAATACCTCCCGGCCACATGCCCGGGAACATGAATGGATCTAGGCACGGACAAATGGGCGGCGCAGTGGCTCCGGGACCGAAACATTGCAGATTGACCAGAGGCATGTCGAAGCAGTCCGCCCTGGGCGTGGTCGTCGGCAGCCACGCTTGACCACACGCGACGTCGGCATCGAACAGATTACAGATCGCACCTTCGGCGTCATTGAAAAACCGTCCCACCAGTTCCAACGGAATCGAGCCGAATTCGTAATTGAAACTCGACGCGACGACGAGCGCTCCGGACCGACCCTGCGAGTCCGAAGTGTAAATATCATCGAAGGACATGTTCACGCTGGGGAAGGCGAAAACGAGCTCATCGAGTCCGTCGTCGTCGACATCCGGCATGGCGACGACATCCGCAAGACCCTGGGACGCCCCTCCTGTGGCGCTCAAGCCGTCGAATTGCAAGTCACTCATGTCGGCAACAAACACTTCGGTCCCCTGAATGCGCGCGGGCGACCCGAGGATCACATTGGCGGACCCGGCGTTGCGGTTCGCCAAGTTGGACGCAACCAGGTAGTCGTCAAGCCCGTCGCCGTCGAGATCACCGACACTTCTGACCAACGCTCCCGATCGTGCGCCCGCTCCCTCACCGATCAAACGCGAGCCCGTGATCCCGTCCGTCGCGTTAAAACCGACGAGCCCGAGCCATCGCGTACCCACGAACCGGCCCTGCACCAACAGGGTGACCGGCGCGTAACTGGTAATCAGGCCGTCGGGATTGCCGTCAGTCACGCTGTCACTGGGTTGGGCATCGGAAACCACCAGCAAATAGTTGTAGAGCTGGCCCGGTTTGGCTCCAAGGTCTTCAAGGGATTCGATCGGCTGTCCCGGCCCGACGGTGACGTCGAAGCACGCGTCGTCGGGCAGCAGCGGACCGGCCACACCGTCCCGCCGGGCGACCAGCAATTCGTTCCCCGACAACGGAAAGCGGTCGGGATCCAAATACACCGCCATGTCGATCCGGCTGCTGTTCGAGTCGAACGCGCGCCAGATCAACTGAAAGCCTTCCGCGATGTTCAGGCTCAGATTGCGCAGATCCGTCCCCGGTTTGACCGTAGGCGGATCGGGCGGACAGACCGAGCAGGTGTCGTCCGGACCGGCGGCACACGCCAGGATGATCGACGGGCGATTCCCGGTGATGATCTCGATCGTACCCGGTGCGTACGCGGCGGACGGCGGATTCACCACATTGCCGGGAACGACGCTGGCACCGACGTAATAGACGTTCGGCTCGAGATCGCTCGGGTCCAGCGAAAAGGACGTGGTGTTGATCTGGAGTCCTGTCGCGAGCTTACGGAACACGCCGTTCGTGAAATCGTTGTCCAAATCGACGAACACCTCGACCGTCGCCGGATTGCCTCGGTTGTTGGCCGCGAACTCGACGAGGACCTCTTCGCCCTCATCGGGTGTCACGATCCGATCCACCGCCGGGGCGGTAACGACGATCGCGGGGCCGTCTTCGAGGATGATCGGTAACAGAAGACCACTGTCATCGGTTACATATTCGGTCGATGACATGCCGATCGCCTCGACGGTCACACCGATGAAATACCGACCGGGCAACAGCCCGCGCGTGTTCCAACTGATCTGACCGCTGTCGCCTCGGCCGACCTGAATCAAGGTCTCGTTGCCGTTGACATCGGCGTCGTTGTCATGGAAGACGCGGAACAGGCTGTTCGGCGTAGGGTTGGTCATCGAGAACCGGATCGGCACGATCGTGCCGATCGCGAACGGCCCCGAACTCGTCGGGGCGCTGAAATCGATCGCCCCTTCACCGCGAATCGTCACCACGACGTCCGAGCCGTCCGGCGCCTTCGCCCGGGCCTCGATGCTATTGACTCCGTTGTCGATTAAAATCGTAGGATAGAACTCGCCCGCCGCCACGCCGCCGGTCGACAACGAGACGGTCTGGCCGGTGGTCGAGAGGTTGGACACCGCCGCCGAGACAACCGAAATCGGTGAGGTGCGTCTGAGGAAGGCCGATACGGAGAGGACTTCGGGAGGGTTGAGGATCTGGTACGAGATCGTGACCTTCTCCCCGCTCGTCACCACCATGTTCGCGGTCGGCGACAGCACGACGATCTCGGTCTCATCCGGGATCGGTCGGCTGGGATCGCCGGGCAGACCACCCGGCGGGGGTGAACTCGACGGACATGCCAACCCGAACAGCGACCCACCAAGACTGACGACCACGATGCCGATGAGCGAGACCGTCGTTGTCCTTGGCCAAAGAGCAACTCTCATTACGGGTATCCTCCACGCGTACTTTTGCCCCGCCGTACGCTGCTGCGCAGGTAGGAAGGTGGGAGTTCGTCCTGATGAACTCGTTACCAGATATACCCCGCCGGGAAGTGACTTGTCAACTAGCCCCCTTTTTGGCCATGGCGCGTAAGGCACGATGCCATAACGAATTCGGACGTTTCTTCGGAGCACCACAACGTCGTTTCGCAACCCCGTCGGCGTCACGGAATCCACCATCGAGCCGTCCGCCGCGCCCCGGCATCCAGCGTGCAATTTTTTCGGACCGATTGTAACCGCCGCGGGTGAACCCCGTGCCGATCACGGCAGTACTACCGATGGACGGCCGGTTGGACAAAGGGAGAACCATCATGCTCACGAACCGAAAAGATCGCGTCACCCAAGAACGCCCGCGTCCGGTGTTATCACCACTTGTGCTCCGGCTCGGGGTGGCCGGCATCTTGATTCATCACGGGTTGATCCATATCGGACCGGCGCCGCTCGGGCTCGCCGGCGATCCCAACCCGGCCGGGTTTGAAGGCGGCCTGAGCTGGCTCCAGATCACCGCGATCGGCGAAGCCGGCATCGGCCTCCTGCTCGCACTGGGCCTCTGCACCCGGCTGGTCGCACTGCCGCTCATCACCGCCGGTAGCCTCTCCGTCGCCGCCGTCGGCTGCCCCGGCGGCACCTGCGAACTCACCCGGATCGCCGGCGAAATCGCCCCCGGATTGTACGGCGGCGCACTATTGGCCGTGATCGGTCTGAGCCTGCTCGTCACCGGCGGGGGACGGATCGCCCTCGACGCCGTCGCCTTCGGCCGCAGGACCGACGCGACCGCCGTAACAAGAGAAACAGAATGATAATATACCGGAACGCCGCCATTTCCGCCCACGGCGGCGTCCACCGGAACGCCGTCCCCACCGGGGGGACGGCGTTTTTACGCGCCGACGTCTCCGCTCCCAAAATCACCTCGGTACCATCGCATCGAACATGATCAAGCCCTTGGGTTGCAACCCAAGGGCGCGACAAGGTCCTTTCTCGGCTGAACGAACTAAGACGTAACTTGATGGGCACCGGCAATCCCGGGACAATGGCGCAGCGAGGTGAAACTTTGGGAACGCTAGGACAACTCGACGAGGCGGTGGCGTCGGCCCTGCGGTCCGGACAGGTCGGGCGGGCGGTGTCGGTGCGTGCGTTTCTCGCTCTCTCGGCGGATCATGGTCACCTCGAAGCGGTTGCCACGCAGACGATCGTGCAGGCGGCCGGTTGGTTCGACGCGCCGGTGTCGAGCGTCTATGCCCTCGGCGGCGCGGAGGGCGGCCAGCTTGCCGCGTTGGTCGAATTCAGCGCGGGTCAGTCGGCCCTGGTGACGGTGGCGAGTCTGGCGGCCTCGGCGTCCCCGACCGCCGACGTGCTGGTGATCGGCAACCACGGCACGGTTCATTGGGACGGCCGGGCGAACGAGAATGTCGGTGACGAGCGCTACGCCCCGCCGACGCTGGACGACACCGGCCGGGCGATACGCGCGGCCATTCGGGAATCGCTGGCAACCTCGCAGCCGGTCGAGACGGGAGCGGGGAAGTAACATGGCGACACGTAAAGAACCACTCGGCGTGTTGCTGGTCACCGGCATGCGGACCCACCAGGAGAACTACGCGCCGGCGTTCGCCGCCGATCCGCGCTGCCGACTGGTGGGCCTGACCGATGAGTCGGACGTGCCCGAGCTGCGCGATCGACTGAACCGCGAACTCGCCGACGAGCTGAAGGTGCCCTTCCTTGACGATCTCGACGCCGCTTTGACGCGCAGCGACGTCGACATCGTCTGTATCTGCGCCGAGCCGGAGCGTCGGGCGCGGATCGGCGTGCGTGCCGCCCGAGCGGGTAAGCACGTCTACATGGACAAACCGCTGGCGACCAGCGTCGCCGAGGCCGATGCCCTGGCGTCAGCGGTCAAGTCGGCGAACGTGCAAAGCCAGATGTTCACGCTGGTGCATACCGGCTGGGCGGCGCGGGCCCGCGAAATCGTGGCTGCCGAACGGATCGGCAAGCTCCAGGGCATTCATTGTGACCTGCTGTTCGCCAAGGGACCGGCCGGCAGCGCGCCGTTGGGCACGCCGCGCAAGGAACACTTTCCGCCCGAGCGTTTCACGTTCGTCGACTCGAAGCGCGAGATGTTCACGACCGCCGTCTATTCTCTGGCCATGATTCGCGTGCTCACGCGGTCCGAGGTTCGCAGCGTTCGGGCGGTGACGGCCAACTACTTCTTCGCCGAGCACGTGCGTAACGACGTCGAGGATTTCGCGGCCCTGTCGCTGACGCTCGACAACGGGGTCGTGGCGACGGTGACGGCGGGCCGCATCGGGTGGCGATCGCATCCGTCGTACGGCCCGGTGCGCACGGTGTTGGTCGGGACCGGTGGCAACGTGCTGATCGACGGCCATCGGCCGCGCGTCGAGGTCGCGACCGACGCGACGTCGTGGACCGCACCCCGGCGCAATCCGGACGATCCGATGGGCTTCTGGTCGTCGACCACGGCCGCGGCCGGCGCCGAACCGAAACTGCGTTGGATCACGCCGACCAAGGGCGAACCACCGAGCGATCAGACACACTTCGTCGACTGCCTACTCTCGAATCGCGCCCCGGACGTGACCGTCGCCGACGGCGCCGCCGTGGTCGAAGTGCTCCTGGCCGCTTACCAATCCGCCGCGACCGGCCGGGTCGTGCAACTGCCCTTGCCGCGGACGTGACACGGCACACGTGCCGGGACGAGAGTTCCTTCTCGTCCCTGCGCGAGCAAGAGAAGTTGACCTTGAACACCGATCCTATTCCTGTCGCAGAGCTGCTGACGGCGTCGCGCCGGCCTGAGGTCGTCGCGGCGATGCGGGACTTCTACGCCGATGTCGATCGGGAGATCGCAGCCCAGCCGGCGACCTGCTGGAATCGGGGCGACTGCTGCCGCTTCGGCACGTTCGGCCACCGGTTGTACGTGACCGCCCTGGAGGTCTGCTTCTACCTCGCCCAAGGGGATCCACCGCCGCCGGTGACAGACGACGTATGCCCGCACGCCCACGACGGCCGGTGCCACGTCCGCGACCGCCGACCGCTCGGTTGCCGGGTGTTCTACTGCGACCCGGCCGCTCGGGACTGGCAGGGACCGCTCACCGAAGCCCGGCTGACGCGACTCCGCGCGATGCACGATGAACTCGGCGTGCCCTACTTCTACGCGGATTGGCTCGCGGTATTGCGGGCACTCGGTCGGCCGATCGAGTAGAATGAACGCCGAGTAATTCGATCATGCGATCCAGCGCCGGTACGACATTCCACACTTCGGTGATGACGGCCGTTAGCATCGCCGCGACCGTCTCGGCGGCGCCGCGCGTTCAATTCAACCGCGACGTCCTGCCGATCCTCTCGGACGCCTGCTTCAAATGTCACGGACCGGACGCAACCAAACGGAAAGCCGATCTGCGTCTCGACATGCCCGAGTCGGTCTTCGTGGATCGGGACGGCCACGCGGTCATTGTCCCCGGCTCACTCGACCAAAGCGAAATCATCCGGCGCATCACCGCGACCGATCCCGACCAGCGCATGCCGCCTCCGAACACCGGTCGATCACTCACCCCGCAGCAGATCGACGCCATCAAGCAATGGATCGAACAGGGCGCGACGTGGCAGCGGCACTGGTCGTTCGTACCGCCGGAGCGTCCGGCGCTGCCGCGTGTCTCCGACCCGACCTGGCTGCGCAACCCGATCGACGCGTTCGTGCTTGCTCGGCTGGATCGCGAATCGCTCGTGCCCGCACCACAGGCCGATCGCACCACGCTCATTCGCCGAGTGACGTTCGACCTCACCGGACTGCCGCCGACGCTCGACGAGGTCGACGCGTTCCTTGCCGACACTTCGCCCGACGCCTATGACAAGGTCGTCGACCGCCTGCTCGCCTCGTCGCACTACGGCGAACGCATGGCGGCGCGCTGGCTCGACGCGGCCCGCTACGCCGACACCAGCGGGTACCAGAACGACGGGCCTCGAGACATGTGGCGATGGCGTGACTGGGTGATCGACGCCTACAACGCGAACATGCCCTTCGATGCGTTCACGGTCGAACAACTCGCCGGCGACATGTTGCCCGACGCCACGCTGGAGCAGCGCATCGCCACCGGCTTCAACCGCAACCACCGCGGCAACGCCGAGGGCGGCATCATTCCCGAAGAGTATGCCGTCGAGTACGTGGTCGATCGCGTCGAGACGACGGCGACGGTCTGGCTGGGGCTGACGCTGGGGTGCGCCCGCTGCCACAACCACAAATACGACCCGATCGCGCAGAAGGAGTTCTACCGCGTTTTCGCGTATTTCAACAACGTTCCCGAACGAGGCAAGGCGGTGAAGATCGGCAACTCGCCGCCGATGATTCCCGCTCCGACTCGGGCTCAGCGGGAACGGCTGGCTGCGCTTCAAGCCGAACGCACCACGGCGCAAAAGCAGTTCGCCGCGACCGAGCCGGCGTTGAATGCGGCATTGGCCGCGTGGGCATCGTCCTTCACGCCCGGCAAGCGCATCGACTGGTCGGTCTCGACCGGTCTGTTGGCGCACTATGATCTGGAAGGTCATACCGTCGACGTGCACGGGGACGGCGGCGCGGGTGCGTTCATTGCGGGGTCCGATGCGTTCGCTTCGGGTCGGCTCGGCCTGTCCGGCCACTTCGACGGCGAGCGCTTCATCGATGCGGGTGACGTGGCCAAGTTCGATTTCTTCGACAAGTTCTCGCTGGGTGCGTGGGTCCGGCTGGACGACCTGCGTGGTGGAACGATTGTCTCGCGCATGACCGACGTGAACCAGGGCGACGGTTACGCCCTTGTCGTCAAGGACGGTCGGATTCAGGTCAACCTCGTCAAACGCTGGCTCGACGACGCGATCCGGGTCGAGACCGATCCGCTACTCGAAGCCGACACCTGGCGCCATGTCATGGCCACCTACGACGGGTCGCGGGTCGCAAGTGGAGTCACGATTTACGTCGACGGCTCGCCGGTGGAGTTCAATATCCTCG
>Ga0299906_10000355_pt1 | contig 44724 bp, 28 predicted proteins | sample RVTome_14_FD_200259 | JGI IMG/M metagenome (GOLD analysis project Ga0299906, IMG submission 200259) | Soil microbial communities from uranium-contaminated site in the Upper Colorado River Basin, Wyoming, United States - RVT145D125 (version 2) ... | reverse complement strand
AGAGAGACGAAGAGGTCGAGAGCCTGGCTGCACAGGGGGCAGCTCCCCGCCATGGCGGCCCGGGTGATGGCGGCCGCCGCGTCGCCCTGGCTCATTTCCGCTACTACCGCCGGGTTCTCGGGGAGGTGGCGGCTGTCGCGCAGAAACCGGTAGATGTTGCGCAGGCCGGGTCCGGAGAGGACCCGTTCGTAGCTCACCCGGCCGAATTCGGCCCGCAGGTAGAGGAGCAGTTCCGTCTCCAGTTCGTTGCGGGGGGCGAAGTCGGCATGCCCCCCCTCGGTCGGCAGCGGGCGGTGGGCGCTGCCGTCCCAGACCGCCATCGACTCGCCGAGCCCGGTGCCGGCGGAGATGACGGCAATGGGTCCCGCCGGGTCGGGCCGCCCCGGGTTGAGGACCGCGAAATCCGCCTCGCCCAACAGGGGAATGCCGTACGCGTTGGCCTCCAGGTCGTTGATCAGGGCGACCCGCGCCATACCCAGCAGCCCGGCCAGCTCCCCGGCGTCGACGAGCCAGGGGAGATTGGGAGTCAGCACCCGGCCCTCGCACACCGGCCCGGCGATGCCGAAGCAGACTCGCTCGGTGGCCCAACCGTGTTCGGCAACGAAGGCCTGCACGATGGCGGCAAGGCTGCCGTGCTCACGGCTCGCATAGTGCTCCGCCGCTACCGTTTCAAGTCCGTTGCCGGCGTCGCGGAAGTAAGCGAGCCGCGTCGTCGTCCCCCCGATGTCTCCTGCCAGAACCAGCATTCGTTCTCCTTTTCGCAGCGCACGTACGAGGATATTCTGCCCGCAGCCGGGGAAAAGTCAAACCTTTCGGCGGCAACGGGAATCCTTTCGGGGGGCATGCTGGCAGAACCCTTAAGACCTGTTAGTATTTTCGATTAGTAATAGCCTGTTTTCAGCCCCGGTCACCCGCCGGTTTCCACCCACCCATGCTTTGGGTAATCAATTGCAGGAGAAGCGGACATGCCATCCGATGAAATGACCGCCGAGCATGGCAGGCTGCTGGCGGCAGCCGATGGGAACAACATCGAGGACGGCCCGATGATGAGGCGCACCGCCATGCCGCCTCGCCGCACGCCGATGCGGCTGCTGGTCGCCGGGCTCTGGCTCCTCGTATCCCTGGCATCCGCAGCCTGGGCGGAACTGCCCGGGTTGGGGACGAAGGAGCCGCCTGTTGCCCAGACCGAAGAGGGCGAAGCCGCCGCTCCCTCGCCCGAAATGCTCGAGCAGGCTCTGGTGGCTACCCGCGAGCAGTTGCAGAGCTTCCAGGCGCTGCTCGAAGCGACGCCGGCGCAGCAGTTCGGTGCGACCGACGAAGAGGCCGCGCAAAAAGCGATTCTTCTCGCCCGGCAGGCGCGGGCTTACGACCAGCACATCCTCGCCCTGCGCGAGTTGGAGGAACTGCGCTTGGCCAGCCAGGACCTGGCGGCCAAGATGGCGGGGTGGGAGGGGTTCGGCATCGCACCGCCCTATCCGCTCAGCCTCCTCGATGAGCTGCGCGATTCGATCGGCGCCCAGAGTATTTTGATCGAGAAGGACAAGATTCTTCAGTCCTTCGCCCAGCAGGACCTGGAGCGGGCGCGTCAGGCGCTGAAGGAGGCGCAGCAGCGCCGGCGTCAGATGGCGGAACTGAGCGAAATGCCGGCGCTGCCGGGCGACCAGCTGCGCCGGGAATGGCTGGACGACCTTGCCCGGCAGGGCGAGGCCGCAGCGCAGGCGGAGATTCTTTCGGCCGTCGCCAGGCAGAAGACGACCGAAGCGACGCTGGCTCTGGACAACGACAAGCTCGCCTTTCTCGAACGGCAGCTGCGGGTGGCGAATGCCACCCCGGCCGTCTTCAGCCAGGCGGAGCTGGAAAAGAAGCTCGCCGCCGTCGCCACGGAGCAGCAGCGGCTCGAAGCCGAGCAGCTCCGGGTCAGCAGGGAGAGCTCCCTCGGTCAGGAACGGTTGCAGCGGGCGCGGCAGGAGTTGCAGCGCGCCCGTGCCGCCGCCGCCGGCCAGGCCGAAATCGAGCAGTTGCAGGAGACCCTCGAGCTGCGCCAGGCGCAATCCGACAACCTCGCCCTGAAGGTCGAGTTCTACAAGATCCGTGACATCGTCCTGCGGTACGAGAAGTCGATCTGGGGGGAACGCTACCTGGTGGTGCAGGGGGTCGACAACGCCGAGTTGGAGAAGCTCGCGGAGCGGTTGCGAGGCGCCCAACGCCGACTGGAAGAGTACCGCTCCTACCTCGATTCGAGCCTGAAGCTGGCACAGAACCTGGCCCTCAACCAGCGGCAGCGGCTGGCCGACCTGGTTGAGGGGGCGGCGGGGCGGGAGCCGGTGCAGCAGCGGCTCGACATCTACATCGAGCGAAGCGATTTCCTGCTCAAGGCCCTGGGGACCGTCGACGACATCCTGCGGCTGCAGAACCACTTCGTCGACGAAGTCCAGGAGCGTCAGCAGCAGATTAGCGGCGAACAGCGGCTGCAGGGGGTCGCCGCCCGCGCTTGGGACCTGGTCCGCCGGTCCTGGAGCTACGAACTGTTCGTCGTCGAGGACACTATTCTGGTCGATGGTCAGAAAGTGACCAAGGAGCGACCGGTAACCACCGGCAAGGTGGCGGTGGCGCTGACGATCCTGGTGGTAGGGCTATGGCTCGTTTTCCTGATCCGGGACCGCATCCGTCGGTTGGCGGACAGGTACCTGAAGCTCGAGGCGGGGACGGCGGTCCTCGTCGAAAAAATTCTGACGGTGCTGGTCGTCATCGCGATCTTCGTCTTCGCCCTGATCACGGTGAAGATTCCGCTGACGGTTTTCGCTTTCATGGGGGGGGCGCTCGCCATCGGCGTCGGCTTCGGCGCGCAAAACCTGATCAACAACTTTATCAGCGGTATGATTCTGCTGTTCGAGCGGCCGATCAAGGTTGGGGATGTGGTCGAGGTCGACGGCAACCGCGGCCGGGTGATCGAGATCGGCGCCCGCTGCTCGCAGGTGCGGCGCTTCGACGGTTTCGACTTGCTGGTGCCGAACAGCGAGTTTCTGCAGAAAACAGTCATCAACCTGACCCTGGCGGATGAAAGCATTCGCCTCCAGGTGCGGGTCGGGGTCGCCTATGGCTCGCCGACCCAGGAGGTTGTGCGGATCATGGTCGAGGCGATGGCCGAGCATGACCGGATACTCAAACAGCCGGAACCGGTGGTCCTGTTCGAGGATTTCGGCGACAATGCTTTGATCTTCTGCGCCTATTTCTGGGCGCAGATCAGCCCAAGCTTCGATTATCGCATCGTCGAGAGCGACTATCGGCACATGCTCGACCGGTACTTCGGCGAGGCCGGCATCGACCTCCCTTTCCCCCAGCTCGACGTGCACCTCGACGGGACCAGGCCGGTCCGGCGCCCGGAGCACGGCACCGAACAGGATGGCTCTTCCCCCGGGACCGGCCCGTCGGCCTAGTGTTGCCGCCGTGCGAAAGGGTGCGCGCCGACGCCCCGCACGGTTTTCGAATCTCGCCGCCAGCAGGAGTTCATCACCGATGTCGACCCCGCCCACCCGCGACCTCACCCGCACCACCCTGGCCGTGCTGTTCATCGGCATCCTCATTGCCGCCTGCTTCTGGATCCTGCGCCCATTCCTGCTGCCGCTGCTCTGGGCAACGATGATCGTCGTCGCCACCTGGCCGTTGATGCTCGGTGCGCAGGCCCGGCTCTGGGGCCGGCGTGGCCTCGCCGTGGGGGTCATGACGCTGGCGCTGCTGCTGGTCTTCTTCGTCCCCTTCACCCTCGCCATCGCCGCTATCGTCCAGAACGCCGACGAGATCATCGAATGGGCCAGGTCCCTGGGAACCGCCACCCTCGGGCCGCCGCCGGAATGGCTCGGCAAAATCCCGGCCTTTGGCCGCCGGCTGGTCGAGTTATGGCAGGAACTGGCCGTCTCGGGGCATGAAGGACTGACCGCGCGTCTGGCCCCCTATGCCGGCAAATTCGTCGCCTGGTTCGTCGCCAAGGCCGGCAGCCTCGGGATGCTGTTCGTCGAGTTCCTGCTGACCGTGCTTCTCGCGGCCATCCTCTATGCCGGCGGCGAGACGGCTGCCAACGGGGTTTGCCGCTTCGCCGGCCGCCTGGCCGGCCAACAGGGAGAGGAGGCCGTCATGCTCGCCGGCCGGGCGGTCCGCGGTGTCGCCCTCGGTGTGGTCGTCACCGCCATGGTGCAGGCGGTGCTGGGGGGGATCGGCCTCGCCGTCGCCGGGGTACCGTTCGCGTCTGTGCTGACCGCAGTGATGTTCATCCTGTCGATCATCCAGGTCGGCCCGGTCCCCGTGCTGCTCCCGGCGGTGGGATGGCTCTACTGGAGCGGGCACCCCGTTGCCGGCACCCTGCTGCTGGTCTGGACTGTTGTTGCCGGCAATCTCGACAATGTCCTTCGCCCCATCCTGATCAGGAAGGGGGCCGACCTGCCGATGCTGCTGATTCTTGCCGGCAGCATCGGCGGCCTCATCGCCTTCGGCATCATCGGGCTGTTCATCGGCCCGGTGCTGCTGGCGGTCACCTATACCCTGCTGACCGCGTGGATCGAAGGGGAAAAGGTCGAGCCGGCGAGCGAATAGCCAGTCAGGGCATCGGAAATCCCCCTCCTGGCCGACGGCTTAAAATGCACAACCCGTTCATGGCGCAATCATGCGGCCAAAAGATCACCAAAGGAGAATGACATGCCGCTTAAATGGATGTGTACACTCGCGATGATCCTGCTGTTGGTAAGCCAGGCGGCCGCCGCCGGCGAGGCGGATTTGCAGATCAAGGTGCTCAAGCCGGGAGCGGTCGTGACCGTGGACCGGGTGGTCGAAGACGGCAAGCTGATCATCAGCGCCGACGATGCCCAGAAGAAACCCCTATTGGGTTTGGGCGCGGCCGATTTCACCATCATGCAGGCGGGACGCACGGCCAAGATTGTTTCCGTGCAGTCCTTCGAACAGAACCTCGATGTGCCCCGCCACATCGTCCTGGTGCTGGACAACTCGTTCTCGATGTCGGAGCGCAATGCGGTCAAGCCCCTGCGGGCGGGGGTGGACGAACTGCTCAAGATCGTCCGGCCGATCGACCAGGTCTCCCTGGTGGTGTTCGACGACCAGAAGACCGTGCCGATGGGCGGCCGCGACCTGCATGTGCGGGTGTTTCAGTCGAGCGACCCGGCCGCCTTGAACGATTTTCTGAACCAGGCCTACAGCGCCGACGGTATGACCGCCAGGACGGTCCTGTTCGAAGGGGTGCTGGCAGGAGTCGACCTGGTCAGCCGGATGCCCAAGGACGAGCCCAGGTTCATGGTGGTCTTCTCCGACGGCCAGGACCTCAACAGCGCCTTCAAGGCAGAGGAGGTGGCCAAGGCCGCTGAGGGACTGCCGCCGTTCGGCGCCTATACCATCGATTACATGCCGGGAGAGGGGCTCGACCCGTTCCTGAAAGCCTTTGCCAGCGAGCACCAGGGGCAGGCCTGGAAGGCCCGGCAGGAGACCAACCTGGTGCCGATCTTCCAGGAGGTGGCCTCGCGCATGCAGTATCAATACGTGGTCAGCTACCTCTTCCCGCCAACCGGGAGCCTGGCGCTGACCCCGGCCAGCCTGACCATCAATGAGATCAAGGTCCTCGATGCCTCACCGAAGCCCGACGACGTGGCGCAAGAGTCGACTGGCCCCGCCGCGGCCAGGATTGCCTCACTCGCTACCAGGGCCGATGCGTCCGCGTTGACCCTGCGACCCGTCGTCGATTCGGTTTACGGGATCGCGCGCTGGAAAATCTCAGCCACCTATGCCGGGGGAAGCCTGGCCGAACTTGCCGGAGAGGGGGCTCCCGCGGCGGAAATCATGGTTCCGTTGCCGGCCGACAAGCTGACCGCTCCGGCTGCCGCCGGCGACATCAAGGTCACGATGGAGCTGCAGGACAGCAAGGGGCAGAACCTGGTGCTGACCCCGGCCCCGGTCAAGGTCAACCTCTTTCGGACCTCGGGGAGCCTGGCCGTCGTTCCGGCCAGCCTGACGATCGAAGAGATCAAGACCATCGATGCCTCGCCGATGCTCGGCCACATCTACTTTGCGCAAGGATCGAGCGAAATCCCCGCCCGGTATGTCCGCCTCGCCGGACCGGAGCAGACCGCGGCATTCGATGAGCAGCAGTTTCGCGACACGCTCGACAAGTACTATCAGGTTCTGAACCTTGTCGGCAAGCGCCTGGCCGAGCATCCGGCGGCCACGATTACTCTGGTGGGGTGCAATGCCAACACCGGTGCGGAGAAGGGGAACAAGAAACTCTCCGGCCAGCGGGCCGAGGCGGTCAGGGCTTACCTGCAGACGGTCTGGAACATCGCTCCCGAGAGAATGCTGATCGAGACCCGCAACCTGCCAGAGATGCCGAGCACCAGCCGGCTGGAGGAAGGGCAGGCGGACAACCGGCGGGTGGAAATCCGCTCGGAGGACCCTGCGATTCTCGATCTGATCAGGAGCACCTATCTCGCGACCAGGATCGACGCGTCCGCACTGACCCTGCGTCCCGTCGTCGATTCGCCCCACGGGGTCGCGCGCTGGAAGGTCGCCATCGCCAACGCCGGCGGCAGCCTGGGCGAGCGGACCGGCGAGGGGGCTCCCGCAGCGGAAACCGTGGTCCCGCTGCAGACCGGCAACCTCAAGGAGCTGGCCGCCGGCGGCGACATTACGGTCACCATGGCGCTGCAGGACCGCAAGGGGCAGGACCTGGTGCTGACCACGGCCCCGCTGCCGGTCCGCTTTATCGAAACCAGGGAGCGGCTGGCCCAGAAACAGGGTTACCGGGTGCAGGAAAAGTACGCCCTGATTCTGTTCGATTTCGACAGCGACGCCATCGGCCAGCGCAACCAGGCCATCGTCAGCGAGATCGTCGCGCGCATCCGCGAGCTCCCGGGGGCGAGCGCCGTGATTGTCGGCCACACCGACAACATCGGCAAGGACGACTACAACCTCAAGCTCTCCGAACGCCGGGCCAAAGCCGTCTACGACCTGCTGATGGCGAGCTACGGCGAGGATGCCGCCGGCCGCATCAGCCACACCGGGGTCGGTGCCGCCGACCCGCTCTACGACAACCTGTCGCCGGAGGCGCGGGCTTTTAACCGCACGGTGACCATCACGCTGGAATACACGGCGAACGAATGAGCATGGTCGACCGGGGCACCTCAGGTGCCCCGGTCCCCGGTTCGGGTCATGTGCCCCTGCAACACAGCGCTGCATCGCAGACGTCAGGCAAATCCGGGCAGAGGTGTTCTGCCGACATTGTCGATTCTCTTGAGGAGAGGAGGCTTCATGGGAAGGTGCAGGCTTCTGTACAGGACCATCCTGGCGCTGCTGCTTGCGGCCACCTTCGCCAGCCCGGTCACCGGCTGGGCCGGCGAGGTGAAAAAACTGGCCATCGGCTCGGGCAACACCGCCGGCGTCTACTACGCCGCCAGCGCCGCCCTGGCCAAGGTGGTCAATCGCAACAGCCCGGACACCGGCCTGCACCTGATCAACCAGACGTCGCAGGGATCAGAACAGAACATCGACGACGTGCTGCAGGGGAAGGTCGCCTTCGGCCTGGCCCAGGCCGACATGCTGTTTAAGGCGACGAACGGTCTCGGCCCCTGGGAGGGGCGCCCGCAGGCCGACCTGCGCGGCGTGCTTGCGCTGCACAGTGAGGCGCTGACGCTGGTCGCCGCCGAGGATGCGGAGATCGCCGGGCTCGCCGACCTCAAGGGGAAGCGGGTCAACATCGGCGCCCCCGGTTCCAGCGACAACGAGAACGCCAGGCGGCTGCTGGAGCTGGTCGGCGTCGGGCCGGAGGAGGTTCAGTTGCGCGAGGAGCCGGCCGCCCTCGCCTCCGACCTGCTGCAGGCGGGCGAGATCGACGCCTACTTCTTCACCGTCGGCCACCCCAACCTGTCGGTCCGCGAGGCGAGCTCCGGCAAGCGCAAGGCGCGGCTGGTGGCGCTGCCGCCGGAGCTGATCGCGCACTTCACGGCAGCCAAACCCTTCCTGCTGACCGTCTCGATTCCGGTCGACCAGTATCCGGGGCTGGAGAGCCGCGAGCCGGTGCCGAGCGTCGGCGTGAAAGCCGTCCTCTTCACCCGTGCCGACCTGGACGAGGCGACGGTCCGCCTGCTGGTGCGGACGGTGATAGAGAATCTCGACCTCTTCCGCCGCCAGCATCTGGCCATCTCCGCGCTGACGGCGCCGGAGATGGCCGCGGTGTCGGTGCTGTCGCTGCACCCCGGGGCGCAGGGCTACCTGCGCGAGGCGGGGCTGCTGCAATGATGCTCATGCTGCCGGCCGCTGCGGCCGTGGTCACCGCGGCGTCCGCTTTCCCCTGGAGGAGCCGATGCGGAAACTGATCCTGCTGCTGGCGTTTCCGCTGGCGCTGGCGTTCGGCGGCGAGGCCGCCGAGGCCGCCGGGGCCGCGATCCAGCCCTACTTCTACCCCTTCGTCAGCCCCTACGAGGCGACGGTCATGGACCTGCCGGCGGCCTACCTGGCCGAGCTGCCGGAAGAGGTGCCGACCAGGGTGTTCAAGCTGAAGGTTTTTCCAGAGCGCAAGACCGCGGACGTCTTCTGGTACGAAGACGGGCTCTACTGCTCGCTGGCGCCGCAGCCGCAGAGAGCGCCGCTGATCTTCGTCATCGCCGGCACCGGCTCGCGCTACAACTCGCCGACCATGCTCAAGCTGCAGCGGGCCTACTACCAGGCGGGCTTTCACGTCGTCTCGATCAATTCGCCGACGCACATGAACTTCGTCGTCAACGCCTCCGAAAGCTCCATGCCGGGCGACGTGCGGGAGGATGCCCGCGACCTCTACCGGGTGATGCAACAGGCCTGGGAAAAGGTGCGCGGCGAGGTCGAGGTCTCGAGTTTCGCCCTGGCCGGCTACAGCCTCGGTGGCATTCAGGCCGCCTTCGTCTCGATGCTGGACGAGGAGAAGAAGCTCTTCGACTTCCGCAAGGTGCTCCTCATCAATCCGCCGGTCAGCCTTTTCAACTCGGCCAGCGTCCTCGACCGGCTGCTGGTCGAGAACATCCCCGGCGGGGAGGAGAACTTCAACCGCTGGTTCCAGTTGGTCCTGCTCAACGTCGCCGCCGTCTCCAGGGAGATGGGGTACATGGAGCTGACCGGCGAGTTCCTCTACCAAGCCTACAAACGCCAGCCTCCTACCGAAGAGAATCTGAAGGCGGCGATCGGCCTTTCCTTCCGGATGGACTCGGCCAACATGATCTTCACCGCCGACGTGATGAACGGCGGCGGCTACATCGTGCCGACGAAGGTGCAGCTGAACAACTCGACCTCGCTCACCCCCTACGCGATGGTTGCCTACCGCACCAGCTTCGTCGACTATTTCCACGAATATCTCTTCCCCTACTTCCAGCGGCGGGAGCCGGGCCTGACTAAGCCGGCCCTGATCGAGAGGCTGAGCCTGCGCAGCATCGAGCCCTACCTGCGCAGCGCCGAGAAAATCGGCCTGGTGGGGAACGAGGATGACGTCATCCTGATGCCCGGGGAGATCGAGTACCTGCAGCAGGTCTTCGGCGACCGGGCGAAGATATTCCCCACCGGCGGCCATCTCGGCAACGTCAATCACCCGGACGTGGTGCGTTTCATGACGGATTTTCTGACCGGAAAGGAGCAGTGACCATGTCCAAGACGAAACGCACTCTGCTGGCCGCGCTGCTCCTGGCTGCACTTTCGCTGCTTGCCGGTTGCAGCACCGTCCCGGTGACCGGTCCAGACAGCCAGGCGCCGCTGCGGCGCTATGAGGAGGTGGTCAAGATCCCCGCGGGGCAGCCGCCGATGCTACTGATGAACGACCCGATCGAGGGCTTCAACCGCGGCGCCTACCGCTTCAACTACTACTTCGACAAGTACCTCTTCCTGCCGGTGGTCAAAGGGTACGCTTTCATCATGCCGGACTACGCCGAGCAGAGGGTCTCGAACTTCTACGACAACATCTTCGAGCTCACCAACGTCACCAATAGCCTGCTGCAGCTTAAATGGAAGAAGACCGGCATCACCACCGCCCGCTTCGTCGTCAACTCCACGGTCGGCATCGCCGGTCTCTGGGATCCCGCCACCGGCTGGGGATTGCTCCGTCAGGAGGAGGACTTCGGCCAGACCCTCGGCCACTACGGGGTGGGCACCGGCGCTTACGTGGTGCTGCCGGTCGCCGGGCCGAGCAACGTCCGCGACACGGCCGGGCTGGTCGTCGACTCGGTCGCCTTCAACGTCATCGATCCCCTCAACTTCGACCATAATGAGCCGTACGAGGTCCCGTTCAACGTCTTGTACGCCGTCGACAAGCGCAAACGGATTCCCTTCCGTTACCACGGCACCGGCTCCCCCTTCGAGTACGAGCTGGTGCGGATGCTGAACACCCAGTTCCGGCAGTTCGAGGTCGAAGACTGAGCCGGCCCGGCTGCCGGTGCGACATTCAGGTCGGTAGCTGATTTGCATCTCGGGGGGGCATTGGATGAACGGGCCGGGCGCGATCGAGTCGCCGGTCAGATGATCTGGTCGGGGCTGCTCGAAACGGCGACCGGCGGAACCACCATGTCGGAGAGCATGGAGACGGTCATCCGGTCGTTCGTATTTGGAGAAGGAAGGGCTGCTCTCGGTCGACAGCCCGCCGTTTCCGCCGCGCTGTCGACCGAGAACACCAAAGGCTTCAGTTTTGCCTGGCGATCATGTACCGCAGCAGGTCGACCACCCGGTGAGAGTAGCCCCATTCGTTGTCGTACCAGGAGACGACCTTGAAGAACCGCTTCTCGCCTTTGAGGTTGTTCTGCACAGTGGCGAGGGAGTCGTAGATGGAGGAGCTCTCCGAATGGATGAAGTCGGTGGAGACCAGTTCCTCCTGCGCATATTCGAGGTAGCCCTTGAGGTAGGTTGCCGAGGCCTTCAGCATCAGGGCGTCGATCTCCTCGATGGAGGTCTCCCGCACCGTGCGGAAGGTCAGGTCGACCACCGAGACGTCGGGGGTGGGCACGCGAAAGGACATTCCCGTCAGCTTTCCCTTCACTGCCGGCAGCACCTCCCCCACCGCCTTGGCCGCTCCCGTGGTCGAGGGGATGATGTTGATCGCCGCCGCCCGCCCGCCGCGCCAGTCCTTCTTCGAGGGGCCGTCGACGGTCTTCTGCGTCGCCGTATAGGAGTGGATGGTGGTCATCAGCCCGGTCTCGATGCCGAGCCCCTCCTTGAGCAGCACGTGCACCAGCGGGGCCAGGCAGTTGGTCGTGCAGGAGGCGTTGGAGACGATGTGGTGGCTCCCGGGGTCGTACTCCCCCTCGTTCACTCCCATCACCAGGGTCTTCACCTCCCCTTTCCCGGGGGCGCTGATGATGACTTTTTTCGCCCCGGCCGCGAGGTGCAGCCCGGCCGTGGCGGAGTCGGTAAACAGCCCGGTCGATTCGATCACGAAATCGACTCCCAGTTCCCGCCAGGGGAGGAGGTCGGGCGATTTGGCCGCCGCCACGCAGCGGATACGGTGGCCGTTCACCACCAGCAGATCGTCCTCCGCCAGGGCCGGATCACTCTTCGCCGTGGCCAGTTCTCCCTTGAAGCGGCCGTGTACCGAGTCGTACCTGAGCTGATAGGCGAAGTACTGTGCATCGGTGCTGACGTCGACCACTGCGACGAGATCGATCTCTCTGCCAATGAGTCCCTGCTCGGCCATGGCCATCAGCACCAGTCGGCCGATCCTGCCAAAGCCGTTGATCGCAACTTTCGCTCCCATCGTTACCTCCTCTGTTTGGTCTGGACATATTCAGGTGTCAGCTATCGGGCGGGACAGATTCAATCGCTGTATTTTTTGCTTGAGGGTTTAGAAAATTCTTTTCACTATAGATCATTGTCTTGCGGTTTCAAGCGTGCCCGGAAGCATTTCCCAAAGGGGCTCAGTTTCTCCTGCACTTTGACCACATCCGGGCAGGCTAGGTAGGGGTCACCCCTGGGGGGCAGGTCGATTGACAATCCACCGTTTTCTGATATCAAGGCTTGCAAAACTTAATTAAAAAGGAAATTATTTACCCTGCAGCCTGAAACCGGAAAGGTGACCGAGCCTGAAGAGGACCTGGGCATTGCCAGGCGGTTCAGCCAGCGGCTCGACGATGAGCGCGGAAAAACGTCCTCGCCGGCCGGAGTGATTGGATAGCCGATGATACAAGGAAAAGAGGCGAGTCGCCGGGAGATGTCGGAAAAGGGAGGGGCCGAAGGAGGTTCGGTCGTCAGCCGCCCCGTCGAGGGCGAGTTGCGCCTGCAGCTGGCGGGTGACTGGACCGGGAACCGCCGGCCGGTGACGGCCGACCAACTGCGGCGAGAGCTGGCGACGGCTCCCGCCGTCCGCCGCCTCACCTTCGATGCCCGGCAGCTTGGCGCCTGGGATAGCGGCCTGCTCACCTTCGTGCTGATGGTCGGAAAGGTCTGCGCCGAACGGCAGATTGCGGTCGACCAGACGGAGCTCCCGGAGGGGGTGCGGCGGCTTGTCGCCCTCGCTACGGTGGTCCCCGAGCGGACGCGGGAGGACCAGGAGCCGGGGCGCCTTCCGCTTCTTGCATGGGTAGGGGACCGCGCCATCGGCGCCTGGCGGCAGAACGTCGAGATGACGGCCTTCCTCGGCGAAGCGGCCGTTGCCTGCGGCCGGCTGCTGACCGGGCGGGCGCGGTTCCGCCGGACCGACCTCTTCACCATCATGCGCGACTGCGGCTCGCGCGCCCTGCCCATTGTCTCGCTGATCAGCGTTCTGGTCGGGCTGATCCTGGCCTTCGTCGGGGCGGTCCAGCTCCAGATGTTCGGCGCCGAGATCTATGTCGCCAGCCTGGTCGGCATCGCCACCGTCCGGGTCATGGGCGCGATTATGACCGGCATCATCATGGCCGGCCGCACCGGCGCTGCCTTTGCCGCCCAACTCGGCACCATGCAGGTCAACGAGGAGATCGACGCCCTGAAGACCATGGGCTTCTCCCCCTTCGAGTTCCTGGTGCTGCCGAGGCTGCTCGCCCTCAGCCTGATGATGCCGCTGCTTTGCCTCTACGCCGACCTCATGGGAATCCTCGGCGGCCTCTTCGTCGGTGTTTTCATGCTCGACCTCAACGTCATGGAGTACGTCAACATGACCCAGGCCTCGGTCCGGCTGAAGGACTTCTGGGTCGGGCTCTTCCACAGCTGCGTTTTCGGCGTTCTGGTAGCTCTGGCCGGCTGCCTGCGCGGTATGCAGTGCGGTCGCAGCGCCTCGGCCGTGGGCGACGCCGCCACCTCGGCCGTGGTCTCCGGCATCGTCAGCATCGTCGTGGCGACGGGGATTATCACCCTGCTGTGCAACGTGCTGGGGATCTGAAAAATAGGACTTATGGGACTAATAGGACATATGGATGACCGTTGAAATTGACAAAGGATATCCATGCATCGCCGTTAAGGACCTGACCATGGCCTACGGTGCCAAGGTCATCCAGCGCGACCTCAGTTTCACCGTCAACCGCGGGGATATCTTCATCATCATGGGCGGCAGCGGTTGCGGCAAGAGCACCCTGCTGCGGCACCTGGTCGGCCTGATGCCGCCGGCCAAGGGCGAGGTGCTTTACGGCGGCGAGGATTTCTGGGCGGCGGCGCCGGACCGGCAAATGCACATCCTGCGCCGCTTCGGCATCCTCTACCAGAGCGGCGCCCTCTGGAGTTCGATGACCCTGGCCGAGAACGTCGCCCTGCCGATGGAAGAGTTTACCTCGTTGCCGCCGGCGGAAATCCGCGAGCGGGTCTCCCTCAAACTCGCCCTGGTTGGTCTGGCGGGGTTTGAGAGCTACTATCCCAGCGAAATCAGCGGCGGCATGAAGAAGCGGGCCGGCCTGGCGCGGGCGATGGCTCTCGATCCCGATATCCTTTTCTTCGACGAACCCTCCGCCGGTCTCGACCCGATCAGCGCGCACCTGCTCGACGACCTCATTCTCGAACTGCGCGAAAGTCTGGGCGCGACAGTGGTGGTGGTCACACACGAACTGGCGAGCATTTTCGCCATCGGCAACAACTCGGTCTTTCTCGATGCGGAGAGCCGGACGATGATCGCTGCAGGGAACCCGAAAAAACTCCTGGAGGAATCGGAAGATCCGAAGGTGAGAAATTTTCTGACGCGCGGGGAGGCCGGTATCCGGCCATTTCCCGGCGTTCGTCGCGAAAACCGTTGATGTCAACCGACGCAGGGGAGGCTGGACAGAGAAGATGAACGGCAATGCGAATAAGGCAATCATCGGCGCCTTTGTTCTGGGCGCGCTTACCCTGCTGGTAGTCGGGGTGCTTGTCTTCGGCTCGGGAAAGCTTTTCTCCGACACCCGGAAATTTGTGGTCTACTTCGATGGGTCGGTCAAGGGACTCAACGTCGGCTCGCCGGTCATGTTTCGGGGGGTGAAAATCGGCTCGGTCTCCGATATCCAGATCGCTTTCGATTCGCAGGAAATGGCGACCCTCATCCCGATCATTATCGACATCGCGAGGGACAAGTTTCGCGGCGGGGAAACCGATCGTAAATACGTTCAGGAGTTGATTGACAAGGGGCTGCGGGCGCAATTGCAGATGCAGAGCATCGTCACCGGTCAGTTGGCTGTCTATCTCGATTTCTTTCCCGATTCCCCGGTGGTGCTACGCGGGACTGGAGCAGAATACCCTGAGATCCCTTCCATTCTCTCGAAGAGCGAGGAACTGCAGAAGACCCTCGCTGAACTCCCCCTGGAGGATCTGGTAGAAAAGACACACTCGGCGATGGAGGGGATCGACCGCCTGGTCAATTCCCCCGAACTGCACGCAGCTGTCAGATCCCTGGATACTACGGCCAAGGAAATACAGGAAATGGTCCGCAACCTGGATCGCGAGATCAGGGTGCTGGGGCAGGAAAGCCGGAAGACGACTTTGGCAGCGACCAGCGCCTTCAGCCAGATGGAGCAGTTCATGGCGATGGAGGAAGGTACGACGGGCGAGATCGCCAGAAGCATCAACGAGACGATGCTGGAGGCCCGCGCCACCTTCGCCAAGACCGAGGAAACTCTGGAGGCGTTGCGGCAGACGGCGTCGGACGAGAGGTCGACTTACCAGCTGCAGCAGACACTGCGAGAGATGGCGGCGGCTGCCCGCTCGGTCAATACCCTGGTCGATTACCTCGAGCGGCATCCCGAGGCCCTGCTTCGGGGCAAGGCCGAGCAGAAAGGAGAGTAGGACATGATGCATCGTTCATATCTGGTTTTCACCGTCCTCTGCGTCGTGTTTCTGCTCGCCCTTGCCGCCTGCGGCAGCAGTCCGGCGGTTCGCTTTTACACCCTGACCCCCCTGCAGAACGGGGAAATTCCAGCTGCGGTTGAAGTGGCCGAGCGCCGGGGAATCGTTGCCGTCGGCCCGGTCGAGATCGCCGACTACCTTAACCGGCCGCAGATCGTCCGGCGCGAGGGGGCGACGAGCGTTGCACTTCTGGAGGGCGATCGCTGGGCCGGATCGCTGCAAAGCGACTTCGCCCGGGGTCTTATCGACAACCTCGGAGTGCTGCTCGGCCCGAAAGGGTACGCGGTGCTTCCGTGGGAAGTGACGGCCCGCGCCGATGGCCGGGTCCAGGTTTCGGTCACGCGGTTCGAGGGGACCGACCAGCAGACAGTGGTGCTCGACGCCCTATGGACGCTGCACGGCAAGCAGAGGGGAGAACTCCTGTCGGTGGGTAAGGAAGTCATCGTCGAGCCGGTTCGCGAGGGAGGAGCGGGCGGGACGGTCGACGCGATGAGCCGGGCACTGGCCGAACTGAGCCGGCGCATCGCTGCCGAAACGGAAAAGAAACTGGCCCAGGCCGGTTGAGCCGCTCGCATTGGATGGCGTGGGTCGCCTCGACCCGTTCGCGGATCATTTCATTCGATTCGCCGTAGTGGGGGTCAGCAAGGTCGTAGTGGGGGACGCGGGGAACCTCGACGTGCAGGTCGATGCGGTCGAGGAGAGGGCCGGAGAGGCGGGTGCGGAGGAAGACCATGATGTGAGCAAAGAAGAAAACATAAAAGACAACATAAAAGACTTGACATTCGAAAATTGTGAGAATATTTTGAGCTCGTTATTAACTGTGTTTTATTTTTAGGGGGGACATTGTGAGGGGGAAGTCTACGGAACCTAGCCGGTTTTCCGTCAGAGAGCATTTCTGATCGGAGGCCGGCTTTTTTATTTCGAGAAAGGGGAATTAATCCCAAAACCGATTTGAAAAATAAATAGTGCGTAGTATGCCGCCGAAAGGGTAAACCACGGGTAACCGTGGGGCACAAAGCCATCGGTCCGACGAAGTTTCAGCGAAGTCGGACGGCCGGGCTGTCGAAGTGGCTGAAGAGATGATTTTTATCTCATCAGATGCCCGCTTCTCTTTTAGGAGGCGGGCTTTTTTTTTGACTTCACTGCATTGCTTCAAAGGAGTGGAACTGATGAAAGGTCGGGTAGCGACCCTGAGCAGGATTTCTTCCAGTCGGAGGCTCCCCGGCTTTCTGACCAACCATTACCTGCTGGCGATTGCCGGTTCAGTGGATGAACCGGTGCTCAATGTGACGGTCAACGACGCTGCGGTCGCCGTCGCCGGGCAGGCGTTCAGCCTGGACTACCTGCTGGCCGAAGGGAGGGAATACCCTGACCGTCACGGCGATGGATCGGGCCGGCAACCGGGGGGCGCAAACACCATCGGTCCGATGAAGCTTTAGCGAACGCGGATCGAGGGGTTATGGAAGCGGGAGAATTAGAAGTAATTCTCCAGGCCCGTCCCTTTTTGGTAAAGGGCTTTCAATTTGCTTCGTCAAATCATTCGGGATTGCCCGCCTTGCTTGCCGGGCCTGGAAATATTTCCTTAGGATTCAGGGGGATGTAATGAAGAAGGTTGTTTTCGTTCTGGCTGTTTTGTTATTAACCTTTCTTTATGCTGGATTGGCATTTTCCGGTAATGCAGATACTGAGAGAGATTTGGCAAAATCTCTTCGGAGAAGCCAGAAGGTCATCGAAAAGGCCCAAAGGAAACTGTCTGAAGGGCAACCGATCAAGGTGGAAATTACCCAATTGCAGCAGGAGGCCGAAGGGATCCGGGCTTCGAATCTTCTTCTGGAGGAACGATTTCGTGTTCGTGGTCAGAATGCCCGGGAACTCGGGGGCAAGGCTCGGCAGCGACAGGAAGAGATGGAGGTCCGCTATCATGAGGTTCTTGGGCAGCTCCAGCCCCTGCTCGATGAACTCGCCAGGGGAGGGGCTATCTCTGCTTCAACCATTGACTCGCTTCAGGAGTTATTCAAGCAAATTGTCCCTGAAAAGAAAAACCCAATCCTCGGCAGTCTCCCCTACAGTCACCTGAACTACCCGGTCCGGGCGCCGGTGGCGGCGCCGCCGGTTGTTCCGGCTTACCGGGGCGGAAACAGCGGAGTCACCGCTGCCGATACTCGGGAAACGGCGGACGCACTGATTACCCCCGAAATCGCCGAGTTGGCCAAATCACTCGACTGGAATCCCGTCCGCATATACGAGTGGGTGCAAGAGAATATCGAGACCGAGTGGTACTGGGGCTCCATGAAGGGCGCCGACGAGACATTGCGCCAGAGGAGCGGCAATGATGCCGACCAGGCGGCCCTGCTGATCGCAATGTTGCGTTCGGCCGGTTTCCCGACCCGTTATGTGCGCGGCGTCATCGAGTTCTTCCCCGGGATCGAGCAGGCAAAGCGTCTCACCGGCCTCGACGATCCGCTGAAGATCGCCGCCTTCTTCCAGAAAGCCGGCATCCCTTTTGAGCCAATGATCGCCGGCGGCAAGATCGCCAACTTCCGAGTCGAACACGTCTGGGTCGAAACCCAGGTCCCTTACTCCAATTACCGCGGGGCCCTGCTCGATAACATGGGCAAGACCTGGATCGCCCTCGATACCCACATGAAGCCACCCGGGTACCAGTGGAACAACCCCGAAGATTTCGGCGCCGATTTCAATCTGGCCGCCCTGCGCGACCATTACCTTTTCCAGCCTCGGACCGAAACGCCCCTCGAATACCTCCGAGACGCTTTCGACCAGCATCTGGGTGGCGAATTTGCCGATACTACCTTCCAGGATCATTTGCGCATCCGCACCCTTGTCGCCGAACCTCTGGGCATCCTGCCGGCCAGCCTGCAGTTTCGCCCTACGGCTATTACCGGAGAATACACCGAACTGCCTGGCGATCTGCGCCATCAAGTGACCTTTACCGCCGCCACCACAGACGGCAACGAACTCTTCACCATCACCTTCGATGCCGCCATTCTCTCCAATCGGTCCGCCAGTCTCTCCTATGAGCCAGAGACAGTGGAGGACCAGCAGATTATCCATTCCTACGGCGGCCTGGACAACACCCCTTCTTACCTCGTCCATCTACGACCGGTGCTCAGGATAGACGGGGAGCGCAAGGTGGTGGGCCAGGACGGACTCCCCATGGGGGCCGATTACATCCTCACCATCGAGCTCGCCTCTCCGAACGGGCGGCACGAAGTCGCCAGTCATCATGTCATCGGCAATCTCTCCTCTCTCGGAATCGTATCCCAAAAAGTGGTGCAGCCGATGGACCTTCCCCTGGAGGAAAAAGACGCCGAGCGGCTGCTGTATGAGGCGGCCCTGTCGTATGTCGAACGCTGGAACGCAGCGGAAGAGGAATTGGCCGCTTTTTTCAAAGTGGCCATCGCCCGCCCGCTGCCGACGGTCGTTACCGTCGGCGGGGTCATCGACGTCGCCTACCTCTTCGACGTACCCCAGGGTTTTGACTGGAAAGGGGTCTTCATCGACGCGGGCTTTCGCCGCATCGAAACCGTGGCCTCCCCAGCTCAGGAGGAGAGGGCCAGGGAGTTCATACGCCTGTCGGCCTTGGAGGGTTCGATCCTTGAAAATCGTATCTTCGAGGACGACTTCGGTGTCGCCTCCATCTCCACGGCCAAGCTGCTGGCCCTGGCGCCGCAACCCCTGACCTTCGATGGCTCCAATGCCGATGCCCTGCTGCCGACCCTCGATCTGGGCGAAAACGTAGAAGCCGACATCCTGAATGCCGTCCATCAGGGTCTCAGCGTCACCCTGCCGGAAGCGGAACTCGGTTACAAAAACTGGACGGGCATCGGCTACATCAAGGAAAACCCCGCCACCGGCGAGGCCGGTTACATGCTCTCCGGGATGATCGCCGGCGGGATGACGGCCGAGGAGTGGGCAGACCAGATGTTGCGTGACCGGTTCGAAAACGCCTATTCGGAGCCGCCCAACCAGGATCCGGGCGCTGCCGCCCGGATGATCATGATCCCGGTCGGCGATCGGCAGAACGGCACCGTCGGCCAGGAAGTCGAGGAACCGCTGGCGGTACTGGTCGTGGATCTCGAGGGTCGGCCCGTTGCCGGCGCCGAAGTGACCTTCACCGCCCTCGGAGGCGGGGCTCAGTTTGATGGTGCGGCAACGGCGCAGGTCACAACCGGAGGCAACGGCATCGCAAAAGTCCGCCCGACTCTCGGCACCAGGACGAAGGATAACCCTTCCTATCTGAGAACCAATCAGGGGGACGCCTACGTCACCCAGGTTGGCGTCAATCTGTTCAGTGCCACCGTCTCCGGCCAATACGGCACGCTCTCTCTGCCTAAACCCTTCGAGGTTTATGCCCAGCCTGACGTCCCCGTCAGCATGGTCAAGGTGGTCGGGGATGGGAACGGGGGCATGGCCAATAATCCGGCGGGCACCTTAAAGGTCCTTGTGGTCGATCAGTACCAGAATCCGGTGTCCAATGTTCCGGTGACATATCAGGCAGAAAGCGCGGTGTCCATGGACTCCTGGACCAATTTGCCGCAAAACTACCGAAGCGTCACTTTCTATGACCACAATGAATGCACAAACGAATACCCACTGTACGGCGAATGTTCCAGCTCGACCAGCATCTCCAGGATGACCGCCCATTTCGGAGTGGGAGTGAATGCGATTCTCGGCAACACGGTCAATACCCGCTATGAGGTTTCCGCCAATACTCCCGGGGTGCCGGGCGAAACCTTCACCTTGTACAGCGGCGGATATTGGGGAGAGGGCGATTATCTTCCTCCCCAGCTGTTTGTCCGGCATTTGACGCGCATCAATGATCAGGGCGAGGAGGTCAATGCCGCCAAAGCTGGTGAACAATTAAGGGCGCCCCTGGTCGCGACCATGTTCCTGATGACCAGCGACTACACCATGGAGGGGCCGACGAGCTGCACCAAATACGATTCCAAGGGTCAGCCTTACCAGACCGACTGTTGGACCATTAAAGGAAGCGGCTTGGTCCACACCGAGCGAATCAACGACGGCACGGTTCTGTTTACGCCCGTTTCAGGGGGAGGATCGGTCGCTTCCACGGGAAACCTGGGGGACGGGGCCTACCAGACGACCTATACGACGGGTTCAATCCCCAGCCTGAACCGGATAGAGGCCATCGGCCAAGCCACCGTTACAATTCCTCAGGTGTACGGCTCTCTCTACGGGGGTTCGATTGAAGAGGGTTATACGGTCAAAGACTTGCCTTTACGCACCATCACTCTAGAGAGTGGACAAAAGGGATTATTTAACAGGACCACGAAGGAACTCCTCTCGCAATCCTCGCAAAAAATAGATTATGAGGCCTATGGGGTCGAAGTGACAACCGAGGTCAGCCCAAAGGTGGTTTTTCTCGGAGAAGGAAATATGGCTCGGGACGACCTCACGGTGACCTACTCGATCTTGCCCGACGGGGATCCTCCGGCCGGATATGGTGCCGTCAGCGCCGAAGTGGATCTCTCCTCCGTAGGGCTTTCAGGGGGGGGGCAATGGGAGGGCTACCTGATCGGCAGTGCCGTCAAAGGGACCGGTACTGCGGTCTTCAGCTTTGGTACCGAATTCGACCCGCAAAAGAATTACTATGTTCAGTCGGTTCTCAACCGGGGCGGAGGAATCGAAATCCGGGGGGAAAAGATCCCGCTGAAGATCGTCACGGTCGATCTTGATATCGACAGCGACAACAACGCCGGCTTCAAGTCCGGCGGCACTCACAACGACCCTCAACGTGGCCTGATCGAAGACCAGGTAGAGGATTATGCCGGTGCGCCCGGCAAGCTCATCCGGCCCAACCTGCTCGACGTCGACCGTGACAAGGTGCCAGGGTTCGCCGACGGCATCAACAAGTACGGCAACGAAGGGGAGGGCGCCAGCGCCCCCTTTGTGCCGCTGGTGATCGAGCTGGGCGGCACGGCGCTCGACCCGGCAACGGCCACCGTCCGCTTCGACTATCCCGGCTCAGATCCGGTGCAGGTGCAGCAGCAGATCGCCGCCGACGGCGCGGTCGGCTACACCCCAGCCCCCGGCAGCCTGCGGCTCTGGACCAGGGACGGCGGGAAAAGCCGCAATGTGGCCAATCTCGCGGCCGGGGGCGATTACGTCAAGCCGAATGAGCCCTATCGGCTAAGCCAACTCGGAACTTCCCTCCCCGACGGCAACTGGCGACTCTACGTCGAAGCGGTCAGAAGTGGCGCAAGCGTCGGCAGCGAGCGCATCGCCCTGCATATCGACCCCGACGGCGCCGGCCCCCTGCCCGAGATGGAAGGCGACGCCGTGCGCACCACGCCGCTTCTGGCCGCCCTGGTGCCCGACTACAACCATGACCGAGTGATTGACGAGAAGGACATCGAGCGCGCCGAGCGCGGGGATACTTACTATTTCTGGATCAACGATGATGACGACAGCGGCGAGACCGGCGGCAGCGACATTCCCGGAGACGGGGATGCGGATAGCGGAAATATGCAGATTGACGGTGTGCGCGACCTCGTCGACTTCTGCCCTGTCTATCTGGATATCAAGGGACTTATCGACCTCTTCGATCCCGCGGCTTATCGTTATGCCCTCTCGCATGGCGCGGAGGGCGTCAATGTCGCTTTGAGCGGGTTAAAGCCGGACGAGGCCGGAAAATACCTGATCGATGTCCCCACTGCCCGGGAACAGGCCACGAAACAAGCACTCTTGGTGCGCGGCATTGGTCTCGATTTGACCGGCCCGCTACCCAGCAGCAACCCCTACGGCCGACCCGTCCCCGATTTGAGCTTTTTACTTTCGATACGGGATGAAGGAAAAGGGGTGCTGCTGCTGGAAGGAGTGAAGATAAGCAAGGCGCCGTTGACACTGACCATCTATGACAAGACCGACAGTCCGGTTTTTTCCTCCAGTCTCAACCTCAGCTTGGATGGGGTGGAGCAGATGTTCCGGCATAAGAACCTCATTCAATATGGTTCAGCCGAGGCGCAGCCTCCAGATCCCGAAACCAATCCCCTTTGGGGGGAGTTCGACCGGCTGAAAGAGCCGGTCAATTGCCCCGATAACGAATGTCTTGGTTCAAACGGCAAGGACTTTGTTTTCGTCCATGGGTACAACGTCGATGGCCAGCAGGCTCGCGGCTGGCAGTCCGAAACCTTTAAGCGCATGTATTGGTCCGCGTCGAAAGCCAGATTCTGGGGCGTTAGCTGGTACGGCTCGAAAACTCAGTTAGGCGGAGTTACCTTCAATTATCATGTGAACGTCCTACGTGCATTCAATACCATCCCGAAATTCCGGGAGTTTTTGAACTCCATTCCAGGGGAAACTACCATCGCCGCCCACAGCCTCGGCAACATGCTTGTCGGCGCCTGCCTGAGTGACAGCAATGCGGACAGTGATCCGAGCAAAAAAGTGACAGCCAAGGTCAAAAGCTATTTCCTCATCGATGCCGCCGTCGCCCTTGAAGCCTATATCGGGGGATCGGCGGAGGATTATTTCACCTCGGCTAATCCGATGGTGCACCCCGGCTGGTACAACTACAAAAAAGGGTTAGCCGCCAGTGAATGGTACACCTTGTTCCCAAGTGACGACCATCGCAGCGAGCTGACGTGGCGAAACCGGTTCGAGAATCTGCCGGAAGGGATCAACTACATCAACTTCTATTCATCCGGAGAAGAAGTCCTTGATACCCATACAGGCGATCCCAGTTTGCTGGATATCGTTAACGATGGCGCTGGCCGTTACGCCTGGGCCTTGCAGGAGAAGTTGAAAGGAAAAATGGTAACAGGTTGGGTGCTGGGCAGCAGATATGGCGGCTGGGGAAAAAACAACGAAGATTACTACGAAGAGAACACCTACATAGTCACAGGAGAAAAAGTCGCCCTGCCATGGCTAATTGCTAACAAGCTCGACCCTGCTGGTTTGAAGACCAAGCCGTTCTTTAATAAGCACTTCGATTCTGATCTGTTCATGGATAGCACCGGAGGAAGTGAGTATGCGAGGATCAATCGTACCAAGTTGCTTGCCGAGGCGTTCCCCTCGTTGACCATGCCAGCAGGAGGGCCGGAAGGAGAACAAGTGGAACTATTTGAGTTTGTTGACGAAGGGAACGCAAAAAATATGCAAGCTGAATTTAAAAATGAAAAAGGTGATTGGCCAGAAGTGAGAAAAGAAAAAAATGATACGGACTGGAAACATAGCGATTTGCGAAATGTAGGATACCTATTTATCTATAAGATCTTTGATGAATTAAAAAAAGTAACGGAGAAATAACGATGAATAAATTCCTGGGTTGCTTATTGTTTTTGTCAATTTCTACTGTATTTGCACCAGAAGCGTTGGCTTTGTCAGATGCCTCCAAGGCAACTATTTTGGTAGTAGACGAGGAAGGCGCGCCAATCGAAGGTGCTATTGTCGGTATGGGATTTGAAAAAAATACCGGTTGGGGTACAGACGCCACAGGCAAGCGAGGAGTAACTGGAGTTGACGGTAGGTTTGTAGCCGAAGGGAATTGTAATGGTCATATTACTTATGGCGCTGACAAGGAAGGATATTATAACAGCCATTACGAATACGATTTTAAAGATAAGGGTCCTCTTGGTTGGAAGCCGTGGAACCCTGAACTGAAGGTCATTCTTCGCAAAATTCAAAATCCTGTGCCTATGTATGCAAGGAAGGTAAAAATTGATTTGCCAGTTTTAGGTGAAGAGGTTGGGTACGATTTAATAGCATATGATTTTACTCCCCCTTATGGCCGAGGAACACAGGCCGATCTTGTCTTCAAGGCGGATAAAAAGGTAGAAAATAAGAAAAAGTATGACTCAAATTTGGTGATTAGTTTTTCCAATAAATACGATGGCATTAAATTAATTAAAGAAGATCTGCAATATGGAAGTGAACTAAAATTACCAAGAATAGCTCCATTTGAAGGATATTTTGCTAAGTGGAGTTTATCAAAGAGTCGTTATCCAAATGAAGGAGTAAAAGTAAACTTTGCGCAAGATGATAATTATGTATTTCGTGTTCGATCAGAAGAGAAAGATGGAAAGTTTGAAAGGGCTATGTACGGGAAAATATTAGGCCCAATATCATTTGGAAATATTACAAGAAGAGATACGGCAACTATTGCTTTTAAGTACTACCTCAACCCAGATTACACCAGAAATCTTGAATTCGATCCCGAAAGAAACCTTTTCGGCCCTCTCCCGCCGCTGGAGCAGGTCGGGATTCAGTAGCTGAAAAGAACATGAATAAGCACGACGTCGTAAAGAACATAGAGAAGAACATAGAGGGGTCAGAAGAACATAGGGGGAAGTCATGGGGGCAGCTCTCCACATTCCACGAAGGGAGCGCGAGGGGGAAAAGGATGGGCCGACCATTACGGATCCATTATCCCGGCGCTTTCTACCATGTCACCTCACGGGGGAATGAGCAGCGAGAGGTCTTTAAGAGCCAGCGCGAGGGGGAGAGATTTTTGACCTATCTGGCGTCGGCGCGGGAGCGGTACGGAGCGGCCATCCATTGCTGGTGCCTGATGGGGAACCACTACCATCTGCTGCTGGAGACGCCCGACGGTAATCTACCGCAGATCATGCGCCACATCAATGGCGCGTACACGACCTACCTCAACGTCAAGCGCCGGCGCTCCGGCCATCTGTTTCAAGGACGTTACAAGGCGTTTCTGGTCGAGGCCGACGCCTATGCCTTGGAGTTGTCGCGCTACATCCATCTCAACCCGGTGCGTGCGGGACTGGCGGCCAGGCCGGAAGACTATCCGAGGTCGAGTTATCGCAGCTACATCGGTCGTGTCGCGACGCCCGACTGGCTCACGACGGGGCAGGTTCTGGGATGTGTCGCGGCAAATGCCGGGGCGGCGCCGAGCAGATATCGAGAGTTTGTCGAAGACCGGCTCGGCAAGGAGTACGAGAGCCCACTTCAGGGGGCCGTTGCCGGGGCAATTCTGGGACGGTTGGCATTCATCGACAAGGTCAAGCACAAACATGTACATACCCGCGTCCTGGCCAACGACGTGCCGGCGCTTCGCCAGTTGATGGCCCGGCCGACAGTGGAGGAGATTTTGGGCGCCGTCGGCGAAGAAACGGGCGAGAGCGAAAAAGAGGCGCGGCGGATCGGGCTGCGTCTGAGTCACATCCTGAGCGGTCTGCCGCTGCGGCAGTTGGGTGAAAGCTTCGGGGTAGGAGGGACGGCGCTCTGCGAGGCGAGTCGGCGAATGGGGAGGCGGATCGCCGCCAATCCGGAGTTGGCGGAGGTGGTGGCGAAGATCAGGGGGCGGTCAAATCGTGAAGAATGGAGAGTTGACCCCTATGCCCTCCGTTTGATGATAGTGAAACCAGCAACACCATGGTTCACTCCGGATGGCACGGTTATCATCGCCGCCTTGGTGCGAGCGAATGGCATCAACTGTTCAATGGGGTATTTGTCGACGGGCAGCAGGACAATAGGTTTTACTTGACATGGCGCGGCCGGTTTGGCGACCTGCCAACCGAAAAAGTCAATGTTTTCAGTTTTTATTCAACCGGTGAGGATGTACTGGCATCCTTCGCTGGCAATGGCCCAACCTTTAAACAAATAATCACTGGGGATTTCGGACGCAATTCTTGGGTCATCCAAGAAAAATGGAAGGGACGCTGGCCATTCGACCATTATGGAGGATCGAAACTGATGGGCTGGGGTTTTAACTATGAAGACTATTTCAATTGGACCGACTGGAATCAAGACGGCGAAGTCGATATTGATGAAACGAGTTTTCTTAGTCCGGCCGAAGCCAATGGCCAGATAGACTCAAATGACCTGAGAACAAAGCCGTTCTTCCGCAAGCTTACTAATAGCCAAGAAGAGGCTAAGCTGCTTATGCCAGGCAGTGAAGGCAGCGAATATGCCAAAGTGAACCGCCCACGATTGCTTGGCTTGGCGATACAGGCGTTGACAACACCGACAGGAGGGTGGAAAGGAGAGACAATGTCCACCGGAGAGTTCTTGGATAGAAATAACGTTCTCAATATGAACGAGCAAAAAAATGGTTGGCCGGAAGTGCGCAAGCAAGATACAGATTGGTGGCATTCCGACATAAGAAACGTATCTTATCAATTTATTTACAAAGTGGTTAACAAGATTGTTGAATTTGGAGGTTTGCAATGAACTCTCTGAAAATCATAGTTAATTTGATGCTCGTATGTTGCATTGTCAGTTTAAGTTCAGTAGAAGTGCTAGCTATAACTGCAAAGGCAAAAGCAACATTGGTTGTTGTGGGTGAAGATGGATTACCTATCGAAGGAGCAGATGTTGGTATAACCTTCCAATATGACAAATCATGGGAAACCGGAGTAAGAGGCAAGGAAGGAATGTCGGATGAAAAAGGTAGGTTCTCCGCATCGGGGAGCGGCAATGGGCATATAAGTTACGGAGCAGAGAAGGAAGGATATTATAAAAGCCATTATGTTTACGACTTTACGGAAAAAGGGATCATGGGCTGGATGCCTTGGAATCCGGATTTGATGGTTGTTTTGCGAAAGATAGAAAATCCAGTGCCGATGTACGCCCGGGATACCGTCCAATCAATGATTGAAATTCCCATTGTAGAAAAAGAAGTTGGTTTCGATTTGGTGGCTTTTGATTGGATTGCCCCTTATGGAAGGGGATCACATTCAGACTTCATTTTCAAATTAGAAAGAAACGTTGTCGACCGAAAAAATTTTGACGGGACGCTTATTATAACTTTCCCCAATAAGTTCGACGGGATCCAATCTTTTCGAGAGAACCTCAGCCGAGGGAGCGTTTTTAAACTCCTCCGTTTTGCGCCTGAAAGTGGATATGAAAATACTTTGATTTTAAAGGAATGGCGAAAGCCCAACGACTACAGCGTGAAACGGAACTTCAATTTTGTTGACGATGATTATAATTATTTTTTTCGCATCAGGTCAGAGGAAAAGGACGGACAACTAGTTAAGGCAATGTTTGGGAAAATATTGGGGCCGATAGATTTTACGGTCGTATTTTCCAAGACAGCAAAAATCTACTTTAAATACTACCTCAACCCCGATTACACCCGTAACCTCGAATTCGACCCGAAGCGCAACCTCTTCGGCTCATTGCCGCTGCTGGAGCAGGTGGGGATTCAGTAGCGGGAAGGCATGGGGGTCAACTCTCCACATTCCACGAAGGGGGGCAGTTTCTAGCAGGGTCGCAAATGTACGCAGGAGGTGGGATATCATGAGTGAAACGACGACCGTCAAGGGGGAAATCCCGGCCCGTATCGCTGGGGTGCTGATCATCATTTACGGACTCATCATCTTCGTTACTACACTCTTCGGGGCAAGAAGAGGGGTCGGCCCTTGAAAGTTGAATATTGTGGGGGGGAGGGGAATGGCACGTCCGCTACGAGTTGAATTTGAAGGCGCTATGTACCATGTGACTGCACGCGGCAATGAGCGCAAGAAGATCTTCAGCTCCAGCAGGGATTACGAGAAGTTCCTGCAGTACATATCGGATGCTCGGGAGAAGTTTCGGTTTCTCCTGCACGCTTACGTGCTTATGGGGAATCACTATCACTTGATCATCGAGACGCCGGAAGGGAAGCTGAGCCGGGCCATGCACTACATCAACAGCTCCTATACCACGTACACCAACATCAAGCGCCAACGTTGCGGCCATCTCTTCCAGGGCAGATTCAAGGCCATTGTAATCGACAAGGAGAGCTACCTACTTGAATTGAGTTGCTACGTCCACCTCAATCCCGTGCGGGCAAAGATGGTGGCCACCCCACAGGCGTATCGCTACAGCAGCTATCGGGCCTACATTCAGGGCGCTGCCGATGATCTGATCCACACGGGAACCATCCTCGGAATGCTTTCCGGAAAGGCGAAGGAGGCAAGGGAGCGGTATCGGCAGTTTGTGGAAGTCGGTGTCGGCGACGAACCGGGAAATCCTCTTGATAAGGTCTACGGCGGGATGATCCTCGGAAACGAGCGGTTCATTCGCGGCATCCTTCAGCTGTTGAAGGACAAAGAGGTCGAGGGGGAAGAGATATCCAACAGGAAAGACCTGCGCCGAGGCCTCGATCACCAGGCGGTGCTCACAGCGGTATCGGCATATTTCAGGGTGAACCGGGATGATGTTCTTGCCGACCGGCGAAGTCTCGCCCGGAGGGCGTTCGTTTATGTGCTGAAGAGATACGGCGCGATCGGTAATCGGGAGATATGCGAGCTGGTCGGGTGCGCGAGCGTTTCGGCGGCGACGAAGATCTGTCTGGCATTTGAGCGGGAGCTTAAGGTAAATCCCGCTCTTCGTGCGGGTATCAAGGTACTTGTGGAGCAATTTTCAACATTCAAGGGCCGACCCCTATGATCATTCTGGTGATCGGCTTTCCGGCCCTGGTTATCGAGGGATGCTTGCTCTATGTTCTCGGGCTCAATATCCAGAAGCGCTTGGGCTGGGGCAGTTGAACGTACCGTCTGTCCTGCACGAAAATTTCGCTGACGATAATCAACGGAATGGAGTTCCGGTGACATAATGCTGCAGCTGTTTGTTCCTGGGTGTATGGGTAGTCGCAGCTGCAGTGTTGAATGGGGCGCTTGGTCAGGATCAAAGGGGGAGGATTGAATGAAATATTTCGCGGGAGTCAAGGGATGAAATGTCCGAAGTGCGGCGTCGAGCAGGCGGGGACGGAACAATGCTCAGCTTGCGGCGTGATTTTCGAAAAGTACCGGCGTTATCAGGAGCGGCTTGCGCAGGGAAACGTTGCCGGAACCCCCTCGGCGCCGGCAACCGACAGCGGCGGAAGCGGGCTGAAGTGGGTGGCCATTTTGGTGGTGGCAGTTGCGGCCCTCGCCGGCTTTGTGCTCTTGCGGGGCAAAGACGTTCCCGCCGAGCGCCCCCGTCCGGCAGTGACGGAAGCTGCCGTGCCGTCCCGGAGTCCCGAAGGGGGAGCAGTGGTAACGCCGGAGCCGTATGCGGGAAACGATCTCAAGGCGCAGTTGGCGCAAAAGGCTCCTCCCGCGAATGCGATCGAAAAGGCCCGCAACGCCACCGTCTTCCTGCAGACCAATTGGGGGCAAGGATCCGGATTCTTCATCGACGAGCAATGCACCATCGTCACCAACCGGCATGTGGTCAGGCTGAGCGACCGGGATGTCGCCGCGATTGAGGCGCGCATCCGCGAAGGGAGGGCGGAAGCCAATTCGATCCGGACCATGATCGATTCCAACAAAAGCGTCTACAAAAAGATCAAGAACGGCGAGGCACGCCTGCTCGACCCCCGGATCACGCTGGGGGAGCTGGAGCAGAAAATCAAGTACGACGAGGAAAAACTGGCGAAATACCAGCAGGACATTGAGACGGCCGAGCAGGAACTGAATAACAGCCGTTTCAGCTCCACCCTCTCGATCATCCTGGCGGACGGGACCAATCTCGACGGTTCGATCGACCGGGTCAGCGACGAGTCCGATCTGGCCATCGTCAGACCCTTCGGCAACGTCCGCTGCCCGGCGATTCCCGTCGGCGGTTCGGAGATGCTGCACCAGGGGGACAAGCTCTTCACGATCGGGAGCCCGATGGGGATTCGCCACACCGTCACCTCGGGGATTTACTCCGGCAGCGTCAAGATCGGCGAGTCCACCATGCTGCAAACCGACGCGCCGATAAATCCGGGCAACAGCGGCGGGCCGCTGATCAACGAGGCCGGTCAGGTGGTCGGGGTCAACACCCTGGTGCTGAACGGCGCCCAGGGGATCGGCTTTGCCATCCCGATCGAACAGACCCGGCAACTGCTGCCGGCCATCAATTGATTCGCGGCGCGCCTGAGCATAGACACGACTGAATCATCCTGGGTGTATGCAGTCAAAGTCGGGCCAAGGGGTCGCGTCCACACAATTCACAAAATTTCAGCCAGCGCTAAACTCAAGACCCCTGTGCTGGCTGCGAGTCTGGGTGTATGTGGTTCGAAGTTCCTTCCCGATAACGGGCGGGCGTCGATGGCGGCGGGTCTGCGGTCGGGGGATGAATCCGAATGGAAAAGGAAAACACCATGTCGATGAGAATTAACTTCATGCTTGCCGTGGTCTTCGCCCTCCTGCTGTTTGCCGGCCACTCCCTGGCCGCAGACCTGGAAAAGTTCCAGTTTCTGAAAATCTCCCCTCAAGAGCAGAAGGCAGTGGTGAAAGCCCCCGAGGGCACGCTTCAGCTCGTCGGAATCGGCGACGTCATTGCCGGTGACGCCAAGATCATTGAAATCGTCGAGGGTCGGGTGGTGCTGGAGCAGCCGGGAGAAGATGGGAACGAAACGGTCATTTTTCGGCTGGACTGGAAGCAGCAGCGGATCGAGCGGATTCGGGGGAGAGGGGAAAAACCTCCGGTGATGAACGCGCCGGTAAAAGCAAGAGACCCGGAGGAGCGCGGTAAGTCTGGGTATCAGTGAATGAGGCGGGACGGCGTCCGGAAAGTGGAGAGGATACGGAAATCGCAGGCGAGCAACAGCCGCTTCCGATGTTCGGTGACAATCAGCATTTGGTTCCGGCTCAGCCGGTGGAAAAGACATACAGTGGAGGGAACATGAATCAGCAACACTCGTTAACGATGTCGGACGGCCGGTTTCACCTTGTGATGAGGCGCATCCTGTTCTTCACGCTGGTTACGTTCGCCTTCCTCGTTCCCGCTGTCCCATCATTTGCCGAGGAGTTGTTTACCGCGGAGACGATTGGCGATTTCGGCAATGTGACCGTCATGGAGGTCTCAGGGAACTACGATGAGATGACACCCGATGGAAAGGTCAATTCACTACCGCGGGAGTTGATCGCTCAGGAGTTCTACAGGACACATAAAGACGAATACGATTTTCTGACTATTTTTTCGACTTTCGACTTCAAACTCGAGACAGAAGCGGTGGCTTTTTATCTCGGCGTCAAGAATGACACCCTCGGCATCGGTAGTCAAATTTTCGATAATGGCCATTTTTTCGGCAGCGGCGGGAAACTGCAGGGGACCGTCGACATGGGGAATATCGCAAAGCTCGCCTCCTCTCCTCTTGATCCCGGGTTTGAATTCTCGCTTGACATATTGGGCCACGAGATGCTGCACCGATGGTCCGCGTTCGTAAAGTTCCGGGACTCTTCGGGCAACCTCAGCACGGCGCTATTGGGAAGGGACGGTTCCCATTGGAGCTATCTCCTGGACACCAAAGGTTCGGCGCAGTACGGCAATAGCTGGCGAGACAATGGCGATGGCACCTTCACCTCCGTTGCCGCCCGCAAATACTACAGCCCCCTCGACCTCTATCTCATGGGGATGATCGACAGTTCGAAAGTCCCTCCCATGCTCCTCATCGACAATCCGTCGATCGACCCGACGAAGGTCTCCGGGGCCGGCGACACCATCAGCGGTACGCCCCGTTACGTCACGATTGAGGATATCATCTCCGCCGAAGGGGAACGGGTCCCCAAGGCCGAGGATGCTCAAAAGCAGTTCAAGATGGCCTTCATCCTGGTCACGTCCGGCACCCTTACTCGAGACGACCTGAACGGCATCGAGAATATCCGGAAAGGGTTCCTTGCCCGCTTCTCGATCCTCACCGACGGTCAGGGACTCGTGCAGATTACCCCAACGGAAAATGAGGACCTGGCCGCGAACCCGGGGGTGTTGCCCCCCGAGACGACGCCACGCACCCTTCCGCCGAGCATCGATGAAGGAGTGAGCTGGCTTCTTGCCGCCCAGAAGGAGGCCGGCAATTGGGGCCGCCTTGAGACGGCGGAGCGGGATACGGCTAAGGCAATCACGGTTCTGAAAAATTTCCCCATCGCCAGCGAGGCGCAACCACGCGGGCTGCAATGGCTCGCGGAAAGCGGGGCGAAGAATACCGATTATCTCTCGGCCAAAATTGCGGCACTGGCCAGTGCGGGACAGGAATTCTCCACCCTCATAGACTCCCTGTTGCCCCGGCAGAACCTTGATGGAGGATGGGGAAGTGACAGAAATTATCTGAGTGATCCCATCGATACCTGCTCGGCACTGAAAGCGCTCCTGGCGGCAAACTCCACGGCGGCTGCCGTCGGCAAGGGGGCGGACTATCTGCTCGCGCGGCAGAATCCCGACGGCGGCTGGGGCTTCCAGGTTGACGCACCGAGCAATGTCCTGGTAACGGCCGAGGTTGCGGCCATACTGCAAAGACTGCCGGCTATGAGTTCGCTGGCGACGGCAGTAAACAAGGCGACCGCCTTCCTGTTGAACCGCCAGAACACCGATGGGGGCTTCGGCAGTTCTCCTTCGACTGTATATGAGACCGCTCTTGCCTACCGGGCCTTGTCCGGTGTCATCACCGACGGGACGGTTCTTGGTGGAGCCATAAACTACCTTTATTCATCCCAAAGTAATGACGGCTCCTGGCTTCAGGACCCCTATAGCACGGCGCTGGCAGTAGAGGTGCTCCATCTCTCCGGCGATAAAGCGCCTGAGCCTCCGACGAGCGGCACCGTGAGCGGGACGGTCGTCGATGGAGTGACGCAACAGTCGTTGGGAGGGGCGACGGTCAACCTTCAGGACGATTCCTCCATCACCACGGTAACTGCCGCCGCTGGATCTTTTAGCCTCTCGGATGTCCCGCAGGGCTCGCAAACGATCGTGATCTCCCTGGACGGTTATGCGCCCTACACGCAAGCTGCAAATATCACGGCAGGCTCCATTGTCGATCTGGGCACGATCTCACTCGCTCCGAACCCTACAACGGGGATGATCAAGGGGGTCATAACAGCTGCGGCAACCGGAGAGCCGATACCGGAGGTGACCCTCACGATCACCGGTTCTTTCGAAGGGACTGTGCTCACGAAAGAAGACGGCAGGTTTGCCATAGGAAACATCATACCCGGCAGTATCACAATAACTGCGTCAAAAACAGGATATAAGACGGTGAGCGCAACAGGAACGGTCACAGAGGGCAGCGTTTTGTCCTTCAATCCACAGTTGACGATCCTGGCTTCTCCGCCGACGACGGGCTCGGTGGCCGGAAGTGTACTGGATGCAGCAACCGGTCAGCCTTTGACCGGTGTTTCCGTGATTTTGCAGTCTGACCCGACCATAACGGCAACAACGGATTCATCCGGTAATTTTACCCTATCCGGGATACCCCATGGAAACCAGAAGGTTGAGTTTGCTCTCTCCGGTTATGCTACATCCGCGATAGGAGTGAATGTCTCTGCAGGCTCGATCGTGAATCTCGGAGCGGTCGTGCTTTCGGCAAACCCGCCTGCAAGCGCGATTAGGGGAACAGTCAGCGATGCCTTCACCGGTCAACCGCTCTCCGGGGCGACGGTGACGATTGGCGGAGCCTTCAGCGGGACTACCGTGACGGGCGTCGATGGGAGCTTTGCTGTCTCCGGTGTGCCGCCCGGCGCGGTAACCGTGACTGCCGCGAAGAGTGGGTATTATCCGGTTATCGTGACAGGGTCCGTCACGGCCGGTGGTGAACTGTTCCTCAATCCCCAGTTGGCCGCCATACCGCCACAGGCGACGACGGGGACCATGACCGGTAAGGTTGTTGATGCGTTGACGAAGGAGCCGCTGATCGGCGTCACGGTAACCCTCCAGAGCAACACCTCGATCAACGCGATTAGCAACGCAACCGGTGTTTTAACGCTGGCGGAAATCCCTCCAGGAACCCAGAGGGTGGACTTCAGCCTGCCGGGGTATGCCACATCCTCGATAACGGTTGACATTGTTGCCGGTATCCTGGTGGATATCAGGAGTTTCCCCCTCTCCGCCAATCCCACAACTGGAATGATAAGAGGTACGATCACCGATGCCGCCGGAGGACAGCCGCTGTCAGGGGTGACAGTCACGGTCACAGGCTCTTTCAGTGGAAGCGCCGTCACGGGCGAGGAGGGGAGCTTCGAGTTCTCTGAGATCCCCCCCGGAAACGTAGAATTAACTGCATCAAAGCCGGGCTATCATGAAGTGACAGGGGCGGGAACGATTGTCGCTGGGGGGATGCTGTACTTCAGCCCGCAGATGACGATCGTACCTCCCCAGCCCACCACCGGTACGGTTACCGGCAAGATAGTCGATGCCTCTACCGGTCAGCCGTTGAGCGGAGTCTCGGTAGTTGTTGAGAGCGATATGGCCATACATTCCGAAACCGACGCGACTGGAAGCTTCATGCTGTCGGATATTCCCGCTGGGCTCCAGAGCATCAGCTTCTCACTCTTGGGGTATTCAGCAGTTTCGGCCAAAATGGAGATCGCGGCCGGCTTTGTGATCGACCTCGGGACACTTCCTCTCTCTCCAAACCCGACAACCAGCGTCTTGAAAGGATCGATAACCGATGCCGAAAGCGGTCAGCCGATCGTGGGGGCGACTATATCGTTCTCGGGTTCTTCCGATGGGAGCGCGGTTACGGAATTGGATGGGACGTTCTTGGTTCCCGAGGTGGCTCCCGGTGAAATCTCCATAACGGTATCAAAGGCCGGGTACTATCCGATGGCTGGGGATGTGACAGTCATTTCCGGGTCGGTTCTCTTCTTCAAACTTCAACTGGCCGCCATACCTCCACAGCCGACGACGGGCACAATAATGGGGAGAATCGTCGATGGGACGACGAATGAACCATTGAGCGGCGTTGCCGTAATACTCAAGAGCGATCCCTCTATCGCGTCAATGACGGACGCCGCAGGCGGTTTCGTGTTGGCGGATATCCCTCCCGGGAACCAGGCGTTTGAATTCAGCATGTCGGGATATGCCACATCCACGGCAACGGTTGAGATTGCCGCCGGCTATATAGTGAACCTCGGAACTCTGCCGCTTTTTTCGAATCCGACTACAGGCATGATCAAGGGGAGGATCACTGAAGCGGCCGGAGGACAGCCGCTATCCGGGGTGACGGTCACGGTCACGGGTTCTTTCAGCGGGAACTTTGTAACCGGAGTGGATGGAAGCTTCGTATTAGATGGAATCACTCCCGGCAGTGTGACCATCACCGCCTCTAAGGCAGGATACTACTCGGTGGCTGGCACCGGGACAGTTACGGCAGGCGCCGTGCTCTTCTTTGATCCTCGGCTAACCATATCCCCCCCCAAGTCTTCGACTGGAGCCCTTACGGGAAAAGTGCTTGATGCAATGACAAACAAACCGATCCCGGGCGCAATGATTACGATAGAGGGAGGGTCCTCAGCAAGCACTGACGAGCAGGGAATTTACCTTATCGACAATATCGCCCCAGGTGCGTATTACATAATCATTTCTGCTGTGGACCATGTAACGGTGCATTACACAATGATGGTAATGGAAGGTGTAACGACTAACATGCAAACCGTCTATCTTACTCCGTTGCTTCAGGCCACAACAGTAGCCGGGAACGTCATTGACGTTTTAACCGGCACTCCGATTGAAGGCGCTGAGGTATTGGTGGTCGGCACGAATGTGTCTGTAAAAACCGACTCCGATGGCGCGTACAGCCTTTCCGGAATAAATCTCTTGGATTTTTATTTGAAAGCTTCAGCAACTGGTTATGACAGTCTTGTCCAAAATATCTCTTCGGTCTCACATGGTTTTTACAAATTCAATTTTCAATTAAATCCGAGCCAGACAAGCAGCTTGAAGTTAGTTTCTCTCAGGCCCGACAGTCCAAATTACGCGGCACACTCTCCAGTCGTCATATTGGCTGAAGTTCTTAACAGCGACACCCAGCTACTAAGGGGGACTGTCAGCGCATCGATAATCGATGCAGACGGCCATGCAACTGATTACTTCCAAGCAACTTTCGTTGATGGCGACGGCATTGAAAAAGGCCTTTTCGAGTTTGAACCTGGGGTTTCAACTACCATAAGCCTACCTTGGGCGACAAAAAACCAAGCGCCAGGCACATACCGAGTTGTTGTAAGGGTGACAGAGGGAGAAACGGGCGTGACCTTCGGAAAGCTGGTTGCTGCTGAAAAAGCGGCTGCTTTTACCATAGACGCAACCGAAGCAGTTGAGATCCTTGCCCTGACGCCAATGCCGCGCTTCGCGAATTACGGCGCAGCAGAGCAGATAGGGGTCCAGGCAAGCGTGGTGAATCGTTCCAACGTTCCGGTGCTCCTAGGGGTGGTCTATGAATGGCTTAGCCCAACCGGGCTTCTTTTGCATGTTGGTTCAGGGGAGGTTTCAATGCTTCCGGCTGAAGGAACGAAGTCTGTTTTATTTGACTCTTTTCAACATACCTTTACGGAAAGTGGTGATCATCCGATACAAGTTAGAATAGTGGGTGGCCCGCTTCCTGGAAATTTACTCGGGGGGGGCATTTCAGTGGCGCCGGGCACACGGATTGAGCCGAGCCAGAGCCTGACGCCTTCAACAGTGATCCCGGATGGCGATAAGCGTCTGCGAATGAACATACACCTGAAGGGGGTGGTGCTGAAATGAGAACGATTCTTTGCAGGTTACGACTTCAATTATTCGCCATTTCTACACTCTTGCTCCTGATGCCTATTGCGTCACGGGCTGCTTCCGACAGCTCAGGGAAGGACTTTTTTATTGCTTTTCAGCAGAATTATTATAATGGAGGGAATCTCTCGCTGTTTATCACAGGGAAAAACGACACATATGGGACCGTGGAAATCCCTGGGTTGAACTTCTCTACCTCATTCACTGTTCAGGCAAATAAAGTAACAACAGTCAATATCCCAGCGTCGGCCCAGCTTCTGGGAAGTAACATCATAACAAAGCGCGGCATTCGCGTGACTGCCCAAGATGAGGTGTCGATATACGGTCTTAATCAGCAACGATATACAACCGATGCTTTCCTCGCTCTCCCGTCCGATATTTTGGGCTTGGAGTACATCGCGATGGGCTACCATGGCGCATTACCGTCACAAATCGCAGTAGTTGGTGTTTTTGACAACACCGCCGTTACTATTAATCCTTCCGCACCAGCTTCCGGCAGAGCATCAGGAGTTCCCTTCCAAATTCAACTCAATAGCGGTGACACCTACCAGATACGCGGAGCAGGCGCCTCGGATTTGACGGGCACTATTATAAATGCGAGTGCGCCTGTGGCCGTAATGAGCGGCATTGAATGTGTAAACATTCCCGTAGGTATTGGTTATTGTGATCACATTGTGGAAATGATGCCGCCGGTCGCCACCTGGGGGAAATCGTACCTCACAGTCCCGTTAGCGACGCGCCTAAGGGGTGACATTTTTAGGATTCTCGCAGCGGAAGACGACACCAAGGTCTATATAAATAGTGTCCTGAAAGCGAATCTCAACCGCGGTAAATATTTTGAGACGGTTTTAACTGCACGTTCACAGATCGAGGCCAGCGCTCCCGTCCTCGTCGCCCAATATTCACCAGGACAAAACTTTGATTCGGTTGTCTCAGATCCGTTCATGATGCTCATTCCTCCGACCGAGCAATTTTTGTACCAGTACACTTTCAGTACTCCTGCCTCCGGATTTACAAAGAATTATGTCAATGTCGTAGTCCCGACATCGGCAGTATCATCTCTCATTCTTGATGGAGCGGCGGTTAATTCTGCTTTTTTTCCCCCTGTTGGGTCCAGCGGATTTAGTGGTGGTCAGGTCCCGATCAGTCTGGGATCACACACAATCACAGGGGATGTTCCCTTTGGAATTTACGTTTATGGTTTCGGCAGCTACGATTCCTATGGGTATCCGGGGGGCATGGCTTTTGAATTTATTAACCCAATTGGCGACACCTTTTTACCTAATGTCAAACTGAACCAGATCAATGATGTCATCTGGGGCACTGCTACCGATAGCGAGGACATCAACGCCGACGGCGTGCTGGATTCTGGAGAAGACTTAAATGGCAATGGCCTGATTGAGCGCCGCAGTGAAGATGTGAACGGCGATGGCAAATTGGACACTGAAGAAGACCTGACCGGCAACGGATCCCTCGATCGGGATACCGGCGTCTTCAAAGTAGAATTAGAACCGGGATCGACAAACCTCCAATTAAATGTCCTGCCCTTTGTCCCCGGTGCGTTGTCGGTCAATTTCAGCATTACTCTTGTAGATCCGACGATATCGGGTGCCGGCACATTGCGGATCGTCGACGGGGTCGGTAATGAAATCCGCTCCCCCATTTCACTATCACTTGTTCCAGATTTGATGGCCGTTCGTGTCATCGATACTCTCTCGACAGCGAATATTGAAGTTGATATTAATTCGTTTTCCAAAGTGCCATACAGCGTGACCAGCACCAATGATACTCTGGTGATCGAATGGCGCTACGACTCCTTTCCTGCGAATCTTGCGGAAGATATCGGGTTCGACATCATCCTGAAGGATCCAGTTCCTGGCGAGCAGAGATTGGTGACTCATAAGGTGGAACTGCTATATAACGACCTCAACGGCAACCCTGTCCGGACGGATTTAGGGCCCCTGAACGTCAACGTGCTTCCATCAGTGTTCGACGGTGAGGTTGCGACGGATAAACCTGTTTACGGCCCCAACGAGAATGCGGCTATCACTGCCGCCATAGAGAATCTGAGTCAGTATCCGCGCACGGTCGATGTAAAGATCCTGGTCGAAGACGCCGCTGGAACGGTCATGAGCCAAGAGATCTTCCACGGCGTCAACTTCGCCGCCGGCGTCCTCAAGAATTTCACCATCGGCTATGCAACCGGGACCAGTTTTGCCGGTGATTACCGGGCTCATCTGCTTCTCTTCGAGAACGGCGCTCAGGTGAGTGAAGCCTCTTCTCTCTTCAAGGTTTCCCCGGTGAAGGGCGTCACTTCCGATGTCACCACAAATAAGACGCTTTACGGCGCCAGTGAACCAGTCAGCATATCCTCTGTCTTGCGGAGTACTAGTCCCAATTATTCCCTCCAAGATATTACTGCACGAATCACGCTTGCCGATCCGCTAGGAAAACAGGTTTTTTTGGATGAGAAACCGATTAAAACGCTCCTGCCGCAGCAGACGACGCAACTGAAAACCTACTGGAATACGGGAGCCAGTCCCAAGGGCCGCTACACGGTCCTGCTCCAGGTCTTCGATGGCTCCGGAACTCTCGCCACCTCATCCGCAGTATTCGACGTCGCCGGGACGGCATCTACGGGTAGCGGCATCACGGGCACCATCTCGGCACAGCCGAATCCGGTCCAACAAGGAGAGAACGAAAGCATTGACTATTCAATCACCAACGCGGGTAACGAGGACATAACCGATCTCCCGGGCAATATCCTGATAGTCGACGCCAAAACATTGGAAGATAAACGAACGATACCGATGGTGGCATCATTGCCGGTCGCCGGCACAGCTGGAGAAACAATTACCGTTACTACCGACGATCTCGCCCCCGGCAAATATCTGGCGTTGCTGCGGATTGCTCCGCCAGCCTCGCCGCCGAAGACCATAGCGAGCGCGACGTTCGAAGTCGTCATCGACCTTAAGCCGAAGCTGGAAGTCACCAAGAACATCTCTGGGATAGGCAACGTCCTCGTCTGGCTCAACTACCCTTGGGAGAGCGGGCAGAACTGTCCGGACAGGGTGCCGATCGAGAGGGCACTGCGGGAGTCCGGAGTACTTTACCGGATCGTTACCGAAAAGAACGATTTCGAGAAGGAGATCCGGAACCCCCTCTATACCGATTTCGTCATTTTGGGTGATCATCAGCCGATGGAGGACCACTTTTCGGAGGAACTGCGGGAACAAATCAACCGCGGTAAGGGGCTTGTCGCATCCATGTTCAGTCGAAGGAACCTTGACGGAGACCTTTTCGGCGTGAATCTCTCCGGATATCTTCCCGGCGACAATTATGCCCTTGAGCTGCTTCCGAGCGATATCTCCGCCGGGGCCAGCTTTAATTCGTCGGGCAGGGCGCTCAGAGCCGAAGTTCTCGACGCCGAGGAAAATGTCGGATGGCTGGTCGAAGAAACTCGGAACGGGACTGTAAAGCATCCGGGGGCGATCGTAGGGCAGTACGGGTCAGGGAAGGTGGTTTTCCTGACGTTCGACCTGGGACTCACGAGCAGCAACTATGATCCATTCGCATTGCTATTCGCCGATTCCCTCCACCATGTCCATTCGCCGGTGGGGGATTTGCTGCCTGGGCAGCCGGTTCCGGTCGAGGTGACGCTTAGAACGCTTGCCGGAAACCTCAACCTGAAGTTTGATGAAATATTCCCGCCGCAGGTCACCATCTTCGACACTGAAACCGGCCTGGAGCTGACGAATCCATGGACAACGGACCTGTTTCTGATGTTGAACGAGGGGAAATCGATTCTCTACAACGCGGTTCTGCCTAGGGAAAAGGGGACATATACCCTGACGAGCGACATCAGTTACGCTGACGGCGGCATGTGGAAATCCTATGGAACGTACCCACTCGATCTTGTTGTTGAACGTAATACTTATGATTTGCTCGACGAGATTTCCTTCGAAATTGACATGCTCAGTCCCACCCTGAACAGCGACAGAATAAATATCGCGGCTGCGCAAGCCATTCTGGCGAAGATGCCAAATTATGAGGATGGAAACCGGAGCGTTGTTGAAATCCAACAGATCATCCATGAACTGCTGAAGGCCGTAAATGCGATCACGGCGATTCAGTCTGTCGAAGTGACGGAAATACGTGGTCATTTAGATAGACTCCTCTCAATTTTTGAGACGAGGTGGTATGCGCTCCAATAAGGTGGTTGTAAGATGTAAATGAAATAATTGCCGTTTTCTCCTCAAAGACAGGGGGCGGCGCTGAAAGACAGCAGTAGACCGTCCAGACGATTCACCATGTCGAATCACTACTGTCCGGTTAATAGTTGAATAAATTCAGTTGGTTAAATTCCTGAGGGTCTCTAATCCGTTTGAGAGCCTCCGAAACCAGCGATGAAATGGGCTTTTTCTCGAACAGATTGACTTCCAGGATCTGTAGAAAAGTGTAGAGCGTACACTGGATGCCGAGTTGCCTTTTGGCGATCGCCACCAGCAGATACATGCAAAGGGCTACCCAGATCTGGCTCTTGACCGCATTGATCGAAGTGCCGTAGAACGCTTTGATTCGCAGGTGCTGCTTGATCCACTTGAAGAACAGCTCCACCTGCCAGCGCTGCTTGTAGATGGCTGCAACCGTTGTGGCCACAATCTCAAAATTGTTGGTGAGGAATACCAGCCGCGTGTTGCGCTCCTTATCAACGTAACTGACCCGGCGTAATTTCTCCGGGTAGCCCTTCTTCGATTTCTGAGTGATCAGGGCAATAACTTGATCGGCCCGGACGCCGGCCTCCTTGTCCTTGGGCGAAGAGTACAGCCGTTGGCAGCGCAGGTTGTCCTTAGCCCGCACCACGAAGAAGGCGCCCTGACGGTGAATGGCATAGAGCCGGGCAAAATCTACGTAGCCGCGGTCCATCGTATAGATGGCGTCTTCGGTAACTGGCATTTCATCAAGCATCTTGACGTCATGCACTTTGCCGGTTGTCACGGCCACAAACGTTGGAATGATGCCGCGCAGGTCAATGAGCGTATGCATCTTGACCGCTGCCTTGGTCGTTCGAAACTCGGCCCACGGGAACAAGGAAAGGCATAGGTCAATGGTCGTCGAGTCAAAGGCATACAGTGGCTGCTGCAACTCGATAGCCAAGGGCTCATCCCGGTACATCTGTTGTGCCATGCCGATGAGGACTTGGCCGAAGTCCTGAAAAATGCGCCAATCCCTGCGCTCGTTCGCGTCGGCAAGGGTGGAGCGGGCAACGGCTCCACGAAATCCAACGTGGTAGAGCTTCTCCCGATGGGAGTTCAGGCACGTTTCGATGTCCCGCAAGCTCTCGCGACCCGATAGCTGAGCATAAGCCAGGCACAGGAACTGATCAAATACGGAGAAGCTTCTGGCTCGGTACTCGCCTCGATACCGGCGGACGCAGAGGTTGAACTCATGACGCGGGAGAAACTGAAGTAGCTGCCTGAAAACGGTCTGGCCAGCGTTCATGGATACCCTCCTGAAATGTCGAGAAGGTATCATTGCTGGACTTTTGGTGCGATTTCAAATCGAAAAAAGAGCAGTTATGTCAAAGAACAAATATATTCAGCGAGTTACTGGCGTACATTCGAATTTAACCGGACAGTAGTGATGTCGAATATTGGTTTCGACTCTGGGTGGCTGAGAAGTCTTCTTGATCGGTAACTGAGAATTATGGAAGAGGAAGTGTATGTCGTGAAACGGGAAAGCAGCTATTTCAACTGACCGGATGTTCCAGACAAGCGACAAAAAGCCCCGCTTTTCAGCGGGGCTTTTTGCGTCAGCAAGGGACATCGGCGAGTGATTTTTCCAATCAGCGCGTCTTCCGGTCCAGCCCCCGGTACTGAATCGCCTCGGCCAGGTGTTCCTGTTGGATGTTCTCCTCCCCGGTCAGGTCGGCGATGGTTCGCGCCACCTTGAGGATGCGGGTGTAGGAACGGGCCGAAAGTCCCAGGCGATCGGTGACCATCTCCAGCAACTTCTGCCCCGCGGCGTCCAGCGGGCAGAATTTGCGGATATGGCGCGAGGCCATGCGGGCGTTGGCGTGCAGACCGAAGGGGGCGAGGCGCTCGCTCTGGATGGCGCGGGCGGCCTCGGCCCCTTCGCGGATCTTTTCGCTCGGCTCGCCGTCGCGGGGGGCGGCCAGGTTGCGGTGGGGAACGCGGGGGACCTCGATATGCAAATCGATGCGGTAGAGGAGCGGCCCGGAGAGGCGGGTGCGGTAACGCTGGAGCAGCGGCGGGGTGCAGGAGCAGGCGCGCTGGCTGTCGCCGAGAAAGCCGCAGGGGCAACCGCTGTCCCTATGATGCTCAGGAAGGGATGGTTTGACGCAAGCAAGGCACCTGTGGCTTCTCGTTCGTGATGCGCGAACTATCAGTAGCAATGACTGCATCGACGAGAGAGCTCTGCACTCCCATTATTTGTGTGCTTTTCGACATTCCGTATTTCTATAATACATTTTTCGACAAAAATAAGTGGAAATCGACCATCTGTCGCGCTTGAATGCCATTCGACACTCTTTGCAAAGAGGGAAAGGTTTTCGACCCTCGTAAACGGTTTTCGATGCATGAAACTTGAAATTGCAAACATCCGGATGATTCAGGACTCCCTCGCGCCTTGAGCGGTGGGGGCAGGCCGTCATGCAGGCGGGCAGGCATCCGCTCTCCCGCAACGAGATCCTGCGACTGCACGGCATTCTGATCGAAGATACGCGCTTTGTCCGCGCAGGGCTCAGGCCTGACGGCGTCTTCCTTGGCGAGCGGGACCACACGGGCGATCCGCTGCCGGAGTTTATCGGCGCACGGCCGGAGGATCTGCCGGAGCTCATGCGTTGCCTGATAGAGGCCAACGATAGGATGCGATCCGACGGGCTCGATCCGGTCCTTCAGGCGACGGCCACCGCCTTCGGGTTCGTCTATATCCATCCCTTTCAGGACGGCAACGGCCGTGTTCACCGCTGTCTTATCCATCATGTGCTGGCCGAGCGGGGCTTTACGCCGCCGGGCATGGTTTTCCCCGTGTCGGCCGTCATGCTGGAGCGGATCGACACCTACCGCAAAATCCTGCAAAACCACTCGGCTCCGCTCATGCCTTTCATTGACTGGCGCCCCACCCCGGACCGGAATGTCGTGGTTCTCAAGGAGACGGCGGACCTATACCGGTACTTTGATTGCACGGCGGCGGCCGAGTTTCTCTATGCCTGTGTGCAGCGCACGGTGGAACAGGATCTGCCCCGAGAAATCGACTATTTGCAGCGGCATGATGAGGCTCTGCGCCGGATCATGGATACCGTAGAGATGCCGGACAGGCTGGTCGAAGATTTGGTGATCCTGATTCGCCAGAACAACGGCAAGCTGGCGCAGCGCCGTCGCAAGCGGGAATTTGCGGCACTGACAGACGAAGAGGTCGCCGCCATTGAGAGCATTGTCCAGGAGGTGTTCGAAGGTTTTGCAGACCATTCCGCAAGCGAACGCAGCCCCTAAGTCATGGCCGAACCCCATCACCCATTATGAATGGGCGCCGTTGGGTTTACGTTGTTCGCCGGTCCAGCCCCCGGTACTGAATTGCCTCGGCCAGGTGCTGCTGGCGGATCCGTTCCTCGCCGGCCAGATCGGCGATGGTCCGCGCCACCTTGAGGATGCGCGAATAGCTGCGGGCAGAGAGCCCCAGCCGGTCGGTGACCATCTCCAGCAGCTTCTGCCCGGCCTCGTCCAGCGGGCAGAACTTGCGGATATGGCGGGCGGCCATACGGGCGTTGGCGTGCAGGCCGAAGGGGGCGAGGCGCTCGCCCTGGATGGCGCGGGCGGCCTCGACCCGGGCGCGAATGGCGGTCGAAGGCTCGGCGTCGCGCGGGTCGGCCAAGTCGCGGTGCGGCACCCGGGGCACCTCGATGTGCAGGTCGATGCGGTCGAGCAGGGGGCCGGAAAGCCTGCTTCGGTACCGTTGAAGCATCACCGGTGTGCAGCTGCATTCCCGCAGTGAATC